>VFQR01000558.1_pt1 | contig 47268 bp, 36 predicted proteins | sample 3512321 | NCBI WGS metagenome assembly VFQR01 (sample SAMN10412374, study PRJNA504923) | tailings metagenome | isolation source: Relicate 3 Philex TSF1 revegetated site | place: Philippines: Tuba, Benguet | collected 2017-08-29 | reverse complement strand
GATTCGGGATTCGGGATTCGGGATTCGGGATTCGGGATTCGGGATTCGGGATTCGTCAGGAGCGTGGCACCTCGCGCGCCGCGCAGAGACCTATGGCCTTCAAACAATTGGGGGCAGCCAAGCGAACGCAGCGGCAGACCACGATAGCTTCGTCCCAACCGTCAATCTTGCGAACTCGGTCTCTCGGAGCTTTCAGGCTGCCTTCACACCGCCTTTGTGCAGCCGACCAAGCCATCGAGCGAAGCCGACAGTGCAAAGCCACATCACCCACGACAGCCGGCTCTTGCGAATCCCGAATCCCGAATCCCGAATCCCCAATCCCCGCTCTCAAGCCAATCCCATGCTGCTAATCCACAACCCCCGCTGCAGCAAGTCCCGCGAAGCCCTGGCGCTGCTCGTCGAGCAGGGCGTCGAGGTCGAGGTGCGCGAGTATCTGAAGCAGCCGCTGCGGGTCGGCGAACTTGAAGCCCTGTTCGCCCAGCTCGGCCTGGCACCGACGGCCGCCGTTCGCTTCAAGGACGATCTGGCGAAGTCGCTCGGGCTGTCGGCCGACGACCCACGCAGCCGCGAGGAGTGGATCGCCCTGATCGCCGAGCACCCTGCCCTGCTGGAGCGGCCTATTGCAGTTCAGGGCACGCGCGCGGTGATCGGGCGCCCGCCGGAGCGCGTGCTCGAACTGCTCGACTGATTGGACGGCCTTGGATGCGCGGGCTGCACCTCAAGCCCTGCTCGGAAGTCCGCTCCGCACAAGGCCCGGCTTCCGCGGGATCCGCTGGCGGATGCGCTGCGCTTATCCGCCCTACAACCGCGCGTGACGCTGTGCCTTGAACGAAGCGGCAGTCGCATGTCCACGTAGGGTACATAAGCGCAGCGCATGTACCAGAACCTCGCCACACGTCCGGCTCAATGCGGCAGAACCTCGCCACACTGACCGACCATGCGGCAGCGGCATGCGCAGCTGTCCCCAGGCAAGACAATCCACCCTGGCACCCCTCAGCGCCGATACTCCGACGAGGCTGCGAGTTCTTCCTCGCCCTGCGGCGAGGTGGTGTAGAGGCGCAGCTCCAGCTGGCCCGGCTCGGGGCAGTCCAGCTCCAGTCGCCAGGTCCATCCGGCACTGCTCTGTCCGCTGAGGCGCAGCAGACCGGTGTCATCCAGCCAGCCGCGCAGGGACAGCACTTCGTCGCCGCCCACCGCGCCGCCCACGCCACTGTCCATCCAGGCCGCGCTGGCGCGGCGGGTGGCGGGATCGACGGCGAGCAGCAGGTGGCCTTCGCGGATCCGGTCCTCGAAAGTCCAGACATAGCGCAGGCGCGCGCGCATCGGTGCCCCCGCCTGCACGCAGCGCAACCAGGCAGGAGACGCGTGCTCGGCTTCGTCCGCATGGCCTGCATGCAGCCGGGTCAGGCCCTGCCAGTCACCACGCATGGCCAGCAGCAGGTCCGTCTCGTTCTGTTCGGTCATCACCACACTCCGCGCCGTGGGGCCATCACGCTGCGCATGCTGGCGGTTGCGAGGCTCGCGGTCACGTGACGGCCATCACGTGAGAAGCGGCAGGCAGCGACTCACCGACCCAGCACCTGCCGCAGCGCCGCCAGCACGCGGTCGACGCATTCGGGCCGGCTGCTTTCGCCCATCAGGCCGATGCGCCAGACCTTGCCAGCCAGCGGGCCGAGGCCGGCACCGATCTCGATGCCGTGCTCGTTGAGCAGGGCGCGGCGCACGCCGGGGTCGTCGGCGCCCTCGGGAATGCGGATGGCGTTGAGCTGCGGCAGGCGCGCGGCCTCGGGCACCAGCAGCTCCAGGCCGAGCGCATCAAGGCCGGCGCGCAGGCGCAGGTGGTTGGCCTGGTGCCGCGCCCAGGCGGCCTCCAGCCCTTCTTCGGCCAGCATCAGCAGGCTTTCGTGCAGGGCGTAGAGCATGTTGACCGGCGCGGTGTGGTGGTAGCTGCGGCCGCCCTCGCCCTGCCAGTAATTCATCACCAATGAGAGATCCAGGAACCAGCTCTGCACCGGCGTCTTGCGCGCCTTGACCGCGGTCACCGCGCGTTCGGAGAAGCTCACCGGCGACAGCCCCGGCGGGCAGGACAGGCACTTCTGCGAGCCCGAGTAGATCGCATCGACGCCCCAGGCATCGACCTCCAAGGGGATACCGGCCAGGCTGGTGACGGCATCGACGATGGACAGCGCGCCGTGCTGCGCCGCCAGCGCACACAGCGCCTGCGCGTCCGAGCGCGCACCGGTGGAGGTCTCGGCGTGCACGAAGCCCAGCGCCTTGACGCCCGGGTTGGCCTTCAGCGCTGCCTCCACCTTGTCGACGCTGACCGGCTGGCCGAAGTCGTCCTCGACCAGGATCGGCACGCCGCCGGCGCGCAGCACGTTCTCGCGCATGCGCCCGCCGAACACGCCGTTGACGCAGACGATGACCCGATCGCCGGGCTCGATCAGGTTCACCACGCAGGCTTCCATGCCGGCCGAGCCGGGGGCGGAGATCGGGAAGGTCAGCGCATTGCGCGTGCGGAAGGCGTAGCGCAGCAGCAGCTTGATCTCGTCCATCAGGCCGACGAAGGCGGGGTCGAGATGGCCGAGGGTGGGCCTGGCCAGCGCGTCGAGCACGCGCTGCGGCACGGTCGACGGCCCCGGGCCGAGCAAGAGGCGCTGCGGTGGATGGAAGGAGCGGTTCGGCAGAGTGGGGGCTGCAGACATGAATGAGGTCTCAGGCGGCCAGAAAAGACCGCGACCGTCGCAGCCCGCCCCCACAGCGTCAAGCCGCCGCGGGGGTGACGGCTGCTCTCGTCATACCGTTTGCCCCGCTGCGGCCCACGCCTTGCATGCGCAGGCCGGGCTGCGTGACGCGGGGAAGCGTAATGCTGGGAATGGTGTTCACCGAACTGCTGGACATGGTCGAAGCCCGGTTCTCGCCGGAGCTGGTCGACCGCGCCCTGCAGCGGGCCGATCTGCCCCATGGCGGCGCCTACACCTCGGTGGGCTACTACCCGCACCAGGAAATCGTGCGCATCGTGCAGGCGGTGGCGGAGGAATCCGGCCAGGGAGCCGACGCTCTGATCCAGGCATTTGGCGAGCACCTGCTGGGCCGCTTCGCGACGGCGTTCCCCGAGCTGTTCGCCGGCAAGTCGACGCTCTACGACTTTCTCGCCAGCATCGACAGCCACATCCACGTCGAGGTGCACAAGCTCTACCCGGAGGCTCGGCTGCCGCGTTTCGAGGTGCTGGAGCGAAGCTGCGCGCATCTGCGACTCGCCTACCATTCGCCGCGCCAGATGGGCGCATTGGCTGAGGGCCTGATCGCCGGCGCGGCGCGCCATTTCGGGGAGCCGCAGACGGTGCGCTGCGAATCTGCCCCGGGGCTGGGCAAGGACACCCTGGTGATCGAGCTGAGAGCGCAGCCATGAAGTCACGCGCGCCCACGCCCATGGCCTGCCCGCGCTGATGGGCCCCAAGCTCGAAGCGGATGCTCCACGCGATGCTGGCACGGCTACGCCAGCGTCGACCGGGAGCGAGGTCCAGGCACGCACCGACACCCTGGAGCGCCTGCGCGCGGCGATGGAGGCGCTGGAGCGGCGCCTGGGCCGCGAACGCGACGCCCGCAAGCAGGCCGAACAGCTGCTGGAAACCCGCAGCCGCGAGCTGTTCGTGGCCCTGCAGCAGGCCCGCGAGACCGAACGCCAGCTCGGCCTGGCGCTGTGGGCCAGCGGCGAGAGCATCTGGGAATGGCGCAACAGCACCCGCCGTGTCGAGGTGCGCAACTTCGGCGACGACAGCCTGCGCGAGGTCGAGAACGCCCCGCAGCTGCTGCTCGACGACGCCGACTCCATTCACCCACTCGACCGCGAGATCGCCCACGCCGCCTGGCGCGAGCACCTGCGCGGCGAGCGTAGCGAGCTCGACATCGCCTTCCGGATGAACCTGCCGCGCGGCTGGTGCTGGGTGCGCGTGCGCGGGCGCGCGGTCGAGCGCGACGCCAAGGGCCGGGTCGAGCGCATCGTCGGCACCCTGCGCGACATCACCGCGCAGCGTCGGGCCGAGGAAGATCTGCGCCTGCTCAGCGACGCCTTCGACAACACCCGCGAGCCGATGCTGATGTTCGATCGCGAGGCCCGCCTGCACGGCTGCAACCAGGCCTTTCTCGACCTGCTGGGCCTGCCAGCGCTGGCCACAGGCGCCACGCTGCACGAGCTGGCGCTGATCGATGGCGAGCAGATGGACCTGCTGCTGGAGCAGGCCACGGAGGGCTGGCGCGTAATGCTGGAGCTGCGCCACGCCAACGGCTCGCAGGTGCCGGTCGAGCTCGCCGTGGCACGGGTCTTCGAGCTGAGCGATGGCCCACCGCTGCTGGTGGCGTCGATGGAAGATCAGAGCCGCCGACGCAGCGAGCAGGCGCGCGTGCAGCGTGCGGCGCTGCAGGACGGCCTGACCGGCCTGGCCAACCGCGCCCATTTCGAGAGTCGGCTGAAGCTGCTGATGGCGCGCAGCGAGGACGAGCCCCTGGCCCTGCTGTGGATCAACCTCGACGGCTTCCGCGCGATCAACGACCTGCTCGGCCACGCCGCGGGCGATGCCTTCCTCTACGAGGCCGCGCAGCGGCTGCAGGACCTGCCCGGCGAGCGCGACGAGCTGGCGCGCATTTCCGGCGATGAGTTCGCCATCCTCATCACCGGCGAGGACATCAGCGGTCGCGCCTCCGCGCTGGCGCGGCAAGTCATCGATGTGGTCGGCGCCCCCATGCAGATGGGCGAGCGCATGCTCAGCGTCAGCGCCAGCGTCGGCATCGCTCTGCACCCCGATGATTCGCGCGCGCCGGACCTGCTGCTGCAGCAGGCCGAAACCGCCATGCGCAAGGCCAAGCAGCGCGGCCGCGCGCGCGCGGAGTTCCACCGCGGCGAGCTGAGCAGCGAGGCCTCGCGGCGGCTGGAGCTCATCACCGAGTTGCGTCGCGATATCGAGCGCGATGCCCTGAGCACCGTGCTGCAGCCCAAGGTCAGCGCGGCCGGCTTCGTGGTCGGCTACGAGATCCTGCTGCGCTGGCACAACGAGCGCATGGGGCCGGTCTCGCCGGCCGCCTTCATCCCGCTGTCCGAGGAATTCGGCCTGGTCGGCAGGCTCGGCCGCATCGCCATGGAGCACGCCGCCGATTTCGCGTCCGAACTGCTGCGCCGCGGCCTGCAGACGCCGGTCGCACTGAACCTGTCGCCGCGACAGGTGTTCGACCCGGAAACCGAAGTGCAGCTGGTGGACATCTGCCGTCAACGCGGTCTGCCCCACGACATGCTTGAGATCGAGCTGACCGAGTCGGCCCTGCTGGAGAACATCGAGGCCGGCCGCGGCTTCCTGCGTCGGCTCTCCGAGCAGGGCTTCAAGCTGGCCCTGGACGACTTCGGCACCGGCTTTTCCTCACTCGCCTATCTGCGCCGGCTGCCCTTCAACACGATCAAGATCGACCGCTGCTTCATGGACGACATCGACACCGATGCGCGCGCTCTGCGGCTGCTGGAAGGCATGGTGACGCTGTGTCGCTCCCTCGACATCGCCGTGGTCGCCGAAGGCGTGGAGACCCTGGCCCAGCGCAACCTGCTGGTGCGCATGGGCGTCGACCAGATGCAGGGCTATCACTTCGCCCGGCCGGTGCCGGCGGAGGACGTCATCAAGCTCGCCACCCGTCGCCTGCCCTACGCGGAGTAAGGCGGCCGGCCCCCCGCGGACCGCAACGCAACAGGCATCGGCGCGGCCGCACAGCTATGCTAGCCGCCCCACCCTACGGAGGCGTATGCATGCTGCAGAAGATTTCCCACGGCCGCGTCCTGGAGCTGCGCTTCGACCGCCCGCCCGCCAACGCCTTCAACCACGCCCTGCTCTCGGCCCTGATCGAGGCCATTGACGCCGCCCCCGGCGAAGGCGCCGAAGGGCTGGTGATCTCCGGCAGCCCGGGCCTGTTTTCCGGCGGGCTCGACGTGCCGACCCTGCTGACCCTCGATCGCGAGGGCGTGCTCGCCACCTGGGGCGCCTTCATGCAGGTCTGCGCCAAGCTCGCGGCCTGCCCGATCCCGGTGGTCGCCGCACTCACCGGCCACAGCCCGGCCGGCGGCGCGGTGATCAGCCTGTTCGCCGACTACCGTGTGATGGCGCGCGCCGGCGAGAAGGGGCCGTATCGGATCGGTCTCAACGAAACCCAGGTCGGCCTGGTGGTGCCGGGCCCGATCCAGTACGCGCTGAAGCGCCTGGTCGGCGAGCGCATTGGCGAGCGCCTGCTGGTGGCCGGCGAGATGATCGAATCGACCCGCGCCGCCGAGATCGGCATGGTCGACGAAGTGGTCGAACTCGATCAGGTGCTGCCGCGCGCGATCGCCTGGCTGGAAGCCCACCTGAGCCTGCCGCGCCGGGCCATGCTGGTCACCCGCGCGATGTCGCGCGAGGCCCTTATCCGGGCGATCTGCGCGCCGGACGCGATCGACCTCGGCCCCTTCATCGAGGGCTGGTACCACCCGGAAACCCAGGGCGTGCTGAAGGCGCTGGTGGCGCGGCTGGGCAAGTAGTCGGACCGCCCACGGGTAGGCGCACGGCCGACGCGCGCCTACCCTATGCGCCCCGCGTCCGAGTGACTCCACATGCCGCAGTTCGCTGCCCACCCCGAACTCAAACCCGATGAACGCGCACGCATCCCGCTGGACGTGGTGCGCGCGCTCGAAGAGGACATCGGCAGCGGTGATGCCACTGCAGCCTTGATCGCGGCGGATGCGCGCTCACGCGCCACCCTGGTCTGCCGCGAACGCGCCGTGCTGGCCGGCCGCGACTGGTTCGAGACCTGCTTCCGCGCGCTCGACCCCGAGCTGCGCATCGACTGGCATGCGGTCGACGGCCAGTGGCTGGCGCCCGGCGCCGAGGTCTGCGTCATCGAGGGCAGCAGCCGCGCCCTGCTCTCGGCCGAACGCAGCGCGATCAACTTCCTGCAGACCCTGTCGGCCACCGCGACCCGCACCGCTGCCTTCGTCGAGGCCGTCGCCGGCACCCGCGCGCGCATCCTCGACACCCGCAAGACCCTGCCCGGCCTGCGTCTCGCGCAGAAGTACGCGGTGCGCTGCGGCGGCGGCCACAACCACCGCATCGGCCTCTATGACGCGGTGATGGTGAAGGAGAACCACATCGCCGCGGCCGGCGGGATCGCCGCCATCGTGGCAAGGGCGCGCCAGCTTTCGCCGGGCCTGCCGGTGATCGTCGAGGTCGAGAGTTTCGAAGAGCTGGCGCAGGCGATTGAAGCCCGCGCCGACCGCATCCTGATCGACGACTTCAGCGCGGACGATCGCCGCCGCGCGGTCGAGTTCACCGCCGGCCGCATGCCGCTGGAAGTCTCCGGCGGCGTCGGCCTCGACGGCATCCGCGCCATCGCCGAAAGCGGCGTCGACTGCATCTCGATCGGCGGCCTGACCAAGCACGTGCAGGCGGTCGACTTCTCCCTGCGGCTCGCAGGGGCCTAAGGCAACGCTGAAGAATCCAGCGTTGTCGCGCGCCATGGAGGGCGCGCCCGCGGATCGAGCACGCAAGTGCTTGATCCAGCGCAAGCGCGTCCGGACCTGTGCCGGACTCGCGACCACTGATCATGGCCAGGAGGGACTTGATCAGTGTTGCCCCAACCTTGCCCCCCTGTTCAGGGGGTACTGCCGCCCTCCGTGCCCCCCTAGCCTGCGCGTGTCCAACCACGCCTACAGGGGGCGCCCCATGTTCAAGCAGATCCGCCGCACCTTCACCCGTTGCCGTCTGGCGCTGTCGCTGGCCCTGCTGCTGCCGGCTTCGGCCGGTCTTGCCCAGAGCGTCGACTACACCGGCGGCTGGTGGCGCGCCGACGAGTCGGGGTGGGGCCTGTTCACCATCGACCAGGGCAATGTGCTGCTGCCGACCTGGTTCACCTACGACGCCCAGGGCCAGGCCAGCTGGTTCGTGATTGGCGCGACCACCCTGCAAGGCGACGGCAGCTACCGCGGCGACGTCTACCGCTACACCGGGGTGCCCTTCGCGCAGATCAACGGCCGCGCCTCGGAGACCGGATCCGTGGTCGGTACTGCGCGCCTGCGCTTCCCGGCGCGCGACCGGATGGTGTTCGACTACACCGTCGACGGCATCAGCCAGAGCAAGGAGCTGAACCGCTTCGTGTTCGGCGACAAGCAGCTGGAGTGCTCGGGCAGCACTGCCGACCCGGCCGGCTTCAGCAACTACACCGCACTGTGGTGGAACCCGGGCCAGAGCGGCTGGGGCGTGCAGATCAACCACGTCGGCGACCTGCTCTCGGCCACCTGGTACACCTACGGCGAGGACCGCAAGCCCGCCTGGTTCATCTTCAACGCCACCCGCCAGGCCGACGGCCGCTACACCGGCCCACTGCTGCGCGGCCGCACCGGCACGCGCTTCGACCAGATCAATGGCCAGCCTGCGATGGGCCAGATCGAAGAGGTCGGCACGGTCAGTCTGCGCTTTGCCAACGGCGCTGCCGGCGAGTTCAGCTACACCATCGACGGCAGCACACGCAGCGTGCAGATCAGCCGCGCCGAGTTCGGCAACCGCCGCAGCGAATGCCGCACCGTGCCGGTGACGCCGGTCGGCGGGCCGTCTTCGGGCGACGAGTGCTATCCCCCGCTGCGCGTCGGCGACCGCTTCCTGCTGCAGGATGATCGAGGCGGGCGCATCGAGCAGCGCGTCACCGGCACCAGCACCTACAAGGGCCGCCCGGTGTTCGTGCTGGAAGACCGCATCGTCGGCGACAACAGCGCGACCGTACGCGAGTTCATCGAACAGACCGACACCCACCGTGTGTATCTGGGCGGCGAAGGCTTCATCCGTGGCGCCAACGCCCAGGGCACCTACGAGTACGACCCGCCGGTGGAGATCCCGCGGCTGACTCCGGTGGGCACCGAGCTGCGCCGGAACTACGTGGTGAAGAACCGCTACACCGCCATGGGCGTGCAGGTCGCCGCCGACGTGCAGACCGAACAACTCACGGTACGCACGGGCAGCGCCGATGTCACGGTGCCGGCTGGCAGCTTCAGCGGCGCCTGCAGCTTCGACACGCGGGTCACCCTCAACAGCACGGTCAGCGTGGCTGGCTTCTCTGTCAGCACGCGCACCGAGGGCCGCACCCTGCAGTCGGCGCATCCCAGCGTCGGCGTGGTCCGCAGCGAGCAGGAGTCGACCAGCACCACCACGGCGGCCGGCGCGCCGCCGACCACCCAGACCTCGCGTACGACCAGCGTGCTGGTCGAGGCCGAAGTCAACGGCCGCCGCTACCCCTGAAGCACGCGCCCGATCGCGACGCCCTCCCCTGCGCCCCCGGACGCCGGCCGCCAGAAGCCGGCGCCGGGGCTCCGCTCCGAGGCAACACGGATCAGGTCCATCCCGGGCTTGATCCGTTCTCGCGCCCTGCATGGCGCGCGACACGGCTGATTTCCCCTGTCTTGCCCCACGCCGCGACTTGATCCGGATCATCGATCCGGGCGCGCAGCTGCGGCAGCCTGAGCGACCTCGTTGCGTGCACCCGTGGAGGCAGAGCCATGGACTTCGACCTGATCGTGATCGGCGCCGGCCCCAGCGGACTGTGCCTCGCGCGCGCACTCGCCGATAGCGGCCTGCGCATCGCCCTGGTCGACCAGCAATCCCGCGCCCAGCTGGCCGAGCCCGCCTTCGACGGCCGCGAGATCGCGCTCACCCGGCACAGCGTCGAGCTGCTGAAGCGCATGGGCCTGTGGAACCGCATCCCCGTCGACGAGCGTCACGAACTGCGGGCGGCGCGGGTGCTCAACGGCGATGCCACCCAGGGCATGGAAATCGAGCCGCCGGGCGGCCGCAGTGATCGCCTGGGCTGGCTGGTGCCCAACCACCTGATCCGCCAGGCGGCCTACGGAGCCGTCGAAGCCCAGGCGGGCCTGCACTGGTTCGACGGGCTGCGCCCGATCGCGGTCGACGCCCGTTCCCACGGCGTCGAGGTGCAGCTGTCCGATGGGCGCCTGCTGCGCGCCCGCCTGCTGGTGGCGGCCGACAGCCGCTTCTCCGAGACCCGCCGCGCCCTGGGCGTCGCGGCCGATATGGAAGACTTCGGCAAGACCATGCTGGTCTGCCGCATGCAGCATGAGTTCGGGCACGATCAGACCGCCTGGGAGTGGTTCGGCTTCGGCCAGACCCTGGCCCTGCTGCCGCTGGGCGAACGCAGCGCCTCCGCGGTGCTGACCCTGCCGGCCTGCGAGATCCAGCGCCTGCTGGCGATGGACGAGGCCGCCTTCGGCGCCGAGATCACCCGCCGCTTCGACGGCCGCCTGGGCACGATGCAGCCGATCAGCAGCCGCCACGCCTATCCGCTGGTGGGGGTGTATCCGCGGCAGTTCGTCGGCACCCGTTTCGCCCTGGTCGGCGATGCCGCCGTCGGCATGCACCCGGTGACCGCGCATGGCTTCAACTTCGGCCTGCTCGGTGTCGACCTGCTGGCCCGGCGCCTGCGCGAGGCACACGCCTCCGGCCTCGACATCGCCAATGCCCGCGACCTCGCCGGCTACCAGCGCGAACTGCGCCGCGCCACCCGGCCGCTGTATCTGGCCACGCGCGCGATCGCCCGGCTCTACACCAGCGACAGCGCGCCCGCCCGACTGCTGCGCCGGGCCGGCATCGCCTTTGGCGCCCGCGCCCTGCCCTTCCGCCGCGCGCTCGCGGGGGCTCTATCGGCCAGCGGCGACAGTCGGGCGCAGACGCGCCCTGTCACGCAGGGCCTGCGCGCGCTGTTCTGATCGGCGCCGCGGCCGACCCGGGATGAGGCGGTAGGCGCTGGCGCGGCTCGGGCCCTGCCATCCGGGCTGCTAGACTGCGCGGCTACCCGAATCCAGCCCCGCCACCCATGTCTGACGCCGCTCCCGCCGACACCGCCGACAGCCGCCCCGTCCGCAATGATTTCATTCGCCAGATCGTCCGCGAGGACCTGGCCTCGGGCAAGCATGCGGCGATCCAGACGCGCTTTCCGCCCGAGCCCAATGGCTACCTGCACATCGGCCACGCCAAGTCGATCTGCCTGAACTTCGGCATCGGCGAGGAGTTCGGCGGGCGCTGCAACTTGCGCTTCGACGACACCAACCCGGCCAAGGAAGACCCGGAGTACGTCGCCGCCATCCAGGACGACGTGCGCTGGCTCGGCTTTGAATGGAGCGAGCTGCGCCACGCCTCGGACTACTTCGAAGTCTTCTACCTCGCCGCCGAGAAGCTGATCCGCGATGGCCTGGCCTACGTCTGCGACCTGAATGCCGAAGAGGTGCGCGCCTACCGCGGCACCCTGACCGAGCCCGGCCGCGAATCGCCGTATCGGAACCGCAGCGTCGAAGAGAACCTCGACCTGTTCCGCCGCATGCGCGCCGGCGAGTTCCCCGACGGTGCGCGCACCCTGCGCGCGAAGATCGACATGGCCAGCGGCAACATCAACCTGCGCGATCCGGCGATCTACCGGATCAAGCACGTGCCGCACCAGAACACCGGCGACGCCTGGTGCATCTACCCGATGTACGACTACGCGCACTGCCTGTCGGATGCGATCGAGGGCATCACCCACTCGCTGTGCACCCTGGAGTTCGAAGACCACCGCCCGCTCTACGACTGGTGCGTCGACAAGGTAGACCTCGCCGGCCACCCGGAGCTGCTGGAATCGCTGCGCGCACGCGGCTGGCACGACCGCGCCGCCAAGCCGCGGCAGATCGAGTTCTCGCGGCTCAACATCAACTACACGGTGATGAGCAAGCGCAAATTGATGGCACTCGTGCAGGAAGGCCTGGTCAGCGGCTGGGACGACCCGCGCATGCCGACCCTGCAGGGCATCCGCCGCCGCGGCTACACGCCGGGCGCGCTGCGTCTGTTCGCCGAGCGCATCGGCATCAGCAAACAGAACTCACTGATCGACTTCTCGGTGCTGGAAGGCTGCGTGCGCGAGGACCTCGACGCCAACGCCGCACGTCGCCTCGCCGTGCTGGATCCCATCAAGCTGGTGATCAGCAATCTCGATGCCGGCCACGAGGAAACCCTCGAGTTCTCGAACCACCCGAAGAACCCGGAGTTCGGCACGCGCAAGGTTCCGTTCTCGCGCGAGCTGTGGATCGAGCGCGAGGATTTCGCCGAAGTGCCGCCGAAGGGCTTCCATCGCTTGAAGCCCGAGGGCGAAGTGCGCCTGCGCGGTGTGGGCATCGTCCGCTGCGATGAAGTCATCAAGCACGGCGACCGCGTGGTCGAACTGCACTGCACGCTGGACCTCGACACCCGCTCCGGCATGGCCGGCGCCGACCGCAAGGTCAAGGGCACCATCCACTGGGTCAGCGCGCGCCATGCCATCGCGGCGGAAGTGCGCCTGTATGACCGCCTGTTCAAGGTCGCCGACCCCGATGACGAGAGCCACGGCGGCTCGTACAAGGATCATCTGAACCCTGACTCGATCCGCAGCGTGCAGGCCTGGATCGAACCCAGCGCGGCGGAAGTCGCGCCGGAGACCCACCTGCAGTTCGAGCGCACCGGCTTCTTCGTGGCCGACCGCCGCGATCACAGCGCGGCCAGGCCGGTGTTCAACCGCGCGGTGACCCTGCGCGACACCTGGGCGGCGGGTTGATGCTTGCGCTGCGCGCTCTCGCCGGAGCGCTCGCGAGAAGTGCGAGCGCACGCTGGGTGCCCCTCGTCACTCGCGCAGAGTCGAGGGTTCCGGCAAGACTCACCCGACTCGCAAGCGCTGTGGATCCCCGCCTTCGCGGGGATGACGAATCCATGGTTCAGGCAAGAAGCAGAACGCTCCCGACGACTTGTGTTCCCGTCGCCCCCGCGAAGGCGGGGGCCCAGGCAGGAACCGCCGCGGTTGCAAACGCTGTGGGTCCCCGCCTTTGCGGGGACGACGAATCCAGTGGCGTCTCGAGAGGTGGAACGGCCGCCGCAACCTCGTTTCTCGTCTCCCCCGCGACGGCCTGCTGCTCGGATCGGGCAGCCCCCCAGGGCGGCTCGCCCCGGTCGCACGAGTCCTGGATCCCCGCCTTCGCGGGGATGACGAATCAGGTTTTCTCGAGAGCACCTGGTTGGCGAAGCCGAGCCACTAAACTCGCAAGCACCCTCCGACTGAGGCGCGGGGCCGAGAAGCTCGTGGCGGTCGGTTTGCTGCTGACCCTGACCGCCTGCTCGCAGGCGCCAAACGAGCCCAAGGCGCCGGAATTCGCCGAGGCGCCACCGCCGCCGGCGATAACCGAGACGCCTGCTCAACCGCCCTTCCAGTTCGAATACGACCGCGCCCCGAGCGACACCTGTGGCGCTGGCGGCGACGCCGGCTGCGACGCGCCGGATGCCAAGGGCGGCGACCTCGCCGCACAGGCCATGCCCGCCGAGCCCGACCGCCGCTGCCAGACCGACGCCGACTGCGCGGTCAAGGACGTCGGCAACTGCTGCGGCTATTTCCCCGCCTGCGTCAACGCGCAGGCACCGACCTTCCCCGAGCAAGTGAAGGCCGCCTGCGAGGCGCAGGGGCTTTCCAGCATCTGCGGGTTCCAAGACATCACTGCCTGCGCCTGCATCGAAGGTCGATGCGAGGCGGCACCGGGCGGTGGCGAACTGAAGTAAGCCCTCCCATGCTGTACGCCCAAGTCCACCTCACCTTGCCCGCCTGGGTGCACGAGCTCGCGCCCGCCGGCACGGTCTACGCCAGCGATAAAGACAAGATGCGGCTGGCGATCGAGCTGTCGCGCCGCAATGTCGATGCGCGCAGCGGCGGCCCCTTCGGAGCGGCCGTTTTCGATGCCCAGCAGCGCTTGATCGCCGTCGGCGTCAATCGCGTCGAGCCGCACACCTGCTCGGTGGCGCACGCCGAAATGATGGCCTACATGACGGCGCAGCAGCGCCTGCAGCGCTTCCGCATCAATGAAGACGCGCCGGGTGTCACCCTGGCCACCTCATCGCAGCCCTGCTGCATGTGCTACGGCGCGACCTTCTGGGCCGGCATCGACACCCTGCTGATCGGCGCCCGCGCCGAAGATGTGATGACGTTGACGCAGTTCGATGAGGGCCCGCTGCCGGCCGATTGGAAGGGCGAGCTCGAACAGCGCGGTATCGCCGTACGCCGCGACCTGCTGCGCGAAGACGCCTGCGCCGTGCTCAAGCACTACACCGACAGCGCCGGGCGCATGTACTGATGAAATCTTTGGGCGACGCCGGCCTCTACCTGCCCTGCCGCGCCGGCTTCGAGCCCGAGTGCGCGGCCGAGATCAGCGAGCGCGCCGCCGTCTTCGGCGTCGCCGGCTATGCCAAGACCGAGCGCGACTCGGGCTATGTGCGCTTCCTCGGCTTGGATGCCACGTCGCAGTCGCAGCTGTGCCGCGCCCTGCCCTGGCATGCGCTGATCTTCGCCCGCCAGCGGCTGTCGGTGTTCGCCGAACTGCAGAACCTCGACCCCAAGGACCGCTTGAGTCCCGTGCTCGAAGCCATGGCCGGCAGCGGTCAAGTGTTCGGCCAGCTCAGCATGGAGCACCCCGATGCCGACGTCGGCCGCGATCTCGCAGGTCTTGCGCGCAGCTTCGGCAACGCCCTGCGCGCCGGCCTGCGCAAGCCGGGACACCTGAGCGCCAAAGACGATCCGCGCAAGCCGACCCTGCACGTGGTGCTGCTGTCGGGCACGCATCTGCTGCTGGCCGCGGGCGATGCCGAGGACACGCCGCCAATGCGCGGCCAGGGCGAACGCGCGGCACCGTGGACCGGCGGCATTCCGCGCTTGAAGCTCGCCCACGATGCGCCCAGCCGCTCGGCCCTGAAGCTTGAGGAAGCCCTGCTGACCCTGCTCAGCCCCGACGAGCGCACGCGCTGGATGAAGGCCGGCCAGCAGGCGGTGGATCTGGGTGCTGCGCCCGGCGGCTGGAGCTGGGTGCTGGCGCGCGCCGGCCTGTCGGTCACCGCCATCGACAACGGCCCGCTGGCCGAAAGCGCGATGGGCACCGGCCTGATCAAGCACCTGCGCTCGGACGGCTTCCGCTGGCGCCCGACGCATCCGGTCGACTGGCTGGTCTGCGACATGGTCGAACAGCCCAAGCGCGTCGCCGCACTCATGGGCGACTGGCTGGTCGAGGGCGATGCGCGCCGCGCGATCTTCAACCTGAAGCTGCCGATGAAGAAGCGCTGGCAGGAGGTGCGCGAGCAGATGGATGCGCTCGACGCACGCCTGAAGCAGGCCGGCCTGAACCTCGAACTGCGCGCGCGCCAGCTCTACCACGACCGCGAAGAGATCACGGTGGCGACGGTACCGCGCTGAGCCTGCGGCATCGGTCGCGAGCAACCGCGCCAAAGATCGAACGCGCGAAGCGTGATGGCCCGCACACGAAGGGCGGCTTTGTGACGTCTTCACTAAACCTGACATGAATCTGTAAGCCCCGACCGCTACACTCCGGCGGTTTTCCATCGTTTGCGGGGTTGCGGCATGAAGGGTTTGAGGGTGGGGCAAGCAGCGTTGCTTGCACTTGGGTTGAGTGTGATGGGCGGAGCCTCGGCGCAGATCAATCTGCAGTCGGGCCAAACCTACTTCCAGGATTTCAATACGCTGGCCAGCACGGGAACCAGCAACGCCATTTCGACGTTGCCGGCAGGCTGGACCTACGTTGAGACGGGCACGGGCGCCAACACTACGTATCGTGCGGTCGATGGCGCCAGCAACGCCGGCGACACCCTGAGCCTCGGCGCCGCGAGCGGCCCCACGGTCGGCGAACGGGCGCTCGGTAGCCTGCGCAGTGGCTCGGTCGCCACCGTCTTCGGAGCGCGATTCCGCAACGACAACCCCGGCCCCCTTGTCTCGATCGCTGTCGGCTACATCGGCGAGCAGTGGCGCCAGGGAACCGCCAACCGCTGCGACTACCTCCGCTTCGAGTACAGCATTGACGCCACCTCGTTGACCACGGGCACCTGGATTCCCGTCGGCGGGCTCGATTTCGAATCGCCGGCGTGCGGTCCCATCGTCACCAATGCGCTGAACGGCAACTCGCCAGAGAACCAGCGATTCGTGGCGCAAGTGATCGAGAACCCAGGGGTCGCGGCAGGCGGTGAGTTCTGGATTCGCTGGGTGGATACGGATGCCACAAGCGCCGATGACGCGCTGGCGGTCGACGACGTTGGCGTCACAGCGAACGCAGGTCCTGCGCCTTCGCCGGTGGTCAGCTTTTCCGCGGGGCCCGTGTCTGCAAACGAAGGGGCCGTAGGCGAGTCCAATCCGCTGGACTTCAGCATCGATGTGAACCCGGCACCCACGGCGGCACAGAGCGTCAGCTTCTCCGTCGCTGTCACGGGTGATGCGGGCCGCTTCACCTACGCGGGCCCGACCACCGTCACCGTTACCAGCGCAACCCCGCTGCCCATCGTGCTGAGCGTTGCCACTGTCGGCAACGCTGCAGTGGAAGGCGACAGCATTGTCACCATGACGCTGTCCAACTTCAGCGGCGTGGACGCAAGCCAGACCGCCCCGATCAGCAAGCAGGGCACGATCGTCGAGGATGACCAGCCGGAACTGCCGGTGGTGAGCTTCGCCGACGGAGTTGTCAGCGTCATCGAAGGAAACGAAGGCAGCAACAACTCGCTGCAGTTCGCCCTGAACCTGTCCTCGCCCCCCGCGGCAGGGAGCCCGGTAAGTTTCGATATAGCAGTCAGTGGCCCGAGCGGGCGCTTCGAGTATCTGGGCCCGTCGACCCTCCAGATCGACAGCCAGACGCCGTTGCCCTACGTCATTGCGGTGCGTGCCATCGGCAATCGGGTTGACGAGCCGGATGCGGAAGTCATCGTTTCGCTGAGTAATTTCGTCGGCGCCGACGACACCCAGACCAGTCCGCTGACCAAGGCCGGCACCATCCTCGACGACGATCTGCCCTTCACCGAGATCTTCAGTATCCAGGGCAATGGCGTCTGCTCGCCCTTCGTTACCCCCTGCAACATCGCCGCCAACGTCACTGGCGAGCCGGTCCGTACCCAGGCAAATGTCGTCACCGCCGTCGGCACTGCCGGCTTCACCATGCAGACCCCCGACGCACGCGATGACGGCGACTCCAACACCTCGAACGGCATCTACGTGTTCACCTCGGTGGCGCCGCGCAACGACGCCGGCGAGGTGTTGGCAGTAGGCGACCAGGTCGAAGTGCTGGGTCGCGCCGCCGAGTTCTTCAGCATGACCCAGATCGTGGTCAACAGCACCCGCGACACCGCCAACAGCATCCTGACCCAGGCCAGCAACCAGACGCTGCCGACCGCGGTCGTGTTCGGTGAAGTGCCGGTCCGCGGCAGCGTGGTGATTCCCTCGAAGGATCCGGACAACTTGAGCTGCGGCGCGCTCGGCAACTTCGAATGCTTCGAAGGCATGCGCGTATCGATCCCCAACGGCGCGGTGACCGTAGCCAACCAGCGTCGTGCGGCCAAGCTCTACGCCGAGACCTGGATCTCGCCCTACGGCGAGCGCGGCGTGCGCGAGAAAGGCGCCCTGCCCGGCACGACCCTGACCCCGGACAACGCCGCCGCCGGCGTGTGGGATGGCAACCCAGAGATCATCGAGCTCGACGCTGACTTCCTGTCGGCGCCGACCAGCCCCGGCGTCGAGCTGGCGGGCGGCACGCGCTTCAGTGCGATCGGCGTGATCGGCTACGACTTCGGCGACTACGAGTTCTGGGCCAGCGAGATCGATGTCGTCGCCGAGAGCAACGAGCCCGTGCGTCCGGTGCCGGAAGCGGGCGAAGGCGAGCTGACCATCGGCAGTTTCAACGCTTTCCGCCTGTGTGATGCGGTGCGCGACAACCCGGCGCCGAGCACGTTCCTGTGCGCCGCCTCGGCTACGCTGGAGACGGATCCGAACCGCGTGACCCATCAGCTCGGCCAGGTCAGCGCCTACATCCGCGAGGTCCTGCGCAGCCCCGATGTGGTCGGCATGCAGGAGGTGGAGAACCTCGGAATCCTGGAGGCCCTGGCGACGCAGATCGCAGCGGATGGCGGCCCGACCTACTCGGCACATCTGGTCGAGGGTAACGACGTTGGCGGCATCGACGTCGGCTACCTGGTCAACACCGCGCGCGTCACCGACATCACCGTGACCCAGCTGGCAGATGCCGAGACCTGGAACGATCCGGGTGGCTCGGAGACCGCGACCCTGCACGATCGCCCGCCGCTGCTGCTGGCAGCGGACTTCATCGGCAACGGCCGGCCGTTCCGCTTCCACGTGATCAACAACCACACCCGATCGCGCGGTGGTGTCGACGTCAGCAACGCAGACGGCGAGCGCATTCGCGCCAAGCGCTTCCTGCAGGCGGTGTCGATCGCGAACCTGGTGCAGGACCTGCAGACCGATGAAGCGACGGCGGACGTTCCGCTGTTCGTGATCGGCGACCACAACGCCTTCCAGTTCACCGATGGCTATGTGGACGTGGTGGGCCTGATCGCCGGTGCCTACGTGAATGCCGAGAACACCTGCGCACCGGCCAACCAGGTCACCACCTGCAAGCTGCCGGGTGGCGCCAACATCGTGGTGCCCGCGCTGGTCAACGCGGTCGACGTGATCGACGAGGACGAGCGCTACTCCTACAAGTTCACCGAAGACTTCGGCCCGATCCAGGGCAGTACCGGCCGCGACCTCGCCACCAACCAGGTGCTGGACCACGGCCTGTTCAACAGCGTCGCGGCGCCTTACGTGACCGGCATGGCCTTCGGCCGCGCCAACGTCGATGCGTCCGCGCAGCGCTTCCGCACCTGCAACTACACCCTGCGTGACGCGACCTTCTGTCCGCAGGGCCCGGGCAGCTGGGTGCCCACCGGCAGCTCAGATCACGACGGCTTCGTGCTCTTCGTCAGCCCACCGCTGCCTGACGCGATCTTCGCCAACGGCTTCGAGACGATCGACTGATCTCTCGCCTCCGGTGTTGAACGCAGACGCCCGCCTTCACGGCGGGCGTCTGCGTTTGCGGGCACGCACTTGGACCAGGCGCGGCTTCGCTGCATGCTGCAAGCCCACGCGCGAGCAGAGGAGACCCGTAATCCATGGCGACTGGCCCCGAGCTTTCCGACACAGCCGTGCATCTCGAGTACGACCTTGAACGCTCGCATCTGCATGCCGCACAGGCCGTGTCCCATCGCCATATCTGCGGGCTGGCCGCACGGCGCGCCTGGCTGCCCATGCTGGCGAACCTGTTCCTCTGGGCCCTGATCGCCGCGAGCCTGATGTTCGTCTTCGCCGCGCTGAAGACCGCGCCGGAAGCACTGCGGGGACCCGCATGGCTGGGACTGGCGGGGCTGCTGCTGGCCGGCTGTCTGGCCTACGCCGCTGAAGTCGCGCGCGCCCGGGGCATGAACCTGCGCCTGGTCGATCTGCAGGGCCCGTTTCCGCTGCGGGTGCAGCTCGAAATCGACGCGTCGGGCATCACGGCTCGCAGTCTCCACGGCGAGGGCCGCTACCCGGCGCGGAGCTACGTCGCCGTGGTGGAGAGCGGGGCCGCCCTGGTGCTGCTGCTGCGCTCGGGACTGGCGATGCCGATTCCTGATGCCGCGTTCACGTCTGCCGAGCAGCGGCAGACGGTTCTGCGACTGCTGCAACCCGCACCCTCCGACGTTTGATGGCTGTGGCGCCGCCGGCGCGTGGGCGCTTGTCCACCACGGCAGTGCGCGTCCACTCCACATGACGCGCCGGACTATAGGCGAGGGCAACACTGGTCCGTCCCCCGCCGCAACGCGTGCAATCCCCCGACTGCAATCCAAGGTCCCGCCATGATCTACAACAGCATCCTCGACACCATCGGCCGCACGCCGATCGTCCGCATCAACCGCTACAAGCCCGAGCATGTCGATCTGTACGTCAAGATCGAGGCCTTCAACCCCATGGCTTCGGTGAAGGATCGCCTGGCGCTGGCGATCATCCTGGATGCCGAGCAGAAGGGGCTGCTGAAGCCCGGCCAGACCGTCGTCGAGGCGACCTCGGGCAACACCGGCATCGCGCTGGCCATGGTCTGCGCGGCGCGCGGCTATCCCTTCGTGGCCTTCATGGTCGAAACCTTCTCGATCGAGCGCCGCAAGCTGATGCGCGCACTCGGCGCCAAGGTGGTGCTGACGCCCGCCGCGGAGCGCGCCACCGGCATGGTACGCGCCGCCAAGGACTACGCCGAGCGTGTCGGCGGCTTCCTCGCGCGGCAGTTCGAGAATCCGGCCAACCCGGCCTTCCACCGCAACACCACGGGTCCGGAGATCCTCTCCGACTTCGCCGGCAAGCGCCTCGACTGGTATGTCACCGGCTACGGCACCGGCGGCACCATGACCGGCGCCGGCGAGATCCTCAAGCTGGCGCGGCCGGAGCTGAAAATCTGCACCACCGAGCCCGCGGGCGCGGCGCTGCTGGCCGGCAACGAATGGAAGCCACACAAGATCCAGGGCTGGACGCCAGACTTCATCCCGCCGGTGCTGAACCGCGAGATCTTCGACCGCAACATCCCGGTCGATGACGTGGTCGCCCGCGACACCTCGCTGGAGCTGGCGCGCAAGGAAGGCATCTTCGTCGGCATCTCGGCGGGTGCCACCTATGCCGCAGCACTTGAGCTGGCCAAGGATGCCGAACCCGGCACGCAGATCCTCGTGATGCTGCCCGACACCGGCGAGCGCTACCTCTCGACCTTCCTGTTCGAAGGCATCAACGAAGGCTCGGACGAGGTCTGATCCGCGCCTTCGGCGCGGCGGGATTCGGGATTCGGGATTCGGGATTCGGGATTCGGGATTCGGGATTCGGGATTCGGGAAAGGCTCACGCGGCTGGGCTCGAGGTCAAGCCCATCGCACAGGGTGGGCCCTGGCCCACCATGAGCCCCACGCCCGCCCCGGTCCATGCCCGCGCCTCAGCCTGCCTGCAGGGGACCGCAGGCTGCGCTCTGGCGATACGCTCGCGTCGCGAGCACGCTCGCTCCCACAACTGCCCGCTTCTTCCGAGTGTCGTTGCGGTTGGCGCCGTTGTTCGCGCGTCCTCAGGTCCGCGGCAGCGTCACCCCGGTCTGGCCCTGGTACTTGCCGCCGCGGTCCTTGTAGCTGGTCTCGCAGACTTCATCCGACTGGTAGAACAGCATCTGCGCCACGCCCTCGCCGGCGTAGATGCGCGCGGGCAGCGGGGTGGTGTTGCTGAACTCCAGGGTCACATGCCCTTCCCACTCCGGCTCCAGCGGCGTCACGTTGACGATGATGCCGCAGCGCGCATAGGTGCTCTTGCCCAGACACACCACCAGCACGTCGCGCGGGATCCGGAAGTACTCCACCGTGCGCGCCAGCGCGAACGAATTCGGCGGAATGATGCAGGTGTCGCCGACCACGTCCACGAAGCTGCTGGGGTCGAAGTGCTTGGGGTCGACGATGGTGCTGTTGATATTGGTGAAGATCTTGAACTCGCGCGCGCAGCGCACGTCGTAGCCGTAGCTCGATGTGCCGTAGCTGACGATGCGTTCGCCGGCCGCGTTCTGCTTGACCTGGCCCGGTTCGAAGGGCTCGATCATGCCCTGTTCGGCCATGCGGCGGATCCAGCGGTCGGACTTGATGCTCATGCGTGGCTCCAGGCCTTGAAGGGTGCCGCGCTGACAGTCGCGCGAAGGTCGCAAAGTGTAGCGGCCCGGCGTGCGCTGGGCACCCCGGGCCGCATTTTCCATCAGGCCTTGATGCGTCTTATGGCGCAGCTGGCGCCTGAGCCGGCGCCCGCCAGCCGCTGCCGATCTGGCTGTCGAGGAAGCCCAGAAGTTCGCTATAGAACTTGAGCTTGTTGTCCGTCGAGTAGTAGCCGTGGCCCTCGCCGCGGAAGTACAGGGTCTGCACCGGCACGCCGGCGCGCTTGAGCGCGGCTTCCATCATCTCGGTCTGCTGCACCGGGGCGCGGCGATCGTTCTCGCCCGCGGCCAGGAACACCGGCACCTTGATGTTCGAGGCCAGATGGACCGGTGAGACCTCGCGCAGACCCTCGGTGCCGACAGCCTCCTCCAGATAGTTCTTGCCCCAGCGCAACCTCTGGAAATCGACGCGACGCGACCAGGACTCCAGGTCATAGACGCCGACATCGCCCGCCGCACAGGCGTACAGATCGGGCTCCCTGGCCACGCCCATCAGGCTGGCATAGCCGCCATAGCTGGCGCCGAACAGGCAGATGCGGCCCGGCGCGGCGATGCCCTGTTCGATTGCCCAGCGGGTCGCATCGGTGAGATCGTCCTGCATGGCGCGCCCCCACTGCTTGTAGCCCGCCTCCACGAACGCGCGGCCATAGCCGCCCGACCCGCGGAAGTTCACCTGCAGCACAGCCATGCCACGGGTGGCCAACAGCTGCACGCGCGGGTCGAAGCCCCAGCGGTCCTGAATGTCGAACGGGCCGCCGTGCGGATGCACGACTAGGGGCAGGCCGCGCGCCTCGGCACCCGGCGGCAGCGTCAGCAGGGCGTCCAGCAGCACGCCATCGCGCGCCTTGATCTGCACCTGGCGGGTCTCGCCCATCTGCTCAGGCACCAGCGCGCGGCCACGGCTGCCGATGTGCCGTGCGTGCTTGGTCTCACGATCGAACAGGAAGTACTCGCCCGGATTGCGGTCGCTGTAGACGTGCAGGATGGCCTTGCTGCCGTCGTCAGTGGCCGAAGTGATGAACACATCATGCCCCTTGAAGGCCGCTGCGAGACTCAGACGCAGCTTCGCCTCGGGATGCTCCGGCTCGAAGAAATGCATGCTCACCTGCGGGTCTTGCACGAACACCCCCAGCACTGCGCTGCCATCGAGGCTGGGGATGACGCCCCTCGGATCCAGCCGCGGGTGGCGGTAGATTTCGCTGCGCTCGCCGGTGGCAAGCACCAGGCGCTCGATGGCATCGGGGCCATCGGCACGCGACACCTGCAGGTAGGCCACCGTGCCATCCGTACTGAAGCCGAGCGCCTGCGCCTGCTGGCCGGTCTGCGCCTGCGAGTTCAGCAGTTCCCACTGTTCGCTGCCGACAGGCAAGTGGTAGAGCTCGAGCTGGTTCTCCGAGGTCAGACCCTGGGCGAAGCGCAGGTTGCCTTCCGCATCGGTCAGGAACCCCGCGCGCGTCACCGGGGACATCGCCACCCGCGAGCGCCGTCCGGTCAGCGTGTCCAGGCGCTCGATGCTGGCGAAATTGCTGGTGCGGGTCGACCAGGGCTCGATCTGGATCAAGGCATGACGCTCGGCGCCGGGCAGCAGATCGATGGGGTAAGCCCAGACGCGCTCGCTCTCGCGATTCTTGATGCGGGAATGGCGACGCCCGTCATCCGCGCGGTAGCCGACTAGCGCTGTAGCCTGGTTGCCATCGACGTTGACGGCGAAGATCTCCCCGGTGAACGAGGGAGCCTCGTCGCCAAGAAAGCGCTGCGCGGCCGAGATCAGCAGACGCTCGCTGCTGGCCCACCAGAAGTCGGCAACCTCGAGATCGCGACCCACGTAGAAATGCCCGCGCTTGGCCAGCGTCTCGGTATCCAGCATGAACAGCGCGGTGCCGCGCTCGACCGGCATGTTGGCGGCCAGATGCTTGCCGTCGGGTGAGATCTTGATGTCGAAGAAGGCGTCACGCTCGACGAAGTGTTCAATCGGCGGCAGCGTTGCGGCAGCCGCAGGGGCCGGCGCTTCGGCCAGCGCCAGCGCCGGCAGCAGCAGCGCACAAGCGAGCGCGCAGCGCGCGCGCATGAATGCAGTCAACATGGATGAAACCCCTATGGAAGTGATCACAGCGGACACAGGCCAACGCTCCGCTACCGGCACACGCAGCGATTGAGCGCGCGCAGGTTGCCAGCAAGACCGCCGTTTGCAAAGACAGTTCTAGCGGCTTGAGCACGTGCAGGCCGACACCGCAAAGTCCACCGCCGCACAGGGATGCACTGAACGGGATCGTGTGACTGGTCCAAAGCACGATGGCGGCGGGCAGGCACGGCTGCCAGACTCACGCATCCCCCTACTCGCAAAAGGACGCGGCAATGGATCAGCCCCGCATCGCGCTCGTCACTGGCTCCACCAGCGGCATCGGCCTCGCCGTGGCCGAAGCGCTGGCCCAGGCCGGCTGCCGGATCATGTTGAACGGGCTCGGCACGCCGGAGCAGATCGAAGCCGCGCGCGCGCGCATCGCTGCCCATGGGGTCGAGGTCGATTTCCATGGCGCCGATCTGTCCACGGCCGCAGGCGTCGAGGCCCTGGTGCGCGCCACCGAGGCCCGTTTCGGGCGGATCGACATCCTGGTCAACAACGCCGGCATCCAGCACACCGCGCGCATCGAGGATTTCCCGGCCGAGCGCTGGGACGCGATCCTCGCCATCAATCTCTCAGCGACTTTCCACGCCCTGCGCTGCGCCCTGCCCGGCATGCAGGCGCGCGGCTACGGCCGGATCATCAACATCGCCTCGGTGCACGGGCTGGTGGCGTCGGTCGAGAAGTCGGCCTACGTCGCCGCCAAGCACGGCATCGTCGGCCTGAGCAAGGTGACCGCGCTGGAGAATGCCGAGGCCAACATCACCTGCAACGCGATCTGCCCGGGCTGGGTGCTGACCCCGCTGGTGCAGAAGCAGATCGACGCCCGCGCCGAACGCGAAGGCCTCGATGGCACGGAGGCCGAACGCGCCCTGCTGGCCGAGAAGCAGCCCAGCCTGCGCTTCACCCGCCCCGAGGATATCGGCGGAGCTGCGGTGTTCCTGTGCAGCCCTGCCGCGGACAACATCACGGGGACGACGCTGACGCTCGATGGGGGCTGGACGGCGCGGTGAGGCCCTGAGGCCGGGAATCGGGATTCGAAGCTCGAAGGCCTCGGCCGGCATGCGCTTCCGTAGGTGGGGCCGCCCTGCGCTTGGCGCAACCTACCCGGCTGGGATGAATGGACCGGGGCAAGGGTCGAGCCCATGGTGGGCCAGGGCCCACCCTATGCGAAGGGCAGCACCTCCAGCGCAGCCGCGCGACGCTTCAGCGAATCCCGAATCCCCAATCCCCGCTCTCCGCCCCAATACGGTAAAACTGCCGGCCCCGTCTGCATCGCCCCCCGGCCCTCCAATGCGCATCGCCAGCTGGAACGTCAACTCGCTCAACGTGCGCCTGCCGCACCTGTCGGACTGGCTGAAGTCCGCCCAGCCCGACATCGTCGGCCTGCAGGAAACCAAGCTGGAGGATCCGAAATTCCCGGACTCCGAGCTCGCCGCGCTGGGGTACCGCAGCGTGTTCGCCGGGCAGAAGACCTACAACGGCGTAGCGCTGCTGTCGAAGACGCCGGCGTCCGAGGTGCAGATCGGCATTCCCGGTTTCGAGGACGAGCAGAAGCGCGTCATCGCGGCGAGCTTCGGCGATCTGCGGGTGATCGATCTCTACGTGGTCAACGGCAAGGCCGTGGGCGACGAGAAGTACGACTACAAGCTGCGCTGGTTGGCCGCGGTGCATGACTGGGTGGCGCAGGAGATCGCGCGGCATCCCAACCTCATCGTGCTGGGCGACTTCAACATCGCGCCCGATGATCGCGACGTGCACGATCCTGCGGCCTGGCACGAGCAGATCCTCTGCTCCACGCCCGAGCGCGAGGCCCTGCAGCGACTCTGCGGCCTGGGTCTGCACGACAGCTTCCGGCTGCATTCGGAGGAGGCCGGCCAGTTCAGCTGGTGGGACTACCGCGCCGCCGGCTTCCGCCGCAACCTCGGCCTGCGTATCGATCTGATCCTGGTCTCCGAGGCGCTGAAGTCGCGCTGCAAGGCTTCGGTCATCGACCGCGAGCCGCGCACCTGGGAGCGTCCCTCCGACCATGCGCCGGTGATCATCGACCTCGACTGATCCGGCCATGTACCGCCTGTTCGCTCGCAGCGCGCTGTTCTGGTCGGCCCTGCCGCTGATGCTGCCGCAGGCGCTGGGGCTCAAGCGCTCGGCGCCGCGCGCGGCCGCCGCCGAAGGTCCACGCGAAGGCCAAGCCGGCGAACTCGATGCGCCACGCCTGCGCCTGCTGGCGCTGGGTGATTCGCCCTTCGAGGGCGTCGGCATCGCGCGCATCGCGGACACGCTGCCGGTGCGTCTGGCCGAGCGGATCGCCGACGCGCAGCAGGTGCGCGTTGAGTGGCGCATCAGCGCGAAGAACGGCGCCACCGCAGGCAGCCTGCGCGAGCGCCTGCTGCCGAAGATCGAGGCCGAGGCCTTCGACCTGATCCTGGTCTCGGTCGGCGTCAACGACGTCACCGGGCTGAGCCGCGGCCGCCGCTTCGCGGACGCGCTCGATGCCCTGCTGTCGGATCTGGGTGCGCACTCACCGCAGGCGCAGATCGTGCTGCTCGGCATCCCGCCCATGCAGGCATTCCCACTGCTGCCGCAGCCGCTGCGCGCCTGGCTGGGCGGGCGCAGTCGGCGGCTCGAAGTGCTCGGAGTCGCCGCGGCGCAAAAGCACAAGGCCCTGCACTCGCCGGTGCGCGTACAGCCCGCGCCCGAGCTGTTCGCCAGCGATGGCTTCCATCCCTCCGAACTCGGCCACGCGCGCTGGGCCGAGGAGGTGTACGCCCAGCTGCAGGCCTTGCCGTGGCCACCACCTCGCCACGGCTAGGCTGCGCGGCCAATCCGAACCTGCGAAACCTCCGTGCTGATCGCCCTGCCCCTGCTGCTCGCCGCGCAAGACCCCGCGGCGCTCGACGCCATCCACGTCACCGCGCGCGCGCCTCGCTCAGCGGCCGCTGAAACCGTGTCTGCCTCGCGTCTGGATGCCGACACGCTGGATCGCATCGCGCCCCAGCACGCACAGGAGGCCTTCGCCCGCGTGCCAGGTGCCTGGGCCAGCCGCGGCAGCGGCCAGGAGCAACTGCTGGCCATCCGCTCGCCGGTGTTGGCCGGCACCGGTGCCTGCGGCGCCTTCCTCGTGTTGGAACAGGGCATTCCGATCCGCCCGGCTGGCTTCTGCAATGTCAACCAGCTGTTCGAGCTGCCGATCGAGCTGGCCGGCGCGGTCGAAGTGCTGCGCGGCCCCGGCACCGCGGTGCACGGCAGCAATGCCCTGCACGGCGTGATCGAGCTGCGCGCGCCGCGCATCGACGCACCGGCACGCGTGGCGCTGCGCGCGGGCAGCTTCGATTACGCACAGCTCATCGCCGGCCTGCCCGGCGGCAGCGCGGCGCGGCCCTTCCGCATCGACGTCTCGGCCACCGACAGCGGCAGCTTCCGCGAGGACGAGGGCTACGCGCAGCAACGCGTGCTGGCGCAGTTCGCGCTGCCGCAGGCGCCGGGCGCGCCGGAGTTCCTGTTCTCGGCGCAGGCGCTGGACCAGGACACCGCCGGCTATATCACCGGCGATCGCGCCTTCGCCGATGCGCGTCGGCGCCTGAACCCTAACCCCGAGGCCTATCGCAAGGCGCAGTCGGCGCGGCTGTCCGGGCGCTGGCAGTTCGCGCTCGACGCGCTCGATCTCTCGCTGACGCCGTATGCGCGCAGCGATCGTGGCGAGTTCATCCAGCACTTCCTGCTCGGCAAGCCGATCGAGGACAACGGCAGCGACAGCCTCGGCCTGCAGCTGGGCGTGGCCGCGCTGGGCGGCGCGCTGCGCAGCGGCCTCGACCTCGAATTCGCCCAGGGCGATCTGCTGCAGCGCCAGGCCCTGCCGCTCACCAGCGGCACGGCGGCGCAGAACGCGATCCGCCCGGCCGGCCGCCACTACGACTACCGCGTGCGCTCGGACAGCGCAGCGGCCTTCGTCCAGTGGGACGCCGCGCTGGGCGCGCTGTGGAGCCTGCAGAGCGGCGCGCGCGTCGAGTCGATCGGCTACCGCTATGACAACCGCATGGACAGCGGCAATTTCACTGAGGACGGCAGCGCCTGCGGCTTCGGCGGCTGCCTGTACCAGCGCCCGGAAGATCGCAGCGACCGCTACACCCGCCCCACCGCAAACCTCGGTCTGCTACGCGTGGACGAGGCCGGGCGCCGGCTGTTCCTGCGCGCGGCCAGCGCCTTCCGCGCGCCGCAGGCCGGCGAGCTGTACCGCCTGCAGCGCGGACAGTCGGTGGCGGATCTCGGGCCGGAACGCGCGGAGTCGCTGGAGCTCGGCGGCGGCCTGCCCCTGCCCGGCGGCCGCATCGAAGCGGTGATCTACGCGATGGACAAGCGCGGCAGCATCTTCCGCGATGCCGCCGGCTTCAACGTCGGCGACGGCCGCAGCCGGCATCTCGGCGTCGAGCTGGAACTCGCACTCACCCTGCCGCTGGACGTTCAGCTCGATGCCAATCTCGCCTGGTCGGAGCAGACCTACCGTTTCGAGCGCGCGCTCGGCGGCGGCGAGAGCATCCGCCGCGGCAATCGCGTCGACACGGCACCCGAGTGGCTGGGCGGCCTGCGCCTGCGCCGCGACTTCGATGTCTTCGGTGAGTTCGAGCTGGAGTGGCAGCACCAGGGCGGCTACTTCGCCGATGCCGGCAACACCTTCTGGCATGCCGGCCACGACCTCGCGAACCTGCGCTGGTCGCGTGCGCTCAGCAGGGGCTGGCGGGTGAATGCTGCGATCCGCAACCTCGGCGACATCCGCTACGCCGAGCGCGCCGACTTCGGCTTCGGCGAGCGCCGCTATTTCCCGGGCGCGCCGCGCAGCTACGTGTTGGGGCTGGAGTGGCGGGGCTGAGTCCGCGCCGGCCTCACGCTCAGGCCATGAAGGCTTCGTAGGCCGCGGCTTCTTCCGCGATTTCAGCGTTGCGAATCGACTGCAGGAAGTCGAGTTCCAACACCAGTCCCGGCACCGACTGCACTGCGAGCCGACCCCGCCCGACGCGGATGTCGGCGGCGGCGAACTGCTCTCCCTCGCGCCGGTACACGGTGAGCACGCTGGACACCGGGTCGATCAGCCACAGCTCGCCGACGCCGGCGCGCTCATAGCGCTGGCGCTTGTCGACCAGATCGAACGCGGCCGTGCTCGGCGACAGCACTTCGATGATGAAGTCCGGCGCGCCGCGGACGCCGCGCGCATCGATCTTGGACGCATCGCAGACGACGAGCAGGTCAGGTTCGAAGACGGTGCGGATGTTCTCGTCAGCTTCATCACCGACCGGGAAACGCACGCCCATCGGCGCTGAGAACCCTTGGCAAGGCGTGCCCTGCAGCTGGTTGCCAATCTGCCGACCGAGCTCGAACACCACACGCTGATGCGCCGTGCTGGGCGGTGCCATGGCGTAGGCGAGGCCATCCAGCAGCTGCCAGCGCTCACTCTCCGGCCAAGCGAGATAGTCGGCATAGCTGAACTCACCGCTTCGAGGCTGGGCGTTGGCCACGACAGGCTCCCGCTGGATGCGTGCTGGAAGATGGTAGCAGCGCGGGCCTGACCCACGCCCAGCGGCTAGAATCGCCGGCATGACCTCCCCCTGCAATATCGCCGCGAGCCTGCCGCGGCTGGCGCAAGAGCGCCCGGACCAGATCGCGATCCGCTGCCCCTCGGGCCGGCGCGCGGACGGCAGCGCCGAGTACGGCCTCACCCTGAGCTATGCCGAGCTCGACCGCCGCAGCGATGCGATCGCTGCGGGCCTGGCGAAGATCGGCATCGGCCGCGGCGTGCGCACCGCGCTGATGGTTCGGCCCTCGCCCGAACTCTTCCTGCTGATGTTCGCCCTGTTCAAGTCGGGCGCGGTGCCGGTGCTGATCGACCCGGGCATCGACAGGCGCGCGCTCAAGCAGTGCCTCGGTGAATCCGCGCCCGCGGGCTTCATCGGCATTCCGCTGGCGCAGCTGGCGCGCGTGCTGCTGGGCTGGGGCCGCGGACATGTACGGCACATCGTCACCGTCGGCCGGCGCTTTCCCTTCGGCGGCCACAGCCTGGCCGAGATCGAAGCGCTCGGCTCAGGCGCGGGGCCGCAGCTGGCGGACACCGCACCCGATGAAGTGGCGGCCATCCTGTTCACCTCCGGATCGACCGGCGTGCCCAAGGGCGTGGTCTACCGCCACCGCCATTTCGTCGCCCAGATCGATCTGCTCGGTAGCGCCTTCGGCATCCAGCCGGGCGGCGTCGATCTGCCGACCTTCCCGCCCTTCGCCCTGTTCGACCCGGCACTCGGCCTGACCAGCGTGATCCCGGACATGGATCCGACCCGCCCGGCCAAGGCCGATCCGAAGAAGCTCATCGCCGCGATCCAAGAGTTCGGCGTCGGCCAGATGTTCGGCTCGCCGGCCCTGCTGGACACACTGTCGCGCCATGGCGAGCAGCACGGCGTCACCCTGCCGACACTGAAGCGCGTGACCTCTGCGGGTGCGCCGGTGCCCTTCGCCGTGGTCAAGCGCATGCAGGCGATGCTGCCGGCCGACGCGCAGATCTGGACGCCCTACGGCGCCACCGAATGCCTGCCGGTGGCGGTGATCGAAGGCCGCGAGCTGGCCGAGACGCGCGCCGCCACCGAGGCCGGCGCGGGCACCTGCGTGGGACGCCCGGTGGCCGCCAACACGGTGCGCATCATCGCAATCACCGACGAAGCCATCGCCGACTGGAGCGGGGTGCAGGAGCTGGCACACGGCACGATCGGCGAGATCACGGTCGCCGGACCCAGCGCCACCGACGCCTATTTCGAGCGCGAGGCGGCGACGCGGCTGGCGAAGATCCGCGAGCGCCTGCCCGACGGCAGCGAGCGCATCGTCCACCGCATGGGCGACCTCGGCTGGTTCGATGCCGAGGGCCGGCTGTGGTTCTGCGGGCGCAAGAGCCAGCGTGTCGAAACCGCGGACGGCCCGCTCTACACCGAGCAGGTCGAACCGGTGTTCAACACCCATGCCGACGTGCGACGCAGCGCCCTGGTCGGCGTGGGTGCCCTGGGCGCACAGACGCCGGTGCTGTGCGTCGAGCTCAAACCCGGAGTCACCCGCGAACGCTCGGCCATCGAGGCCGAGCTGCTGAACCTGGGCGGCCAGCACGCGCACACGCGCGGCATCCAGCGCGTGCTCTTCCACGCGGGCTTTCCGGTCGACATCCGGCACAATGCCAAGATCGGCCGCGAAGCGCTGGCGCGCTGGGCTGCGGACATCCTTGGCAGGGGCAAGGCATGAAGATTCTGGTCACCGGTGGAGGCGGCTTCCTCGGGCAGGCGATCTGCACGCGCCTGGTCAATCGCGGGCTCACCGTCGTCAGCTTCAATCGCGGCCTGTATCCGGGCCTGGCGGCGCTCGGCGTCAAGCAGGTGCAGGCCGATCTCGCCAACTTCGATGCGCTGGCCGAGGCCAGCGTCGGCGTCGACGCAGTCTTCCATGTCGGCGCCAAGGCCGGCGCTTGGGGCAGCTTCCGCGACTACTTCGACGCCAACGTGCGCGGCACCCGCAATGTGCTCGCGGCCTGTCGCCTGAACGAGGTGCGCACGCTGGTCTACACCAGCACGCCCAGCGTCACCCACCATGCCTCGACGCCGGTGGTCGGCCTGTCCGAAGCCAGGGTGCCGCTGGCCTCGGGCTTCAAGGCCTGGTATCCGGCGACCAAGCGGATCGCCGAGGAAACCGTGCTGGAGGCGAACGGCACCGAGCTTTCGACCGTGGCCCTGCGCCCGCGCCTGATTTGGGGCCCCGGCGACAACCACCTGCTGCCGCGCATGGTCGAGCGCGCCAAGGCCGGCCGCCTGCGTTTCGTCGGCGATGGCCAGAACAAGATCGACACCACCTACATCGACAACGCCGCGCAGGCGCACCTCGATGCCTTCGACGCCCTGCACGGCAACCCCGGCGCGCGCTGCGCAGGCAAGGCCTATTTCATCTCCAACGGCGAGCCGAAGCCGATCTCCGAGATCGTCAATGGCCTGCTGCGCGCGGCCGGTGCGCCCATCGTCAAGGATCTGCTGCCCTTCCGCGCCGCCTACTGGATCGGCGCTGCGATGGAGGCGGCGTGGACGGTGCTGCCGCTGAAGGGCGAGCCGCTGATGACGCGCTTCTTGGCCGAGCAGCTGTCGACCACCCACTTCTACGACATCAGCGCCGCGCGCCGCGACTTCGGCTACCAGCCGCGGGTCAGCGTGCTCGAAGGCCTGCGCCAGCTCGGCCATTGGTGGCAGGCACAGGCCGCCGCCGACGCCTTCGAGAACGCCTGAAGCCGCGGCGGCGATGAGCAAATCGCCCGCGCGTTTCTATTACAAGGGCAGCCGGCTCAAGCAGCTGCGCGCCTTCTGTCACGCCGCACGTCTGGGCTCGGTCACGCGCGCGGCCGAGGCGCTGTTCCTGAGCCAGCCGGCGGTCTCGCTGCAATTGGGCGCGCTCGAAAGCGAGCTCGGCCACAGCCTGTTCGAGCGCCACGGTCGGCGACTCAACCTGACGCGCGAAGGCCAGGTGCTCTACGAACTGGCGCGTCCGCTGGTGGATGGATTGGACGGCCTGGAGACCGAGTTCAACAGCCGCTTGAAGGGCCTGGAAGGCGGCGAGCTCAATATCGCTGCCGGCGCCTCGACCATCCTCTATCTGCTGCCCGAGCTGATCGCCGAGTTCCGCCGCAGTCACCCCGAGGTGCAGCTGCGCCTGCACAACGTCACCGGCAAGGACGGCCTGGCCCTGATCCGTTCGGACGAGGTCGATCTCGCCGTGGGCTCGATGCTCGACGTGCCCAACGACATCGACTACGCGCCGCTGTACTCCTTTGACCCGGTGCTGATCACCCCGCCCGACCATCCGCTGGCGCGGGCGCGGCATCCCACACTGGAGGACCTGTCGCCCTACGGCCTGATCCTGCCGCCCAAGCGCCTGACCACCTACCGCCTCGTCGACCTGATCTTCCAGCAGCGCAAGGTGCCCTACACCGTCGCGCTGGAGGTCGGCGGCTGGGAGGTCATCAAGCAGTACGTGGCGATGGGCCTGGGCATCAGTATCGTCACCAGCATCTGCATCAACGAGACCGACCGCCAGCGCCTGTTCGTGCACAACATGCGCGAGTACTTCCCGCCGCGCAGCTACGGCGTGGTGATCCGCAAGGGCAAGTACCTGAGCCCCCAGGCCCGCGCCTTCGTCGACCAGATCAAGCCGGCCGCTTTCGCCCGCGGCGGCTATGACGAGGCGGGGCACTCGGAGCGATAAAAGACAAACAAATTCAAAGCCATAGCTCACACATCAGCTTAAGGTAAAAAATCTTAGGTTAAGCTCCGCGCGAAGGATTTGGGAGATCGCAGATGAGCTGGGGCTTCTATGGCCGGCAAGCGGAACTCGACGCCTTGCAGGAGGTGTTGGGCCGAGGCCGCTTCTTCTTCCTCAGGCTCACTGGCCGCCGGCGCATCGGCAAGACCACGCTGGTACAGCGCGCGCTGACCTCGGCCAAGCGCTCCGAAGTGGTTTACGTGCAGATCCCGGACTCGGCACCGGCAGGCGTGCTCTCGGCCTTCAGCGACGCGATGGACACGTTTGACGTGCCCGCGGCAGCACATCCCCGTCCAACCAGCCTGCTGGAACTGTCCAACAGCATCGAGAACCTCATCCGCGGCGGGCATGTCGTCGTACTTGACGAGTTCCAGTACTTCAGTCGGAAGGTCCTGCATGAATTTCTCTCGCATCTGCAGGCAGCAGTCGACCGCCTGTCTCGCGATGCCGCCGACATTTCGGGCGGCCTCATCGTTCTCGGATCACTGCACGCGGAGCTGGTCGCACTGCTCGAGAACCGTGACGCGCCGCTCTACAACCGAACCACCGATCAGCTGGAGCTTTCCCATCTCGACATTGGCTCTCTGCTGGCGATTCTGGACGCGCATGGAGAACGCTCGCCGCAAAGGCTGCTCTTCCTGTGGAACCTGTTCGAGGGGGTGCCGAAGTTCTATCGCGACTGCTTCGAGCAGGGAGTGCTGGCGGCAGAGCGCAGCGCGCTTCTGGAGAGAATGTTCTTCGGCTCCTCCTCGCCATTGCGCACCGAGGCAGACAACTGGTTCCTGAGCGAACTTCGCGGGCGTTACGATGTGGTGCTCAAGTTCGTCGCGCGACACCCGGGGTGCAGCCACGGCGAACTGGAGGCGCACGTCCGCGAGCTCAGCCCAGACACCACAGAGCAGGTCGGTAGCTATCTCAAGGCGCTGATCGAGCGCTATCGTCTGCTGGAAAAGCGGCTGCCAATCTTCGCCAAACCGCAAGCGCGCAGCGGTCGGTACCACATTCGGGACAACTTCCTGCAAAGCTGGCTCGCCGCGCTGCACGCCAGCGTCTCCGCAATCAGCTTTCGACCACTCGACCTGCTGGTGGCCCAAGCGAACGAAAGGCTGGCGCAGTCGGAGGGCCAAGGCCTCGAACACCTGGTTGCGCAGCTCTACGCGGAGCGCAGCCGTCGCGGCATCGGCGACTTCGCGATGACGCGGCAGATCCAAGGCTATTGGGACCGGAAAGACACCGAGATTGATCTCGTGGCAGTCAACGAGGAGGATCACGTCCTTCGATTTGTCAGCTGCAAGCGCGAAGCGGCCAAGCTGCAAGGCCAAAGCTCGGAGCTGCGGGCGCATGTCGAACGCTTCCTTACAGCCTTGCCCCGTTACCGCAACTGGCGGCACGAGTTCTGCGTCGTCGCCCCCGAGGTCGATCCTGCCCTTCGCACCAAGCTGGAGTCTCAGGGACTCAAGGTGCAGGACCTGGCTGGGCTGACCCACAATCTCTAGGCGCAAGATCTTGAGCAATCACCGATTCGCCGGGATCCTCCGTCACCCACCACATCGAGCCTCAGGCCAACTCCCCATGCGCCACTTCCTTGCACTGTGCCTGCTGCTGCTCGCCGGCCTCGCCCACGCTGCCCCGCTCGAGAACAAGTGGCGCCTGCAGTTCAGCGGCAATTCCGAGTCCAGCGGCACGCTGGTGCTGGCGTTCACGCCGAAGGACGGAGCGACCACCGCGGTGGATATCGCGATCGAGGACGGCACCAGCGAGAACGGCGTGGCGCGGCGCGTGCGCGAGGCACTGCGCGAAGCGATCGGCGAGGACTACCGCGTCGAGGTCGACGACGGCGAGGACGTGCTGGTGAAGCGCCGCTGGGGTCGACCGCGCTTCAGTGTCGAACTGGTGGACAACAGCGTCGACGGCCTGCGGTTGAATCTGGATCAGGAGTGACGCAGCGGCTGGGTGCGCTGTGCTTCGAATTCGCCCTCGAAGTCTTCGGCACGCTGGCCCGCGGCTGGAAGCGCACTGCTCAGCACGAAGCGAACAGCCCGACGGCGGCTCCGGGAAGCTCAGCCGGCATCCGGATTCAATCGAACGCAGCACGCAGGCTGTCGCGCACTTCGATACCGGTCGCCGGGAAGTCGCAGAACACGCCGTCCACGCCGAGCCTGAAGGCCGCGCGCAATTCCTCGCGCACATCGGCATAGGCCGCGCCGACGCGGTCATCGCGATAGGTCCAGGGATGCACGCGCAGGCCTGACGCGTGCGCGGCCTCGACCAGGCCGCTGCCGCGACCGGGAGCGCTCCAGAGCAGGCGCTTGTCGACGCCGAGGCCCCACAGCCAGCGGCCGTGTTCGCCGATGGCGGCGCGCCAGCCCGCGCCCTGCTCCAGCAGCAGGGTGCAAGGCAGCTGCGTCGCCTCGTGCACACGGCGCAGCGCATCGACCTCGAAGCACTGCACGCGCACTTCGACGCCGGCAGGCAAGGAACGCAGCGACTCGGCGAACAGGGCGACAGGATCCAGCCCGAGCGCGGCGAATCGCGCGGGATGCTTGAGCTCGGGGTACAGGCTCACCGCCTGGCTGCGCTCCAGCGCCGCCTGCGCGGCCCAGTCGAGCACGTCCTGCCAGCTGGGCACGCCGTGATAGCCGTCGTGGCGATCGCTGCGGCCCTCGAAGGGCTGGCGGGCGCGCAGGCGGCGAATCTCGTCCAGCGTGAAGTCCGTGCTCCACCAGTCGCCCTCGCGCTTCAGAGGCGAGAACTCGCCGCGATCGAAGACATCGGTGCTGCGCGCGAGATTCGGCTCGTGGCGGGCGATCAGCGCGCCGTCACGGGTCGGCACCAGATCCGGCTCGATCACATCCGCGCCCTGGCCCAGCCCGAGTGCGTAGCCCACCAGGGTGTGCTCGGGCAGCAGGCCGCTGGCGCCGCGATGGGCGATCACGTGTGGCGCCTGTCCGTCCAGCGTCTTCCAGCTCATGCCTGTCTCCGTGTCCAGCACAGCATGGACGCCATCGATGAAAGCCGGATGGCGGAAGTTCCCTGACTGAACTTCAGGCCGCCCCGGCCGAGCGCGCCAGATAGGCGCCGATGCCGTCGAGGAACATCTGCACCGACAGCGCCACCAGCAGCATGCCCATCAGGCGCTCGATCGCCGCCAGCGCGCGGCGGCCGAGCAGGCGGTAGAGGTAGGTCGAGCAGAACAGGATCACCGCGGTCGCCAGCCAGGCCAGGAACAGGGCCAGGCTGAAGTCGCCCATGCGCTCCGGCTCGTTGCTGGACATCAGCATCACCGCGGCCATGCCCGAGGGCCCGGCGATCAGCGGGATCGCCATCGGCACGATGAAGGGCTCGCCCTCGGGCGTTTCGCCGAACAGGCCTTCGGGCGTGGGGAAGATCATCTTGATGCCGATCAGGAACAGCACGATGCCGCCGGCGATCGCCACCGATTCCTGGCGCAGGTGCATGGCCGAGAGGATGTGCTGGCCGCCCCACAGGAAGGCGAACAGCACCACGAGCGCGATCAGCAGCTCACGCGCCAGCACCCAGCGCCGCCGCGCGGGCGGCAGGGTCTTGAGCAGGTTCAGGAAGATCGGAACATTGCCCAGCGGGTCCAGGATCATGAACAGCAGGATCGCCGCCGACAGCGTGCTCACGGGGCGATGACCTCGCCGTGCGGGGAGGCGGCGGAGGTGTCGAACAACGCGACGATGGCCGGCGCGCGCTCGGCGGCCGGCGGCAGCAGGCCCGGGTCTTCGCCGAAGTAGGCGCGCGAGCGCAGGTTGGTGCGGGTGGGATCCGGCCGCACCGCGTTCACTCGAACCGTCGAGCCTTCGAGCTCCTGCGCAAGGATGCGGAAGGCACCCTCAAGTCCGTGCTTGCCGATGCCGTAGCCGCCCCAGTAGGCGCGGCTGACGCGGTCGAGGTCGTCCAGCATGAACACCAGCGAGGACGGCCGCTCGGCGCTGCCGCTTTCGCGCAGCAGGGGCAGCAGGGCGCGGCTCAGCATCAGCGGCGCGGTCAGGTTGATGTGGATGGCGCGCACCAGGTCCAGCGGCTCGCTGTTCTCGATCGAGGCCAGGTGCTTGAAGTCGGCAGCGGCGTGCAGCACGCCGTGCAGGCCGCCCAGCTCGGCGCGCAGGGTGCCCGCGAGCTGCTCGTAGTCGGCCGGCGTGGCGCCTTCGAGATCCAGCGGATAGATCGCGGGCTCGGGCGAGCCATCAGCCACCAGCTGGTCATAGACCTGGCCCAGCTTGGGCACGCGGCGGCCGAGCAGCACGACCTGCGCGCCGGCGCGCCCAGCCGCGCGCGCGACCTCGGAGCCGAAGCCGCCGTGCGCGCCGACGACCAGCAGCGAGCGCCCTGCCAGCGGCTTCGCCGACTCGCTCATGCCGGCTTCTGCGCTTCGCTGACGATGCGCGCCAGCTCGCCGGCCTGGTGCAGCTCCAGCGTGATGTCGCAGCCGCCGATCAGCTCGCCGTTGATGAACAGCTGCGGGAAGGTCGGCCAGTTCGAGAAGCGCGGCAGGTTGGCGCGCACTTCCGGGTCCTGCAGCACGTTGACCGCATGGAACTTGGCATTGCAGGCCTTCAGCGCTTCGACCGTGCGCGAGGAGAAGCCGCACATCGGGAACTGCGGGGTACCCTTCATGAAGAGGACGATGGGGTGTTCGGCCAGTACGGCCTTGATGCGATCGACGGTGGCGTTCATGCGGTCTCCATCACGGCCCGGCACAGGCACGGGCGCGGTTGCGGGGAAAGTCGGGAGCGGCCCTGCGCGAATCTCACGAACGGGTCACGCGGCCTGCTTGCTACAATTTTCCCACACCAGCCGGCCCTGCAGCGATTTCGTCCTGCTCGGCACACCGCCTCGCCGGCTGCGTGGCCCGCCGGCAGCCCCGCCGGGCGCGACGCAAGCACCCCTCCCTTTCCACGCTCGCCTGAAGGAACCGTCATGGCCATCGAACTGCCAGCCCTGCCCTACGCCCGCGACGCTCTTGCCCCGCACATCTCGGCCGAGACCATCGAGTATCACTACGGCAAGCATCACCAGACCTATGTCACCAACTTGAACAACCAGATCGCTGGGACCGAGTTCGAGGGCAAGGACCTGGAAACCATCATCAAGACCAGCAGCGGCGGCATGTTCAACAACGCCGCCCAGGTGTGGAACCACACCTTCTACTGGCACTGCCTGAAGCCCAACGGCGGCGGCGCGCCGACCGGCAAGCTGGCGGACGCCATCAACGCCGCCTTCGGCAGCTTCGAGGCCTTCAAGGAGAAGTTCACCCAGACCGCGCTGACCACCTTCGGCTCCGGCTGGGCCTGGCTGGTGCAGCGTCCGGACGGCAGCCTGGCCCTGGTTTCGACCTCGAATGCCGCCACCCCGTTGACCGGCGACGACCGCGCCCTGCTGACCTGCGACGTGTGGGAGCACGCCTACTACGTCGACTATCGCAATGCCCGCCCTAAGTACGTCGAGGCGTTCTGGAACCTGGTCAACTGGGATTTCGTTGAGAGCCAGATGGCCTGAAGCACCAAGTGATCGCGCTCCCTTCGCGAGGACTTTCGAGCGGGGCGTTGTGATCAATGAAAGCGCTGTGTTAGAGTGCGCGCCCCGCACAGACGGGCAGTTAGCTCAGCGGTAGAGCACTACCTTGACATGGTAGGGGTCACAGGTTCGATCCCTGTACTGCCCACCAGCTTCAGACAAAGGCCTCGGCTCCCGCCGGGGCCTTTTGTTTTTTCGCGCCAGCGTGGTCGCGATCGCCCCGAGGACACGCAGCTCGATGCGGGATGAATGCCATGGTGGGCCAGGGCCCACCCTATGACGCGCGATGTCGCGGAAGGCTCAGGCGGTGTCCGGGCATTCGCAGGCAACACCGCGACCGGGACAGGTGACATCGCGGCGGGCACACGGCAGGCTGCGCGGCTTGTTTCCGCGTCCAGCGAGCCCCGCATGCAGCCGCGCTTCAATGCCTCAGGCCATCTGATTTCGGCCAGCCACGGCCAGGCCGACATCGACCCCACGGAAACCTGCGAGTGGCTGGATGCCTTCGATGCGCTGATCGCGCGCGAGGGCCGCGAGCGCGCGCAATTCCTGTTCGATCGGCTGGCCGACCACGCGCTGGGCCGCGGCGTGCAGTCGGCGCGCGCACGGGTCACGCCCTACTGCAACAGCATTCCGCTGGCGCGGCAGCCGCACTACCCCGGCGACGAGGCGCTGGAAGCCAAGCTCAACGCCGCGCTGCGCTGGAACGCAATGGCGATGGTGATGCGCGCCAACCGCGACGGCCTGGAGCAGGGCGGACACATCGCGTCCTACGCCTCGGCCGCCGATCTGTTCGAAGTCGGCTTCCAGCATTTCTTCAAGGGCGATGGCCACCCCGACGGCGGCGACCTGGTGTTCTTCCAGCCGCACTCCGCGCCCGGCGTGTACGCGCGCGCCTTTCTCGAAGGGCATCTCAGCGAGACCCAGCTCGACCACTATCGCCGCGAGATCGGCGGCCAGGGCCTGAGCTCGTATCCGCATCCCTGGCTGATGCCGGGCTTCTGGCAGTTCCCCACCGGCTCGATGGGCCTGGGCCCGATCAATGCGATCTACCAGGCGCGCTTCCTGCGCTATCTGCATCATCGCGGCCTGCGCGAGGGCGGCGAGCGACGGGTGTGGGGCTTCTTCGGCGACGGCGAGATGGACGAGCCGGAGTCGATCGGCGCGCTGGGCCTCGCCGCGCGCGAGGGCCTCGACCACCTGACCTTCGTCATCAACTGCAACCTGCAGCGCCTGGATGGCCCGGTGCGCGGCAACGGCCGCATCGTCGATGAGCTCGAAGCCCTGTTCACCGGCGCCGGCTGGCACGTGATCAAGGTGCTGTGGAGTTCGGACTGGGACCTGCTGTTCGCCCGCGACGGCACCGGCGAGCTGCTGCGCGCATTCGCGCAGACGGTGGACGGCCAGTTCCAGACGCTTTCGGCCAATGACGGCGCCTACAACCGCGAGCGCTTCTTCGCGCAGAGCCCCGAGCTGGCGGCGCTGGTCGCGGATCTGTCGGATGCCGACATCGACCGCCTGCGCCGCGGCGGCCACGACGCGCGCAAGCTCTATGCGGCCTATGCCGCGGCGGTGGCGCACCGCGGCCAGCCGACCGTCATCCTGGCCAAGACCATGAAGGGCTTTGGCATGGGCAGCTTGGGCCAGGGGCGCATGACCACGCATCAGCAGAAGAAGCTCGACGTCGAGCACCTGCGCGCGTTCCGCGACCGCTTTGGCTTGCCGCTGGGCGACGCGGACCTGGAGTCCCTGCCCTTCCATCGCCCGGCCGAGGACAGCCCCGAGCTGCGCTACCTGCATGCGCGCCGGCAGGCGCTGGGCGGCTACCTGCCGCGCCGCAGGACGCAGGCCAGCGCTCCGGTGCCGGTGCCGCCGCGCGCGCAGTGGGCGGGCTTCGCGCTCGAGGCCGAGGGCAAGGAGATGTCGACCACGATGGCGGCGGTGCGCATGCTCGGCAACCTGCTGAAGGATGGCGCGCTCGGCCCGCGCATCGTGCCGATCGTGGCCGACGAGGCGCGCACCTTCGGCATGGCCAGCCTGTTCCGCCAGGTCGGCATCTACTCGCCGCAGGGCCAGCTCTACGAGCCGGAGGACCTGGGCTCGATGCTCTACTACCGCGAGGACACCCGCGGCCAGATCCTCGAGGAAGGCATCTCCGAAGCCGGCGCGATCAGCTCGTGGATCGCTGCGGCCACCAGCTACAGCACGCATGACGTGCCGATGCTGCCGGTCTACATCTACTACTCGATGTTCGGCTTCCAGCGCGTCGGTGATCTGGTGTGGGCGGCGGCCGATCAGCGTGCGCGCGGCTTCCTGCTCGGCGCGACCAGCGGCCGCACCACGCTCAACGGCGAGGGCCTGCAGCACCAGGACGGCAGCTCGCTGCCGATGTTCGCCAGCGTACCCAACTGCCGCAGCTACGACCCCGCCTTCGCCTACGAAGTCGCGGTGCTGTTCGAGCACGGCATGCAGGCCATGCTGGAGCGCCAGCAGGACGTCTTCTACTACCTCACCGTGGTCAACCAGAACCTGCCGCAGCCCTCGCTGCCGGCCGGCGTGGACGCCGCCGACATCGCGCGCGGCCTGTACCGGCTGCCGGAGGCGAATGCAGAGAACGCGCAGGTACAGCTGCTGGGCTCGGGCGCGATCCTCGCCGAAGTGCAGCGCGCCCAGCGCCTGCTGCGCGAGGACTTCGGCGTCGAGGCGGCGGTATGGAGCGCGACCAGCTACAGCGAACTGCAGCGCGAGGGCATGGCCCGCGAGCGCGAGGCGCGGCTGGGCGTCGATACCGCCGAGCCCTTCGTCACCCGCGCCTTCGCCGACACCCGCGGGCCGATCATCGCCGCCAGCGACTACGTGCGCGCCTGGCCCGAGCTGATCCGCGCTTACGTGCCGCGGCGCTACCTGACGCTGGGCACCGACGGCTTCGGCCGCAGCGATACCCGCGAAGGCCTGCGCGCCTTCTTCGAGGTCGATGCGGAGTCGATCGCGATTGCCGCGCTGCAGGCCCTGTGCGCGGAGGGCAGCGCGACGGCCGCGCTGCTGCAGTCCGCACGGCATCGCTATGGCCGCGAAGGAATCGGCGCCCCTCCTTGGACGCGCTGAGCCCGCAGCGCGCGCAGCGGACACCTCTGACACAGGGCGCTGGCAGGAAATCCCTTAATGGGATCGAGGCAGGCCGGGCGGGAACTGTGCGCTGTCGCACAGCGCGACCTCTGTCTGGCTCGCATTTTGGCCGGCGTCTTCCCGCCTCGACCGCCACGCTCTCCATGCCCGATCGCCAGACCCTTCCACGCGCGACGCTGCAGCGGTCGAACGCTCCGGCATCTGCCTGCCTGCGAACGCTGGCGAGCTGGCTGCTGGGCTGCTTTGCACTGCTGGCAACGATCGGCAGCGCCCACGCGCGGCCTCAGCACTACGACACCGGCGATGGACTGCCCCAGCAGCAGGTGCTGGCCCTGCACCAGGATCAGGACGGTTACCTCTGGGTCGGCACCTACAGCGGCCTCGGCCGCTTCAACGGCCGCGAGTTCAGGGTCTTCAGCACCGCCGAGGGGCTGGCCAGCAATTCGGTGCAGGCGATCGCCAGCAGCGCCGACGGCCAGGTGTGGATCGGCAGCACGCGCGGCCTGTGCAGCCTCAAGCGCGGCGCCACGCGCTTCACCTGCCCCGACCTGCCGGGCATCTCCACCGGTTCGGTGCAGGCCCTGAGCGCGCGCGGCGCCAGCCTGCTGGTCGGCACCTCGCAGGGGCTCTACCAGCTGGAGCCGGTCGCGGGCTCCGATGGCCTCGACCCGCCGGCGGTGCACACGATCATTTCCGATCTGAACATCACCAGCCTGGCCCGCGATCAGGACGGCAGCGTCTGGGTGGGCACGCCCAACGGACTGCTGCGCTGGTTCGCGGTCACCGGGCAGTACGCCTCCGTGCATTTGCCCCTGGCCAGCGCGCCGATGGTGTCGGCCCTGCACGTCGACGGCGAACAGGTGTGGATTGGCACCAGTACCGGCCTGCTGCTGCTCGAGGGCGAAGCGCTCGGACCGCCTGCCGGGCTGCCGCCGGCGGCCGAGGGCATGGCGATCAGCGGCATTGCGCGCGACAGCGCAGGCGAGCTGTGGATCACCGGCAATCGCGGGCTGCTGCGCGGGCCTCAGGACCGCTTGCGTCTGGAGACGCCCGAGGACGGCTTGGCGAGTCTGGTCAATCACAGCGTGCTGCGCGACAGCGAGGGCGCGATCTGGGTCGGCGGCGACGGCGGCCTCAGCCGCTTCAAGATCGGCAGCTTCGGCGCCTACACGCGTCGCGAGGGACTGCTTGCGGATTTCGTGCGCACGCTCGACGAGGACAGCGCCGGGCGCCTCTGGCTGGGCACCCGCGAGGGCGTGCAGGTGCTGCCTCTGCACGAGGGCGAACCGGATCCGCGCCGCAGCTTCACCCTGAGGGCAGCGGACGGACTGATCGACGAACGCGTCTACGACATCGAGCTGCCAGCCGCGGATCAGGCCTGGATCGGCACCGAGCACGGCCTGGCGGAATGGCGCGCAGGCCGCGGCATCGTTCGCCTGCTGACCGAGAGCGAAGGCCTGCCCGCCAATGCGGTGCGGTCGCTGCGTGCTGAGCCTGATGGCCGGCTGTGGATCGGCACCATGACCGGCGTGGCCGTCCTTGAGGGCGACGTGCTGAGGCGCGCCGCCGACCCACTGCTGTCGGTCGCCCGCGTGCTCGCCATCGACACCACCCGCGACGGCAGCCGCTGGTTCGCTTCCCTGCATCACGGCCTGCTGCGGATGCGGCCGGACGGCAGCGTGCAGCGGCTCGGCCGCGACGAGGGCCTGAGCAACGAAATCCTCTGGGACCTCGCCGTCGACGCAGAGGACGGCGTCTGGATCGGCAGCAATGGCGACGGCGTGTTCCGACGCGGCACCGACGGCAGCATCCGCCAGTACACGCGCGCGGAAGGCCTGCCCGACAACTTCGTCTGGAGCGTGCTGGTCGACGCCGAGGGCCAGGTCTGGGCCTATACCAGCCGCGGCCTGGCGCGCATCCGTGGCGATGAGGTCCAGGCCTACTCCGAGGCGGACGGGCTACTGCATCCCGAAGGCACCGCGACCGCAGCGCTGCGGGCCACCGACGGCAGCCTGTGGTTCGGCAGCGGCTTCGGTCTGGTCCGCCATGTTGGCAGCGAGCGCGGCGTGGAAGCACCGCCCCGGGTGTTGATCGAGGAGGTCACCGCCGCCGGCGTACGCGCCTCGCCCGGCGAACAGTTCGGTGCTGGCACCCGCGACATCAGCTTCAGCTTCGCGGCGCTCAGGCTGGGCCACAGCACGCAGCTGCGCTACCGCTATCGCCTGCGCGGCGACGGCGGCGAGTGGTCGACACCGCAGCCCTACCAGCCGATCACCTTCGCCGCCCTGCCGCCCGGCAGCTATGTGTTCGAGGTGCAGGCGCGCGAGGGCCTGCGCGAGTGGGGGCCGTCCAGCGAGTTCGCCTTCGCCATCGAACCGGCGCCGTGGCAGCGCGTGTCGTCGCGCGTGCTGGCAGCCCTTGTGCTGGTGCTGCTCGCGGCCCTGCTGGTGCGCCTGCGCCTGCGCCAGCTGGCGGCACGCAGGCAGGCGCTGGAGCTGCTTGTCGAGCAGCGCACGCAGGCCCTGGCGCAGGCCAACAGCCAGCTGGAGCAGGCCTCGCTGACCGATCCGCTGACGGGACTCGCCAACCGCCGCTACCTGCTGCGGCAGATCCAGGCCGACCTCGCGCAGTGTCGTCGCAGCTATCGCGTGCCGGCGACACCCGGGCTGCAGCGCGACATCCTGTTCCTGCTGGTCGATATCGACCACTTCAAGGCGATCAACGACCGCTACGGCCATGCCGCCGGCGACTGCGTGCTGCGGCAGTTCGCGCACCTGCTGGCGGAGGCCGTGCGCGAATCCGACTACGCGGTGCGCTGGGGGGGCGAGGAGTTCCTGGTCGTGGCCCGCCAGGCGGATGCGGCGCAGGCCCACGTGCTGGCCGAGCGCATCGTCAGCGCGGCGCGCGAGCGCGAGTTCACGCTCGACTCCGGAGAACGTCTGCAGTGCACCTGCTCGGTGGGCGTCGCGGCCCTGCCCTTCCTGCCCGGCGATCCGGACGCGCTCGACTGGGCGCAGGTGGTGGACCTCGCCGATGCCGCGGTCTACGCCGCCAAGCGTCGCGGGCGCGACGGCTGGGTGGTGATTGAGCCCGCTGCGGGCGTGTCGTCCAGCGACCTGCCGGACCTGCTCGACGCCGCGCGCAACCGGCTGGATGTCGCAGCCTCGGAGCGACTGATCCAGCTGCGGACCTCCACGCCAGCCGACGTCCTGCGCTGACGAAGACCCGCAGCGGGTCGCGATCAAGGCTGTGTCGCCGGCCCCGGACCGGGCGCTCAGCCGTCCAGTTCCGACCAGCGGGCGAAGGCGGTCTCCAGTTCGGCCTGCAGCTTCGAGAGCTCGGCCCCTGCCGCCGTGACCTCGGCGGCAGGCTGCTGATAGAAGCCCGGGTCGGCCATGCGCTGGCCCAGCCCGGCAATGCGCGCTTCGAGCTCATCGATGCGTGCGGGCAGCAGATCGAGCTCGCGCTGGTCCTTGTAGCTGAGCTTCTTCTTCGGCGCGGCGGCAGTGGCCGCGGTCGTGCTGCAGGCCGCAGCGGCAGCGACGGCCGAAGCCGTTGCGGCGGGCGCGGACGCAGCCGCATTCGCCGCCTTCTGCGCGTCGCGCGTCGCCAGCCAATCGCTGTAGCCACCGACGTAATCGCGCACCACGCCTTCGCCTTCGAAGACGAGACAGCTGGTCACCACGTTGTCGAGGAACTCGCGGTCGTGCGAGACCAGGATCAGGGTTCCGGGGTACTCGCCGAGTTTCTCTTCGAGCAGCTCAAGGGTTTCGACGTCGAGGTCGTTGGTCGGCTCGTCCATCACCAGCAGGTTGCTGGGCTGGGCGAACAGCTTGGCCAGCAGCAGGCGGTTGCGTTCGCCGCCGGAGAGCATGGTGATCGGCGCACGCGCGCGCTCGGGCGTGAACAGGAAGTCCTGCAGGTAGCCCAGCGCATGCTTGCGGCGGCCATCGAGTTCGATGTACTCACGGCCCTCGGCGACGTTCTCCAGCGCGTTCCAGTCCTCGCGCAGGCTCAGGCGGTGCTGGTCGAAGTAGGCGACCTCCAGCTGGGTGCCGAGCTCGATCTCACCGGCATCGGGTTTGGTTTCACCGAGCAGCAGCCGGATCAGGGTGGTCTTGCCGACGCCGTTGGGGCCGACCAGACCGATGCGGTCGCCGCGCTGGATGCTGACCGAGAAATCGCGCAGCAGCACGCGGCCGTTGTAGCCGTGGGTGACGTGCTTGGCCTCGGCCACGCGCTTGCCGGACGGCGCCGCCGAGGCCATCTGGATGTTGACCTGGCCCTGCAGCTCGCGACGCTGCATGCGCTCGCGGCGCATCGCCTTCAGCGCGCGCACGCGGCCCTCGTTGCGGGTGCGCCGGGCCTTGATGCCTTGGCGGATCCACACTTCCTCCTCGGCCAGCCTGCGATCGAAATGCGCGGCGGCCTGGGCTTCGGCATGCAGGCGCTCCTCGCGCCGGCGCAGGTAGTTGTCGAAGTCGCCGGGCCAGCTGGTCAGCTGCCCACGATCGATCTCGAGAATCCGCGTGGCCAGCGCGCGCAGGAAGCGGCGGTCATGGGTGATGAACACCAGCGCCGTCTGCAGCGATTTGAGCGTCTCTTCCAGCCAGTCGATGGAGTCGATGTCGAGGTGGTTGGTGGGCTCGTCCAGCAGCAGGATGTCCGGCGCCGAGACCAGCGCCTGGCCCAGCAGCACGCGCCGCTTCATGCCGCCCGACAGGGCCGCGAACTGCGCCTCGCCGTCGAGGCCAAGTCGGGTCAGCACGGCCTCGACGCGCTGGTCGAGATCCCAGCCCTGGGCCGACTCGATGCGCTCCTGCAGATCGGAGATCTCGTTGGCAATGGCGGGCTCTTCGATCCGCGGCAGCAGCGCGTGGTAGCGCGCCAGCCAGTGGCCGAGATCGCCCAGGCCCGCAGTCACGACTTCGAAGATGCTGCCCGAAGTCGCCTGCGGCACTTCCTGCGCCAGCCGCGCCACGCGTACGCCCGAGGACACCCGACGCTCACCCTCGTCCGGCGCGATCTCGCCGGCGATGATGCGCAGCAGGGTCGACTTGCCAGCGCCGTTGCGGCCGACGATGCAGACCCGCTCGCCGGCTTCGATGGTCAGGTCGATATGGTCGAGCAGCGGCGGGCCGCCGACGCTGTGGCTGAGGTTGAGCAGTTGCAGTAGGGGCATTGGGGAGCCGGAATTCGGGAGTGGGGATTCGGGATTCGGAGCCGGCGGCGTCAGATCTGTCGCCTGACCGGCCCCTCACCCCTGCCCCTCTCCCGTGGGGAGAGGGGTTCGAGAGCACAGCCGCGTATTGTGCGGCACGAAGGCCTTGAGGCGGGCAGTCGCGAGATCCAGCGCCTCGCTGGCGATGCCTCAGCCTTCGCCTGCGCTCCAGCTCTGTGCTTCGGCTCTTCGCTTCGGCTCTTCGCTTCGGCTCTTCGCTTCGGCTCTTCGCTTCGGCTCTTCGCTTCGGCTCTTCGCTTCGGCTCTTCGCTTCGGCTCTTCGCTTCGGCTCTGCGCTTCGGCTCTTCGC
>VFQR01000557.1_pt1 | contig 47337 bp, 46 predicted proteins | sample 3512321 | NCBI WGS metagenome assembly VFQR01 (sample SAMN10412374, study PRJNA504923) | tailings metagenome | isolation source: Relicate 3 Philex TSF1 revegetated site | place: Philippines: Tuba, Benguet | collected 2017-08-29 | reverse complement strand
GCGGGCGATTAGCTCAGCGGGAGAGCACACCCTTCACACGGGTGGGGTCGTAGGTTCAATCCCTACATCGCCCACCATCCGCCTTCGCGGATGGATCGAACCTCAGTTCTGCAGGATCTTCGATCCCTTCAGCACCACGTTTCCCGAGGCCTTGGCGTCGATCTTCCCGGATGCCTGGATCGCGATGTCCTTGCCCGAAATCGTGATGCTGCCGTCCTTCTTGAGAACGATGCTCGCGGATCCCGTCTTCAGCACGACCTCGTTGTCGGCCGAGGCCAGCAGGCGATTGCAGTCGATCACCAGCGATCCCCGGCTCGCCTCGATCACCTCGGCCATCGACTGGACGACTTCGAGCAGCACGATAACCGAATCGCGGATGGTCGCGGGGTCGTTGCCTGCGCCGAATTTCAGTGAATTCTTCAGTCTTTCCATCGTGGCGCCATACATGGTGCCTGCCTCCGTCCTCGAAAGCCCCGGAGATTCTCTAGCACCAAACGCACTTCGCCGCGCTGGCTATCCGCGGGGGTTCCTGACGGCCGCAACCTTCTCGATGGCCGTGACGATCCTGGGGTCGCGGTCATAGACATCGCCATGGTAGCGAACCGTTCCGTCACCGTCCGGCCAGGCCGTGAAATAGGCGATGAAGACGGGGATGTTGCCGGGCACCTTCTGGCTCGAGTGGCCCTGGGCGACCTTTGCGCCGATGGCGTCGGTGGAGGTCCCGAGAAGCGCGGCGGCCATGGCGCGCGGGTCCGCCAGCCGCACGCAGCCATTGCTCAGCGCGCGGTCGTCACGGCTGAAGAGGTGCTTGTCGGGCGTGTCGTGCATGTAGATGGCGTGCTTGTTGGGGAACATGATCTTGAGTTCGCCCAGCGCGTTCGCGCCGCCCGGCCGCTGGCGCACGCTGTAGGGGATGTTGGCGCCGTAGCGCCCCCAGTCGATCGCCGAGGACGGAATGCGCTTGCCGCGTGAATCCGTCACCTCGAAGCCGTTGCGATCGAGATAGCTCGGGTCGTTGATCAGTTTCTGCAGATACTTGTTGACCAGGATCGAGCGCGGCACGCCCCAGAAGGGCTGGTACTCGACGTAGTCGATCTCGTCCTGGAAGAAGTAGGTCTGGGTGGCCTTCGTGCCGTAGATGGCACGCATCGACAGAACCTCGCGGCCGTCCTCGAAATAGGATGCCGAATAGGCCGGCGCATTGAGGAAGACGCGGCGCGGGGCGAGCTCGGTCGGCAGCCAGCGCCGCTGCTCCAGCGCAACCAGTACCTTCTCCATCCGGCTCGCGCGCGAATTGCCGGCCAGCGCCTCGACGGTGCGGGGCCCGATGATGCCGTCGGGCTTCAGCCCGTTCGTCTCCTGCGCTGCCTTGATCAGCGGCACCATCGCGTCCGAATAGACCTCCGTGTCGCGCAGCGAGGCGATCAGCACGGCATGCTCGCCGCGAAACGTATCGTCCGCCTTGCGGTCGATGAGCGCGATCAGCTTGGGAAGCTCGGCGTGGCGCCCGCCCGGCCGCAAGAACATCGACCGGTCGTCGAGCACGATCTCGTTCTCGCGCGCGGCGCGCAGCAGTTCCAGTTCCGCGCGCAGGGCACGGTACTCCGGGCCCTGAGGATGATGCGACTGCAGGAGGCCGGCGACGTCGGCGCCCGGCGCGCGCAGCGCATCGAGCTGGCGCGCGAGATCGAGCGGCTTGGGCGCGAAATCGTGGTAGCCGGAGATACGATTGGGGTCGACGCGCCCGCCATGGGCATCGCGCACGTAGCGCAGCACGCGTGCCGACATCGCCATCTCGAAGCGGATCAGCGCCGCGTTGCGACCCGCCATGTCGTCCGGCGAGAAGCTGCCGGTGGGAGCTTCGACCGTATAGTCGGCGGGATCGAGCCCATGGCTGGCGGCGTTACCGAGGACGCGCATCGCATCGGCCGCCTTGCCGTTGGCGTGGTGGCCGCTGACCCAGACGAATTCGGCGTTCTTCGAATAGTGTGCGACGATTGCCGCCGCGATGTCGCGCTCGGCCCGCAATTCATAGCCGGCGAGCCCGGCGAGCGCCTCGCGGAAAAGCTGGCCGCCGAGCACGGGCGCAAAGGCCTCCTGCGGCGCGGGCTCTATGGCATCGAAGCCGACCGGCACGAGGCTGTCGACCTTGTAGTCGTAGTAGGACGGCCCCGACACGCGCGGCGCGCTGGCAGGCACGGTGCGCGCCCGCTCCGCGACCTGGCCCTGGTGCGGCGGGGGCGGCGGCGGGTAGCTGCGCTCGCGCCGGACAGGGCCGCCGAACAGCATGTCGAAGATGTTCTGCGCATCCGCCCTGGGCGCCGTCACCATCATCGCGGCAAGCGCCACCACGGAGACCCGCATGGTCATGGATGCGGCAGTCTTCATCAATTCCCCCAGCTTCTTTCGGACGTGGCCCGACGCGTCCCGGCGTCGCATTCGCTCGGCCTGTCCGGATTCGCCCGGCCGGCGCGACTATACCCAGCGAGGCTACCGACGTTAAGCTTTACGAAACATTACCGGCGCGCGCGGGCCGCTCACTGTTGCGTTATCGCATCGCCCGTCGCGCTTGGACATTTTGCGTGTTCGGGCTTATGAGATCGCGAAAATCGCGACCGACACATGGAGCGCAGCCGATGGCCGATGCCGTTCTCGCCGACCTTTTCCCGCTCTCGCAGGACGCCACTCCCTATCGCAGGCTCACGACCGAGCATGTCGGCGTCGAGCGATTTCGCGGCCAGGACGTGCTGACGGTCGAGGCCGAGGCGCTGCGGCTCCTGTCGGAAACGGCGTTCGCCGACATCAATCACCTGCTCAGGCCCGGGCACCTCAAGCAGCTCGCAAGCATCCTCGAGGACCCCGAGGCGACCGCCAACGACCGCTTCGTGGCCTACGACCTCTTGAAAAACGCCAACATCGCAGCCGGCGGCGTGCTGCCGATGTGCCAGGATACCGGTACCGCCATCATCATGGGCAAGAAGGGCCGGCGCGTGTGGACGGAGGGCGGCGACGCCGAGGCGCTGGGCCGCGGCGTGCTCGACGCCTACGAGCGCAAGAACCTGCGCTATTCTCAGCTCGCGCCGCTGTCGATGTTCGAGGAGAAGAACACAAAGAACAATTTGCCTGCCCAGATCGACATCTACGAGGAGGGCGAGGACGCCTACAAGTTCCTCTTCGTGGCCAAGGGCGGCGGCTCGGCCAACAAAACCTTCCTCTACCAGGGCACGCCGTCGCTCATGACGCATGACCGCATGGTGGCCTTCCTGAAGGAAAAGATCCTCACGCTGGGCACCGCCGCCTGCCCGCCCTATCACCTTGCCATCGTTATCGGCGGCACCTCGGCCGAACAGAACCTCAAGACGGTGAAGCTCGCTTCGACCCGCTATCTCGACGGCCTGCCCACGAGAGGCAGCGAGACGGGTCACGCCTTCCGCGACCTCGAGATGGAGGAGGAGATATTCAGGCTGACGCAGTCGCTCGGCGTGGGTGCACAGTTCGGCGGCAAGTATTTCTGCCACGACGTGCGCGTCGTCCGCCTCCCCCGCCACGGCGCATCGGTGCCGATCGGACTCGGCGTCTCGTGCTCCGCCGACCGCCAGGCGCTCGGCAAGATAACGCGCGATGGCGTCTATCTTGAGGAGCTCGAGACCAATCCCGCCCGCTACATGCCCGACATCGACGACGAGACGCTGACCTCGCATGTGGTGCGGATCGACCTCAACCAGCCCATGAGCGCCATCCTCGCCGAGCTCAGCCGTCACCCGGTCAAGACGCGGCTGTCGCTGTCCGGCCCGATCATCGTGGCCCGCGACCTCGCGCACGCCAAGATCCGCGAGCGGCTCGAGAAGGGCGAGGCTATGCCCGAATATTTCGTCAACCACCCCATCTACTACGCCGGTCCCGCCAAGACGCCGGTAGGTTACGCCTCCGGTTCTTTCGGGCCGACGACGGCGGGCCGCATGGACTCCTACGTCGACCAGTTCCAGTCCTTCGGCGGCTCCAAGGTCATGCTCGCCAAGGGCAACCGGTCGCGGCAGGTGCGCGAGGCGTGCGGCAGGCACGGCGGCTTCTATCTCGGCTCGATCGGCGGCCCGGCCGCGCGGCTCGCCAAGGACTGCATCAAGAAGGTCGAGGTCGTGGAATATCCCGAACTCGGCATGGAGGCGATCTGGCGCATCGAGGTCGAGGATTTCCCGGCCTTCATCGTGATCGACGACAAGGGCAACGACTTCTTCAAGGAACTGAACCTCGGCTGAGCCCGACGCCTGCGGCCGGCAAGGTTCGTTCAATCCCTGTGGGCTATTTCATTTGGAACCCGACGGCGTTGTGAAACGTAGTGGGTCGTAACTGTTTTGTTACTCGACGCAATCCAAGTTGAGTGGGACGTATTCGAACACGACGATGCTTTTGGAGAGGCAGGGGTCCATGAAATTCGCAACCAGGATTATGGCCTGTTTCGCGGCCGCACTGACACTTTCGATGGGAGCGCCCCAGTTCGTGGCGCCGGCCAGTGCCGAATCGGCATTCGCCCGCTTCATCAGGGGCGGACAGCCGCGCGTCCAGCAGGGGCGCTATATGTCCGACAAGTCGCCCATCCCGCGCCAGGTCGTCAATTATGACGGGCGCCACGGGCCTAACACCATCGTCGTCAACACGTCGGAACGTCGCCTCTACTACACGCTCGGCAACGGCAAGGCGGTGAAGTACGGCGTCGGCGTCGGTCGTGAGGGCTTCACCTGGGCGGGCACCAACCGCATCAGCCGCAAGGCCGAATGGCCGGGCTGGACCCCTCCCCCGCAGATGATCCGCCGCGAGGCCGCCCAGGGACGCATCCTGCCGGCCTACATGCCCGGCGGACCGGAAAACCCGCTGGGCGCGCGCGCGCTCTATATCGGCTCGTCGCTCTACCGCATCCACGGCACCAACCAGCCCTGGACGATCGGACAGGCGATGTCGTCAGGCTGCATCCGCATGGCCAACGAGGACGTCGTCGATCTCTACGAACGCGTCGGAGTCGGCACGCGCGTCGTCGTCATCAGGTGACACGCACGGATCGATATGTTTCGGTGGCCGCCTTCGGGCGGCCATTTTCATTGGAGGAACGACGGGATGGCGATGAGGAAGGGCTACAAGGCGCTGGTCGCGGAAGCGGACGCGGAAGTGAAAGCCGTGACGCCCGGCGAGGCGGCCGAACTGTCGGCCTCGGACGACGTCTTGCTGGTCGATATCCGCGACCCGCGCGAGCTCGAACGCGAAGGCCGCATACCGGGCGCCTTCCATGCGCCACGCGGCATGCTTGAATTCTGGATCGACCCGGAAAGCCCTTACCACAAGCCCGTCTTCGCTTCGGGCAAGCGGTTCGTGTTCTTCTGCGCCGGCGGGCTGCGCTCCGCGCTTGCGGCCAAGACCGCGCAGGACATGGGGCTGGAGCCCGTCATGCACATCGAGGGCGGCTTCGGCGCGTGGCGCGAGGCGGGGTTGCCGATCGAGCCCGGCGCGCCGAAGAAGAGCGGCTGACACCTGCCGCGACCGTGCCAGGCTCAGGCGGCCCTGGCGGGAACACTTTCATGCAGCCCCGACGCAAAAGCGGCGACTCGTTCGACGACGTGCGCGTCCGCCAGGACGCGCCGGTGTCCAAGGCCGGGCGCACGCAGCAGCGTCACGTGGCCTCCGGCCGCCTCGAAGTCGAGCGCGTTGGCGAAGGCGACCTCCTTGTCGTCGGGCGCATGGACCACCAGTGTCGGCACGTCGAGCCGCGCAAGCTGTTCTGCGCCGACGAATTCGGCCAGCGGTCGCCCCGCTATGTGCTGCACCCGTTCGGCAAGCGCCGTCTGGGTGCGCGTTCCGAGCGAGAGGAACTGCGCGAAATCCTCGAAGATCGCCGGCATGGAGCTGGGCGCCGAGATCAGGACGAGGCGGTCCGCATGGAGCGGTGCAAATCCCCTGACCGATCCGGCCATGGCGTTGATCGCCACCGCGCCGCCGAAGGAATGTCCGACGACTGCCTGGAACGGACCGAACCAGGCGGCGGCAAGCGATACCGCCTCCACGGCATTGGCCATGTTGAGGCGTCGGCCGGACGAGGCGCCGTGCCCCGGCAGGTCGATCGCGATCACGCGCAGACCGGCCCGCAGCAGGGCGTCGATCGCGTAGCGCATGTGCTCCGTGCGGGAGTGCCAGCCATGGATCACGAGCGCAGTGCGGGCGCGCGACCCTCCGGCCGCGGGTCGGAACTCATGGGCAACGACGCAGCCGCGCGCCGGCTTGAGGCGGTGGTGGCGAGCCAGCGCCATGAACGGGGCTGCCGCCTCGACGGCCCTTCTCTCGCCTGCCGACAGGCGATCTGGATGCCGTGTCCGGCTGAAGAGCGAGAAGGCCATGACGCCGGCCAGCGAGGGAGCTATATGGTCTGCAAGGGCAAACGCCCCGCGCGTGACCCGGAATGCGAAGGATGCCATAGTGTGACCCCTCAATTCGTTCAAACATGAACATAATAGTTCAAGCATGAACAAACTGCAAGACGCAAATCATCCGGGCGCGGCGCGCAGCGAGCTGCCTTGGGACAATCCGCGCTTCAAGAACTGGATCGCGCTCGTGCGCGCCGAAAAGGCGGTGGTGCGGGAGCTCACCCGTTCGCTGGCGCCGCTGGACCTGAAGATCGCGCAGCTCGACGTGCTGATGAACCTGTACCGGCATCCGGGCATGTCGCAGCACGACCTCGCCCGCAAGCTGCTGGTTGGCCGGTCCAACATCACGATGCTGCTTCCACAACTGGAGAGGCAGGGGTTCCTTCGGCGCGAGGGCGACGCGAAGGACAAGCGCGTGATGCGGCTGTTCCTGACCCAGGACGGCGAGATCGTTCTGATGAAGGCGCTGAAGATCTACTCGGCGATCATCGAGAAGGTGATGGCGCAGTCGACGCCGGCCCAGTGCGACGCGATGGGCGAGCAGATGCGCCGCATCGTGGAGACGCTTTCGGAAGACTGAGCGCTATCTTGGTGCGGCGATGATGACGGCCGCGCCGACGAGACAGATCGCGGCGCCCGCAAGGTCGTAGCGATCGGGCCTGAAACCCTCGGCCACCCACAGCCAGCCCAGCGAGGCGGCGATATAGACGCCTCCATAGGCTGCATAGGCGCGCCCGGCCGCCTCGCTCGGGACCAGGGTGAGCAGCCAGGCGAAGGCGGCGAGCGACAGGAGGCCCGGCACGAGCCACAGCGCCGACTTGTCGTGGCGCAACCATATCCAGAAGGCGAAGCAGCCTGCGATTTCGGCAAGGGCCGCCAGCACGTAGACGATCGCGGTGTTCATCGCACCTCCTGGCTTCGCGGTTCCCTGGAAGCCAGTCCGCGCGCGGCGCGGGACCAGGCGCGATGCTCATGCCACGGGCGAAGGGGCTGGGCAACGGCGTGCGCGATGGTGGCCGCGCCTGAGCCGTCGAACGAGACGGTCGCCGCTCCCCGTCGCGCCAGGTCGCGCGCTGACACCACGATGGTCGGACCGCCGTCACAGACGCCTTCGACATGTGCCTGCGCCACCACGACGAGATGCGCGATGCCGCAGGCGGCGTCGGCCGCCTCGGCGGTTGCCGCATGGGCGACGGGCCATCCGCCGGCCGTTCTGGCCATGCAGAGATCCCCAGCGCAGGCGAATCCTTCCTCCTCCTTGCGGAGACTGTCTGCGGCGTCCTCGACACGGCGCGGCCCCACGACGTCCGAGCGCGCGGCGGCATGAAGCCAGTTGCCGGTGGTGAAGGCGCTCGGCCTTGGGCGGTTCACCGCGAATGCGCCGCCAGGCAGCGCCAGGCCCACCAGTCGTGCATCCTCGGAAATGTAGACCTCGGGCCGGTGCGGCATGGCCAGCAACGCGACGCCGATGGCCAGCGGCGCGACGGCAATGAGCAACAGGCGCCCCGTCAGCACGGCAGACAGCGCCAGCGCTGCGGTCAGAAGCAGGAGCGAGTCGAGGCGTATGGCCCCGACCACGTCGAAGGGCGAGCGCTCGGAGAGCCAGGCGGCGATCGCCAGCATGGTGTCGATGCCTGCGCCCATCACGGCCAGCGGCCACGCCTCGAGCCCGAAAGGCATGACGACAACGGAAAGGACTGCGAAAGGCATTACCAGCGCCGAGACGAACGGCATGGCGGCGAGGTTCGAGACGAGGCCCAGCGAGGCGACCCGATGAAAGTGCCAGGCGCCGTAGAGCCCGCTGGCCGTTCCGGCGACGATCGCCGTCACCGACAGGCCGAGCAGGTAGAGCCATGCCGTGCGCGCAAATTTGCCGAATCGCGTGGCCGGCGGCCTGTAGCTGCCGATCCGCGCCATGCGTCGCCTCGACCATGCCCCGTAGACGGCGATCAGGGCCGCGGTCGCCGCGAACGACATCTGGAAGCTCGGACCCGTCACCTCGTGCGGTGCGATGGCGAGGATTATCAGCCCGGCGATGGCGAGGTTGCGCATTGTTATGGCCGCGCGATCGAACAGCACGGCGACCAGCATGACCGCGATCATGACGAAGGCCCGCTGCGCGGCGATCGCGCCACCGGAAACGACGAGGTAGAAGGCGGTCGCCAGAAGCGCGGCGGTCGCGGCGTATTTCTTCACCGGATGGCGCGAGGCGAATTGCGGGAACAGCGCGAAGAGCGCCCGTAGCATGGTCATGACCGATGCCGCGACCAGCGCCATGTGCAGGCCCGAGATCGAAAGCACGTGGGCGAGCCCGGTCCGGCGCAGGTCTTCGTTGACCTTTTCCGGGATGCCGGAACGAACGCCTGCGATGAGCGCGGCGGCGATGTGGCCGGCATCGCCGCCGATCGCGGCCGCGACCCGTCCGGCCAGCGCCCTGCGCATCGTCTCGACGCGTGCCGCGATCCCGGTCCCTCGAGCATCCTCCCGCAGGCTGCGTTCGGGACCGATCATGAAGAACCCGGTCGCGCCTATGCCGGCGAAGTAGCTCTCATAGGCGAAATCGTAGCTGCCGGGCCGCACCGGCCCCGAGGGCGGCATCAGCCGCGCCACGCCCCCGACGAGATCCCCCGGGGCGAGGTCGTCCGGTATGGCGCGCGACGTCAGGCGGACGCGGTCGGGCGCATGGCGCAGCGCCGGCCGCTCGGTCGACACGACGTCGAGCGTCAGCCGGAACCGGCCGCTCGCCTGCGCCTCGATGCGGACGACCCGCGCGGTGACGCGGGTGGTCACCTCGGCGCCCAGCATCTTTGTGCCGGCCCGCAGGGTCTCGCTCTTGCCGGCCAGAAGGCCCGAGGAATAGGCGGTCAGCCCTATGGCGAACAGTCGCGCCGCGGGGCGGCCGCCGGTCACGGCGGCGGCGCAGAGACCCGCGAGCACCGGAACGACCAGCACCAACAGCGAAGGCTCGAAGGGCAGCGTGAAGTAGGTCAGCGCGCCGGCACCCAGCAGTATCGGCAGGAACAGGAATGCCGCGCCGCGCGAACGGTCGGCCTCCCACGCGCCCTGCGTTGCCCGCAAGGCGCGAAAAGCCGGATCACGCAGCGCATTGCCCGCGCCGGGCTGCTTCCCTGGCAACAGCTTCGGCGTGGGCGGCGGCGGGTCGGGCGCCGGGCCCGTGGCATCGACCGCGAAGGGGTCGGCGAAACGGGCGCGCTCGTCCACGCCGGCTCCCGCCCTGTCGGCCTCCATCTGCGCCCCCCGTGCCGAAGTTCTTGCGCGCGTGTCGTCCTATGCTACATGAACGCCGGCCGAACGCCACGTTCGCGCCATGTTTCGCGCACCCCGCAGAGCGATCCCGAAAGTCCTGATGTCCCGACCCGTCGTTACACGCTTCGCCCCGTCTCCCACCGGCTACCTGCATATCGGCGGCGCACGCACGGCCCTCTTCAACTGGCTCTACGCGCGCCACACCGGCGGCACGATGCTGCTCAGGATCGAGGACACGGACCGGGAGCGCTCCACCGACGCGGCCACCGCCGCCATTCTCGACGGCCTCACCTGGCTCGGCCTCGACTGGGAAGGAGAGCCGGTCTCGCAGTTCGCGCGGGCCGATCGGCACCGCGAGGTCGCCGAGGAACTGGTCGCCAGGGGCAAGGCCTATCGCTGCTATGCCTCGCAGGACGAACTGGCCGAGATGCGCGAGACGGCGCGTGCCGAGGGCCGCCCGCCCCGCTATGACGGCCGCTGGCGCGACCGCGACCCCGCCGAGGCTCCCCAAGGCGTGAAGCCGGCGATCCGCATCAAGGCGCCGCAGGAAGGCGAGACGGTCGTCCACGACCGGGTGCAGGGCGAGGTCCGCTTTCCCAACAAGGATCTCGACGACTTCATCATCCTGCGCTCGGACGGCAACCCCACCTACATGCATGCCGTCGTCGTCGACGATCACGACATGGGCGTCACCCACATCATCCGCGGCGACGATCACCTGACGAACGCCGCGCGCCAGACGATCATCTACGACGCGATGGGTTGGGAGGTGCCGGTGATGGCGCACATTCCGCTCATTCACGGCGCGGACGGCGCAAAGCTCTCGAAGCGCCACGGCGCGCTCGGCGTGGAGGCCTATCGCGCGATGGGATACCTGCCGGCGGCGCTCCGCAACTATCTGGCGCGGCTCGGCTGGAGCCACGGCGACGACGAGGTGATGTCGACCGAGGACATGATCTCCTGGTTCGAGATCGAGGACGTCAACAAGGGCGCTGCCCGCTTCGACTTCAAGAAGCTCGAGGCGCTGAATGGCGTACACATGCGGATGAGCGACGACGCCGCGCTGACCGAAGCGCTGATCGATACGCTGCCCCATATCGACAATGGACGGCTGATCCTCGATCGGCTCGACGCCAGGCGCAAGGCGCAGCTTCTTGCGGCGATGCCTGGCCTCAAGGAGCGTGCAAAGACGCTGGCCGAACTGGCCGACAGTGCCGCCTACCTCTTCGTCGAACGCCCCGTCGCGCTCGACGAGAAGGCAAGTGCCGTTCTCGACGAAGGTGCGATCGAGACGCTCCGCGGGGCGCATGCGGCTCTCGCGGCGATCGAGGGCGAATGGAACGCGGCCACCGCCGAGGCGGCCATCAGAACATTCGCGGAAGGCGCTCAGGTCAAGCTCGGTGCGGTGGCGCAGCCGCTGCGCGCCGCGCTCACCGGACGCACCACCTCACCGGGCGTATTCGACGTCCTCGCGGTGCTCGGCCGCGAGGAAAGCCTCGGCCGCATCTCGGACAGGCTGGGCGGATGACGCAGGCGCGTCGGCATCGATTTCGCAGCGCAGCATCACCCTTTCGGCGTGCTTGGCAGCCCCCCGAAAATGGTCTAGCACAGGCCGGCATTCTGGCCCTTACGGCGTGCTGCGTTGCGGAATCTTCTCGATATTGCAGTGATCAACACATAAGGAGTTCGCGATGACCGGATCCACGGCGAAACTGGAGTACGGGGGTCACGCCCTCGACCTGAACGTCCGGAAGGGATCGGTCGGGCCCGACGTTATCGACATCGGAACGCTCTACGGCAAGACCGGCGCCTTCACCTACGATCCGGGCTTCACCTCCACCGCCAGCTGCGAATCCAAGATCACCTACATCGACGGCGACGAGGGTGTGCTGCTGCATCGCGGCTATCCGATCGAGCAACTGGCCGAGCACGGCGACTTCCTCGAGGTCTGCTACCTGCTGCTTTACGGCGAGCTGCCGACGAAGGCGCAGAAGGACGATTTCGACTTCCGCATCACCCACCACACGATGCTGCACGAGCAGATGTCGCGCTTCTTCACGGGCTTTCGCCGGGACGCGCATCCGATGGCCGTGATGTGCGGCGTGGTGGGGGCGCTTTCGGCCTTCTACCACGACTCCACCGACATCTCCGACCCCTACCAGCGCATGGTCGCCTCCATGCGACTGATCGCCAAGATGCCGACGATCGCGGCGATGGCCTTCAAGTACCATATCGGCCAGCCCTTCGTTTACCCGAAGAACGAGCTGAACTTCGCGGCCAACTTCCTCTACATGTGCTTCGCGGTTCCCTGCGAGGAGTACAAGGTAAACCCGGTCCTCGCCCGCGCCATGGACCGCATCTTCATCCTCCACGCCGATCACGAGCAGAACGCGTCGACCTCGACCGTGCGGCTGGCCGGCTCGTCGGGCGCCAACCCCTTCGCGTGCATCGCGGCCGGCATTGCCTGCCTCTGGGGCCCGGCGCACGGCGGCGCGAACGAGGCCGCGCTGACCATGCTGGCCGAGATCGGCAGCGTCGACCGCATCCCCGAGTTCATCGCCCGCGCCAAGGACAAGAACGATCCGTTCCGCCTGATGGGCTTCGGCCACCGCGTCTACAAGAACTACGACCCGCGGGCCAAGATCATGGCCAAGACCACCCACGAGGTTCTCGGCGAGCTCGGCATCAAGGACGATCCGCTTCTCGATGTCGCCATGGAGCTCGAGAAGATCGCGCTGACGGACGAGTATTTCATCGAGAAGAAGCTCTACCCGAACATCGACTTCTATTCCGGCATCACGCTCAAGGCGCTGGGCTTCCCGACCACCATGTTCACCGTGCTCTTCGCGGTCGCGCGCACGGTCGGCTGGATCGCCCAGTGGAAGGAGATGATCGAGGATCCGCACCAGAAGATCGGCCGCCCGCGCCAGCTCTATACCGGCGCACCCGAGCGCGACTACGTGCCGATCGCGAAGCGGTAGAGGGCGGTCAGGCAATCGGGTCGATTATTCGCCGACTGCCGAGTGCCGATTGCCGACTGCCTTCATCACCACCTCCGCGGCCAGTTCGCCGGCTGGCCGCGCGGTCGCCATCCGCTCTGCCACGTCCGAGAAACCGGCCAGCTGCGCCTGCCTGGTCGGACCGTCGCGCATGAGCAGCGGCAGGAGCCGCGCCAGATAGGATGGCCGCACGAAGTGGTCGAAATATTCGGGCACGATCGGATAGCCGGCGATCAGGTTGGGCAGCGAGCCCGACCAGACCGTGATCATCGAAAAGAACAGGCGCATCACGGGATCGGTCGTGTAGCACGAGACGTGCGGCACGCCGGCGAGCGCCAGCTCCAGCGCGACGGTTCCCGATGCCGCGATGGCGGCGTCGGCCTCGCCGAAGGCGCGCCATTTCGCCTCCGACCCGACCACGACTTCCGGCGCGACCGGCCATGTCGCGACGCCGGCGCGGACCAGCTCCTCCACATGCGGCACTGTCGGGATGACGATCCGGGGCCGCGACTCCATCAGCGCGGCTGTCTCTGCGAATGGCTGCAGCAGCGCGCGAACTTCGCTGCGGCGCGATCCGGGCAGGACCAGCAGCGTTTTCGGCACGCCGGCCGGCCTCGCCGGGCGTGCCTGCTGGCTGGCGCGGGCGGCGGTCGCCGCAGCGTCATGCATGAGCCGGTGGCCGACATAGGTTCCGGGCGGACCTCCCAGCCGTTCCAGTTCGGCGACCTCGAAGGGCAGAATGCAAAGGACATGATCGACATGGGCGCGCATCGCGACCGCCCTGCCCGGCCGCCAGGCCCAGACGCTCGGGCAGACATACTGGATGATCGGGACGTCCGGAGCGATGGCGCGCAGCTTCTTCGCAACCCTCAAGTTGAAGTCGGGACTGTCGATGAGGACCACGCAGTCGGGCCGTGAATCGGCGAGCACCCGTGCGGTCTCGCCGATCCGCCGTACCACACGCGGCAGGCTGGCGATCACTGCCGTCACGCCCATCAGCGCGATCTCTCCCCCGTCGAAAATGGTCGACAGCCCCCTCGCGGCCAGATTGTGGCCTCCGACGCCGACGAGGTCCGGACGGTGACCCAGGCGCGTGGCGAGCGCGTCGGCAAGATCGGCGCCCAGCAGATCGCCGGATTCCTCGCCTGCCACGACGCCGAGCCTGAATGGCCGCGCGGCGCCGGTCATCGACCGTCCGCCCCTGCGCCGTAGACGAAGAGGCCCAGGTCGTCGGCCCGGCTTGCCGTTGCCGCGTGGTCGAGCACGAGCGAACGGCCGGCCTCGACGACCACGCCGCGCAGTCCCGCAGCGTGGGCATCTTCCACCGTGCGCGGGCCGATCGCCGGCAGGTCGGCGCGTTCGTCCTGGCCGGGCTTCACGCATTTGACCAGCACGCCGCCGGGAATGTCGCGGATGCGACCATGCCGGCGCAGGTCCCTGGTGCGCGCAAGCAGGCCATCGGTACCCTCGATGCCCTCGAGCGCGATGACGCGACGTCCCACCGCCACCGCCGCCTGGCCGATGTCGAGCGCGCCGATCGCCCGCGCCGCCTCTATCGCCGGTTGGATGTCCTTCCAGTCGCGCTCCGTCGGCGCGAGCGCACCGAGCGGGCCAGCGGGCATGAGCAGGTCGGGCACGACGGCGTGCACGGCCAGGGTCTCGATTCCGTTGGCCGACATGTGGGCGATGACCGAGCGCAGCAGCACGTCGTCGCCCGAGCGGAGCGCGACGAGGAGGCGCGGTATCATCTTCAGCAGCCCGAGATTCCACCGGAACGCGGCGAGCCTCGGTCGGCGCGCCACGCTGCCGGCGAGGACCAGCCGGTCCACTCCCCTGCTCTTCAGCAGTTCGACCAGCTTGCCGGCATCCTCCAGTCGAAAGCCGACCGTCTCGACCCCGTCGATGCGCGCGGCCTCATCGGCCTCGCCTTCTATCACCACGGCCAGCGGATTGTGATTCTGTGCCGCAAGCGTGGCCAGAACCGCCACCGGAAGGCTTCCGCCACCCGCCAGAACCGCGATCCTGCCAGTACTGGAAAGCCCGGTCCCGGGTTCAGCCTTCGTCATCGGCGCCGTCGTCGCCCGCCTGCTTCAGTGCGGGCACCGTATAATGCCGGCGGGCGCGTGTCGTCAGGAAGTCGAGCACGTCGCCGACGATCGCGGAACCGCCGAAGACGGCGCGCGCCTCCGCGACGTTGTCGGCCATCGGGCGGGAGCGGTCGAAGATCAGCCGATAGGCCTGGCGGAGCGCCTGGATGTCGCTTCTGGCGATGCCGGCGCGCCGCATGCCGATGACGTTGAGGCCGCGCAGCCGCGCCCGGTTGCCCATGGCCATGCCGTAAGGGATGACGTCCCCCTCGATGCCGGAGGCGCCGCCCACGAAGGCATGGTGGCCGATGCGCACGAACTGGTGCACCGCGCTGAGCCCGGCGATCGTCACGAAGTCGCCGACCTCGCAATGCCCGGCAAGCGTCGCGCCGTTGGCAAAGGTCACGTTGTTGCCCACCACGCAGTCATGCGCGATGTGCGAATAGGCCATGATGAAGCAATTGTCGCCGACGACGGTGCTGCCACGGCTCGTGTCGCTGCCGGCGTGGATCGTGGCGCTCTCGCGGATGATGCAGTTGCGGCCGATCTCGAGCGTCGTCCTGCCGCCCTTGTGCTTCATGCTCTGCGGCTCGAAGCCGAGGGCGGCATTGGGGTAGACCTTCGTGCCGGCGCCGATCGTGGTCGCCCCGGCGACCGCAACGTGGCTGACGAGCACGACCCCCTCACCCAGCGTGGCCTCCGGCCCGACATGGCAGAACGGCCCCACGGAGACGTCGGCCGCGAGACGCGCACCGTCCTCGACCACGGCAGTGGGATGGACTAGCGGCATGCGGATCGCGCCGTCACGCCTGCTTCGGCGAGATCATCGCGGCGATCTCGGCCTCTGCGACCTTGACACCCTCGACCAGCGCCTCGCAGGCGAAGCGCCAGATGTTGCCGCGCTGCTTGATCTTGCGCACGTGTATCTCCAGCCGGTCGCCGGGCACCACGGGACGCCGGAACTTGGCGTTGTCGATGGTCATGAAATAGACGAGGTCGGGACGATCCGACTTCTGGCTGAGGATGCAGATCGCGCCGGCGGTCTGCGCCATCGCTTCGACGATCAGCACGCCGGGCATTACCGGCTGGCCGGGGAAGTGACCGAGGAAATGCGGTTCGTTGAACGTCACGTTCTTGATGCCGACGGCCGAATTGTCGGCGTCGATATCGATGATTCGGTCGACCAGCAGGAACGGGTAGCGGTGCGGCAGCAGTTCCAGCAGCTTGTGGATATCGACCGCGGTGAGTGTCGGCGTGGTCTTCTCATCCATCGCTCTCGCCCTTCCTCGATCTCCTCACAAGATTGCGGATCGTGTTGACCTCGCGGAAGAAGTCCCGCATCGGCTGGGCCGGTGCCCCGCCCCAGCGTTCGCCGGCGGGCACGTCGTGCATGACGCCGCTGGCGGCTGCGAGCTGCGCGCCCGGACCGATCGCGACATGGTCGGCAACGCCGACCCTGCCGCCCAGCATCACAAAATCGCCCAGCGTCACGCTGCCCGAGATACCGCATTGCGCGGCGATGGCGCAGTGACGGCCTATGCGTACATTGTGGGCGACCTGGACCAGATTGTCGATCTTGGTGCCTTCGCCGATCACCGTATCGGACATGGCGCCGCGATCCACGGTCGTGTTGGCGCCGATCTCGACGTCGTCCTGGATGACGACGCGGCCGATCTGCGGCACCTTCTCCAGTCCCTTCGCACCGGCGACATAGCCGAAGCCGTCCTGTCCGATCGAGGCGCCGGCATGGATGATGACGCGGTTTCCGATCAGCGCCGAGACGACGGACACGTTGGGGCCGATATAGCAGTCGCGGCCGATCTGGCTTCCCGCGCCGACGATGGCGTTCGGCGCGACGACGGTTCCCGCGCCGATCGCAGCGCCCGGCCCGACGATCGCACCCGCCTCGATGATCGCACCGTCCTCCACGAGTGCGTCGGCCGACACATGGGCCGCCGGCGAAACGCCGGTCTCGCCCGTCAGGGCGCCCGGCCGCTGCGAGGCGGGATAAAGCGAGCGCCCGACCATCGCGAAGGCCTGCTGCGGGCGCGGCGTGATCAGAACGGCGATGCCGAGCGGCGCGGCGGTTGCCAGTTCCTCGGTGCAGAGCACGGCGGCCGCGTTGAGGCCCTGGAACAGCGCCACATTGCGGCGACCGTCGACGAAGACGAGCTTGCCGTCCCCGCCCAGGCTCGCCGGCGCGATACCGTCGATGACGACGCCAGCCATGCCAGGGTCACGCAGCTGCGCGCCCGTCAGGGCAGCGACCTCCCCTGCCGAGATCGTCTGGGCTGGCTGGTAGAAGACCGGATCTGCCATCGGAACCTTGTCCGGACCGCGTCCCGGCGCTCGCGCGCCGGGAAGACGGATCAGAACCGGGTGGAAACGCCGAAGTTGAAGTTCTGCACCTTGTCCGATGCTTCCTTCATGACGGGAATGGCGTAGTCGACGCGCAGCGGGCCGAAGGGCGACGCCCAGATGAGCGAGGCGCCGACCGATGCGCGGATATTGAACCCCTGATCGATGACGGACGGGTCGAGATCGTTGCCGAACAGCGTTGCCGCATCGGCGAAGAAGGCGCCGCGCATGCCCAGGCTTTCCGGCAGGAGCGGCATCGGAAACTGCGTCTCCACCGAACCGTGGACATAGGTCGATCCGCCCACATGGTCCACGCGAGGACCAACGTTGGCATATGGACCCATGCCGTTGTACTCGAAGCCGCGGATGATGCGGTCGTTGCTCTTGAACAGGTCGAAGATGCGGATGCCGTCGCTGCCGATCTCCTCGATATGTCCGCCGCCGAGGGTCACGAGCCCGACGAGGTCAAATTCCTCCGAAAGGGTCTTGTAGTAATTGCCGCGCGCCGTGGCCTTGATGAAATTCGCGTCGCCACCGAGGCCCGCATACTCGAGAGTGAGGTTGGCGTAGATGCCTTCGCGCGGATTCCGGATGTCATCCAGCGTATTGTAGAGGAAGGTGTTGCTGATTGACGATTTGATCCAGGTACCTTCAGCAATTGCCTGCTCGATGGGGATCGCGACCGCCCCGCATGGGACCGGCGGCGTCAAGGGATCGCCGTCTGTGTCGCACAGCGTCCTGATGTACTCTTCCTGCGTCAGGTTGTAGGCGAGCTGCGAGGAGAAGTGCTCGGTGATCGGCATCGTGAAGCGTACGGTGCCGCCGGTCAGTTCGCTCGAATAGAAGTCGTAGTTGCGCGTGTTGCGGTAGATGTCGAAGCCCGCCGCGATACGCTGGCCGAGGAAATAGGGCTCGGTGAAGGAGAACTGGAAGTCGCGCGAATCGCGCCCGCCGCCGGCCGAGACGCGGATGAACTGGCCGCGGCCGAGGAAGTTGCGCTCGGAGATCGAGCCCTGGACCGTGAAGCCGCCGGCGCTCGCCGCCGACTGGCCGGTCGCGTAGCCGGCGCCGATGGAGAATTCGCCCGTCGCCTTCTCGACCACGTCCACGACGAGAATGACCTGGTCGGCCTCGGAGCCCGGCACAGTCGAAACGTTCACTGAAGTAAAGAAGTCAAGCAGTTCAAGCCGGCGCTTCGCGCGCTGGATGAGGACCTGGTTGAAGGCGTCGCCTTCGCTGACGTCGAACTCCCGCCGGATGACGTAGTCGCGCGTGCGGGTGTTGCCCCGGATTTCGATGCGCTCGACATAGGCGCGCGGACCCTGGTCGACCGTGTACACGACCGAAATGGTACGGTTCTCGAAATTGCGGTCGCCGCGCGGCGTGACCTGCGCGAAGGCGTAGCCCTGGCCCGCGACGCGTTCCGTGATGCCTACGATCGTCTCCTCGACGTTCTTGGCGCTGTAGACGCGACCCTGGCGCGACTTGATCTCGGAGCGGAGCGCTTCGGAGTTGACGCCCTCGATGGTCGAATCGATGACGACCTCGCCGAATTCGTAGCGCTCGCCCTCGTCGACGACGAAATTGACCGTGTATTCGTTGGTCGCCTCGTTCAGCTCGGCCGAGGACGAGATCACCTGGAAGTCGGCATAGCCGCGATTGTAGTAGAAACGCCGCAGCGCCTCTTCGTCCGCGCGCAGACGATCCTCGTCGTAGATGTCGTCGCGGAACAGGAAGGACAGGATATTGGAGCGCTTGGTCGAGATGACGTCGGCCAGCCGGCGGTCGCCGAAGGCGGAGTTGCCCTCGAAATTGATGGCGGCGATCTTGGTGCGGTCGCCCTCGGTGATCTGGTAGACCACGTTGACGCGGCTTTCGCCGAGTTCGATGACCTGCGGCGTGACCTGGGCGTCGTCGCGGCCGATCCGGCCGTAGGCGGCCCGGATCGCCTCGGCGTCCTGCTCCATCGTGGCGCTGGAGAACGTGCCGCGCGGCTGCAGCTGAACGGCGCGCGCGAGGTCGGCGTCCTTCAGGCGCTTGTTGCCCTGGAACAGCACCTGGTTGACGATCGAGTATTCGTCGACCTGCACGATCAGCGTGCCGCCCGACTGGCTGATGCGAACGTCGGAGAACAGCCCGGTACCGAACAGGCGCTTCACGCCCTCGTCGATATCGGCGTTGGAGAAATTCCGGCCGGGGCGGATGCCCACATAGTTGCGGATCGTCTCGTCGTCGACGCGCTGGTTGCCCCTCACCTCGATCGCCGAGACCACTGCCGCCATCGCGACGGAGGTCTGTGCGAGTTGGACAACCACCGCGCCCGAAAGAGCGAGGCCGGCCGAAAGGGCAACGGCCGAAACCGCGCTCGTGAACCTATATGCTGCCTTCATCGGGCTTATTTACCTTGTTCTCGTAGTCCCCACGGCGAGAAATCCGGACGTCGCGGTCTGGTCAAGTAACCGTATTAGCCGGATTTTCCCTACACGCAAGGCTCCTGGTTAATTTGCATTTACTAAGCGGCGGAGCGTGGCATTCGCGTCACGCCTATCCGCCCTCATGGTAAACGCCTCGTCACCACAACCATGGATCGCCGCGGGTCCGACCGGACCCACGAAGGACGATCCGTGCACTTTCGGGAGCATGGAAACCATCCGAAGAACGTCCCCTCTCCCCGTCCGATGCCTGAGGCGGCAGGCCCGAAAAGCCCCATCGCGCAGCCCCCTCAGCATGCGAATATGTCATTCCAGACAACGAACCCCATGAAACCGAGCACCATGAACAGGCCCACCCGGTAGACGGCTTCGACGACGCGCTCCGACACCGGTTTGCCCAGCGCGGCCTCGACTCCGTAGAGCACGAGGTGGCCGCCGTCCAGCGGGGGAATCGGCAGCAGGTTGAGGATGCCGATTCCCACCGAAAGCAGCGCGACGAGCTGGACGAGCCACACGAATCCCAGCGAAGCCGCCTGCCCCGACATCTCGGCGATCTTGACCGGCCCTCCAAGCTGGCACTTGTCCTCGCGCCCGACGACGAATCGCTGCAGGAACTGGCCTGTCCGCGCGATGATGTGGCCCGTCTCGCGCACCGCCTCCGCAAATGCCGTTCCGGGGTCCATCTCTATGACGCGGGGCTGGCCCATCGCCTCGTTGTTCACCACGCCGATGACGCCGACCCGCACCGTGTTCCCGAGCGCGTCCTGCTGCTCGCTGAGCGCCGGCGTGGCGGTCAGTTCGATCTCCGCGCCGTCGCGCAGCATCACGAAGACGATCGGGTCGCCCGCGCGGCCGGACACGTAGCGCTGGACGTCGCCGAAGGTGGATACCGCACGCCCGCCGACGCTGACGAAGCGGTCGCCCGGCTGGAACCCGGCCGCCGCGGCCGGGCTGTCGGGCCGCACTTCGGCCACCATCGGCTCGGCCACATAGCGGCCGTAGAGCGAGAACATCACGGCAAAGACGGCGATCGTCAGGATGAAGTTGAAGGCTGGTCCGGCGAAGACGGTCGCGGCGCGCTTCCATATGGGCTGCGTGTGGAAGGCGACGCGCCGCTCCTCGGCGCTCAGATCGTCGATCTCGGCCCCGTCGGGCTGGCTCGTGGCGCTCATGTCGCCGACGAACTTGACGTAGCCGCCAAGCGGGATCGCGGAGAGCTTCCAGCGGGTTCCGCGACGGTCGTTGAAGCCGAATATCTCCGGGCCGAAGCCGATGGAGAACGCCTTCACGCCGATGCCGCACCAGCGGCCGACGAGATAGTGACCCATCTCGTGCACGAACACGACGACGGTGAGCACGAAGAGGAACGGAACGAGCGTCCCGAGCAGTAGGCCTTCAGGGCTGAAGAATCCGGTGATGAACTCGGTCAATCAGAACCCTTCCCTTGCGCTGGCAACCTGTGACGCCATGGACTTGTGACGCGAAAGCAGGCGTTTTCGCGACGCGACCGACACGCGTGACCGCAACATCGGAGCAAAGCGCGGGAACCGGCCCAGGGGCGGCTGCAATGCTCCAGAAACTGACCGGATCGCCCTTTGCGCGACCGTTCGGACGCGTTGCGATCTATGGCGTGAAAAGCCCCGTGGCCGGCGAATCCAGGCCCGATATCACCCCGCCGATGACGTACAGGGCAAACGCCGCCGCGACAAGCCCGTCCACGCGGTCCATGACGCCGCCATGGCCCGGGATGAGATTGCCGGAATCCTTGGCACCGCAGCGGCGCTTGACCCATGATTCGAAAAGGTCCCCGGCCTGCGACAGGACCGACAGCACGAAGCCGAGAACGCTGTAGAGCCAGGTGTCGAAGAGCCCGGCGGTGGCCACGACGATCGTGCCGGCGGCCGTGCCGAACAGGGCGCCGCCCAAAGCGCCGCTCCAGGTCTTTCCCGGCGAGATCGAGGGTGCGAGCTTCGGCCCGCCGAAGCGCCGCCCTACGAAATAGGCGGCGATGTCGGTCACCCACACCACCGCGAAGAGGAAGAGCAGCGCGAGCAGACCGGCGTCCGTGTCTCCCCGCAGACCGGCCAGCGCGATGGCGGAAAAGCCCGCATAGACGATGCCCCAGGCATGCCAATTGCCCTGTCCGAAGAACCGGCCGGAGACGAGCGCCGCGCCGACAGCCACGGCCAGCGCGCCGAGCACCAGCCAGGGCGACAGGCCGGCCACGAGCGCGACCAGCACCACCGCGAGTGCTGCGGCGCAGACGACGGCGTGGCCCTTCTCGTCGCGCCAGCCGGCCATGGTCATCCATTCGACCAGCATCGCAAAGCCGATGAGGGCTGCCAGCGCGCGGAACCACATGCCGCCTAGCCAGGCGAGCGCCAGCACCACGACGATCATCACGACCGCCGACATCACGCGAAGCTGCAGGTTGGAGAAGCGGGGCGCGGCCTCGGCCATCTTCAGGAAGCGACGTCGCGCGAGGCGAGGCCGCCGAAGCGCCGGTCCCGGGCGCGGAACGTCTCGACGGCGCTCAGCAGGTGGCCGCGGTCGAAATCCGGCCAGTAGCAGGGATCGAAGACGAATTCGCTGTAGGCGGCCTGCCACAGGAGGAAATTGGACAGGCGCTGCTCGCCGCTGGTGCGGATGACGAGATCGGGATCGGGTATGTCGACCGTGTCGAGGAACGCCGCGAAGCCGTCCGGCGTCAGATCGGAGCCCGACAGGCTACCCGACCCGGCCGCCGCGGCGATGCGGCGCACGGCGCGCAGTATCTCGTCGCGGCCTCCGTAGTTGAAGGCGATCACCAGGGTCATGGCCGTGTTGTCGCGGGTTAGATTCTCGGCCTCCTCCAGCAGCGCGCGGATGTCCGGCTCGAGCCCCTCGCGCTCGCCGATGACGCGCACCTTGACGCCGTGCTGGTGAAGCTCGGCGAGGTCGCGCCGGATGAACATCTTCAGCAACCCCATCAGGTCGTTGACCTCGGAGCGGGGCCGCGACCAGTTCTCCGACGAGAATGCGTAGACGGTCAGCCAGGAAATGCCCATGTCGCCGACGTTGCGCACCGTGCGCCGCAGCGCCTCGACGCCAGCGCGGTGGCCCGCGGTGCGCGGCAGTCCCCGCGCCTTCGCCCATCGGCCGTTGCCGTCCATGATGATCGCGATATGGTTCGGCAGCGTCATCCAGTCCCTTTCCGGCCGGCCGGCGGCTTCAACGCCCCGGAGACGGGCCAGCCGCGCCCCGGCCATGGCCAGACCGGTCAGACATGCATGATTTCCGCTTCTTTCTCGTTAAGAAGCGTGTCGATGGACGAAATGGTCTCGTCGGTCATCTTCTGGACGCGCTCGCTCTGGACGCGATGGTCGTCCTGGCTGATGACGCCGTCCTTCTCGGCCTTCTTGGCGATCTCCATACCGTCACGGCGCACATGGCGCACGGCGACGCGCGCGTTCTCGGCATATTGATGCGCGATCTTGACGAAATGCTTGCGCCGTTCCTCGTTGAGCTCGGGGATCGGGATGCGCAGCGTCGTGCCGTCCACGATCGGATTGAACCCCAGGTTGGACTCGCGGATCGCGCGGTCGACGGCGCCGACCAGGCTCTTGTCCCACACGGAGATCGAAACCATGCGCGGCTCGGGCACCGAGACCGTGCCCACCTGGTTGATCGGCATCGGCGACCCGTAGGCCTCGACGATGACGGGATCGAGGAGATTGGCCGAGGCGCGCCCGGTCCTCAACGAGGCGAGGTCGTTCTTGTAGGCTGCGACGGCGCCTTCCATCCTTCGCTGGATGTCCTTGAAATCAACCCCGGTTGCCATGTCCGTGTCTCCCTTACGCGTCGCGGGGGCGTCCGGCGGGCGCCCCGCTCAAGCGTCGGCGACCACCGTGGAGCGGCCCTTGCCTCGCAGGATCGCTCCAAACCCGCCCTTCTCATGAATCGAATAGACGATTATCGGAATGTTGTTCTCGCGCGCAAGCGCAATTGCGGCCGTGTCCATGATGGCCAGGCCGCGTGCTATGACCTCGTCGTGGCTGATGCGCTCGAAGCGCGTCGCCGAGGCGTCCTTCTTGGGATCGGACGAATAGACGCCGTCGACCTGCGTGCCCTTGAACAGCGCATCGGCCCCGATCTCGGCGGCACGAAGGGCGGCGGCCGAATCCGTCGTGAAGAACGGATTTCCCGTGCCGCCCGCGAAGATCACGACCTTGCCGGCGTTCATGTAGGACGTCGCCTGGCGCTGGGAGAAGCTCTCGCACAGTTCAGGCATGGCGATCGCCGAAAGCACGACGGCATCGACGCCGAGCTTCACCAGAGACGTCCGCAGCGCAAGCGAGTTGATGACGGTGGCAAGCATGCCCATGTGGTCGCCGGTCACCCGGTCACCGCCCTTGGAGGCGACCGCGACGCCGCGGAAGATGTTGCCGCCGCCGATCACCACGCCGACCTCGACGCCCATGGCGCGCGCCTCGGCGATGTCGGATGCGATGCGATCGACGACCGAGACGTCGATGCCGAATTTCTGGTCGCCCATCAGCGCCTCGCCGGAAGCCTTCAAGAGGACGCGGCGATAGAGCGGCTTGTCAGGCATGGGGAGCACCATAGTCAGGCGGGGAACGGGTCTGCGTTACACGAAGGGCGCGGCGATGTCACGCCGCGCCCTCCAAATGCTCTCGATGCGCCGGAAGGACTACTTCTTGACCGCTGCGGCCACTTCGGCCGCGAAGTCGCTCTCTTCCTTCTCGATCCCCTCGCCGAGCGCGAAGCGAACGAAGCCGGTGAGCCTGGCGGGCGCGCCGATGTCCTTCTCGGCCGCCTTGAGCGCCTGCTCGACCGTCTGGTCGGGGTTCAGCACGAAGGCCTGCTTGAGCAGCACGACCTCCTCGTAGAACTTGCGCAGGCGACCCTCGACCATCTTCTCGATGATGTTCTCGGGCTTGCCGGAGGCGCGCGCCTGGTCGGCGAAGATCGCCTTCTCGCGGGCGACTGCCGCCGGATCGACCTCTTCGGGCGTCAGCGCCAGCGGGTTGGTCGCGGCGACGTGCATCGCCACCTGGCGTGCGAAGGCGCGCGCTGCATCGGCGTTCCCGGTCGTCTCGATACCGACCAGCACCCCGAGTTTGCCCAGCCCGTCGGTCACCGCATTGTGGACGTAGGTCGCCACCGCGCCATTGGCCGTCAGCCTGGCCGAACGGCGGAAGGACATGTTCTCGCCGATCGTGCCCACCGCGTCCTTGATCGTGTCGACGACCGTCTTCTGCGAGCCCGGATAGGTGGCGGCGGCGACCGCGTCGGTCGAGCCGTCGGTCGTGAGTGCGACCTGGGCGACGCTGCGAACGATCTCCTGGAAGGCATCGTTGCGCGCAACGAAGTCGGTCTCGGAGTTGACTTCCACAACGACCGCGCCTGAAGCGTCGGCCGAAACGCCGATCAGGCCCTCCGCAGCCGTGCGGCCGGCCTTCTTGTCGGCCTTGGCGATACCCTTCTTGCGCAGCCAGTCGACCGCGGCCTCCATGTCGCCGTTGGTCTCGGCAAGTGCGGCCTTGCAATCCATCATGCCCGCGCCGGTCATGTCGCGGAGCTCTTTGACCTGTGCTGCCGAAATCGTCATTGTCGCCTCTTAACGTCTTGTAATCAAATAGAAATAGCGCGCCGGACATCCGCGCGGATGTCCGGTACGCCTATCGGGTGAGCGGATCCGGCCGGAGGGCCGGACGTATCATTCCTTCGGCGCGCTCTCCGCCGGCGTCTCGTCGAGCGCGGGCTCGACCGGCGCCTGCGCCGAGGCGCCGACGTCGACGCCCAGTGCGCCCTGCTGGCGCGCGATGCCGTCGATCGCGGCCTTGGCGATCAGATCGCAATAGAGCTGGATGGCGCGCGCTGCGTCGTCATTTCCCGGGATCGGATAGTCGATCAGGTCGGGATCGCAATTGGAGTCGATGACCGCGACGACCGGAATGCCGAGGCGCTTGGCCTCCTGGATCGCGATCGCCTCCTTGTTGGTGTCGATCACGAACATCAGGTCGGGCGTCGAGCCCATCTCCTTGATGCCGCCAAGCGCCTTGTCGAGCTTGTCGCGTTCGCGGTCGAGGTTCAGGCGCTCCTTCTTGGTGAAGCCCTGGGCCTCGCCCGAGAGCAGCTCGTCGAGCTTGCGCAGGCGCTGGATCGAATTGGAGATCGTCTTCCAGTTGGTGAGCATGCCGCCCAGCCAGCGCGAATTGACGTAGTACTGGGCCGAGTTCCTGGCGGCTTCCGCCACGAGGTCGGAAGCCTGGCGCTTGGTGCCGACGAACAGCACGCGGCCGCCACGGGCCACGGTGTCGGACACGACCTTCAGCGCCTGGTGCAGCAGCGGCACAGTCTGCGAAAGGTCGATGATGTGGATGTTGTTGCGGGCGCCGAAGATATAGGGCGCCATCTTCGGGTTCCAGCGATGCGTCTGGTGTCCGAAATGCACGCCAGCTTCGAGGAGCTGGCGCATGCTGTAGTCTGGCAGAGCCATCTGCGTTGTTTCCTTTCCGGTTCAGCCTCCACGGGCAAAGGCGCTTCGGGTGTATTCCCTCGTCGCCACCGGTGGTCGCCTGCGGATTTCTCCCGCGCGGAAACCGAAGCCCGTGTGTGGAATGAGCGCGCATATAGAGGGACGCGCGAGCGAATGCAAGCCGGACGGTCAGCGCCGCGCGTAGTGCAAACGGATCATGACGACAAAGCACGCCTGCGATCAACTGTGTATCGGTCGAAGAGAAGGAGCAGAAACGATGCGCGGCACCCACATTTTCGCAGGAACGGTGGTCGTCCTCTTGCTCCTGGGGCTTCCGGCAAAGGCGAATTCCGACGTCTGCAGACACGATCAGCCGCAGATCCACGTCAGCGGCGACACCATCGTGCTCACCGCGTGCAGCACGTGCAACAGGACGCGATCCGTTTCCTACAGCTACCAGTCCCGATGGCTGAAAAACTCCTTCAGCAACTATCTGCGCGCACCAGCCAACCAGTGCCGGACCTTCAGCTGCCGGGGCTGTACGAGCTTGGAGACGCACGTGTCCCGCTACGACGCGTTCTGACACGGCGGAAGACGGCCAGCATCTCGGCGCGGGCCGCCGGCACGGCGCCCATCCTGACGGCGCGGTCGCGCTCCAGACCGGTCAGGTCGTAGTGCGGCGCGGACGTCTTCGGCGGTCCCTGGTAGGAATGCCGGTGCAGCCCCAGCCGATGGGCGAAGCGGTGTAGCTCGGCCTCGTCGTCGGCCAGGAGATGGCACCATTTGCGCCCGGCCCATGCCCAGAGGGGCTCGTCGACATAGACCGCCACGGCGATGCGGCGGCTATTCGCGGCCGCAGTCGGCCGACCCGTTTTGCTGGTCGAAAAGCGAGAGATTGACGAGCGTTCCCTTCATGGAGAAGTCGCCGTAGTCCATGATCAGATCTCGCGTCACGCCGTTGTCGTGCAACTTGAAGCTGATCGAATAGACCGGGATCTCCTCGCCGCCCTCCTGCTCGCCGTCGCCCTCGAAGTAGGCGATGCTGACCGGCCAGAAGCGGTCGGGCTTCAGTGCGCCTAGCGCCTGCAGCTCGGGATCGTTTGATGCAGCGGCATCGGGCTTTCCGATGATGACGGTGGTGGTCATGATCTGGTCGGCATCGTCGGAGCCGTCGAAGAGGTTCGTCTCGTAGAAGCTCTCGCCGTCCTTGGCCTTGTCGATCAGCTCGATCAGGTGCTGGGTCGGAAACTGGCTGTGCTCCAGCTTGATGCTGCCCGCTTCGGGCTTCTCGATCTCGACGCTCGTCGCGCTGTCGTCGAGACGGGCGACGCCCTTCACCTCCTTGTCCAGCGACTGGTCGACGAAGGATTTGGTGACGAAGGAGAAGCTCGAACCGTCCCCGTCCTCGAAGGTGGTGGTCTGCTGGTCGGTGACGCGCGAAACCTCCTGCGTGTCGATCTGGGTGACGAAGCGGAAGGTCACGGTATAGCCGTCGCAGGGCGAGCCGTTGAACTCGTACACCATGCGGCCGGAGATGCTGGTGATGCCGGAGCGGTCGGACGCCTTGTCGAGATTGAGATCGTAGACGGCGCGATGCGGCACGAGCAACGAGGCCGCCAGCGCCTGCGGCGCGGCGAGGCAGGTTGCAGCGGCAAGGCCGAACGCGACGGGGCGCAGCAAACGCATGGGCATCAACTCCGTATTTGCGCCGCCGGAAGCGACCGCGCAATCCATTCGCCAGCAATAAGAAAAAAGTCGTGGCGGAAGCGAGGCGAAAATAGCACCCTCCCCGCCATCCGCCACAGCTTATTCCGGGATAGGAGCGCATCCATGGACCAGACGATCGAGGAACGGCTGCTCGAACTGGGCGTCACCCTGCCAGAGGCGGCAGCGCCTGCCGCCAACTACGTTCCGTACCGCCGGGTCGGCAATCTCCTGTTCACGGCGGGCCAGCTTCCGCTCAAGGACGGCAAGCTGATGGCGATCGGGCTTCTCGGGCGAGAGCTGGGCGTGGAGGCGGGCAAGCTCGCCGCCAAATGGTGCGCGGTCAACGTGCTGGCCCAGGCAAAGGCGGCCACGGGCAGCCTGCTGAGGATTCGCGGCTTCGTGAAGATCACCGTCTTCGTGGCGTCGACGCCGGATTTCCTCGATCATCATCTCGTGGCCAACGGTGCATCCGACTTCCTCGTCGCCGCGCTGGGCGAGAACGGCCGCCACTCGCGCTCGGCAGTGGGAACCGCAGCCCTGCCGCTCGGCGCGCCGGTCGAGGTCGAGGCGATCATCGAGATCGATGGCCAATGAGCGGCATCGACTGGCTGACGCGCCGGCCGATCGCGCATCGCGGATATCACGACCTGAACCGGACGCGCTGGGAGAACACGCCATCGGCGTTCGAGGCGGCGGCCGAACGCGGCTTCGCGATCGAATGCGACGTGCATCTTTCTCGCGACGGCGTGCCGATCGTCTTCCATGACGACAAGCTCGATCGCCTGACGGGAGAGCGCGGCCAGATCCACGAACTGACGGCCGAAGAACTCGCGGCGCTGACCATCGGCGGGACGCAGGACCGCGTGCCGACGCTCCAGGCCGTGCTCGAGCAGATCGCCGGACGCGTGCCGCTCGTGATCGAACTCAAGGGCATCGCGGGGCACGACGAGGGGCTCGTCGCCGCCGTAGGCCGGCTGCTGGCGGCCTATCGCGGCGAGGCGGCGATCATGTCCTTCGACCACTGGCTGGTGCGCCGCTTCGCGGCCGACGCGCCCGGCGTGCCCGGCGGCCTCACCGCCTACGGCACGCAGGACGCCGAGATCGAGGCGCATTTCTCGATGTTGGCCCACGACATCGCCTTCGTGTCCTACGGCGTGCTCGACCTGCCGAACCGATTCGTCTCCTTCGTACGCGAGCGGCTCACAATGCCCGTCATCACCTGGACCGTGCGCGAGGCCACCGGGATAGCGCGCACCCGCGCCCATGCCGACCAGATGACCTTCGAGGGCTTCGACCCCGACGCGTGATGCGTTCTTGGCCGTGTGCGAAAGGCACGGCTGGTGCATGGCGCCGCCTGCGACACTGGCCTATGGAACCGCATTCCGCCCCGGTCCGTGCCGCCATGTCCTCCATCCGTCCGCTCATTCCGCTCCTGATCGCAGCCGGCATTCTGCTCGGCGGCAACGGACTGCAGGGCACGCTGATCGCGGTGCGCGGTGCGCAGGAAGGTTTTTCGGCGGCCACGATCGGTTTCATGGGCACGGCCTATTTCGTGGGCTTCCTGCTCGGCTGCCTCGTCATCACGCGCATGCTCAGGGCGGTCGGCCATATCCGTGCGTTCTCGGCGCTCGCCGCGCTCGCGGCGGTCGGCACGCTGCTGCTGGTCCTGTTCATCGATCCGTGGATATGGACCGCGATGCGCTTCGCCACCGGCTTCTGCTTCGCGGGCCTCTTCACCGTCATGGAAAGCTGGCTGAACTCCGGAGCCTCCAACGAGGACCGCGCCAGGGTTCTCGCCATCTACCGCATGGTTGATCTCGGGGCGGTGACGGGCTCGCAATACCTGATCCCGCTGGTCGGCGTGGACGGGTTTGCGATCTTCGCCGTCATGGCGATGATGATCACCTTCTCGCTTGTGCCCGTCTCGCTCGGCGACCGGTCCAACCCGACGCCCCCCGACGACGTCAAGCTCGACCTGCCGCGCGTCTGGCGCATCTCGCCACTGGCCTGCATCGGCTGCATGGCCGTGGGCGTCACCAACAGCGCCTTCCGCACGCTTTCGCCGGTCTATGCGCAGGCGATCGGCATGTCGGTGACCGACGTCGTCACCTTCGTCAGCGTCTCGATCATCGGCGGGGCGGTCATCCAGTATCCGCTGGGCTATCTGTCCGATCGCTGGGATCGCCGCTTCATCCTGCTGGCCTCGACGGCCGGCGCGCTGGCGGCGGCACTCGCCCTGGCCTTCCTCGCCGGCTCCAACCCGTTCCTCAATTTCGTCTTCGTCTTCGTGTTCGGTTCCTTTGCCATGCCGCTCTTCTCGCTGTCGGCCGCGCATGCCAACGACCGCGCCGAACGCGGGGAATACGTGCTCGTCAACGCCGCGCTCATGCTCTTCTACTCCTTCGGCGCGATCGGCGGCCCCTTCGCGGCCGCCTATGCGATGGAGGGGCTGGGCGCGCACGCGCTGTTCCTGTTCAGCGCGGGCGTCTATGTCGTTCTGATCGCGATCATCCTCTACCGGATGGGCGTCAGGCCGGCGGCGCCGGAGAGCAGGAGGAGCCGCTTCATCGCGCTCCTGCGCACTTCGCCCGTCTTCGCCCGGCTCGCGCAGAAGCCACCGCGCAACGGCCAGGGCGGACGCGAGGGAACTTGACGCGCCGAGGCCGGACTGAAATTGAAGCATTCCGACGCCGGAAAAGAGAATAGATGCATCTGATTTCCCGCCAGAACGAACTCGAGGAGGCCATCGCCTCCCTGGAGACTTCCGACTTCGTCACCGTCGATACGGAGTTCATCCGCGAGACGACGTTCTGGCCGGAGCTCTGCCTGATCCAGTTGGCCGCGCCCGGCCAGACGGCGCTGATCGACCCGCTGGCCAGGGGCATCGACCTCGCGCCCTTCTTCCGGCTGATGGCCAACGAGAACGTACTGAAGGTATTCCACGCCGCGCGCCAGGACATCGAGATCGTGTTCCATCGCGGCGGTCTGATACCGCATCCGGTGTTCGACACGCAGGTAGCGGCCATGGTCTGCGGCTTCGGCGACAGCGTCTCCTACGACCAGCTCGTGCAGAAGGTTACGGGCGCGCGCATCGACAAGTCGTCGCGGTTCACCGACTGGCGCCGGCGGCCGCTCTCCGACAAGCAGCTCGACTACGCGCTCGCCGACGTCACCCATCTGGTCGACGTCTACCAGTACCTGCGGACCGAGCTCGAACGCGAGGGCCGCGAGCGCTGGCTCGACGAGGAAATGGAGGTCCTTACCGCTCGCGAGACCTACGACATCCACCCCGACGACGCCTGGAAGCGGCTCAAGATGCGCGTGCGCAAGCCGCAGGAACTGGCGGTGCTGCAGGCGACCGCGGCATGGCGGGAGCGTGAGGCGCGCGAGCGCAACGTGCCGAGGGGACGCATCGTCAAGGACGACGCGCTCTACGAGATCGCACAGCAGCAGCCACGCGATGTCGAAGGGCTGGGAAGGCTCCGGACCACCCCCAGGGGCTGGGAGCGTTCGGGGCCGGCCGGTGGCCTTCTCGATGCGGTCAACGCGGCACTGAACATTCCAAAGGAAGAACTGCCGCGCCTGCCGAGGCCCGCCAATCCGCCCGAGGGATCGAGCGCTGCCGCCGAACTCCTCAAGGTGCTGCTGCGCATGGTCGCCGAGCAGGAAGGCGTCGCCGCCAAGGTGCTCGCCTCGGCGGACGACATCGAGCGCATCGCGGCGGAGGGCGAGGCGGCCGACGTGCCCGCGCTGCACGGCTGGCGGCGCGAAGTCTTCGGCGACAAGGCGATCGACCTCGTCTCCGGCCGCCTCGCATTCCGCTTCGAGAAGCGCAGGATCACGCTGTTTGAGGTTTGAGGCAGCGTCGCAGGCTCCCTTTCGCTGCCGTCATCCCGGAAACGGGAGCGCAGCGCAGGCTATCCGGGATCCATTGAGCGACGGGCCGGGTCCTCGCCTTGCGCGATCTCGATGACGCGCTCCGAACGCCGTCCCCTGCTACGCCACGCCCATCCTGAGCGGGCGGCCTGTCAGCCTGGCGAGCTGCGCCAGCCGCCCTTCGGGGCGTTCGCCTGCGAGATCGCCATGGCTGGCCGGGATCAGCAGGGTCAGGCCGCCATCGTCATCCTTGCGCCATCGCAGCCGCGGGATGACGCCCGGCATTGAAGCCGAGAGAAGGTAGACCACACGCAGCAGCATGCCGAGAAAGCGCGCGCGCTCGATATAGCGCGGCGATGCCAGCGCCTTGATCTCCGGCGCGGCCGCATCGTCGAAAAGGCCCTCGTGGCGGTAGAGGTTCGCGAGCGCGATGAAGGCGCGTCCGGGATGGTCGATGCCGATGAAGGACGCATGGGCGATGATGTTGAGTGACTGGATGCCGCGATAGTCGGGATGGGCGCGCCAGCCGATGTCGGCCAGCAGGCAGGCCGCGCGGCGATAGCGCGCCTCGTCGACCGTCTCGTCGATGTCGAACGCAGCGAAGGCCTCGCCCGTCCATTCCGCCAGTTCCCTGGCGTGGGTGACCGACCTTGCGCGCAGGATCGCCAGTTCCTCGGCTGCCGAGATCAGCGGGTCGGCCTTCTGTTCGTCCTCGCCGAGCAGCGAATAGAGGTAGCCCTCGCGCACGCCGTTGGCCGAGACGACGATCCGCCCGGGCTTCATGATGCGCACGATCTCCTGCAGCAGCGAGGCGCCATAGGGCAACAGCGCGCGACGGCTCTTCGAAATGCGGTCGGCGCCCTTCAGCTTGTCGAAATCGCCCTTGGCGACCTGCTTCAGGAAGGCGGACGACTGTTCGACGTCCATCTCGAAATGATGCATGACGGCAAGGGGATAGTCGGTTGACGTCATGTAGAGGCGGGCCAGGTTCCGCCAGGTGCCGCCGACGCAGTAGAAGGTCCGGCCCGCGGCCTCGCGCAGGACGGTGGCGCGCGACAGTTCCGTACGCAGGATCGTGGCCAGCATCGCCGGCGAGCCCTTGGACATGTCGTCGAGGCGCAATCCTCCCAGCGGCAGCGTGATTCCGTCGCCGATCTCCTCTCCCCTCACCTCGACCAGTTCCAGGCTGCCGCCACCCAGGTCGCCGACCACGCCGTCAGCGGGCTGGAAGCCGGAGATGACGCCCATGGCGGCGAAGCGGGCCTCCTCGCGACCGGTGAGCACGCGAATCTCGGTTCCCAGCACCTCCTCCGAGCGGGCGATGAATTCGGCACCGTTCTCGGCCTCGCGCGCGGCGGCGGTGGCAATGACGTAGCGCTGGCCCGCGCCGGCCTGGTCGCACAGCGCGCGGAAGCGCCGGAACTCCTCGATCGAGCGGCGAACGGCATCTGGATCGAGCTTGCCGGTGATCGGCAGTCCCCGCCCGAGGCCAGCAAGCATCTTCTCGTTGAAGAGCACGGTCGGCGAACGCGCCACACCCTCGTAGACGACGAGGCGGATCGAGTTCGAGCCGATGTCGATGATGGACAGGGGCCGGCGATCCTGTAGCCGGCCCTGGGAGCCGGCGATCATGTCGCGGGAGACTGGTTTGCCTTCTTGCGCCGCTTGTATTGTGCGATGCGCTTGGGCGCATGCGATTTCAGGGCGTCTCCACGACCGGACAGGCTCGGATTCGTCATGAAATATTCCTGGGCGTTGAAGGGTTCCTCGCCTTCCTCGGGTACCATGCGGCGCGAGGTTCCGTCAGCCAGTATCTCGAAGCTCTGCTGGTTGTCCATGATATTTCCGAGCATGATCTGGCCCAGCACCTGCGCATGCACCGTAGGGTTGGTGATGGGCACCATCGTCTCCACCCGCCGGTCGAGGTTGCGCGGCATCAGGTCGGCCGAGCCGATATAGACGATCGCCCCGTCCGAGGGCAGGCCGTGCCCGTTGCCGAAGCAGAAGATGCGGCTGTGCTCCAGGAAGCGCCCGACGATGGATTTGACGCGGATGTTTTCCGACAGGCCCGGAACCTGCGGACGCAGGCAGCAGATGCCGCGGATCACGAGGTCGATGTCCACGCCGGCCGAACTCGCGCGATAGAGCGCGTCGATGATCTCGGGATCGACGAGCGCGTTCATCTTGAGCCAGATCTGGGCCGGGCGGCCGGCAAGCGCATGCTCGATCTCGCCGTCGATATGCGTGAGGATGCGCTTCCTGAGGCTGAAGGGCGAGATCGCCAGCTTCATCTCCTCCGCGGGCTCGGCGTAGCCGGTGATGAAATTGAAGATCTGCGCGACGTCGTGCGCTACCGAACTGTCGGAGGTGAAGTAGGACAGGTCGGTGTAGATGCGCGCCGTGATCGGGTGATAGTTGCCGGTTCCCAGGTGCACGTAGTTTCGCAGCCGGTTGTCCTCGCGACGTACCACCAGCGACATCTTGGCGTGGGTCTTCAGCTCCATGAAGCCGAACACCACCTGCACGCCGGCGCGCTCCAGGTCGCGCGCCCAGCGGATGTTGGCCTCCTCGTCGAAGCGCGCCTTCAGCTCGACGAGCGCGGTGACCGACTTGCCCGCTTCGGCGGCGTCGATGAGCGCACGCACGATCGGACTGTCGTTGGAGGTGCGGTAGAGCGTCTGCTTGATGGCCACGACCTCGGGGTCGTTGGCGGCCTGGCGCAGGAACTGCACCACCACGTCGAAGCTCTCGTAGGGATGGTGGACGATGATGTCCTTTTCTCGGATGGCCGCCAGGCAGTCGCCGCCATGGTCGCGGATGCGCTCGGGAAAGCGCGGATTGTATGGCGCGAACTTCAGGTCGTCGCGCGGCAGCGACACGATCTCCGAAATCTGGTTGATCGCCAGCGGGCCGGTCAGCACGCTGACGCGGTTGCCGGAAACGTTGAGCTGGCTCGCCACGAAGTCGCGCAGTTCCTCCGGCATGTCGGAATCGAACTCGATGCGGATCACCTGTCCGCGGCGCCGGCGCTTCAGCGCGGTCTCGAAGAAGCGAACGAGGTCCTCGGCCTCTTCCTCGACCTCGATATCGGAGTCGCGGATGATGCGGAAAGTACCCGAGCCCTTGACCTCGTAGCCGGGAAAGAGCCGGCCGATGGAGAGCGCCACTGCGTCCTCCAGCGAGATGAAGCGGATCGTCGACTTGCGCTCCGGCAGGCGGATGAAGCGGCGCAGCGCGACCGGCAGGCGCAGCAACGCGGTCATCTCCTCCTTGTCGCGGCGGTGGCGCAGCGTCAGCGCCATCGAGAACCCGAGATTGGGAATGAAGGGAAACGGATGTGCCGGATCGATCGACAGCGGCGTCAGCACCGGGAAGATCGCCTCCAGGAAATGCGACTCCAGCCAGGCCCTGTCGTCCTTGCTCAGGGATTCGCCGCGCAGCAGTTCGATGTGCTGCGTCTTGAGGAGCAGCAGCAGGGCCGCCAGGCTCGCCTGCTGGTCTTCCTGGAGGCGTCCGACCTCCATGAGTATCTGGTCGAGCTGCTGCTCGGGCGTCCGTCCGTCGGCGCTCTTTTCGGAGATGCCCTCGCGGATCTGGCCGGCCAGGCCCGCGACGCGGACCATGAAGAACTCGTCGAGATTGGCGGCGGAGATCGACAGGAAGCGCAGCCTTTCCAGCAGCGGATGGCTCGCATTCTGCGATTCCTCGAGGACTCGCCGGTTGAACTGCAGCCAGGAGAACTCGCGATTGACGAAGCGATCCGGATTGCCGCCGTGGCCCGGCTCGACGGGCCGCGGCTCCTTGAATTCCTTGTGAACCGGCTTCATCTCGTTCATGTCGACATCCGTGCCGCCGGGGCGGCGGTTCTGCTTCGCTGGCTTCCCGATATCATAGACTTGCAAACATGGCGTATATGCTACAAACCCGCGAAACTGACGCAGATCGCCAACATTCCCTTCCGGAGAGCCTCATGGCCGGACACACGATCCCGCATTTCCAGAACGACGCCGGCCATGCCGTGATCGAGATCGGGGCAAAGGAATTCATGTGCGTGGGCGCGAGCGCGCCGTACGACCACCCGCACGTCTTCCTCGACATGGGCGACGAGAACGAGAAGGTCTGCCCCTACTGCTCGACGCTCTTCCGCTTCGACGCGTCGCTTCGGTCCGGCGAGAGCCGGCCGCAGGGCTGCGCCTACACGGCCGAGGCGGCCTGACGGCTTCTCCCCGAAGCGGGCGGGAGCGGTCCCCGTGGCCCGGAACCCATCCGACGACCCCGTACTGATCGCCGGCGGCGGCATCGCCGGCCTGTCGGCCGCGCTCGCGCTTCATCAGCGCGGCGTCGCTTCCATCGTCATCGAGCAAGCCGGCGCGCTCGATCCCGTCGGCGCCGGCATCCAGCTTTCCCCCAACGCGACGCGCATCCTCGACGGGCTGGGCGTGCTCGACGCCGTCGCTGCGGAGGCCACCCGACCGGAGGCGATAGAGTTGCGACGCGCCGCCGACCTCAGGCCGCTTGCGCGCGTACCGCTCGGCGCGCAAGCCGAGCGCCGATGGGGATCGCCCTATTTCGTGCTCCACCGTGCGGGGCTGCAGGCAGCCCTTCACGCAGCCGCCATGCGGGCGGGCATCGAGGTGAGGACGGGCGCGCGCGTGACTGGTGCCACGCCCGTCGACGGCGGAGGGATGCGGCTCGCATGCGGCGGCGACGCCATGCGCGCCGGCCTCGTCATCGGTGCCGACGGCGTCGGCTCGGCGGTCCGCGCGGGGATGGTCGGGGCTTCACCGGCGCGCTTCACGGGCAAGCTGGCCTGGCGCGCGACGATAGACGGGGCGCAGGATACGCGCACGCTGCTGCCCTTGGATCGCGTCTCGGTCTTCCTCGATACCGGGCTGCATCTCGTGGCCTATCCGGTGCGCGCCGGCCGGGCGATCAATCTCGTGGCGGTCGCGCGCGGCCCCGAGCACGGCGCGAGACAGCCCTCCCCGTTCCTGTCGCGGCTGGCCCCGTCCCTTCGCGATGCCTGTCTGAAGGGCGACTGGTCGGCATGGCCGATCCGTGTGGTCGATCCAGGCGGGCGATGGTCCGATCCCGGCGGCGCGGTCCTTGTCGGCGACGCCGCGCATGCGATGAGCCCCTACGCGGCACAGGGCGCGGCGATGGCGATCGAGGATGCTGCGGTGCTGGCGGATTGCGTCGCAACGCTGCCTTGCGCCGAGGCGCTGTTGCGCTACGAGGCGCTGCGCAGGCCGCGCATCATGCGCGTCGCCCGGCGCGGCGCCCTCAACGAGATCACCTGGCACGCCCGGGGACCGATAGCGCTCGGCCGCAACGTCGTGCTCAGGGTCGCGGGGCCGGAGCGCCTAGCCGCCGGTCTCGACTGGCTCTATGGCTGGCGGCCCGGCTGACCGCGCCGCTCAGTGCAGGATCTGCGCCAGGAAGAGCTTCGTGCGCTCGTGCTGCGGGTTGTCGAAGAAGCGGTCCGGCGTGTTCTGCTCGACGATCTGGCCCTGGTCCATGAAGATGACGCGGTTGGCGACCTTGCGCGCGAACCCCATCTCGTGGGTCACGCAGATCATGGTCATGCCTTCCTCGGCGAGGCCCACCATGGTCTCCAGCACTTCCTTGATCATCTCGGGGTCGAGCGCGGACGTCGGCTCGTCGAAGAGCATGATGCGCGGGTTCATGCAGAGCGAGCGCGCAATGGCGACGCGCTGCTGCTGACCGCCGGAGAGCTGGCCCGGATATTTGTGCGCCTGCTCGGGAATCTTGACCCGCTTGAGGAAGTGCATGGCCGTCTCCTCGGCCTGCTTCTTCGGCGTCTTGCGAACCCAGATCGGCGCCAGCGTGCAGTTCTCCAGGATGGTCAGGTGTGGGAACAGGTTGAAGTGCTGGAACACCATGCCGACCTCGCGCCGCACCTCGTCGATCTTCTTCAGATCGTTGGTGAGTTCGATGCCGTCGACGATGATCTTGCCCTTCTGGTGTTCCTCCAGCCGGTTGATGCAGCGGATCATGGTCGACTTGCCGGATCCGGATGGACCGCACACCACGATGCGTTCGCCACGCATGACCTTGAGGTTGATGTCCTTGAGGACGTGGAAGTCACCGTACCATTTGTGCATGCCGGTGATCTCGATCGCCACATCGGTCTCGGATATGTGCATCCGGGCGCGATCGACTTCGATCTCTTCCGCGCTGACTGCGTTCTCGATAGCCATCGATGTTCCCCTTTCGTGGCCTTGTCGTTCGGCGCGCTAGGCCGTCATTTTCGGTGACCGGTGTCCAGTCTTCGCTCCATGTAGATCGAATAGCGCGACATGCCGAAGCAGAATATCCAGAACACGAAGCCGGCGAACAGCAGCCCCGACATCGGCGTCTGCGGCGATGCCCAGTTCGCATCCGAGAAGTTCTGGCGCACGATGCCGAGCAGGTCGAACATGCCGATGATCGACACCAGGCTGGTGTCCTTGAACAGGCCGATGAAGGTGTTGACGATGCCTGGAATGACCAGCTTAAGCGCCTGCGGCAGGACGATCAGCCCCATCTTCTGCCAGTAGCCGAGACCGAGCGAGTCGGCGCCCTCGTACTGGCCCTTGGGGATGGCCTGAAGGCCGCCGCGGATGACCTCGGCCATGTAGGCAGAAGCGAACAGCGACACGCCGACGATGGCGCGCAGCAGGCGGTCGAAGGTGGTGCCGGGCGGCAGGAAGAGCGGCAGCATGACGCTGGCCATGAAAAGCACGGTGATCAGCGGCACGCCGCGCACCATCTCGATGAAGATGACGGATAGCATCTTCACGACCGGCATCTTCGATCTTCGCCCGAGCGCAAGCAGGATGCCCAACGGCAGGGATACCGAGATGCCGATGAAGGAGAGCACCATCGTGACCAGCAGGCCGCCCCACAGCGAGGTCTCGACGTAGCGCAGGCCGAAATGCCCGCCGACGAGCAGGAAGTAGGTCGCGATCGGGAAGGCGCCGAAGAAGAGTATCGCGTTCGCCGCCTTGTAGGGCACGCGCGGGATCATGAGCGGGATGAGCAGCGCCACGAACAGCACGGCCACGAGCACCACGCGCCAGCGCTCGTCGACCGGATAGCGCCCGACCATGAACTGCTCGAGCTTGGCGCCGACGAAGGCCCAGCACGCCCCGGACCAGCCTTCGGGCTGGATGCCGCCCTGCGCGACGGTGGCGCAGACCGTACGGTCCGGGCCGGTCCAGGCGGCATTGATGAAGGCCCAGTTGATCAGTGGCGGGACGATGATGGCCACGATGACCAGGCCGATGAGCGTGAGCACCGTGTCGGACGGCGTCGAGAACAGGTTCTTGCGCAGCCAGAAGACGAGGCCGCGCTCACGGCCGGGCGCCGCCTGGGCGGCCACCATCTCGGCGCGGACGAAGGAGAGGTCGTGTTCCTGCATCTACCTCTCCACCAGCGCCATTCTGGAGTTGAACCAGTTCATGAAGACCGACGTCGCCAGGCTCAGCCCGAGATAGACCGTCATCCAGATGGCCACCACCTCGATCGACTGGCCGGTCTGGTTGAGGATCGTGCCGCCGATGGCGACGAGGTCGGGATAGCCGATCGCGACTGCCAGAGACGAGTTCTTCGTCAGGTTCAGGTACTGGCTGGTCAGCGGCGGTATGACGATGCGCATCGCCTGGGGGATGATCACCAGCCGCAGCGCCTGGCCGGGTCTCAAGCCCAGCGCGTAGGATGCCTCGCTCTGTCCGCGGCTGACGCCGAGTATCCCGGCGCGCACGATCTCCGCGATGAAGGAGGCGGTGTAGAAGGAGAGCGCGAGGTAGAGCGCGATGAACTCAGGCTTGACGTTCCATCCGCCCGCCAGATTGAAGGTGCCGAGCTGCGGCACCTCGAAGCTCACGGGGAAGCCCATGACGATCAGAGCCAGCAGCGGCAGGCCCACGACGAGGCCGAGCGAGGTCCACAGCACCGGGAATGGCTGGCCCGTGGCCATCTGGCGGGCCCGAGCCTTGCGGGCCACGAAGATCGCCATGGCGATGCCGACGACGATCGCGACCGGAATCAGCCAGGCGCCGGGCTCCCAGATCGCGCGCGGCACGAAAAGACCGCGGCTGTTCAGGTAGCTGCCGAGCGGCAGGTCGATCGAATCGCGCGGCAGCGGCAGCACCGAGAGCACGCCGAGGTACCAGAAGAAGATCACCAGCAGCGGCGGGATGTTGCGGAACACCTCGACATAGACCGTGCAGATGCGTGCGATCAGCCAGTTCGACGACAGCCGCCCGACGCCGACCAGGAACCCGACGACGGTGGCCGTCAGGATGCCGGCAATCGCGACGAGGATCGTGTTTAGCAGACCGGCGAGAAGTGCCCTTCCGAAGGTGGAGTCCGACGTGAAGGGTATCATCGACACGGCTATGTCGAAGCCGGCGCGCCGGTTGAGGAAGTCGAAACCCGAGGCGATGTTGGCCCGCCTGAGGTTTTCTATCGTGTTGCCGACGATCCAGTAGATGAACAGGACCAGGGCGACGAACACGACGATCTGGGTGACGATACCCCGTATCTTGGGGTCGTAGAGAAGCGAGGCCCCAGAGGACCTTTCTTCGCGGATGCTATCCTGCGCGGCCATCGATTTTCCCCGGGCCGTCCCCTCCAGGGGACATGGGAAGGCGCGGATCGCGCCTTCCCGAGCTCGTCACGCCGTCAGCGGATCGGCGGCGCGTAGAGGATGCCGCCCTTGGTCCAGAGCTGGTTCAGGCCACGCGCGATCTTGAGCGGCGAGCCCGAGCCGATGTTGCGCTCGAAGCTCTCGCCGTAGTTGCCCACGGCCTTCACCACGTTGACGACCCAGTCTTCCGAAAGGCCGAGGCCGGAGCCGAGCTTGGAATCGGCCTCCTGGCCGAGGACGCGGCGGATCTCGGGGTTCTCCGAGGCCTTCATCTCCTCGACATTGGCCTGGGTGATGCCGAGCTCCTCGGCGATGATCATCGCGTTCAGCGTCCAGGCGACGATGTCGAACCACTGGTCGTCGCCCTGGCGGACGGCCGGGCCAAGCGGCTCCTTGGAGATGATCTCGGGCAGGACGACGTGGTCGTCCGGCGCTCCGAGCGTCAGGCGGATCGCGTAGAGGCCCGACTGGTCGGTCGTGTAGACGTCGCAGCGACCTGAATCATAGGCCGCGTTCACCTCTTCGAGCTTCTCGAAGACAACCGGGTTGTACTGCATGTTGTTGGCCCGGAAATAGTCGGCCAGGTTCAGCTCGGTCGTCGTGCCGGTCTGCACGCAGACGGACGCACCGGAAAGCTGCAGCGCGGAATTCACGCCCGGCAGGTTCTTCGCGTTGATCATGAAGCCCTGGCCGTCATAGTAGTTGACGCCGCCGAAGTTGAACCCGAGCGTGGTGTCGCGCGAAAGCGTCCAGGTGGTGTTGCGCGCCAGAAGGTCGATCTCGCCGGACTGCAGCGCGGTGAAGCGCTCCTTGGCGGTTGTGGGCGTGTACTTCACCTTGGTCGCGTCGCCGAAGACCGCGGCCGCGACGGCCTTGCACAGATCCACGTCGAAGCCCGACCACTCACCCGCATTGTCGGGAGCGGCGAACCCGGCGAGACCCGTGTTGACGCCGCACTGCACGTGGCCCTTCGACTTGACGTCGTCGAGCGTGGCGGCGCTGGCGACCCCGCCGGCCAGCGCGAACGCTGCTGCGCCGAGCATACCCGTCAGAAACTTGTGTGACATACCTGAAACCTCTTTTTGTTATACAGGGCCCACGCCCCTGCTTCTGTTCCCTTCGCGAGAGATGCGCCGGCGCATTGCGCCTCCGACGAACCCCGCCAGCAATGACGGCGCTTGTTGCCGCGCCTCCCATTCAGGAAAGCTATCGAAGGCGATAAATCGATTTTGGTCAAGCGCGAAAGGCACGGACGGCCGTGCCCGAGGCCGCCGGAACCCGCCCCGGATGGACATATTCGCGCCCCGCACTCTATTACGTTGCCTGCCCGTCGATGACCGCTCGGGCCGGGTATGCGGGACACGCCCGCGAACGCCGGATCGCCCGGCGACGATGACGGAGAAGCGCAGGACATGACGAAGAAGGAATTCGCGTCGAACGGGATCAATACGCGCCTCGCCCATCTCGGCAACGATCCGCGCGACTTCTTCGGCTTCGTCAACCCGCCCGTGGTGCACGCTTCCACGGTGCTGTTCCCCGACGCGGCCACGATGGCGTCGCGCAACCAGAAATATACGTACGGCACGCGGGGAACGCCCACCAGCGACGCGCTCGCCTCGGCAATTGATGCGCTCGAGGGTTCGGCCGGCACGATCGTCGTGCCGTCGGGACTGGCGGCGGTCACCATTCCGCTGCTGGCGTTGCTGTCGGCCGGCGACCATCTGCTGATCGTCGATTCGGTCTACAATCCCACCCGTCGCTTCGCCGACACGATGCTCTCTCGCCTCGGCATCGAGGTCGAATACTACGACCCTCTCGCCGGCGCGGCGATCGAGAGCCTGATGAAGCCCAACACGCGCGTGGTCTTCACCGAATCGCCCGGGTCGAACACGTTCGAGATCCAGGACATCCCCGCCATCGCCGGGGCGGCGAAGGCTCGGGGCGCGATCGTGATGATGGACAACACCTGGGCGACGCCGATCCACTTCCGTCCGCTCGAGCACGGCGTCGACATCTCCATCCACGCGGCCACCAAATACCCGGCCGGGCATTCCGACGTGCTGCTCGGCACCGTCTCGGCCAACGCGGCGACGTGGGAGCGCCTGCACGACGCCCATCTCACCATGGGCTGCTGCGCGGGGCCCGACGACGTCTACCAGGTGCTTCGGGGCCTGCGGACCATGGGCGTGCGTCTCGACCGTCACGCGGCAAGCGCGCTCGCCATCGCCCGCTGGCTCGAGACACAGCCTGGCGTTGCAGGCGTGCTGCATCCCGGGCTGGAGAGCTTTCCCGGACATGCGCTCTGGAAGCGGGATTTCTCCGGCGCCAGCGGCATCTTCTCCGTCGTGCTCGAGGGCGGCGGCAAGCAGGAGGCGCACGCCTTCCTCGACGCGCTCGAGATATTCGGCCTCGGCTATTCCTGGGGCGGCTACGAGAGCCTCGCCGTGCATGTGTGGCTCGGCGACCGGACGGTGGCCCGCCGTGACTATGGCGGACCGCTGATCCGTCTCCAGATCGGCCTCGAAGACGTCGAGGATCTCAAGGCCGACATCGCGCGCGGCCTCAGCGCCGTTGCCGGCTGACGCACGGCGCCGGGGCCGTCACCGCCCTGCACTCTTCGCGAGTTCGGCCAGCAGCTTCACGGGAGCTGACCGGCTGTTTCGCTTCCAGACCGCCTTGAGTTCGAGCCTGGCCGACAGGCCCTCGACGGGCCTCATCACCACGCCGGCGATCTGCCGCGAGCGGTTGGACCCGTGGACGAAGCTCAGTCCCATTCCCATCGCCACGAGGCTTATGATGGCGGATTCGGAGTTGGCCTCCTGGACGATGTTGGGGCTCAGTCCCCTGGCCAGCATGCGGCCGAAGACGAGGTCGTAGTAGTAGCGGTTGAGGGAGCGGTTCTGGATGATGAAGGGCTCTTCGGCCAGCATGTCGAGCGAGAGCCGGGGCACGGCGGCAAGCCGGTGCTCTTCCGGCAGCATGAGTTCGTAGGTCTCGACGTCGAGCAACTGGCTCGACAGCAGTTGCCGGTCGGCCGGCGCGTGGAACATGAAGGCGAAGTCGATCTCGGACTTGTAGAGCTTCTCGAGCTGATCCTGCGAGTGCAGGAAGTTCGGCATCACCCGGATCATCGGGTTGAGGTCGCGGAAGGCCTTGAGGATCGAGACCACCGATTGACTGCGCGCCGTCACCTCGTTGATGCCGACGCGGACCTCCTCGGAACTGCCGCGCGACACGGACTGCGCCCTGGCGACCGCCTTCTCGTAGGCATGCAGGGCACCCGAAACCTCAGCCCTGAACACGTGGCCGGCGGCGGTCAGCCGCGTGCCGCGCGCGTGACGGTCGAAAAGCCGGACGCCGATGTCGCTCTCCAGCGCCCTGATCTGGCGCGACAGCGCCGACTGCGCGACGTGAAGCCGCTCGGCGGCGGCGTGGAAATGCTGCTCCTCGGCCACGGCCAGGAAGTAGCGCAGGCGCCTGCTGTCCATCGATCGTCCTCCCCTGCCCGGCCGACACGCGACGTGGATGAACCGCCATCCTCAGCCGATCGCATTTCGGCATCAAAGTCGATCTGAATAAGCATTTGTCATCTTTGGCAGGATGACCGACCCTTGCGCAAGATGCCGCCCTGCATGTGGGGGCCAAGCACACGCGCCAAGCATGGAGGAGCCCGTGGCAACCCTGGCGACACGACCGGCGGCGTCCCACCCGCCGCGCATCGAGACCGATCCCTTCACCGACGAGGTGCTGGAGAACCCCTATCCTTTTCACGAGGCGCTGCGCGAGGCGGGGCCCGTCGCGCGGCTCACGGCGTACGACATCTACGCGGTCGGCCGGTATGACGAGGTGCGCACGGTTCTGTCCGACCACGAGCGTTTCATGGCGCGCGCGGGGACCGGCCTCTACGATTTGAGGAAGCCGGGTGCGTGGCGTCCAGCTAGCCCGCTGCTGGAGACGGACCCGCCTGTACACACGAAGACCCGTACCACACTGACCCGCATCATCTCCCCGGTGGTCGTGCGCGGCTGGCGGGCCGGCTTCCAGAAGGCGGCCGACGCGATCGTCGAGGAAATACTCGACCGGCGCGAATTCGACGCCGTGCCCGACGTCGCCGAGGCCTTCGTGCTGACCGCCTTCCCGAAATCGCTGGGTGTGGACATGCCGCGCGAGAACGCGGTCGCTGTCGGCGACATGAACTTCAACGCGATCGGCCCCCAGAACGAGCGTTTCCGCAAGTCGGTGGAGCGGGTCGAGCCGATACTCGACTGGTACCAGAAGAGCTTCCAGCGGGAGAGCATGAAGCCGGGCGGCTTCGGCGAGAGCATCTACGAGGCCGAGGATCGGGGCGAACTGGCCGAGGGCTCGGCCGGGCCGCATGTCCGCTCCTTCATCCGTGGCGGGATGGACACGACGATCGCCGGCATCGGCTTTACGCTGAACCAGCTTGCGCGCGACCCCGGCCAGTGGGCGGCCGTCCACGCCGAACCTGCCAGGATGAAGGGCGCGTTCGAGGAAGCGATCCGGCATGAATCGCCGGCACAGACCCAGTTCCGGACCGTCGTGGCCGATACCGAACTCGGCGGCTGCGCACTGGAGAAGGACACCAAGGTCGCGATCTTCATGGGCGCGGCCAACCGCGACCCGCGCAAGTGGGACGATCCCGACCGCTTCGACATCAACCGGGTCACGGCGGGCGTCCACCTCGCCTTCGGTGCCGGCGATCATCTTTGCATCGGCCAGACCATCGCGCGGCTGGAAGCCGAAGTCGTGCTGTCGGCGCTGGCGCGTCGCATCAGGACGATCGAACTGGCCGGGGAGCCCACATACCGCCTCATCAACACGCTGCGCACGCTGGGAACCCTGCCCCTGCGCGTGACGCCTGCGTGACGACCATCCCGCCCATCAAGAAGGACTGACGTTCGATGCTGATCAATCTCGGATTCTACAAGCGCAAGCCAGGCCTGAGCGTCGAGGAGTTCCGGCGCATCTGGTCGCAGGAATACGGCCCGCTCTATAGCGCCAATTCCGACATCACCCGCTATTTGCGCCGCTACGTCCAGCACAGGCTCTCGCCGCAGACCGACTGGCCGAACCCATTCGTCGGCTTCGATGGCTTTTCCGAATCCTGGTTCGAGAGCGCGGCCGATCGCAAGGCGATGCAGGAAACAAAATACTATCAGGAGGTCCTCAAGCCGCTGGCGGCCGAATTCCTGGACATGGAGAACTCGACCATGTCGGCCTATGACGACCAGGTCGTCCAGGTCGGCGGCCGCTCGCTGCTGTTCGGCGAGGAATGAGGGCGGGCGGCGCGATGACGACAGCGGCGATCGAGTTTCACTGCGCGGCGACCGCAAACAACTTCAAGATCGCCATCGCGCTGGAGGAGCTTGGCCTACCCTATCGCCTCGTGCGCTACGACATGCTCTCCGGCCAGCATCTGACGTCGGAGTTCCGCAGGATAAGCCCCAACAGCAAGGTGCCGGCGATCGTCGATCCGGAGCCGGCCTTCGGCGGCGGGCCGTTCGCGGTGTTCGAGTCGGGCGCCATCCTGCTCTACCTTTCCGAAAAGACCGGCAAGCTCCTTCCTCTCGACCCGCGGCGGCGCGCGGTTGCACTGCAATGGCTCGTCTGGCAGGTCGCCGGCCTGGGGCCGATGCACGGCCAGGCACACCACTTCCATCGTTTCGCGCCGGCCGACCAGGCATACGGCCGGGAGCGCTACACGCGCGAGGCGCGCCGGCTCATGCAGGTCCTGCAGAACAGGCTCGCGGAGGGCGACTGGCTCACCGGGGAATTCTGCATCGCCGACATCGCCTGCTATCCGCAAGTGCTCCGGACGGCGCTGATCGGTTTCGGGCTGGACGACTATCCGGTCGTGCGGGACTGGGCCGCGCGGATCGGCGAGCGGCCCGCCGTCGGGCGCGCCGCGGCGGCACTCATGGACGAGGAGCGGCCCTACTACAAGGATCGCCGCGCCGATCTGGCGCCCGAACAATGGTCAGCCCTGTTCGGCGATCGATTCCACGCGGCGGCGAAGGACGGCGGAGGGACCTGACGCTGACAGCCGTCCCTTCATCGGCGACGATCAGGTGCCAAAGTCGATGGGCACGCCGACGAGAACCTATCCGTTCGTGGAACTGCCACCGCGGGTAGAACCGCCAGTGCTTTCCGACGCGAACATGCCGGAAATTCTTTCCTTGGAGGTTCCGGGCGCGCGGACAAGAGTGCGCATCTGGATGAACCGTCCCCAGTACCCGGACGATGTGGTCATCGCCTCGGGATGACCAACGAGATTCTCCCGAATTCGGTGGCTTGGACTTATCCGATATCAGGCGGCGATCGGCGGCGACGGACGTGCGCAAATCGGGTGGATCTTGTTGCGAATGGCGATCCCGGCAGGATTCGAACCTGCGACCATCGGCTTAGAAGGCCGGTGCTCTATCCGGCTGAGCTACGGGACCGGGGAGCCTTTGAGACGCGATCAGTGCGTCCAGGGCGTACGCCGGTCATAGCGGAAATTTTCCGCGTAGGAAATCTGGCGGCGCTTGGCTTCCTTGGGCTCGTGCAGGCGGAACGCGATGCCGTGCTTCTCGGCATAGGCGACCGCCTCCTCCCTTGTCGCGAAGGTGAGCCTGATCTGGCTCTTCATGTCCGCCGACGTGGTGTAGCCCATGAGGGGATCGATCTTGCGCGGCATTTCGGGATCGAATTCCAGCACCCAGTGACCGGTCTTGGCCTTGCCCGACTGCATGGCGTTGCGCGCGGGGCTGTAGATCCGTGCCGACATGATCGTCCTTTCTCGCTCGTACCGATGCCGCCCGGCAGGGCAATGCCTTTCGGGCGACTGGTCGGAGCGGCAGGATTCGAACCTGCGACCCTCTGGTCCCAAACCAGATGCGCTACCAGACTGCGCTACGCTCCGTCCGCCGCGTTCCTATGGATTCGCGCGCTTGCGCGCAACCGGAAAAGCGCGCTCGTCCGGTGGGGATCGCGGCGCGCTTCCGGTTCTATTTTGGTTTCACTGTTCGGTGAATGCGCGCTGGAACTGGTCGACGAGTGGTTTTGCGAGA
>VFQR01000556.1_pt1 | contig 47398 bp, 40 predicted proteins | sample 3512321 | NCBI WGS metagenome assembly VFQR01 (sample SAMN10412374, study PRJNA504923) | tailings metagenome | isolation source: Relicate 3 Philex TSF1 revegetated site | place: Philippines: Tuba, Benguet | collected 2017-08-29 | reverse complement strand
TCGATCCGCGCCTACATGGATCGCAACTATGTCGGCGACCAGATGGTGCTGTGCGGGGCCGGTAATGTCGATCACGACGCCTTGGTGGACATTGCCGCCAAGCGTTTCGAGACCCTGAAGCCCGACGGCGCCCCCGAGCCGGTGCGGGCGCAATATACCGGCGGCGAGCAGCGGCTCGTCTCCGACCACGAGCAGGCCCACATCGTGCTGGGCCTCGAGGGACGCGCCTACAATTCCGACGGCTTCTACGCCGTGCAGATTCTGGCCTCGATCCTGGGCGGCGGCATGAGTTCGCGCCTGTTCCAGGAAGTGCGTGAAAAGCGCGGGCTCTGCTATTCGGTCTACGCCTTTCACTGGGCCTTTGCCGATAGCGGCATCTTCGGCATCGCCGCCTCCACCGGCGAGGAGGAGGTGGCCGAACTGATGCCGGTGATCGTCGACGAGTTGCGCAAGGCCGCCGAGACCATCTCCGACGAGGAGGTGGTGCGGGTCCGCAACCAGATCCGCGCGGGCCTTTTGATGTCGCTCGAAAGCCCGTCTTCGCGAGCCGGGCAGTTGGCGCGCCAGCAGGTGCTGTGGGGGCGGCCCATCGCGCTGCAGGAGACGGTGGAGCGCATCAATCGCATTACCGCCGATCGTGTGCGGCATGTCGCGCATCAGGTGATCGAAGGTGGCAAGGTATCGTTGGCCGGCATCGGGCCCGTATCGCGTCTGCCTGACCACCGCGACATTGCCGACCGGCTCAGGAGCTGAGATTGCGTGCGCTCCGCACGGCGAGAGCGGGCGAGGGCGAAGCCGGGCCGCGCCCAAACGGCCCAGGCCCGCGGCACAGATGATGCTCGCCTGGTTCGGCAAGGAAGAAACGCCGGTGCTGATTGGCCAGCGCGTGCTGCTGCGCGCGCCGCGCCTGTCGGATTACCCCGCCTGGCGCGATCTGCGCCGTCTGAGCCGCGATTTCCTGCGGCCCTTCGAGCCGCGCTGGACCGAGGCGGACCTCGCGCAGCGCGTCTATGCCACCCGCTTGCGCCGGGCGCGCGAGGAGGCACGTGAGGGCACCGACTACACCTTCCTGATCTTCACCCGCGATGACGAGCGGCTGGTGGGGGGCGTCACGCTTTCCAACATTCGCCGCCGTGCCGCACAATATGTGAATCTTGGTTACTGGATGGGGCAGCCTTTCGCGGGGCAGGGGTTGATGACCGAGGCGGTCGGCTTGGTCGTACCCTTCTGTTTCGACACCCTCGGGCTGCACCGTATTCACGCCGCCTTTCTGCCCCACAACCTCGCCAGCCGGCGCGTTCTGGAGAAGAACGGCTTCCGTGAAGAAGGCTTTGCGGAGAATTATCTGCAGATAGACGGCCGCTGGGCCGACCATGTCCTGTTCGGCCTTACGCGTGAGCGCTACGAGGCGGCGGCCGCCACCCGGCAGCGGTAGCGCTTGTGGCGCTGCGCAAACCCCGATACCTAGAGTTCCCGATCCATGACCGCCGCAGGGCAATTTTTCAGCTAATGCGTCACGTCTTTCTGCTCGCGATGTGTATTGCGTTCGCGTTGGCCGGCAGCCTCCGGGCGTCTGCCTTCGACGTGATCACCGTGCCCGAGGGCGTCAACGCCATCAACCTGACTGGCGTTGTGGACGTAGTGCCGGGCGAGAATGGTCGCGTGCAGCTCTCGACCGCCCCCGGCGAGGACGGCATCATCCGCCGCATCGAGGTGCTGGCCTCGGTCGGCGGCAGCAACCCGAACTGGGCCCTGTTCGCGCTCCGCAACGATTCCGACATCCAGATCGAGCGCCTGCTGGTGGCGCCCTTCTTCCGCCTGCCGGGCTCCGGCGTGCTGCGACCGGATCTCGGCGCCGAGCGAATCAGGGTGCTGACACCAAGTGCAGGGCTCCGTCCCACGCGGCAGCCCGATCGCGAGGCAGACGTCTACGAGGTGGTGATCGACCCCGGCGCCACCGTCACCTTCGTGGCGGAGCTGTCGAGCGGCAGCCTGCCCGAACTCTATCTCTGGGCCCCCGACGCCTATCGCGACTACGTCAACTCCTTTACCCTGTTCCGCGGTGTGGTGCTGGGTGTCGCGGCACTGGCGGCGGTGTTCCTCACCATCATGTTCGTGGTGAAGGGACGCGGCATCTTCCCGGCCACGGCCGCCTTTTCCTGGGCCGTACTCATCTACCTGCTGGTCGATTTCGGCGTCCTCGGACCATTGCTGTCGATCTCGAACGGTGCCGTCCAGCCGTTCAGGGCGGCCGCCGAGGCCGGCATCGCCACCACGCTGTTCGGCTTCCTGTTCATTTACCTGAACCTCCACCGCTGGCACCTGCGCTTCGTCCATCTGGCGCTGGCGCTGATCGTGGTGTTCCTCGCCCTGTTCGGCTTCGCCTTCTTCCAGCCTTCCATCGCCGCCACCGTCGCGCGCATGGTGCTGGTCCTGCTCGGCATCACCGGCTTCTTCCTCATCCTGCTGCTCGCGCTCCGCGGCTATGACCGCGCCGTGCTGCTGGTGCCGACCTGGATCATTTATATCGCCTGGCTGTTCTATGCCTGGCTGGTGCTGACCGGGCAGGTCTCGAACGATGTGGCGCAGCCTGCCATCGCCGGCGGACTCGTGCTGATCGTGATGCTGCTGGGGTTCACCTCGGTGCAGCACGCCTTCTCGGAAGGGCAGGTGTCCATCGGCACCCTCAGCGAGGTCGAGCGGCGGGCCCTGGCACTGACCGGCTCCGGCGACTTCGTGTTCGACTGGAACATCGAGCGCGATCGCGTCACCGTATCCGACGAACTCGGCACCCGGCTGGGCGAGCGGCGCGGAGCCTTGCGCGGCTCCATCAAGCGTTGGCTGGACCGGGTTCACCCGGAAGATCGCGACCGCTTCCGCACCGCCTTCGACACGCTGGTGGAACTGCGCCGTGGCAAGGTGAGCTCCGATATCCGCCTCTCGACCAGCGACAACGGCTTCCGCACTTTCCGCATGCGGGTGAAGCCGGTGATCGGCGGCGACGGGCAGGTCAACCGCATCGTCGGTACGCTGCAGGACGTCAACGACGATCGCGCCAGCCGCGAGCGCCTCTTGCACGACGCGGTGCATGACAGCCTCACCGGCCTGCCCAACAAGCAGCTCTTCCTCGACCGGCTCGAACGCGCGCTCGTGCGCTCGCGCCAGCCGGGCGGCATCAAGCCGGCAGTGTTCCTGATCGACATCGACCGCTTCAGCGAACTCGAGGAGCGCGTGGGGCAGTCCGCAGCCGACTCCGTGCTCTTGGCCATTTCCCGCCGCATTGCCCGCACCATGCGGCCGCTCGACACGGTGGCGCGGCTCGGCGGCGACCAGTTCGGCGTCATCCTCGCCTCGGAGCAGGCGGCCGGCAAGATCGCCGAGGGCGCCGAGCAGATCCGCAAGGCGCTGAAGTCCCCCTTTAATTTCGGCGACCGCGACCTGAGCCTCACCGCCTCCATCGGAGTCACCATCTATGACGGCAACCCCGTGCAGGCCCCGGACGTACTGCGCGACGCCGAGCTCGCCATGTACTACGCCAAGCGTCTGGGCGGCGACCGGATCGAGGCGTTCCGCGCCTCCGCCCGCTCGATCGCCGCCTATTCCAAGGCCAATGAGGAAGATCTCGACCGCGGCTTGCGCCATGGCGAACTCGGCGTGCTGTTCCAGCCGATCATGGACATCCATGGCGGCACCATCGCCGGCTGCGAGGCGCTGATCCGCTGGAACCACCCGCAGCGCGGCGTGGTGATGCCGGAAGAGTTCGTGCCGCTCGCCGAGCGCACCGGCATGATCGAGCGGCTGGGGCGCGTCGCCTTCGAGCAGGCGGCCGGACAAGCCCGCGAATGGGCGAGCCAATTGCCGCTGCCCGAGGACTTCTTCGTGTCGGTCAACCTCTCCCCCAGCCAGCTGGCGACGGAGACTTTGCTCAACGACATGCGCGCGCTGGTCTCCGACCACCGCCAGATCGCCCGCTACCTCAAGCTCGAAGTCACCGAGAGCCAGGTGATGAGCAATCCCGAGCACGCCGCCTATATCCTGCATGCCCTGCGGGCGCTGGGCCTGCGGCTGGCGCTCGACGATTTCGGTACCGGCTACTCGTCGCTCAGCTATCTGCACCGCTTCCCGTTCGATACCATCAAGATCCCCGCGCCCTTCGTGCGGCTGGGGGACGATGCCAGCATGGCCCACACCCAGGCGCCGATCATGCGCGCGGTCATCACGCTCGCCAGCGAGCTGGAAATGGCCGTGGTGGCCGAGGGCGTCGAGACCATAGAGGAAGTCGAGCGGCTGCAGCAGCTCAACTGTCAGTACGCCCAGGGCTTTGCCTTCGGCGCGGCGATGACCGGCCAGGAACTGACCAAGCGCCTCCAGACCCAGCTCGGCGTCGGCCGCTAAGCTCTCAATGATCCAAAAAGCAACGGCAGAACCGGCGCGCGCTCAGGCGTGCCCCGCGTCGCTGCTGAGCGTGGCGCGGGTGATGCCGAGCGTGCCGAGCGCCGCATCGTAGCGCCGTTCGATCGGCAGCTCGAACAGCAGTTCGCGCGAGAACGGCACGGTGAGCCAGCCATTGCCCTGGATTTCCATCTCGAGCTGGCCCGGGCTCCAGCCGCAATAGCCGAGCGCGAACAGCGCTTCGGCCGGAGCGTCGCCGAAGGCGATCGATTTCAGCACGTCGAGCGTCGCGGTGAGGCACACATCCTCCGTCACCACGTAGGAATTACCGGCCTTGAAATAATCCGCCGAGTGCAGCACGAAGCCGCGCCCCTTCTGCACCGGACCGCCCCGCAGCACCTTGCGGTTGCGGATGTCGTCCGGCAGCCGGATCAGTTCCTCGGGTTCGCCGAGCTTTAGCTCCTCGAGAATGTCGGCAAAGCGCATGTCGTCGAGGCCCTGGTTGACCACCAGTCCCATCGCCCCCTCGTCGCCATGGCCGACGAGGTAGATCACCGACTCCTTGAAGCGCTCGTCGCCCATGTCGGGCATGGCGACGAGAAACTGACCCTTGAGCGAGTCCATGTGCTATCTCCCGCGCGCGGCTGCGTGTCTGCCCTATGTTCGGGCGGATCGGCCGCGAGCGCAAGTGTTGCCCGGCCGCAACCGCGTGACAAGGCGGGCCCGGCAGCTTCACGAAGCGCTGAAGCGGGGTAGGCAAGGGTGGATGGCTCGGCTATCCCACCGGCCCATGTGCTGTCGCCCGTCCCATGTTTCGGCCCTGCTCGCCGCCGGTCTGCTGGCCCTCTTCGGCATGCCGAATACGAGCATGGCCGCGGAGTCGGCTTGGCAGGAGGTTGCCCCCGGCGTCAGGCTGCGGCTCGTCAGCAGCGATACCGTCCTGCCTGCGCCCGGCTCCGTCGGCACCACCATGGCGGCGCTCGAGATCGACATGCCGGCCGGCACCAAGACCTATTGGCGGGTGCCTGGGGAAACCGGCATTCCCATGCAGCTGGCGCTCGAGGGCTCGAGCGGCATTGCGGGGCATCGGATGCTCTGGCCCTATCCCGAAATCGACACCACGACCGGCTATGTCGATTTCGTCTATGCCGGCCACACCGTGCTGCCGTTCGAGCTGACCCTCGCCCATGCCCCGGCGCATCTCGAAGCGCAGGTGGTGATCGGCATCTGCGACGAGATCTGCGTGCCGGTGATGACGAGCTTCAGCCTGCCGCTGCAGTTCGACCGCCCCGACAGCGCCAACGCGCTGCGTATTGCGCAGGCCATAGCCGAGACGCCGCTGCCATGGACCGGCGCGACGGATGCCGTGCCCTCGGTCGGCTATGACGCCGGAGCGCACGCCCTCGCCATCCGCTACGACCCGGCCGTCGTCGACCCGCTCTCCTTCATCGCCGATGCCAGCTCGGCCGGACAACTCTTTGGCGCGCCGCAAAAAAGCCCGGATGAAAATCTAGTTCATCTGCCGCTGCTCGGGGGAGCGAAGGCCGCAGTGGCTGGCACGTTTGCCATCCAGTTGCTGTTCATGACCGCGTCGGGGCCTTACGAGGTGACCCGGGAAATCGTCATCGCCCCGTCGACGGCGCCTGCCAAGTGATCTAGGGTCCGGCGCCCGGATCCCGGGGCATGACGAGACCAGCGACAGGACTTTGCACCGCATGATCAGCATCGGCGACCACATCCCGGCCGTACCCGTCAAGCTTGTGGGGGCAGAGGAAGTTTCCGATACCACTGCGGACGCCGTGCTCGGCACGGGGCGGGTGGTGTTCTTCGGCGTGCCGGGGGCGTTCACGCCCACCTGCGACACTTCACACCTGCCCGGCTTCGTCAGCAATGCCGGCAAGTTCGCGGCGCTCGGGGTTGATCGGATCGTCTGCGGCACCGTCAACGATCACCATGTGACCAAGGCCTGGGCCGAGCGCTCCCAGGCGCTGGGCAAGGTGGATTTCATCGCCGATGGCGAAGCGCAGCTGGCGGACGCATTGGGGCTCGCCAAGCAGTTCGGCGGCATGGGGCGCCGCTTCCTCCGTTTCGCTATGCTCATAGAAGATGGCATTGTAAGAGAACTTTACGTGCAGGACGCTCCTGGAGTAACGGTGAGCGGCGCGCCGGCCATGTTGCTGGCGCTCGAGGCCCGCCAGGGCGTCGAGGCGTAAGACGTGACGGGGGGACCCATGGGGCAGTACGACACCACTTTCGCATCCCTCGCACGCCTCGGCGGCGTCGTCGCTCTGGCGACGGCCCTGTCGGCCTGCTCGATGGGCAACATGTTCCCGGCCGGTCCGGCGCCGTCCGCAACCTTGCAGACCGCCAATCCCACCCAGCAGGAACTGCAGAGTGCCAGCGTCAACGCGCTCCCCGCCATCGCGACGGAATGCCCCGCCATCAAGGTGCGGCCCGGCGGCGAGGCGCTGTTCTTTTATGGCAAGGGCCGGGTCGGAAACGCGCGCGATCTGAACTACCAGGCGGTGATCGACCAGCAATCCCGCAATTGCGTGGTGAGCAACGGGCTGATCACCGTGAAGATGGGCGTCGTCGGGCGCCTGCTGCTCGGCCCGGCGGGCTCGCAGACCAATGTGAACGTGCCGATCCGCTTCGCGGTCGAGCGCGACAACGTGGCGATCTTCACCGAGAAATTCGAGATCCCGGTCACCATCACCCCGCCCAGCCAGAGCGGCGAGTTCGTCAAGGTGGTCGAGAACGTCGCTATTCCCTACACCGGCGGCGAGCAGATCGTCATCTGGGTCGGCTTCGACAGCTGACTTCGAGCCGTCCCGCAGGGGAAATCGCTCCTGTTGAGCGATTTGAGGCGACTTCGCGGGAGTAGCGGCTGCTCCAGTGGAGCAACCGCCCCGAAGAAGGCCATGAGAGCTGTGCTCGAGTGGCGGGAACATCCCCCAGGAGGCCCTCATCCTGAGCCCGTCGAAGGACGAGGGCCGGGCCACCAGCAGCCAGCTCGCGCGGCAAGCTGCAGAGCACTCGCGCCCGCTTGGGATGTGCAGCGGTCCACGCCGCCGATTGACTTCCCGCGGGAAACCCGGCTTATCTGCTCTTGACTGCGGGAGAGACCGGCGCTTCGCAAGGAGTGTCGGCGCCGAAGGAGCAACCGCCCCGGAAACTCTCAGGCAAAAGGACCGCAGTTCTTCGTCACTCTGGAAAGCGGGCGGCCTCGCCCCACCGAAGGAGCAACCTGCCCATAGGCGGCGGGGAAATCTCTCAGGTTAGCGGACAGAGGGGGCACCGTCGCGCAGGCCGCATGGCCGGCGCATGCGATGCCACGATCCGCGGGTGACCCATGGCCGAAGACGATCTGAAAACCGTCGTTCTCAACGAGCGACATATCGCGGCGGGCGGCCGCATGGTGCCGTTCTCCGGCTACAGCCTGCCCGTGCAATATCCCACCGGCATCATCGCCGAACACAAGTGGACGCGCGAGCATGCGGGCCTGTTCGACGTCAGCCATATGGGCCCCGCCTTCCTCACGCTTGCTGCGCCGACCGGCGACGCCGAAGCCGATCACGCCGCCATCGCTGCGCTGATCGAGCCGCTGATCTGCGGCGACATCGCCGGACTGCGCCCGGGCCAGATCCGCTACACCCTGCTGCTCAACGCTGAGGGCGGTACACTGGACGATTTGATGGTCGCCCGCTCGCCCCGTTTCCCCGGTGCGCTCTACATCGTCGTCAATGCCGGAACCAAGGAAGCCGATTTCGCCCGCATCGCGGCCGCGACCGCCGGCAAGGCCGATCTGCAGCGTGTCGACGACAACGTCCTGCTCGCCCTCCAGGGCCCCGAGGCAGCGGCCGTGCTGGCGAGCCTCGTGCCCGAGGCCGCCGAACTCGGCTTCATGCACTACGCGCCGATCCAGTGGGGCGAGGAGCAGCTGATCGTCTCGCGCTCCGGCTATACCGGCGAGGACGGGTTCGAACTGCTCTGCTCGCCCGAGCATGCGGGCCGCCTCTGGGATACGCTCCTCGCCGATGCCCGTGTCCGCCCGATCGGGCTCGGCGCCCGCGACTCGCTGCGGCTCGAGGCCGGCCTGCCGCTCTATGGCCACGACCTCGACGACACGGTGTCGCCAGTCGAAGCGGGGCTGAATTTCGCCCTGTCGCGCCGCCGCCGCGAGGCCGCCGACTTCCCCGGTGCCGACCGCATCCTGGCCGAACTGGCCGGCGCACCGGCCCGCATCCGGGTCGGCCTCTTCGTCGACGGCGCGCCGGCGCGCGAAGGAGCCGAGATTCTCGATCCCGCGGGCGCGGTCATCGGCCGGGTAACCTCCGGCGGGTTTTCGCCATCGCTCAACCGCGCCATCGCGCTGGGCTTCGTGCCGCCGGCCCATGCCGCGCCCGGAACCATGCTGGCCGTCTCGGTGCGCAACCGCATCCAGCCGGCGACCGTCGTGCCCACCCCCTTCGTCCCCCACCGCTACGTCCGGAAAGCCACCAGATGACCATCCGCTACACCAAGGACCACGAATACATCCGCCCCGACGGCACGGTCGGCATCACGGCCTATGCGCAGGAGCAGCTGGGCGACATCGTCTATGTCGAGCTGCCCAAGGTCGGCCAGCAGCTGAAGCAGGGCGACGAAGCCGCCGTGGTCGAATCCGTGAAGGCTGCCTCGGAAATCTACGCGCCGGCGAGCGGCACGGTGACCGCCGTCAATGAGGCGCTCTCGGGCGAGCCCGGCCTCATCAACCAGGCGCCGGACAGCGATGGCTGGATCTTCCGGCTCGCGCTCGACGACGCCGGCGAGCTCGAGGCGCTGATGGACGCCGCCGCCTATGCGGAACTGACGAAATAGTTCTGGGGCTACCGGCACCGACCAAGGATACTGCAGATGCGATACCTCCCCCATTCCGAAGCCGATCGGGCCGATATGCTCGCCATCATCGGCGCGCCGAGCGCCGAGGCACTGTTTGCCCGGGTGCCGCCCGGTGCGCTGCTGCGCCAGCCCGTCGACCTGCCCTCCCACTCGCCCGAGTTCATGGTCGAGCGCCATATGCGGGCCCTGGCGGCGGATAATCATGCGGCGGGCGACGGGCCGTTCTTCATCGGGGCGGGCGCCTATCGCCACCATGTCCCGGCCAGCGTCGACCACCTGATCCAGCGCTCCGAATGGCTCACGGCCTACACGCCCTACCAGCCGGAAGTGTCGCAGGGCACGCTGCAGATGCTGTTCGAGTTCCAGACCCAGGTGGCGCGGCTCACCGGCATGGAGGTCGCCAACGCCTCGATGTATGACGGCTCGACCGCGACGGCCGAAGCGGTGCTGATGGCGCGTCGGCTGACGCGGCGCGACCGCATCGTGCTGTCGGGCGGCTTGCACCCGCACTATCGCGACGTGGTGCGCACCTATCTCGGCGACGGTCCCGACCTCGTCTGCCTGCCGGCTTCGCCGCGGGGGCAGGGCGATATCCTCAGCCGGATCGATGCCGAGACCGCCGCCATCGTGGTGCAGACGCCGGATTTCTACGGCCACCTGCGCGACCTCAAGGCCGCCGCCGATGCCGCCCATGCGGCCGGGGCGCTGCTGATCGTCGTCGTGACCGAGGTGGTGTCGCTCGGGCTGATCGAGGCGCCGGGGGCGCTCGGTGCCGACATCGTCGTGTGCGAAGGCCAGTCGATCGGCAACCCGCTGAACTTCGGCGGCCCCTATGTCGGGCTGATGGCGACGCGGAAGAGCTTCGTGCGCCAGATGCCGGGGCGGCTCTGCGGCGAGACGGTGGATGCCGATGGGCGGCGCGGTTTCGTGCTCACGCTCTCGACCCGCGAGCAGCACATCCGCCGTGAGAAGGCGACCAGCAATATCTGCACCAATGCGGGGCTGTGTGCGCTGGCCTTTTCCATTCACATGTCGCTGCTCGGCGAGGCGGGGCTGCGCCGGCTGGCGCGGCTCAACCACGCCACAGCGGTGAAACTCGCGCGCATGCTGGGCACCGTGCCGGGTGTCGAACTGCTCAATCGCAGCTTTTTCAACGAGATGACCATCAGCCTGCCCGTGCCGGCGGCCCCGGTGGTGGATATGCTGGCCCAGGCCGGAATCCTTGCCGGCGTGCCGGTGAGCCGGCTCGAGCCGGACAATCCCGCCTGCGCCAATCTGCTGGTGCTGGCCGCCACCGAGCTGACCACCGATGACGACATCGAATTGCTGGTCGAGTCCCTCAATGCCGTTCTGGCGGATGACGTGAAATGAGCATGAACAATCAGGGCCGCCCGACCGGCCCCGGAACTTCGTCGGACATCTCCGTCGCAGCCGGTTCGGCGCTGCTCCCCTCCGAGCCGCTGCTGTTCGAGATCGGCGACAGCGCCAATTCCGGCGTCGATCTGCCGGAGGTGACGCTCGACGGCACTTTCCTCGGCGGCTTCGAACGCCGGAGCGAGATCGGCCTGCCCGGCCTCACCGAGCCCGAGGCCGTGCGCCATTATGTGCGGCTCTCGCGCCTCAACTACTCGATCGACAGCGGCATGTATCCGCTCGGCTCGTGCACGATGAAGCACAATCCGCGCCTCAACGAAAAGATGGCGCGGCTGCCCGGCTTTGCCGACATCCATCCGCTGCAGCCGGTCTCCACCGTCCCCGGCGCCCTCGCGCTGATGGATGAGTTGGCGCACTGGCTGCTGGTCCTGACCGACATGTCGGCGGTTGCGCTCAGCCCCAAGGCCGGGGCGCATGGCGAAATGTGCGGCATGATGGCCATCCGCGCCGCGCAGCAGGCGGCCGGGCAGGGGCATCGCAGCGTGGTGCTGGTGCCCGAGAGCGCCCACGGCACCAACCCCGCGACCGCCGCCTTCCTCGGCTACAGCGTTCGCGCCGTGCCTGCCCGTGACGACGGCACCGTCGACGTCGCGGCCGTGAAGGCGGCGCTGGGGCCGGACGTTGCGGCGATCATGCTCACCAACCCCAACACCTGCGGCCTCTTCGAGCCCGAGATCATCGACATTGCCGCCGCCGTACACGAGGCTGGGGCGTTCTTTTACTGTGATGGCGCCAATTTCAACGCCATCATGGGCGTGGTGCGGCCGGGTGATCTCGGCATCGATGCCATGCACATCAATCTGCACAAGACCTTCTCCACCCCGCATGGCGGCGGCGGTCCCGGTGCCGGGCCGGTCGTACTGTCGGCGGCGCTGGCGCCCTTCGCGCCCGTGCCCTTCGTGCGCCGTGGCGAAACGGGACGGCACGAACTGGTGGAGCATGCTGAAGGCGGGCATCTGGGCCGCATCACCGCCTTCCAGGGGCAGATGGGCATGTATGTCCGGGCGCTGACCTATATGCTGAGCCACGGCGGCGATGGTCTCGCGCAGGCAGCCAAGGACGCCGTGCTCAACGCCAACTACGTCAAGGCGCAGCTCGAGCAGGTGTTCTCGGTGCCGTTCCCCGGCCAGCCCTGCATGCATGAGGCGCTGTTCGACGACAGCTTCCTCGCCGGCACCGGGGTGACGACGCTCGACTTCGCCAAGGCGCTGATCGACGAGGGCTTCCACCCCATGACCATGTATTTCCCGCTGGTCGTGCACGGCGCCATGCTGGTCGAGCCGACGGAAAGCGAAAGCCGCCAGACCCTCGACAGCTTCTGCGACGCCATGCTGTCGCTGGCGCGCGATGCGCAATCGGGCAAAGCGGCGCGCTTCACGGCAGCCCCCACCCGCGCCCCGCGCCGCCGCCTCGACGAAACCCGCGCCGCCCGCAATCCGGTCCTCACCTGGGAAACCCCGGCCGCGCTGCCCCAAGCCGCGGAGTAGCGGTCAAGATCAGGAGCCGGCGGTGTGCCTCCCGCTGGCTCCTGATTCCATCTAGAACAGGCTCAACTGCCCGTCGTCGAGCCGGGGCGGCTGGAACAGGTCGGTCCGAAGCGGCGGCATGGATTTGCCGAGCCCGTGCCGTTCCCGTGCAAGGTCGAGCCGCTGGCGCAGCAGCACCGCATAGGGGCCTTCACCTGTCATGCGCTTGCCGAACTCTGCATCGTAATCCTTGCCGCCGCGCGTGTCCCGCACCAGCCCCATCACATGGCTGACCTTGTTGGGGAAGTGCCGCAGCAGCCACTCGCGGAAGATGTCGCGCACCTCGCCCGGCAGCCGCAGCAGGATCACGCTGACATCGCGCGCACCCTGGGCGGCCGCCGCGTCGACGATGCGCTCCAGTTCCATATCGTTGATTGCCGGGATCATCGGCGCCGCCATCACGCTGACCGGCACGCCGGACTCCGACAGCAGCCGCACCGCTTCCAGCCGCCGCTCCGGCGTCGAAGCGCGCGGCTCCATGCGGCGGCTCAGCTTGTGGTCCATGCTGGTGATCGAGAGCGCTACCCGCACGAGATTGAGTTCGGCGAGCGGCTTCAGCAGGTCGAGATCGCGCACCACCAGCGCCGATTTGGTGGTGATCGTCACCGGATGCCGCGTCTCCAGCAGCAGTTCGAGAATGCTGCGCGTCAGCCGGTGCTTGCGCTCGGCCGGCTGGTAGGGGTCCGTATTGGTCCCCATGGCGATCGGCTTCGGGCGGTAGCGCTTGTCCGCCAGCTCCCGCCTGAGCAGCTCCACCGCGTTCACTTTCACATAGATGTCGCGCTCGAATTCGAGGCCGGCCGAGTGCCCGAGATAGGCGTGGGTCGGCCGGGCAAAGCAGTAGGAACAGCCATGCTCGCAGCCCCGATAGGCGTTGATCGAGCGGTCGAAGCCGATATCCGGGCTGTCGTTGCGGGTGATCACCGATTTGGCGCGCTCGATATGCTCGATGGTCTCGAACGGCTTCAGGTCCTCGATCCGGCCCCAGCCGTCGTCGACCGCCTCGCGGCTTTCGCGCTCGAACCGGCTGGTCCGGTTGCTCTGGGCCCCGCGGCCGCGCGTGCTGTTGGCGTCCAGCAACCGCCGGCTCACCAGGTCGGCGTCACGCGTGCCGTTCAGCTTTTCCAGCTGCTCGAAGGAAGGTGCAACAGTCAGCGCCATCATGTTCTCCAGCACCGTTACGGGCGACTCGCCGCATGGGTAACGGTTCGTCAACCCTAGCAGTTGCGGAAGAACAGAACAAGAACATTGCGGAGGTGACGGAACTGGGCCGAGCTGGCTGCAGCGCGTGGGGCAGGAGGAGGATGGGCACGCAGCCTAGGCCGCTGCGGCGAGCGCCGGGATGGCCGTCGGCATGCGGAAGGTCTCGAGTTCGGGCCGCGCGAACAGATAGCCCTGGAACAGCCGGATGCCGGCCGCGCGCAGCGTCATCACCTCGGCTTCGGTCTCCACGCCTTCGGCCAGCACGGTGATGCCGAGCTGGCGGCAAATGCCGACGATGCCGGCTATGATTGCCTGCCGTGCCGCCGAGCCGTCGATACCGCGCACCAGGTCCATGTCGATCTTGATCAGATCGGGCTGGAATCTCGCCAGCAGGTTGAGCCCGGCATAGCCCGCCCCGAAATCGTCGAGCGCGGTGGTGAACCCCATGCTGCGATAGCTGGCGATGATGTGCTGCACATGCGCTGCGTCCTGCATGCGCTCGTTCTCGGTAAACTCGAACATCAGCCGCCGCGGGTCGAACTTGGCGCGGGCCGCCGCAGCAAGCGATGCCCTGATACAGGCGCGCGGCTCATAGACCGCGTTTGGCATGAAGTTGATGGAGAGTTTCGCCGTCGAGTCCGGCGGCAGCCGGGCCCCCGCCAGCTCGATCGCCTTCACCCGGCACGCCTGGTCGAACCGGTAGCGGTTCTCTTCCGTCACCTGCGCGAGAATCGCTGCGGCACCTTCTCCGGCCGCGCCGCGCACCAGCGCCTCATAGCCCCAGATGTTGCCGGCCTCGAGGTCGAGGATCGGCTGGAACGCCATGGTGAGCGCAACGGGAAAGGCGTCGCCGGAGCGGCAGGTTTCGCAGGTCTGGGAGGCGGGCAATTGTTGATATCCGGGGATGGCAATGCCGGATAATGTCGCAGCCGCGCCTTAAGAAAGGGCTGCCACGCTACTGCGCAAACTCCGCATCCCGGCGGGATTGGGCCGGGCCGTGGGCCTCAGCCGGCAACCTTCGAGAAATCGGCCACGCGCCGCATCGTGTCGCGCAAACCGGCGAGCAGGTTCAGCCGGTTGATGCGCACCGCCGGATCGGGATCGTTCACCAGCACCGCCTCGAAGAAGGCATCCACCGGCCCGCGCAGCGTCGCGAGCGCCCGGATGGCGGTGTCGTAATCGTTGCCGGCGACTGCCTGCCGAACCTGAGTGTCGGCGCTGGTCAGCGCGTGCTGCAGGCTTGCTTCCTCGGCCATCAGCCCGTCACGGAACGCGAAGTCGCCGCCATAGCTCCGTCCGTCCTTCTTCTCCTCCGCGGCGAGAATATTGGCCGCCCGGCGATAGCCGGCGAGCAGGTTCTGCCCATCCTCCGAGCCGAGCAGCGCCGACAGCGCCTCGACACGCCGCACGATCTCCAGCATGTCGTCGCTTTCGGCGGTGATCACCGCATCGACGAGGTCGTGTCGCGCCCCGGCATCGCGCAGCGACACCTTCAGCCGGTCGTGGAAGAAGGCGAGCAGGTCCGGCTGCCCCAGATCCTGCGCCGTCTCATCCGCCGTCTCAACCTCGCTCTTCGAGCCCTGCTCGCGCCGGATCATGTAGGCCGCTTCGAACACCGGCTCGAGCGGCAGGCTGATGCCGTTCTCGCTGAGGATGCGGATCACTCCCAGAGCGGCGCGGCGCAGCGCGAACGGGTCGCGCGAGCCGGTCGGCTTCTCGTTGATCGCCCAGAACCCGGTCAGCACGTCCAGCTTGTCGGCGAGCGCCACCGCCATCGCCACCGGCCCCTTGGGCACCACGTCGGTCGGGCCCAGCGGCCGGTAGTGCTCGGCCACGGCATCGGCGATCGCCGCCGGCTCGCCCTGCGCCAGCGCGTAATAGCGCCCCATGATGCCCTGCAGTTCGGGGAACTCGCCGACCATGCCGGTGACGAGGTCCGCCTTGGCCAGCATCGCCGCGCGCTTCGCCTGCTCGGGGTCGGCGCCTACCTTCGGCGCGATGGTGCCCGCGAGCTTGACGATCCGCTCGACGCGCTGGAATTGCGTACCGAGCTGGGCGTGGAACACGCTGTCCTCGAGCTTGGGCAGCCCGTGCTCGAGCGGCAGGGCGAGGTCCGTCTGGTAGAAGAACCGCGCATCGGAAAGCCGCGCCCGGATCACCCGCTCGTTGCCGGCCACGATCTGCGCCCCGCCATCGGCGGCGATCTGGTTCGAGGTGATGATGAAGTTGGGCGCGAGTTTGCCTGACGCGTCGCGCAGGCAGAAGCATTTCTGGTTGGCGCGGATCGTCGCGATGATCACTTCCTCGGGCACTTCGAGGAAGGCGGGATCGAACGACCCCATCATCACCACCGGCCATTCGACGAGCCCGGCCACTTCCTCCAGCAGCCCCTCGTCCTCGATGACCGTCAGGCCCTGCGCGAAGGCCAGATTGCCGGCATCGGCGCGGATGATCTCCTTGCGCCGGTCGATATCCAGCACCACCCGGGCCTTTTCCAGCGCCTGCACATAGTCGTCGAACCGCCGCACTCGGATCGCGCCCGGCGCGAGGAAGCGGTGGCCATAGGTGGTCTGCCCGCTCTCGATGCTGTTGGCCGTCACCGGCACCACCACCGGCTCGTCGTTCTCGGTGCCGAAGGTGGCGGTGATCGCCCGCAGCGGCCGCACCCAGCTCAACCCGCCATGGCCCCACTGCATGGATTTCGGCCAGTCGAAGCTGCCGATCACCTTGGGCAGGATGCGTGACAGCAGCTCCGTCGCCTCCGCGCCCGGCCGCTCGATGTGGGCGACGTAGAACGCGCCCTTCTTGGGGTCGCTCTCGATCTTGGCCTCGTCGATCGAGCCGAGGCCCGCGGCCTTCAGGAAGCCGTCGATCGCCTGCTGCGGCGCCCCCACGCGCGGGCCCTTCTTCTCCTCGCGCGTATCCGGCGAGCGCGCCGGCAGCCCCGTGACCGTCAGCGCCAGCCGGCGCGGCGTCACGAACGCCTTGGCACTCTCATAGACCAGGCCATTTTCCACCAGCGCATCGGTGACCTTCTTGCGCAGATCCTCGGCCGCCTTGCGCTGCATGCGCGCGGGGATTTCCTCGGAGAACAGTTCGAGCAGCAGTTCGGGCATGGGTCGACCGGAGCGTTTAAGGGCGCGGGAGGACTAGCAAGGGGAGGGGGGATTGTCCATTGCGCCGCAGTCTATCGACACCATGGCGCAGCAATCAGGAGCGGCCGGTACTACCAGCCGCCGCCGCCCCCGCCGCCTCCGCCGCCGCCCGATCCGCCACCGCCGCCCGAAAAGCCCGAGCTGGACGACGAAGCCGGCTGCGCAGCGATCATCGCGGCGCTCATGCCGGTGGTGACCGCCGCCACCGAGCGGGCGAAGCCGCCCGACCCCGAAGCCCAGCTGCCGCCGGAATAGTAACGCGGCCGGTAGCCGCCGGTGGCATCGGCCACGGCGTTGCGGCTGAGTTCGCCCTCGAAATGCTCGGACCAGGGCTTCTCCACCCCCAGCGCGATCGCATAGGGCAGCAGGCGCTCGAAACGCTCCACGGTCATCGGCGGCTCGTTGCGGATGTTCATGCGGTTCGCCTCCGCCGTTTCGAGGTAGAGCTTCAGCCCCTCGATCTGGTCCATCACCTTGCGCCCCTGTATGGTCGGCGCGCGCATCAGGATGGCGAACACCACGTTGATCACCACGATGGAGAGTGCGCCGACGATCGGCCCGTCGATGCGGAAGTCGGTGAAGATGTCCATGCTCGCGCCGAAGACGTTGGCGCCGGCGATCCCGATGACGATCAGCGAGATGATGCTGCTGAAGCCGGGACGCGACCAGAGCGAGGACAGTACCGAGCTCAGCACCCCGATGCCGATGCCGGCAAAGAACGCCACCACCAGCGTCGACGGATGCATCAGGCCGAGGGCGATCATGCCCGCGAGCAGCCCGACCGACAGCATCACGCCCAGGATCACATAGCCGACATTGTTCCGGAAATACGCCTCGCGGTTCTCCGTCTCGAGGATGCGGGTGAAGCCGCTCTTGGTCTCCACAAGTTTCGCGCCGAGGGCCCGTTCGATCTTCACTTCGCCGCGCGCCGTGACGAACTCGAAGATCACCCGCTCGCCCGGTGGCAACGGCTCGCTGGGTTGCTCACCGGTCGTCTTCAGCGTGAGGCGCTTGCCGGTGTTGTCGATATGCAGCAGCCCCTTGGCGCCCAGGCTGAAGATCGCGGCGGTGAAGGCGGTCCAGCCGCCATTCGCCCAGCCCATGCGGTGGATGTAATGCACCAGCGCAGGCGACAGGCCCTTGGGCGGGTGAAACAGCGGAATGATGGTCCCGCGCGGCGGATCGCGCCCCACGGCGTTCCAGGCAATCAGGTTGTAGGCCAGCACCAGCAGCACGGCGAACACCGGCATCACCACGTCGCGATGGTCGCTCAGCCAGTTGAGCGTGCGCTGCGTCTCGTCCGGCGTCGCGAGAAAACCCTTGGGAAATGCCACTGCGACGCTCAGGCCTTCGCCCCGCGCCAGCGGCCGCTGCGCACGCACGATGACATTGCCGTCGGTGCCGGTGGAGATGGTGACGGCCTGCTCGGTCGAGCCCGGCGGGCCGGTGAAGCCCACGACATTGCTCGCCGTCGCGCCTTCGGGCAGCCGGAAGCTGCCGACGGCGTTTTGGATCGGGAAGTTCCAGTAATTGCCGGTGACGTTACAGAAGATTTCGTCATAGTCGTCGAAGCTGCGCGCCATGCGCGTCATCGTGTAGGTGATCGTGTAGCGGTGGGCGCCCCGCGTCAGCAGCACGTCGGCGTTCCCGATCCGGATGCGCTGGAAGCCGTTGCCGATGGTCTCGACGTTGAACGGCTCAGCGCGTCCACCCCGCGTCACCGCCATCACATTGAGGTCCGAGCGCAGCCGCGACCCATCCGGGTTCATCAGCTCGGTCGGGATATCGCGATAGATGCCCCGTCGGATTTCCACACCTTCCGACTGCACGTCGATGGTCTCGACCACGCGCACCGATCCATCCGCCCGCAGCGTCACGTCGCTGGCAAAGGCGGTGATGGCTTCGGCAGCGGTGGCCGGCAGGCTGACGAGCCCCGCGAGGAGCAGCGCGACGAGGCTCAACAGGGCAGCGATTGCATACGGTGTGCGGCGGAAGGCTGGGCGCGAAGGGGTCACGTCAGGCAGTCCTCTTGCGGCGGTGGCGGGGTATCTGGATCGGTCCGAAGATGAAGTGAGCCATCATGCTGCCATGTCCCTCACGGCTCGACGAGTCTCTGTGCGGTATGTCCGGCCGTCCTGAGGCCCTCATCCTGAGCCTGTCGAAGGACGAGGGCCGGGTAAACCGAACTGCCGGTCCGTTCCGGCACGACACGCCCTAGAACTTTACCTGCGGAACGGCGCGATCGGCCTCGTTGTCGAGCTCGAAATACTCGTCCTTCTCGAACTTGAAGGCGTTGGCGACCACGTTCTGCGGGAAGCTTTCGACCGAAGTGTTGAGATTGCGCACCGCGCCATTGTAGTAGCGCCGCGCCATCTGGATTTCGTCTTCGACCGTGCGCAGCGCGTTCTGGAACTCGAGGAACGTCGTGTTGGCCTTGAGCTCCGGATAGGCCTCGGCGATGGCCAGCAGCCGGCCCAGCGCGCCGGAGAGCTGGCTTTCGGCAGCACTGCGTTCCGCGGGGCTAGCATTGGCGGCGGCCGTCGCATCGGCACGAGCCTTGGTAACGGCTTCGAGCGTCTCGCGCTCATGACCCATATAGCCGCGCACCGTCTCCATCAGGTTCGGGATCAGGTCGGTGCGGCGCTTCAACTGCACGTCGATGCCGGACCATCCCTCCTCCTTCATCTGCCGCTTCGACACCAGGTCATTGTACAGGAAGATGCCATAGCCGATGACGGCCACGACGATGGCTAGGATGATCAGTCCGGTCATTATGCCCTCCGCTCGATACCCTGCTGCCGAATTTGGCATTGGGGGACCCGCCCTTCAACTGCACCGCCGGCACTGAATGCGGAATGAACAGGCTTTATTCGCTGTCGCGATCCGCTTCCGCGTCGCGCAGCGGATCGGTCTTGTGACGCTGGCGGCGGCGATAGGCCTTGGGGTCCTTTTCCACCTTCTGTGCGAAGCGGGGCTGGGCCAGCGAGCGGGCCGCTGCGTTGCGCGGGGCGCTCTGCTTGCGGGTGAGGTGCGCCTTCATCGCTTCAGCGCTCGTTGAGGCGGGGGATCAGCTCGACGAAGTTGCAGGGCAGGTGCCGGCTGTCGAGCTGGGCGCGGAGGATGCCTTCCCAGGCGTCGCGGCAGGCGCCGCGCGAGCCGGGCAGGGCGAAGACGAACGTCGTGCCGATCAGCCCCGCGGTCGCCCGCGACTGCAGCGACGAGGTGCCGATGGTGGTCGCCGAGTACTGGTGAAACAGCACCGAGAAGCCCTCCATCCGCTTGGCGAACATCGGCTCCAGGGCCTCGGGCGTGACGTCGCGACCCGAAAAGCCCGTGCCACCGGTGGTGATCACCACGTCGACCCCGTCATCGGCGACCCACGCGCTGACCCGCGCGCGGATGGCCGCGATATCGTCCCGCACCACGGCGCGGTCGACGCAGCGATGCCCATCCGCTTCCAGCAGCGTCTTGAGCAGGGCGCCCGACGTGTCGGTCTCGAGATCGCGCGTGTCCGACACCGCGAGCACCGCGATGTTCAGCGGCTGGAAGGGCTTGGTGTCGTCGAGCTTGCTGGCAAACATGGGGGGTCAGCTATCCTTGCGCGTGGTGTCGTCTGTCGGTGACGCGGGCATTGCATCCTCCGTCGTCTCCTCCGGCACGTCCGGTGCCGGCGGCTCCACGATGGACGAGGGCTCCGCGGGGGCAGGGGGCGAAGTCGGAGTCGAAGTCGAAGTCGGAGCGTTGGCCGGTGCGGCGTCGGCAGCCGGTGTCGCCTCCACGGGGCTGGCGGGCGCGTCCGGCGGCGCCGGCGTCACCTCGATCACCGGGCCGGGGGCCTCGGCGGTGGTCTCGGGCATCGGGGTCACGCTCGCAGCGGTCGCCGCGGAGGGCTCGACGCTGGCCCGTACCGGCTCGGCCGGCCGCGCCGGCTTGTCCGTGCGAATCGTTTCCTGGACCTCGTCGGTGCGCGGATCGAGCGCCACCGTACCCGGCGAGATCGGCTTTTCCGCATTCAGCGCCCGGAACCGCACGCGACCGGTGCTGTCGCGCACCGGACGGATGCGCATGCGCAGGAACGCCGTCACGGCCAGTGCGCCATGGAAGGTCGCGGTCACGATGAACAGCCCCACCGGTGAAATCGCATTCATCGCCCAGCTGCCGATGATCGGGCCGATCGCGAGGCCAATGCCGAGAATCAGCAGCATGCCGCCCGCCACCCGACCGAACTCGCCATCCTTGGCGAAGTCGTTCGCATGCGCCACCGCGATGGCATAGAGCGGATAGGCGAACAGCCCGTAGAGCCCGAACATGATGAACATCAGCGCGCCGCCCGCCGGGTTCAGCAGCACCATGGCAAAGCCGATGAGGCACCCCGCGCCGCTCAGCGCAATGATCACCATGCGCCGGTCCATCGTGTCCGACAGCCGGCCGAACGGGATCTGCGCGATCGCCCCCAGCACCGCGGTGACGGCGAACAGATAGGCGATATCCGACGCGTTGAGCCCCTGCTCGTAGCCGAACACCGGCGCGAGCGTGCCAAAGGTGCCATTCGCCATGCCGCAGGCGAAGGCCGCGATCACCGCCAGCGGCGAAGTCTTGTACAGCAGCACCACATCGAGCTTGGCCGAGGACATCGGCCGCGGCTGCGGCGTCGAGGTCAGCGCCGAGGGCAGCACGGCGCAGATGAAGCTGATCGCGCCGATGACGAAGGGCACATAGCCCGCGACACCCGTCACCGACATGGCGAGCTGGCCCACCGTCGAAGCGGCCATGTTGATGGTGGTATAGACCGAAAAGATCGTGCCGCGGCTGCGGTTGTCGGCCACTTCGTTCAGCCAGCTCTCGACGATCATCGCGGCGCCGGCAAAGCAGAAGCCCGAGAACGCGCGCAGCACGATCCAGCCGACATCGTTGATCCACAGCAGGTTGAGCAGGATGGTGATCGTGCCGATCGCCGCCATGATCGAGAAGGCCCGGATATGGCCCACGCGCTTCACCAGCATCGGCACCGTGATGGAGCCCGCGACGAACCCCACCGACCACCCCGTGCCGATCAGGCCCAGCGCATAGAGCGGAAACCCTTCCTCCGCGCCGCGGACCGACAGCAGCAGACCCTGCAGGCCGCCCCCGAACATCAGGAGGGCGGAGCCGATGAACAGGGCGTAGATCTTCAGTGCGGAGGACATTGACGCTTTCTCTGTCTTGCTCTGGCTGGGCCGGAGGTTCCCCGGGCGCTTGCACGCCGAAGCCGACCAAATTCGGGCGAAGCTATTCCATCTGTTGGCTTTGTTGTGCGGCAACCGCCTGGCTGAGGCTCACCATGTCCCGCCACGCCAGCGCCTTGCTGGCCGGCGTGCGCAACAGGTACGCCGGATGCAGTGTCGCCATCGCCTTGACCTTGTGCTGCCCCACATCCAGCTCCCGCCATTGCCCGCGCATGCGCGTGATCCCGCTCGCGGTCTGAAACAGCGCCTTGGTCGGTACGTTCCCCAGCGTCACGAGAATCTCCGGCCGCACCAGCTCGACCTGCCGGACGAGGAAGGGCGCGCATTGCGCCAGTTCCTCCGGCGAGGGGTCGCGATTGCCCGGCGGCCGCCACGGCACCATGTTGGCGATATAGACCTTGCTGCGGTCGAGCCCGATCGCCGCCAGCATGCGGTCGAGCAACTGTCCCGCCGGCCCGACGAAGGGCTTGCCCTGCAGATCCTCCTGCTCGCCCGGACCCTCGCCCACCAGCATGATCCGCGCTTCGGGATTGCCGTCCGCGAAGCAGAGCTGGGTGGCGCGCTTCTTCAGCACACAGCCCTCATAGGCATCCATCACCTGCCGCAGCGCGTCGAGCGTATCGGCCGCCGCCGCCAGCGCCCGTGTCTCGGCCGGGTCCGCTGCGAGGAGGCTGGTTTGCGCCGGCGCCGCGACCGGTTCGGCGGGCTTCGGCGCCATCCGCGGCGGCACCGACGCCGCGAACCGGTCCACCGGCTCGTCCATCAGGGCGAAATCGACCCCCACCGCCCGATACCAGTCGAGCGCCGCAACCAGTTCGGCGTCATTTAGCGGTCGATTTGCCGACATGGCATCTGTTATGTCACAGCCCGCCCGACCCCGCCACCATCCGTGACTGGACGTTCCCTTGGCCACCCCCGCATCTGAGGCGCCGCGCGAGACCATCGAGACCGACGTGCTGATCGTCGGCGCCGGCCCGGCTGGCCTCGCCGCCGCCATCCGGCTGAAGCAACTGGCGCCCGAGCTGTCGGTGACCGTGGTGGAAAAGTCCGCGGAACTCGGCGGCCACATCCTCTCCGGCGCGGTGATGAACCCGGTCGGCATGGACGAATTGCTGCCCGGCTGGCGCAGCCGCTTCACCCGTGCCATCCCGGTGAAGCACGACCGCTTCCACATCCTCGGCCCCGCGGGCGATCTCGTGCTCCCCGAATTCCTGCTGCCGCCGCAGACCCGCACCCATGGCGGCCTGATCCTCAGCCTCGGGGACCTGGTGCGCTTTCTCGGCGAGGAGGCGCAGGGGCTCGGCGTCGACATCTTCCCGATGACCGCCGCCGTCGACCTGATCTTCGATGACGAGGGTGCCGTCGCGGGCATCGTCACCGGCGATCTCGGCCGCGATGCCGAGGGCGGCGAGAAGCCCGGCTTCGCTCCCGGCATCGGGCTGCTGGCCCGCTACACGCTGATCGGGGAGGGCGCCCGCGGCTCGCTCGCCAAGACCCTCACTGCCAGTTTCGGCCTCGCCGACGGGCGGGACCCGCAGCTCTACGGCCTCGGCATCAAGGAAGTGTGGGAGCTCGCGCCCGGCCGGCACGAGCCTGGCCGCGTCGACCATTATGTCGGCTTCCCGCTCGGCAACGGTACCAATGGCGGGGGCTTCGCCTACCATGCCGCGGGCGGCAAGCTGTTTCTCGGTCTCGTCGTTCACCTCAACTACGCCGATCCCACGCTCTCGCCCTTCGACGAGTTCCAGCGCTTCAAAACCCATCCCGCGGTCGCCGAACTGCTCGAGGGCGGTCGCCGGGTGAGCTATGGCGCCCGCGCCCTCACCTCGGGAGGGCTGCAGTCGATCCCGCGCCTCGCTTTTCCGGGCGGGGCGCTCATCGGCTGCGCCGCAGGGTTCATGAACGTGCCGGCGCTGAAGGCCATCCACAGCGCCATCCGCTCGGGCCGCGCCGCCGCCGGGGAGATCGTCGCCGCCATCGCCGCCGGTCGCCGCAACGATACGCTCGAAGGGCTGGAGGCGGCAGTCCTCGCCACCGGCATCGCGCGGGAGCTGCGTCCGGTGCGCAACGTCAAGCCGCTCTGGAGCCGCTTCGGCACGCTGGCGGGCGTGGCGCTGTCGGGCGTGGAGCTCTGGTGCCAGACGCTGTTCGGGCGTTCGCCGCTCGGCACGCTGCGCCACGACAGGGCGGATTTCGAAAAGTTGAAGCCGATCAGCGCGATGCGTCCGCGAAGCTATCCCCGCCCGGATGGCCGGCTGACCTTTGATCGCAGCGCCTCGGTCTTCCTCGCCAATCTGAGCCATGACGAGGACCAGCCCGTGCATCTGCGGCTGCGCGATCCGGCCGTTCCCATCCGCGACAACCTCCCGCGCTATGGCGAGCCCGCCCCCCGCTACTGCCCTGCCGGCGTTTATGAAATCGCCGAGGCCGACGGCGCGCCGGTGTTCCGCATCCACGCTGCCAACTGCGTTCACTGCAAGACCTGCGATATCAAGGATCCCGCCCAGAACATCGTCTGGGTCCCCCCCGAAGGCGGGTCCGGGCCGAACTACAGCGGCATGTGACCGCCCCGAGAATCCTCGTTTGCGAGCGGGTCGCACCCCTTGCGGCGCGGTCGCAAAATCGCCCATCTTTGGCGACCTAAGTCCACAGCCGGCAACCCAGTCCGGTGCCATGCGGAGCTTCATGCCTGTGCCTCAATTCTCCCGCCTCATCGCCCCGGCTGCCATCGCCATCGCACTGGCCACGGGGGGAGCGCTGTCGGTCGAGTCGCGGCAGATGTTCGATGTGGTCGAGGAGAGCGCCGCGGGCAGTTTCCTTGCCGGCAGGCAGGCCCTGCGCGATCTGCGCACCGAGGACGCCGCCAGCTATTTCCGCGTCGCCGCCGAATCCGATTGGGACAACCCGCTCCTCGTCGAACGCAGCTTCATCGCCTTCGCCGCCAACGGCCAGATCGCCGATGCGGCGCGCGTCGCGAGCCGCGTGCTGGAGCTCGACGGGCCGCACGATCTCGCCCACCTCGTCATCGCCACCGAGGCGATGAAGGGTCGCCGCTACGACGACGTCATCACCCAGCTCGAGGAAACCGGCAGCGACACCTTCGCCGGTATCACCGGTGGCATCCTCAAGGCCTGGGCCTTCGAGGCGTCCGGCCGGGAAGAGGACGCCAAGGCGGTGCTGGACGCCATCGCGGCCAACGGGCTCGAGGATTTCCTCACGTTCCACCGCGCTTTGATGGCCGATGTCGCCGGTCGCACCGACGAGGCCATCGCCTATGCCGGCCGGGCCTATGAGGCCGATCCGTTCGTCGCCCGCGTCGTCGAGGCCAATGCCCGCATCCTCGGCAATGCCGGCCGCTTCGATGAGGCCGGCAAGGTCATCGCCGCCTATGAGGAGCGCGGGCTCAGCCACCCGTTGATCACCGCGGTCAAGGAAGCCGTGGCCGACAAGCGCCGTCCGGGCCCGTTCGCCACCACGCCGCAGGCCGGCGTCGCCGAGATGTTCCACAGCGTCGGCGTCGCATTGGCCCGCGAGGGTGGCTCCGAGGTGGCGGCCCTGTTCCTGCGCCTCGGCATGTATCTCGATCCGGCGTCCGACGTCATCGACATGGTCTTCGCCCAGTTGCTGGATGGCGCCGGCCAGCACGAAGCGGCCAACCGGGTGTATGATGCGCTCCCCGCCACGTCGCCGCTGAAGCCCACCGCAGTGGTCCGCATCGCGGAAAACCTCAACTCCCTCGGTGACCGGGACGAGGCGCTGCGCCGGCTCGGCAATATCGTTGCCACCAACCCGCAGGATCTGCAGGCGCTGTCGGTGCTGGGCGATCTGCAGCGCGCGGCCCGCGACTATGCCGATGCGGCCGAAACCTATACCCGCGCCCTTGCCGTGGTCGGCGGCGATGCGCCGGCCGACTGGCGCTTCTACTACGTGCGCGGCATCGCCTATGAGCGCAACAAGGAGTGGGCCAAGGCCGAGGTCGATTTCAAGCGGGCGCTCGAACTCAATCCCGACCAGCCGCAGGTCCTCAACTATCTCGGCTACAGCTGGGTCGATCAGGGGGTGAACCTGATACCCGCCCTTGAAATGATCGAGCGCGCGGTCGCTGCCGCGCCCAATGACGGCTACATCATCGACAGCCTCGGCTGGGCCTTCTATCGCCTCGGGCGGTTCGATGAGGCGGTGGAGCAGCTGGAAAAGGCGGTGCGGCTGCGCCCGGTGGACCCCGAGATCAACGATCACCTCGGCGATGCCTACTGGCGCGCCGGCCGCGAACTGGAGGCGCGCTTCCAGTGGAACATCGCCGCCTCGGTCGATACCGAAGGCGAGGTCAAGGCCCGCGTGGCGGACAAGCTCGCCAATGGCCTGCCGCCGCTGGAGGAGGACCACGGTTCGGGCACCGTGGCGGAAAGCGCAACCGCGCCCGCGCCGTAACATGGCCGCGCCCCGCGTCGAGGTCGCCGCCGCCAAGGTCAATCTGGCGTTGCATGTCACCGGTCGCCGCGCCGATGGCTATCACGAGCTCGAAAGCCTCGTCGTCTTCGTCGATGTGGCCGACGAGTTGCGTGTGGTGCCCGCCCGGCGCGACAGCCTCGTCGTCACCGGTCCCTTTGCGCCGCTCGCCGGCCCTGGCGAGGGCAATCTGGTGGCGCGCGCCGTGGCAGCCTTCCGTCGGCGCTGGCCGGATCACCTGCCGGAGGGGCTGGCGGTCGAACTCGTCAAGAACCTGCCGGTCGCCGCCGGGCTTGGCGGCGGTTCCGCCGATGCCGCCGCGATGCTCCGCCTCATGCTCGGGCTCGCGCAACAGCCGGTCCCGCAGGACGAACTGGCGCAGCTGGCGCTGTCGCTCGGTGCCGATGTGCCGTGCTGCCTGATGTCGCTGCCCTGCGAAGTGCGCGGCATCGGCGAGATCATTCATCCGCTGCGCGCCTTTCCCCGCTTCTACATGGTGCTGGTCAATCCGCTCGTTGCGGTCCCGACCGCCGATATCTTCCGCCGGCTGGAACGGCGCGACAACCCACCCTTGCCGCCGCTGCCCCGTCCGCTGGAGCGCCCGGCCGAACTCGGCCTGTGGCTGGCCGAAACCCGCAATGATCTGGAGCCGCCCGCCATGGCGCTGGTCCCCGCCATCGGCGAACTGATCGGCGATCTCGGCCGGTCGGAAGGCTGCGTTCTGGCCCGCATGTCCGGTTCGGGCGGCACCGTGTTCGGCCTCTTCGGCTCCGAGGCGCAGGCCCATCAGGCCGCGCACGAAATGCGCGCCCGCCACCCCGGCTACTGGGTCGCCGCCGCCCCGCTGATCTTGCCCGGCTGAGGCAGGCCGTGAACAAGACCTAGCCTTGGGACTCACCAGCACATCAGTCGTCTCCCTCCCCCTTGTGGGGAGGGATCAAGGGTGGGGGTGGAGAGCCACCGGAAGCCGTTGCTTCACCGGCTCTCCTCACCCCACCCCGGCCCTCCCCGTCGAAGGCAGGGCTATCGCATATGGCACTGGCGCCAGCTGTGATCGCCTTCTCCCCTTGAGGGACTTCGAGCCGGTCGCGCAGCGATCATTCGCTCCAGTGGAGCGAATGAAGGTGAAGAAGGTGCCCGAAGGGCGGATAGAGAACGGTGCACAATCCCATATGCGACAGCCCTGCTGTCAAAGGGGAGGGAGCCCGACTGAGAGCCGGGCGCTTCCAGAACAACGGTTCAACCAAGACGTGAAGCGCCCCAGCGGCCGGTTCAGTGCACCGTTGAGGCGCTTTGTACCCGGCTTCAGCCGGCCCGGCGGTAGAGCCGTACCGGCGGCTTGGCGGCGCGGGTGACGAGGCCCTTGGCTTCGAGATCGAGCTGCACGCACTTGACCCACCAGCCCGCCTTTTCCCCGCCCGGGAACAGCGTCTCCGGCAAATGCGGCTTCACCGCTGCGATCAGGTCGGCGACGGCGAGCCCCGGCGCCGCATCGGGCAGCACCTCCAGCACGGCACGGCGCATCGCCCCATACTTCTCGGCATCGACGCGATAGGTCTTGCCCGGCTGGCCGACATTTTCGACCTCGATCTTGTCCATGCCAGTGTCCTTGCCAAGCGTTCTATTGGTGACCCGCGGTAAGCTTCAGGTTTGCCCGGTCCTCGTGGTTCGACAAGCTCATCATGAGAACCTCCGGACCATCAGTGACCCTCATGGGGAGCTTGTCGAACCACGAGGGTGTGGCAACGCCTGCCGTGAGAGCCACGCCGCTCTCTCTCAGGCGCCGTAGGGCACCCACACATTCTTCACCTGCGTGGCGCGTTCGAGGAAATAGCTGCCTTCGAAGACGTCGCGATCGGCGAGATCATAGTACAGGCCGCGGCTGGTCCAGCACTGCTTGAGATTGCCGGCCGACGCGGCCTCGACGGTCCGCGACAGCTCCGCATCGCCCGCGCACCAGATCGCATCCACCCCGTCATGCTCGGCGAGGGTCTTGGCGAGCGGCGCGCTCGGACCGGTGACGATGTTGAGCACCCCGCCCGGCAGGTCGGACGTTTCCAGCACCTGGTAGAAATCCGTCATCGACAGCGGTGCGCGCTCCGACGGCACCAGCACCACGGTGTTGCCCATGGCGATGGCCGGCGCGAACAGGGCGACCGAGCCGAGCAGCGGCCGGCTCGGCGGTGCGATGATGCCCATCACGCCGATCGGCTCCACCATGGCCACCGCCACGGCGCGGCTGGGCGGATTATGCACCGCCCCGTCATACTTGTCGGCCCATCCGGCAAAGGCGAACAGCCGCTCGATGCTGGCCGCGACTTCCGCCTCGCCGTCCGTGCCGGTCTGCGCCCGGATGCGGGCCGCGAACTCCGCCGCGCGATAGGAGAGGTTCTCGGCCATGAAGTAGAGGATCTGCGCCCGGTTGTGCGCGGTGCTCGTTCCCCAGCCCGCCGCCGCGCGCGCCGCTTCCACGGCGTTGCGGATATCCTTGCGGTTACCGTCGCCGACCTCGCCCACCAGCTGGCCATCCGGCCCATGCACCGGCCGCGCATAGCCGGAATCCGGCCGCGCCTGCTTGCCGCCGATATACATCTTGGCCGTCCGGTCGATGCCGGGGGCATCGTCGAGCGGGTTGCGGCTCCGCCCTGCGTCTTCTACAGGCTCAGGATGAGGGCTGTTGGAGGCTGCGAGAACCTCCGACGCGAGCTTCAGCGCCTTCTCCCATTTCGGCTTCAAATAGCTCGCCATGCCCTCGCGACCGCCCTCGCGGCCGAAGCCGCTCTCGCGATAGCCGCCGAAGCCCACCGCCGCGTCGAACTGGTTGGTCCCGTTGATCCACACCACGCCCGCCTTCAGCTTGGGCGCGATGTCGAGGGCGAGGTTGACGTTCTCCGTCCACACGGTGGCCGCGAGCCCGTAGCGCGTGTTGTTGGCGAGCGCCACCGCCTCCTCCGGCGTGCGGAAGCTCATCGCCACCAGCACCGGCCCGAAGATTTCCTCATCGACCAGCGTGTTGGCCGGCGACACGTCGGTCACCAGCGCCGGCTTCATGAAGCAGCCCCGCGCCGGCAGCTGCCCGTCCGGCTCGTAGACCGAGGCACCCTCGGCAATGCCGCGCGCCATCAGCTCGCGGATGCGTGCTACCTGCACCGGCGCCACCAGCGCCCCGATATCGACCGCCTTGTCGAGCGGATCGCCGACGCGCAGCGTCGCCATCCGCGCCTTCAGCTTGGCGATGAAGCGCGCCTCGATCGATTCCTGCACGAGCAGCCGCGAGCCGGCGCAGCAGACCTGGCCCTGGTTGAACCAGATCGCATCGACCAGCCCCTCGATGGCGCTGTCGAGATCGGCATCGTCGAACACGATGTAGGGAGACTTGCCGCCGAGCTCGAGGCTCAGCCCCTTGCCGGTGCCGGCGGTCGCCTTCCGGATGATCTTGCCCACCTCGGTCGAGCCGGTGAAGGCGATCTTGTCCACGTCCGGGTGCGCAACGATCGCCGCCCCCGTCTCCCCCATGCCGGTGACTATGTTGACCACGCCTTTGGGCAGCCCGGCCTTCGCACAGATCTCGGCGAACAGCAGCGCGGTGAGCGAGGTGAATTCCGCAGGCTTCAGCACTACCGTATTGCCCGCCGCCAACGCCGGGGCGATCTTCCAGGCCAGCATCAGCAGCGGGAAATTCCACGGGATGATCTGCCCGCACACCCCATAGGGCACCTGGCCCGGGAACGACCGCGCGAGGTGCTGCGCCCAGCCGGCATGGTGATAGAAGTGCCGCGCCACCAGCGGGATATCGACATCCCGGCTCTCCCGGATCGGCTTGCCATTGTCGAGGCTCTCCAGCACCGCGAATAGCCGCGCATGCTTCTGGATCAGCCGCGCCAGCGCGTAGAGATGCTTCGCGCGCTCATAGCCGGAGAGCGCCGCCCAGCCGGGAAACGCCGCACGCGCCGCCTTCACCGCGGCATCCACATCCTCCGCGGTACCGTCGGTGATCTCTGCCAGCGTCTCGCCCGTCGCCGGGTTCTCGGTGGCAAAGGTCGCGCCCGGCGCCGTGAACGCGCCATCGATGAAATGCCCGAACCGGCCCTCATGCGCGCCGAGCCACGCCAGCGCGACATCGGTCGCCTCGGGCGCCGGGCCGTAGTCGAGGGAGGTGAAGATGTCGGCGATCTTGTTCATTTTCCCCTCCGGGGGAGCGAATAGCGAATAGTGAGTAGCGAGTGGAAGAACGAACAGCCCTACTCGCTATTCGCCATTCGCTACTCGCTTGAGACCTAAACCATCGGCTGGCGATAATCCGCCGCATAATGCCCGGTCAGCCCGTGCTCCAGCTGCCGCTCGATATCGGTCAGCAGGCTCGATGCGCCGAAGCGGAACAGGTGCGGCTGCAGCCAGTGCGTGCCGAGCTCTTCCTTCATCAGCGCCATGTAGTCGAGCGCCAGCTTCGCCGATGCAATGCCGCCGGCCGGCTTGTAGCCCACCTCGATCCCCGTCTCCTCGTGGAACCAGCGGATCATCCGGATCATCGCCAGCGAGGTGACGAGGTTGGCGTTCACCTTCTCCTTGCCGGTCGAGGTCTTGATGAAGTCGGCGCCGGCCAGCATGCACACCAGCGAGGCCTTGGCCACATTGGTCTGCGTCGCGAGTTCGCCCGTGCCGAGGATCGTCTTGATGTGCGCGTCGCCGCACGCCTTGCGGAACGCCTTCACCTGGTCGTAGAGCGCCTGCCAGTCGCCGTTCAGCACCATCTGGCGCTCGATGACGATGTCGATCTCCTCTGCGCCGTCCCATACCGAGGCCTCGATCTCCTTCAGCTTGGTCTCGAGCGGCGCGAGCCCGTGCGGAAAGGCGGTCGACACCGCGGCGACCGGAATGCCGGTGCCCTCCAGCGCCGCCACCGCCGTGCCGACGAAGCTGTGATAGACGCACACTGCGCCGGGCCGGATCGCGAGATCGGAGACGCCCAGCCCCTCGAGCAGCTCGCGCCGCACCGGCTGGCGTGCCTTGGCGCACAGCCGTTCCACCCGTCCCGGCGTATCGTCGGAGTTGAGCGTGGTGAGGTCGATGAAGGTGATCGCCTTGAGCAGCCAGGCGAGCTGCCACTCTTTCTTGACGCTCCGGCGGGCCGGCAGCGTCGCGGCGCGTCGCTCCAGCGCCGAGCGGTTCATGCGCACTCGTCCCACCCAGTCGAGGTCGAGCGGGAAGCCTGGATTGCGCCGATGTACCGGCCCGGCCGGCGCGGTGGGTGTGCCGGACGTGCTGCCCGGCCGGTCGACCACTCTGAGAGTCATAGCGCCTCCACCAGTGCGGGGAACAGTCTTTTCAGCTTCTCGGCACCCTGCACTGCCATTGCCTTGGTGTGTTCGTGCGAAATCTTCTCGTCCGATAGCCCCGCACCCATATTGGTGATCGAGGAACAGGCCCAGACCCTGAGGCCCAGCATGCGGCCGAGGATCACCTCCGGCGCAGTCGACATGCCGACCGCGTCGGCGCCCAGCCGGATCGCCATGCGGATTTCCGCGACGGTCTCGAAGCTCGGTCCAGAGTACCAGAGATACACGCCCTCGTTCAACGCGATCCCGAGCTGTTCGCCGAGCGCGATGCTCCTGGCGCGCAGGGCAGGGTCGTAGGCATCCACCATGTTGACGAAACGCCGGTCCGTCGGCTCGCCGATCAGCGGGTTCATTCCGGCATAGTTGATGTGGTCGGAAATCAGCATCAGTTCGCCGCGCGGTATGCGCTCGGTCAGCGAGCCGGCCGAGTTGGTCAGCAGCAGGGTTTCCGCCCCGAGCGCCGCCATGGTCTCCAGCGCCGGCCGCATCGCGGCGGCATTGCCATGCTCGTAGTAGTGCTCCCGGCCGGTGAGGATGGCGATCCGCTTGCCGCCCATGCTGCCGATCAGCAGCTCCCGGCCATGCCCGGTCACCCCGCCCGAGGGAAAGCCCTCGAGTTCGGCATAGGGGATGCTCACCTTGTCAGAAAGCGCGTCGCCCAGCGCCGACAGGCCGGAACCGAGCACCAGTGCCGCCGCGATCGGCGCGCTGCCCGCGCGGTCACGAATGATGTCGAGGGGCTGGGTCATGCTGTCTGAACTTTCATGAGCTTATGCGTCAGTAGGCGGGCAACACTGCGCCACCCGCGCCGGGTGACACCTTCTCGCTTGCCGGCGGCAATCGCTTAGTGAACCGGCGCCGGCTGTGATCGCCTTCTCCCCTTGAGGGAAAAGGTGCCCGAAGGGCGGATGAGGGGCGGTTCGGCAAGCGCTCAAACTCCCGTAGCTCCGCTCCGACCCGGACAATCTTATCTGCGATAGTCCTGCTCTTTTGAGGGAGGTCGGGAGGGGGGTGAGCCCACGCGCGCTCACTTGCCCAAAAACTCCGGCCCGAAACTGTGCGGCAGCAATTGTTCCAGCGTCTGCTCCAGCGGCGCGCCCTCGACGCCGTGCGACACCACCACCACGTCCGGGTCGGCGAATTCGCGGATGCGCTGCCGGCAGCCGCCGCAGGGCGTCACCGGCATGGTGCCGGGGCCGGTCACATAGATGCGCCGGATACGGCGCCCGCCGCCTGCGATCATGGCGGCGATGGCCGAGGGCTCCGCACAGTTGCCGACCGGATAGGCGGCGTTCTCGACGTTGCAGCCCGAATAGATGTTACCGTCATCCGCAAGGATCGCAGCCCCGACCTGGAACTTCGAATAGGGAGCATAGGCCCGCGCACGCACGGCCTCGGAGGCGGCGAACAGCTCTGCGTCACGTGGGTGGGTCATGGGCGGTTTCCCTGCATCGGCGGCAGCGCTCCCCTCCCTCTTGATGGGAGGGGCCGGGGGTGGGGGTCCATCGGTGATCGACCGCACGACCCCCCTCGCCAACCTTCCCCCTCAAGGGTGGAGGGAGACTGAAGCATCGCGGCCGTCGACACCAAGAGAGCCCGCATCACCGCTCCTTTGTGTAGGGCACGCCACCGGCTTTGGGCCCTACCGCCTTGCCGATGAAGCCCGCCAGCAGCACCACCGTCAGCACATAGGGCAGCGCCTGGATCACCTGGATCGGCACATCGCTGATCACCGGGATCTGGAAGGTCTGCAGGCGCATTTGCAGTGCATTGAGGAAGCCGAACAGCAGGCAAGTGAACATCGCCGGCACCGGCTTCCATTTGGCGAAGATCAGCGCCGCAAGCGCGATGAAGCCCTGGCCGGCCGTCATGTTGTTGCCGAAGCTCGACCCCTGCGCGATGGAGAAGGACGCGCCGGCCATGCCGCAGAGCAGCCCGGTGATGATCACCGCCTGGTAACGCAGCAGCACCACCGAGATACCTGCCGTGTCGACGGCCTTCGGATTCTCGCCCACCGCCCTGAGTCGCAGCCCGAACCGGGTGCGGTAGAGCACATAGGCCGTGACGGCCACCATGATGAAGGCGATGTAGACGAGGATGTAGTGGCCCGAGATCAGCTCGTAATAGATCTGGCCGATCACCGGCACGTCCATCAGCTCCCGGGCGAAGGGCAGGTCCAGCGCGGTGAAGCGGCTGCCTTGCGGCAGCGCCGGTGTGCGCCCGCCCTGCTGGAACCATTGCTGGCCGAGGAAGGTGGTGAGCCCGGCTGCCAGCATGTTGATGGCGACGCCGGCGATCAGCTGGTTACCCTTGAGCGTGATGGCGGCGGCGCCCTGCAGCAGCGCGGTGGCTGCGGATACGGCCATGCCGGCGGCCAGGCCGAGCCAGGCGGAGCCGGAGAGCGCCGCGACGACCGCGGCGGCAAAGGCTGCAGCCAGCATCTTGCCCTCGAGCCCGATGTCGAACACGCCGGCGCGCTCGGAATAAAGGCCCGCGAGACAGGCGAGGAGCAGCGGCGCCGACAGCCGGATCGTGGCGTCCAGTAGCGAGAGGATGACGGGGAAATCCACGGCTCAGCTCTCCGTCGACGCGGTTTCGCGCTTCACCGCTTCCGCCTTCTGCTCGGGCGAAAACAGCATGAAGGTGCGCTCGAGCGGCGGCCGCAGCAGCCCCTCCATCGCTCCGGTGAACAGGATCACCAGCGCCTGGATCACCACCACCATATAGCGGTCGAGTCCGGGGATGACATATTGCAGCTCGTTGCCGCCCTGGTAGAGCACCCCGAACAGCAGTCCTGCGAGGGCGATGCCGATCGGATGGTTGCGCCCCATCAGCGCCACCGCAATTCCGACGAAGCCGGCGTCGGCGACGAAGTCGAGCGCCAGCCGGTTCTGCACCCCCAGCACCTCGTTCACCGCCACCATGCCGGCCAGTGCGCCCGATACCGTCATGACGATCATGATGATCGCCGAGTTGGACATGCCCGCATAGCGCGAGGCCGTGGGGTTCTGCCCCAACGTCCGCATGGCGAAGCCGAACTTCGTCCGCCAGATGACGACATAGACGACGATCAGCGCGATGATGGCGAGGAACAACGACAGGTTGACCGGCGTGCCGCGAAAGAAGCCGAAGAACTCGCCCAGCTGTGGCATGCGGCCGGTCGGCGCGATAATCTCCGACTGCGGGCCCATCGACGACGCCGGCTTCAGCACGCGGTTCAGCATGTAAACCATGATCGCCGAAGCGATGAAGTTGAACATGATGGTTGTGATGACGACGTGGGAGCCGCGCTTGGCCTGCAGCCAGCCCGGAACGAATGCCCAGAAGCCACCGAAGGCGGCGGCAGCGAGGATGCCGGCGGCCATCACCAGCGTCCAGTGCGTATGCTGCAGCGCCAGCGCCACGAGGATCACGCCCAGCCCGGCGATATAGGCCTGCCCGTTGCCGCCGATGTTGAACAGGCCGGCATGCGCGGCAAAGGCCACCGCGAGACCGGTGAAGATGAAGTTGGTGGTGTAGTAGAGCGTGTAGCCGAGATTGAAGCCGTTGCCGAACGCGCCGGTAATGATGGCGCCCATGGCAGCGATCGGGTTCTGCCCGATCATCAGCACCACGAGGCCGGACACCACCAGCGCCAGCGTCAGGTTCAGCAGCGGCAGCAGCGCGATGTCGGCCCAGCGGGGCAGGGGGCGGGTGGCGCTCATGCTCTGGGGGTGTCCTTGCCGATGCCGGCCATCAGCAGGCCGAGTTCACCTTCTGTGGCGGTCGCGGGGTCCGCCTCGCCAACGATATGGCCGTCGAACATCACGATGATGCGGTCGGCCAGCGAGCGGATTTCGTCCAGCTCCACCGAGACCAGCAGGATCGCCTTGCCGGCGTCCCGCATCTTGACGATCTGGTTGTGAATGAACTCGATGGCGCCGATATCGACACCCCGCGTCGGCTGCCCGACGATCAGCACATCCGGGTTGCGCTCCATTTCGCGGGCCAGCACGATCTTCTGCTGGTTGCCGCCCGAGAACAGCGAGGTCTTCAGCCGGTTGTTGGGCGGCCGGATATCGTACTGCTTGATCCGTTCCTCCGCCTGGCGGCGCGCTGCCCCGATATCGAGGAACATGCCCGGCCCGTACTCGTCGCTTTCCTGGTAGCCGAGAATTGAGTTTTCCCATTCCTCGAAGCCGGTGACGAGGCCCATGCGCTGCCGGTCCTCGGGAACGTGGGCGAGGCCCGCGGCGCGGGCCCGGGCGGCGCCATCGTCGCCGCGCAACTGGAGCGGCGTGCCCTTGAGCAGAACGCGGCCGGAGCGCTGGTCGCGCATGCCCGAGACGGCTTCGAGCAGCTCGCTCTGGCCGTTGCCGGACACGCCGGCTATGCCGACGATCTCGCCGGCCCGCACCGTGAAGCTGACGCCCTTGACGCGCTCGACACCGAGATCATCGGCAACCACCAGGTTCTCGACGCGCAGCAATTCCTGGCCGGGGTTGGCGGGGCCTTTGTCGACCCGCAGCAGCACACGCCGGCCGACCATCAGTTCGGCCAGTTGCTCGGGATTGGTCTCGGCCGTCTTGACCGTCGCCACGATCTGGCCTTGTCGCATCACCGAGACATTGTCGGTGATGGCCATGATCTCGCGCAGCTTGTGGGTGATGAAGATCACCGTCTTGCCCTGCGCGCGCAGCGTCTCGAGCACCCGGAACAGATCGTCAGCCTCCGTCGGCGTCAGCACGCCGGTCGGCTCGTCGAGGATCAGGATGTCGGCGCCGCGATACAGCGCCTTCAGGATTTCGACGCGCTGCTGCTGGCCGACCGAGATGTCCTCGATGATCGCATCGGGATCGACCTCCAGGTCGTATTCGGCCTCCAGCCGGTCCAGCTCCTTGCGCGCCCGAGCAAGACTGGGGGCGAGGAAACCTGAATCCTCGGCGCCGAGCACGACGTTTTCGAGGACGGAGAAATTGTCGACCAGCATGAAGTGCTGGTGCACCATCCCGATCCCCAGCGCCAGGGCGTGGCTGCTGTCAGTGATGGTCTGCTGCGTGCCGTTGATCGCGATGGTGCCGCTGTCGGCACTATAGAAGCCGTACAGGATCGACATCAGCGTCGATTTGCCCGCGCCGTTCTCGCCGACAATGCCGTGAATAGTGCCCTTGGCGACCTTCAGATCGATATCGCGGTTGGCGTGCACCGGACCGAACCGCTTGTTAATGCCGGCAAGCTCGATGGCCCAGCCGGCAGCCGGGGCGGAGGCAGCGGCCGTCTCCGGCCGCTGCGCGTTCAATTCACCGTCCCGGCTCATGCCGAACTCAGACGGGGCAGTTCGAGTCGGTGGTGTAGTCGTGCACCGAAATCTCGCCGGCGACGATCTGCGCCTTCAGCGCCTCGAGGGCCGCGACGTCCTCTTCGGTGACCAGCGACGCGTTGTGCTCGTCCACCGAGTAGCCAACGCCGTCCTCGGCGAGACCCAGCACGGTGAGGCCGGGCGTGAAGGTCGCATCGTCGCCCGCTTCGTTGAAGGCGGTGATGATGGCGGTATCGACCCGCTTCAGCATCGAGGTCAGCACCGAGCCGGGGTGCAGGTAGTTCTGGTTGCTGTCGACGCCGATCGAGTACTTGCCGGCATCGGCCATGGCCTGCAGCACGCCGAGGCCCGAGCCGCCGGCGGCGGCGTAGACGATGTCGGAACCGGCATCCATCGAGGCCTGGGCCAGCTCACCGGCGGTCACCGGGTCGTTCCAGGCGGCCGGGGTCGTGCCGGTATAGGCTTCGGTGATCCGGATGTCCGGGTTCACGGCCTTCGCGCCCTGGGCATAGCCGCAGTAGAACTTGTGGATCAGCGGCACGTCCATGCCACCCACGAAGCCGATCGCGCCGCTCTCGGACTTGCGGGCCGCCAGCGCGCCCACGAGGAAGGAGCCGGTGTGCTCGTCGAACAGGATCGACTGCACGTTGTCGCCCGGCACCACGGTGTCGATCACCACGAAATTGGTGTCCGGGAAGTCCGGCGCGATATTGTCGAGCACGCCGTTCCACATGAAGCTCATCATGACGATGGGGTTGTGGCCCTGGCTGGCGAACCGGCGCACCGCCTGCTCGCGCTGCGCGTCGTTCTGCAGCTCGAGGTCGACGAAGGTGCCGCCGGTCTCGGCCGCCCACTGGGTCGCGCCATTATAGGCCGCTTCGTTGAAGGACTTGTCGAACTTGCCGCCCAGATCGTAGATCAGCGCCGGCTGGGCCAGTGCTGCCCCGGCCGACAGCGCCACGGCGGCCACACCGGCCGCGAGGACCGCAACGCGCTTGGTGAAGTGGTTCATGAGGTGAGTCTCCCTGTCTCGCGCATGGGCCGGCTGGTGCCGCCGGCAAGGACCCGCGCGTTGCCCGCAAATACATCCCGCAAAGCGGCATGCTGGCAAGAGGGAACTCGCCGGATTTTTGACCAAATGGGCAAAATCGTGTCGTCGGCCCGTCAGGCGGCGGGGAGCGGCGTCACCTCGATCCCCATCGCGCGGCCGAAGCGGGCGAAGAACCCGTCGATGATCTTCTGCGCCGAGCCGCCGACCACGGCCTTGCCGAGCTTCATGATGCCGCCATCGGCGCCGCCCTCGGCGACGAACACCAGCTCGGTGCCGCCCTCCATGTCGGCGAGCGCGATATTGGCCGCCGCTTCGGCCTTCCCGAGCAGCCCGCCCCGTCCGCGCCCCGCCAGCGTGTAGCGCTCGGCGGCGACCACGTCGCGCAGCTCGAGGTCGCCCGTGAACACCGGCTGCATCAGCCCGAAATTCACCTGGATCTCGCATTCCAGCGTCGACGGGCCCGTCCATTCCAGCCGGCGGCAGCCCGGAATTGCGGCCTGCAGCGTCGCCGCGTCGTTGAGCCGCGCCCACACCTCGGCGCGCGGCGCCGCGAAGAGATACCTGCCGCCGAATTGCATCCTGTTGCCGCTCCCTCTGCTGGCGTCCGCCTCACCTAGTGCGCGCGGACGCCCGGCGCAACGCGGCAAGCGCGCAACACTGCTGCAAAACCGTTGCCGCTGCCTCTTTGCGTGCAGCTTTTTCGCACCATATCCGGCAAATTGGCGGGCCGGTTGAGGGTGTTGATTGTCACCGCCCATCCCCCCGATAAATCATGCACCCTGAACGGTGCGAGCGGAGAGAGAGCGTCGAATGGCCACCGAACTGATGGACAAGCCCCTGCAGTATCTCGACCGGGCGATGAGCTCGATCAAGGATCTCGGCATCTGGCCGGAGCAGGCCGTCGAGCAGCCGATCACCGGCCTGCTCGCCGAGATCACCCATCTCGACGAGACCCGCGTCATCCTCATCGGCCGCACGCTGACCCAGGCGAGCGCCTTCAACGAGGTCGTGCGCAGCCAGGTCGCGCAGATGAATGTCGGCGAGCGCTACAACACCATCACCGAGAGCTTCAACTCCATCCGCGACGACGCCAAGGGCCTCGTGGACCAGCTCGACGACGGCAAGCTCGATTTGTTCGAGCGCGCCTCCAATGTCTGGATGAAGATCAGTCGCGGCGACATCGCCACGCGCTTCGACAAGATTCGCACCATCTATCTCGACGTCTCCAAGGAGACCAAGAACCAGATCGACCGCGAGCACACCATCCTCGAAGCCTATCGCGATTTCCGTGGCGCGCTGAAGCAGGCCGAGGTGATGGCGCTCGAACTGCTCGAGACCGCCACCGCTCGCCTCGACGAGAAAAAGCAGGCGCTTCAGGCGGCGAGCGACGCCGTGGCCGCCTTCACCGAAGGCACCGCGGCCGATCGCGCTCGCCTCGAAATGGATCGCGACGAGAAGCTGCGCGAGCTGCAGAACGAGGAGCGCCGCTACCAGATCAGCAAGGATCTGAGCGACAACCTCACCATCTCCTATTCCACCTCCGAGGTGGTGATGGCGCGCCTGATGCAGACCACTCAGGCCAAGGAACGGGTTTACCAGCAGGCCATCAGCTTCTTCTCCACCAACGAGACGGTGTTCACCGCGCTCTCGGCCTCGTTCACCGGCATGTTCGGCCTGCACGAATCGACCGAGACGCTGAACGCCATGAAGGAAGGCATGTCCAAGAGCCTTGAGACCCTGAGCGAGATCGGCGACCGGGTCGGCGAGGCGGCGGTCAAGGCCGGCTACGGCCCCACCATCCGCGCCGATGCAGTCAAGAAGCTCGTGGACAGCGTCGTTTCCTTCCAGGAGAAGTCCCGCACCATCATCAACGAGATGCGCGAACAGTCGACGAAGAACTCGGCGGAGATCCGCGACGCGGTGGAGGACGGCAAGCGCCGGCTCGCCCAACTCGCTGCCGAGGGCAACGCGCTGATGCTGGAAGAGCGGCAGGGCTGATAGGGGACGTTCACGCCCGACAGTGGTGAGGACGAGTTGAGTACGGTGACGCAAGCAGCGGAGAAGGCCCCTCTCGACGAGGTGATGCTGGCAATGGACGTGGTGGATACGCTGCGCCATCGGCAGGATCTCGTCGAGCGCGAACTCGCGGGCGAGGCCCGCGAGGCGGCGCTGGTCGAAAAGCTGCGCGACATCTACCGGCACCAGGGCATCGAGGTGTCGGACGCCGTGCTGCGCGAAGGCGTGAAGGCGCTGGCGGAGAGCCGCTTCAGCTATACCCCGCCGCCGCCAAGCCTCAAGCGAAGCCTCGCTCTGCTCTATGTCCGGCGGCGCAAATGGGGCCCCGCGGTCCTTGCCATCCTTCTCGCGCTGATCCTCGGGCTTGGTGGCTATTTCCTCGCCTGGCAGCCGATCCAGAACGCCCAGGCAGAGGCGGCGCGCATCGAACTGTCCGAGACCCTGCCGGCGCGCATGGACGAACTCTATGCGGCCGTCTTCGAGGAAACCAAGGTGCAGCAGGCCGTGGTTCAGGCCGAGGACCTGCGCAGCCGCGGCAAGATCGCCGCCGCTGAGGGCGACCGCGCAGGCGTCGACCGCGCCATCGCCGGCCTCACCGCGCTGCGCGATCGGCTGCGGCAGGAATACACCCTGCGCATCGTTAATCGCGAGGGCCAGCGCACCGGCTTCTGGACTTTCCCGGAGATCAACACCGCCGCAACCAATTTCTACGTCGTCGTCGAGGCCATCGGCAGCGACGGCAAGCCCCTGTCGCTCCCCATCACCAGCGAGGAGAACGGACAGACCGAAACGGTTGCGATGTGGGGCGTGCGCGTGCCGGAAAGTACCTACCGGGCGGTCGAGGCCGACAAGCTCGACGATGGCATTGTCGAGCGCAGCACGGTCGGCATCAAGCAGTATGGGTTCCTCGATGTGGACTACGTCATGCCCGTTCTGGGCGGGGCGGTAACGCGGTGGTGATGCGGTGACGCTGTCCGGACCAGAGGCGCTCCGTTCGCTGGACGATGCGCTCAGAGACATCCGCCGCGAGGAGGATGAGATCGCGCGCCGGCTTGCCCGGTCGGCCGAACTCGTCACCAAGTTCCGCGAGACCGAGAGCGAATTGCTGCGCCAGCTCGCCGCCGTCCGGCTCGACCCGCAGACCCAGGCCGAGTTGAGTGGTCGGCTGTCGCAGGCCGAGATGCGGGCGCGCGACATGCTCGCCCGCCATGCCGATGAACTCGCCACCGCCGAAAAGGAGCTGAAGGGGGTCGATCGCCGCATTGCCGATCTGGCCGTCGAGCGCAACGCCCAGACTCAGGCGCTCGAGAAGGCACAGCAGCAACTGGCGCGCCTCGCCGAGAAGGCGGCGGCCGAAGTGGCCGGCAATCCCGACTATGTCGCGCGCCGCAAGACGGCCGACGAACTGGCCGAAGTCGCCGCCGAAAGCCTGCGCAAGACCGAGCTGGCGGAAGCGGACCGTGAGCAGAAGGGGCGTCCCTACCGCGAGGATCCGCTCTTCATGTATCTGTGGGAGCGTGGCTACGGCACCCGCAACTATCGCGAAAACAACCTCATTCGCTATCTCGACGGCATCGTTGCCGGGATGGTCCGCTTCCCCGAGGCGCGGGTGAACTTCGCCATGCTCAACGACATCCCATTGCGCCTGCGCGAGCATGCCGAGCGCCAGCAGCAGGCGGCGCAGAAGGCCGAGGATGCCGTCGAGGCCATGGAGAAGGCCGCCATCGACGCGGCCGGTGGCCGTCCCGCCCGCGAGGCCATGGAGGGCGCCGAGGCGCGAATCGCGGCGATCGATGCCGAAATGCTCAAGCTCGAGGACAGCCGCGACGAGCAGTTGCGGCGCCAGCGTGATCTGGCCCAGGGCCGCGACCCGGCCTTTGCCGGCGCCGTCGAGGGGCTGGCCGATGCCCTGTCGCGCGAAGACATCCGTACCCTCATCGCCGAAGCGCGGCGCACCGAGACCGGGCGCGACGACACCATCGTCAAGCAGATCGACGACATCCGCCAGCGCGCCCAGGAGGAGGATGCCGACAGCCGCGACCAGCGCAGCCGCCTCAAGACCCTCGCCGCCCGCCGTCGCGAACTCGAGGACATCCAGTACGAGTTCAAGAAGCAGAATTTCGACAACCCGCATTCCCGCTTCCGCGAAGACAAGCTGGTCGGCGACATGCTCGATGGCTTTTTGCGCGGCAGCATCAGCGCCGCCGACTACTGGGGGCAATGGCGGAACAGCCAGAGCTGGGACAGCACCTACCGCAAGGCACCGCCGTCCTCCGGCAGCTTCCAATGGCCCGACTCCAGCATCTCCGGCGGTTCCGCGCGACCAAACCGGCGCAGCAGCGGCTTCGGCGGCAGCTGGGGACGGCTACCGGGTGGCGGCGGCTCAGGCGGCGGTTCGGGTGGTGGCTCTGGCGGATCCGGCGGCGGCTTCTCCCGCCCCCGCAGCGGCTCATCCGGCTCGCGCAAGGGCGGCGGCTTCAAGACCGGCGGCGGGTTCTGACCGGCAATGAGCCGCCTGCGGCGCGCCCGTCCGGACAGGTGATGCCGGATGCATGACGATGAGGTCGAAATCGGCGTCGATGTGGCGCGCGTGCTGATTGACCAGCAGTTTCCGCAGTTTCGCGCCGAGGACGTCGTCCCCGTCGCGGGCGCTGGCACCGTCAACGCCATCTTCCGCATCGGCACCGGCCATTCTGCGCGCTTTCCCTTGCGGCGGATGGACCCGGCTGCCTGCGCGCAATTGCTCGCCGCAGAGGCAGCCGCCAGTGCGACCTTCGCCAGTTACTGCCCGGTGCCCGGCCCGCGGCCCGTCGGCCTCGGTCGACCCGGTGCCGGCTACCCGATGCCATGGTCCATCCAGACCTGGCTGCCGGGCGAAGTCGCGACGCCGCCGGGGCAGGCGGGGTCCGCAGCCTTTGCCGGCGATCTCGCGGCGCTCGTTGCCGCTCTGCGTCGTGTCGATCCTCAGGGCCGCGGGTTCGACGGGCGCGGTCGGGGCGGCACGCTGTCGGATCACGATGGCTGGATGGAGCAGTGTTTCGCCAAGAGCGAGGGGCTGCTCGATGTCCCGCGGCTGCGCACCCTGTGGCAGAGGTTTCGCCGGCTGCCGCCGCCCGACCGGCCCGCCATGTGTCATCGGGATTTGATCCCCGCCAACCTGCTTGTTGCAGGCGAGCGACTGGTCGGCGTGCTCGACACCGGTAGCTTCGGCCCGACGGACCCGGCCCTCGATCTCGTCGCGGGTTGGCACCTGCTCGATTCTGCCGCTCGTGCCCTGTTCCGCGACGCCCTCGCCATCCCCGACGCCGAGTGGCTGCGCGGCGCCGCCTGGGCCTTCGAGCAGGCCATGGGCCTCGTCTGGTACTACCGGCTGTCGAATCCCACCATGAGCGCCCTCGGCCGCAGCACCCTCCACCGCCTGCTCGAGGCACCCGAGCTGCAGCATGTGGGCCAGCTGTCCTGAACCGTACCCCGTTCGGGCCCCCGCACCGACGCTGCAGTCGTCTCCCTCCGCCTTGTGGGGAGGGCTATCGCATATGGCACCGGGGCTAGCTGCGATCGCCTTCTCCCCTTGAGGGAGAAGGTGCCCGAAGGGCGGATGAGGGGTCGATCGGCTGGCGCACTAAACCGTCCGTCGCTCTGCTCCGATCGGCACAATCCTTGCGGATTGTGCACCCCCTCATCCGGCGCTACGCGCCACCTTCTCCCGCAAGGGGAGAAGGGAACCGTTCATAGACCCGTGCAAGATTCCGTATGCGATAGCCCGCCATCGAAGTGGAGGGCGCCAGACTGACACGCAAGTGCGGGCAGAGACGCTTCAGCTACGCCTCAATACGCCCGTGACACCGTGAATTCGGCGATGTCGCCGAGCAGCGTCTTCATCTCCGACGGCGGCAGGAGACGTAGCGCCTCGCGGGCGCGGCGCGCATGCATATGCGCCTGCTCCACGGTGCGCGCCAGGGTGCCGAGCCGGTTGAGGATGCTCAGCACCGCCCGGAACTGCGCTTCGCTCGCGTCGGTATGCCCGAGCGCCGCGATGATGGCGTCACGGTCGGCCGGCGAGGCCACCTCCAGCGCGAGGATGATCGGCAGCGTCATCTTGCCTTCGCGCAGATCGTCGCCGGTATTCTTGCCCAGCGTTCCGGACTCGCCGCGATAGTCCAGCACGTCGTCCACCAGTTGAAAGGCGTAGCCCAGCTCGCGCCCATAGTCGCGCAGCGCGCGCCGGCCTGCGGCATCGGCGCCGCCGGCCATGGCGCCGACTTCGGTCGCAGCCTCGAACAGCGTCGCGGTCTTGGCGCGGATGACTTCGTCATAGTCTTCGGCGGTCGCGGAAAGGTCGCGCGCCTTCGCCAGTTGCAGCACCTCGCCCTCGGCGATCACGGTCGCGGCGCGCGAGATCACGCCCAGCGCTTCGACATTGCCCGTCTCGACCATCATCATGAAGGCCTGCCCGAGCAGGAAGTCGCCCACCAGCACGCTCGCCTGGTTGCCCCAGCGCATCCGTGCCGCCGCCCGGCCGCGCCGCATGGCGCTCTCGTCGACAACGTCGTCATGCAGCAGCGTGGCGTTATGCATGAACTCGACGGCGGCCGCGAAATTCACCTCGCTGCCGTCGGCCCGGCCGAACAAGGCCGCTGCCGCCACGGTCAGCATCGGCCTGAGACGCTTCCCGCCCGCATCGATCAGGTAGCGCGCCACCTCGGGTACCAGCTCGACATGCGAATTGGCGCGGTCGAGGATCATGGCGTTCACCCGATCCATGCCGCCGCGCGTTGCCACTAGCAGGCGGTCCAGTGCTCTCTCGCTCTGGGCCTCGTCCGCCGCTGCCGCAATGAGTGCCATGAAATCCCCGGTTTGAGGTCCTCGTCGCGGACCCTATAGTCTCGTGTCAGCCAACCGCCAAGCTGGTGCGATGTCCCTAGAGCACGACGCCGATCTTGTAAAACAACTATCGCCGACGCGCGATGCCTTTTTGGGCGGCCGACTTTTTGTCGCGCAGCCGGCGCGGGGCTTCCGTGCCGGCCTCGATTCCGTGCTTCTGGGTGCTGCGGTACGCCCTCATGCAAGTCGGCTGCTCGACCTTGGTTCCGGCGTCGGCACCGCAGCGCTGGTCGCGCTGGCCGATCGCCCGCAAATGCAGGCGACGCTGGTCGAGGCCGATCCGGCCATGGCCGCCCTCGCCGCCGAGAATGTGCTCGCCAACGGCATGGCCGAACGCGCCCGGGTGCTGACGCTCGATCTCACCGGCCGCGGTGCCGAACGCAGCGCCGCCGGGCTCGAGGCCGATCACTACGAGAGCGTGATCGCCAACCCGCCCTTCTTCGATCCGCGGCGCGGCTCGGCTCCGGTGCCGGCCCGGGCCGGGGCGCGACACATGGCAGCAGCCCAGCTCGATCTGTGGGTGCGCGCCGCTGCCGGCCACGCCGCGCCCGATGGCGAAGCGATCTTCATCTATCCCGCTGCCGGAGTGCCCGCGCTGCTCGCCGCCTGCACCGGCCGCTTCGGCGCCCTCACGCTCCTGCCGCTCTCCCCGCGCGAAGGAGATGCGGCCCATCGCGTGCTGCTGCGCGGCATCAAGGGCTCGCGCGCCCCTTTCACCCTGCTCGCTACTCGAGTCCTCCACCATGACGGCAGCCGCGACTTCCGCGCCGAATTCGATGCCTTGTTCCGCGGCAACGGCGCTCTGGTCTGGTAAATCCCCGTCCGGCCACATACATCTGGGCCGCTGCACGAAAGGACTTCGATGGGTTTGGCTGGAACAGTGAAGCGCTGGCTGGGCGGGGGTGGCCCGGTCATCCCCGTGGTGCGCCTGCACGGCGTGATTGCCGCCGAGCAGCGGCCCGGTCGGCTGAACATCGAAAGCGTCGGCCCGCTGCTCGATCGCGCCTTCGCGTTCCGCAAGGCCCCGGTGGTCGCCATCGTGGTAAACTCGCCGGGCGGCTCCGCGGTGCAGTCGCGGCTGATCGCCAAGCGCATCCGCGACCTCGCCGCCGAGCACGACAAGCGCGTGCTGGTCTTCGTCGAGGATGCGGCGGCGTCCGGCGGCTATTTCATCGCCACCGCCGGCGACGAGATCATCGTCGATCCCTCCGCCATCGTCGGCTCCATCGGCGTCATCTATGCGAGCTTCGGCTTCGTCAGCGCCATGCGCAAGCTCGGCATCGAGCGGCGCGTGCACACCGCCGGGCAGAGCAAATCCACCCTCGATCCCTTCCTCCCCGAAAAGGCCGAGGACATCGAGCGCATCAAGACGCTCGAAGGCGACATTCACGAGGTGTTCATAGACTGGGTCAAAATGCGGCGCGGCGACCGCCTGACGGCGGATCGCGACCTCTTCACCGGCGAATTCTGGAGCGGTCGGCGCGGCGTCGAGCTCGGTCTCGTCGATGCCGTCGGCGACATGCACGAGACGCTCCGCGCCCGCTTCGGCCGCGACGTGCAACTGCGCCCGATCGCGCCGCGGCGCCCGATGTTCAGCCTGCCGCGGCTGACCATCGCCGCCGAACTGGCCGCCGCCGCCGAGGATCGCGCCATGTGGGCGCGGCTGGGGCTCTGACGCGATGACGGCGATCGTACTCCGCATCATCGTTCTCGCCGTCGTCTTCGGGCTGATCTTCTGGGGCGTGAGCCGCATCATCCGCGACTGGAGAAACGCCTACCGCGTCGCCGACGAGACCCGGCACCGCCGCGACGTCAAGGAGCGCGCCCGCCCCGATGTCGTGACCCTGAAGCGCGACAAGGACGGCAAGTTCCGCCCGCCGGACGACCCCGCCGCCTGACATCTGGGCGGTTGACCGGCCCCCCTGCGCCCACTAGGTTCCGGCCGCCATTCGAGCCCGGACCTGACTGTCATGACCGACGCCCAGCCTGCCCACATGAACCCCCGGAATTCCTTCCAGGGGCTCATCCTGACGCTCCAGCGCTACTGGGCGGAGCAGGGTTGCGTCATCCTGCAGCCCTACGACATGCAGATGGGCGCCGGCACCTTCCACACCGCCACCACGTTGCGCGCTCTCGGCCCGAAGCCCTGGAAGGCCGCCTATGTGCAGCCCTCCCGCCGCCCCAAGGACGGCCGCTACGGCGAGAACCCCAACCGGCTGCAGCACTATTACCAGTTCCAGGTGATCCTGAAGCCCTCGCCGGACAACATCCAGCAGCTCTATCTCGACAGCCTCGCCGCCATCGGCCTCGACTCGTCCGTGCACGACATCCGCTTCGTCGAGGATGACTGGGAGAGCCCGACGCTCGGCGCCTGGGGGCTGGGCTGGGAGTGCTGGTGCGACGGCATGGAGGTGAGCCAGTTCACCTATTTCCAGCAGGTCGCCGGCTTTGAGACCATGCCGGTGCCCGGCGAGATCACCTACGGACTCGAGCGCCTCGCCATGTATGTGCAGGGCGTCGAGAACGTCTACGACCTCAACTTCAACG
>VFQR01000555.1_pt1 | contig 47539 bp, 43 predicted proteins | sample 3512321 | NCBI WGS metagenome assembly VFQR01 (sample SAMN10412374, study PRJNA504923) | tailings metagenome | isolation source: Relicate 3 Philex TSF1 revegetated site | place: Philippines: Tuba, Benguet | collected 2017-08-29 | reverse complement strand
GGCGCTTTCAACGACTTCTTCACCTGATCGAGATCGAGCGCGCGATAGGCGTCCCATTCGGTCAGGATCACGAGCACGTCGGCGCCGTCGATGGCCTGATAGGGCGTCTCGCAAAACTCAAGTCCGGGCAGCATGGGTTTTGCCTGCTCCATGCCTTCGGGATCGTGGGCGCGGACTTTCGCGCCGGCCTTCTGCAGGTCCGACACCAATGCAAGACTTGGCGCGTCGCGCATGTCATCGGTGTTCGGCTTGAAGGTGAGGCCGAGCACCGCAATGGTCTTGCCGCTCAGCGAGCCACCGGCGGCTTTCTCCACGCGCTGCACGAGCTTCTTTTTGCGGTTGTCGTTCACGGAGATGACGGACTCGACAATCGTGACCGGCGACTTTGCGTCCTGCGCGGTCTTCACCAGCGCCAGCGTGTCCTTGGGAAAGCAGGAGCCGCCATAGCCCGGACCGGCATGCAGGAACTTCGAACCGATGCGGTTGTCGAGGCCGATGCCGCGCGCCACTTCCTGCACGTTCGCGCCGACCGCTTCGCAAAGATCGGCGATCTCGTTGATGAAACTGATTTTGGTCGCGAGAAATGCGTTGGCTGCGTATTTGATCAGTTCGGCCGTGCGGCGGCCGGTCACGACGATAGGTGCCGCGTTGAGATAAAGCGGGCGATAGACTTCCACCATGACATCGCGCGCGCGGCTATCCTCGGTACCGATCACGATGCGGTCGGGCCGCTTGAAGTCGGCGATGGCGGCACCCTCGCGCAGGAATTCCGGATTGGAAACAACCGCTATTTCACCTTTCGGCTTTACTTCGCGGATGATTTTTTCGATTTCATCGCCGGTACCGACCGGCACCGTGGACTTGGTGACGAGCACGGTGAAATTCTCGACACATTCCGCGACTTCGCGGGCGGCCTGAAAAACATAGGTCAGGTCCGCATGGCCGTCGCCGCGGCGGGCAGGGGTGCCGACCGCGAGGAACAGCACTTCGGAATCGCGCACGGCGGCGGGGATGTCGGTGGAGAAGGACAGGCGCTTCTCCTTCACATTGCGCGCCACCAGTTCCTCGAGGCCCGGCTCGAAGATCGGCATGATGCCTTTCTTCAACGCCTCGATTTTCTTCGCGTCCTTGTCGACGCAGATGACGCGGTGGCCGAAGTCGGCGAAGCAGGCTCCGGACACAAGCCCGACATAGCCGGACCCGATCATGGTGATGCGCATGTGGAGATGTCCCTAAATCCGCGCGGGATTTCGCACGGCGGGCGGAAACGGGCAAGCGCGGAAAGCGGTTTACGCTGCGGCAGAAGGCTTCGCGGGCGCCTGTTTGCGTTCCCAGCGCAGCGCATGCTCGACGATGGTGGGCAGGTGGTCGAGTGCGGGCTTCCAGCCGAGATGTTCGCGGATGCGGCCAGCACCTGCCACGATTGCCGGCGGGTCGCCGGCGCGGCGCGGGCTCATCTTCACCGGGAAATTCACGCCGGAGACACGCTTCACCGTGTCGATCACGTCGAGCACGGAATAGCCGGTGCCGTATCCGCAGTTGAGCGTCAGCGTCTGTCCGCCCGCGCGGAGATGGCGCAGGGCATCGAGATGGGCAGAAACGAGATCGGTCACATGGATATAGTCGCGAACGCAGGTGCCGTCCGGCGTCGGGTAATCGGTGCCGAAGACTTCCATGCCTGCACGCTTGCCGACCGCGGTTTCGCAGGCGACTTTAATCAAGTGTGTTGCATTCGCCGTGAGCTGGCCGGAACGGCCGAGCGGATCGGCGCCGGCGACGTTGAAATAGCGGAGCGCCACGTAATTCAGGCCGTAGGCGGCGGCACTGTCGCGCAGCATCCATTCGGTCATCAGCTTCGACGATCCGTAGGGCGAGATCGGAAGCGTCGGTGAATTCTCGGTGACGGGATCGAGGCCCGTCTCGCCGTAAACGGCGGCGGTGGAAGAAAACACAAAACGCTTCACGTTCAGTCCCAACAGCGTCGAAAGCAGCGCGCGGGTCTTCACCGTGTTGCCAAGATAATAATCGAGCGGATCGACGACGGATTCCGGCACGATCAGCTTCGCCGCGAAATGCACGACTTCCTGCACGCCGTAATCGCCGACGATTTTCTGCACGAGGGCCGCGTCCGCGACGTCGCCGACCACAAGCCGCGCCTGCGGATGCACGCAGGAGCGGAAGCCGGTGGAAAGATTGTCGAGTACGACGACGTCCTCGCCCGCGTCGACGAGGGCGAGAACCATGTGGCTGCCGATATATCCGGCGCCGCCTGTGACAAGCACGGCCATGAGCAGTCTCCGTTCGACTGCTCATCTACAGGACGCATATTTCAGTCTGTTGAAAATGCGTGGTGAATTTTCGGATAAAAAGTAAGGAAGCGTTATCCTTATTTTTTCGAGCGCTCCACGAGCTTCGTGGTGCTCTGCCCGGCGAGCGTTTCCACGATCACGACTTCCCCGCCGTAAGCCTCGACGATCTCGCGGCCGACCACGGTATCCTTCGTATAATCGCCGCCCTTCACCAGCACATGCGGGCGGACCGCGCGGATCAGTTCGACCGGCGTGTCCTCTTCAAACAGCGTGACGAGATCGACCGCCTCCAGAGCGGCGAGCATCTGTGCGCGCGAGACTTCATCCTGCACCGGCCGGGTCGGGCCTTTCAGGCGCTTGGTGGATGCGTCGCTGTTCAGTCCCACCACCAGCCGGTCACAGGCCGCACGCGCTTCGGCGAGCACCTTCAGGTGACCGGGATGCAGAAGATCGAAGCAGCCATTGGTGAAACCGATGCGCAGGCCTTCGGAGCGCCAGGCATCGAGACGTTCGGCAAGTACCTGGCCGTCGAAGGCGAGCTTTTCCTCGTAGGCGCGCAGGGCAGGCGGCAGCAGGAAGGCGCGAAGCTCGACATAGTTTGCGGTCGCCGTGCCGCGCTTGCCAACCACTACGGCCGCGGCCGCATTGGCCGCGCGGGTCGCTGCCTCGAAGCCGGCGCCCATCGCCAGCATCGCGGCAAAAGTCGCGACGACCGTATCGCCCGCACCGGAAACGTCACGCACCTTCACGGCGAAGGCGGGAATATGAATCGGCTCGGCCCCCTTGCGGACCAGCGACATGCCTTCTTCGCTACGCGTGACGAGGATCGCGTCGACACCGGCACTCGCGATCACTTCATGCGCTGCCTGCACCACTTCCTCCGTGGTGCGGACATCGCGGTTCACCGCGCGGGAAAGTTCGGCGCGGTTCGGCGTGATGACGGAGGCGCCCTTGTAGATACCGTAGTCGTTGCCCTTCGGATCAACGACGATCGGTTTCTTCGATTTCTTCGCGGCGGCGATCAGTTTCTCGATCACGCGCGGTGTCAGCACACCCTTGCCGTAGTCGGAGAGAATTAACGCGCCGCAATTTGGGAGAGCCGCTTCCGCTTTCGCGATGACCTCGTCTTCGCGTTCCTTGTCGAGGCCGCTGCCGACTTCCCAGTCGGCGCGCAGGAGATGCGTCGAATAATGTTCCGAGACAAACCGCACCTTCATCGTGGTGGGACGGGAAGGGTCGAGCACGAGGTGGTTCTCGACGCCGCCGGTGCTGGCGAGGGCGGCGGAAAGCACGCGGCCCGGCTCGTCGCCGCTGACGACGCCGACGAGCACGCACTGGCTGCCGAGGCTCGCGATATTCAGCGCCACGTTGGCGGCACCGCCGGCAGCGATGTCTTCCCGGCGCGCGCGCAGCACCACGGTCGGCGCTTCCGGCGAGACGCGCGCCACGTCGCCATAGACGTAGCGGTCGAGCATCACGTCGCCCACGCAGAGGATGCGCTGGCGCGTGAGTTCGGAAAGACGCTTCTCGAAATCGAACATTCGGATTTCCGGAAAGTCAGCGGTAGGGATCGGGCCGGTCGAGATAGTTCGTGACGTAATCCTTCACCGCGTCTTCGAGCGAGGTGAACGGCGCATCGTAGCCCGCCTCGCGCAGCCGATCCATGCGCGCTTTCGTCAGGTACTGGTAACGGCCTGCCAGTTCTTTCGGCATCGGGATGTATTCGATGCTGGGCTCGCGTCCGAGTGCGCGGAACATCGCCACCATCTGGTCACGGAAGCTGCGGGCATTGCCCGTGCCGACATTGTAAATTCCGCTGACCTTCGGATGATCGAGAAACCAGAGCGTCATCGCCGCCGCGTCGATCACATAGACGAAGTCGCGGCTCTGCCCGCCGTCGGGAATGCCTTCACGGTCCGACTTGAAAAGCTGCACGGTGCGGCCCGCCTTCGCATCGGGAAAACGTTTGGCGAGCACACTCATCATGTCGCCCTTGTGATATTCGTTCGGGCCGAACACGTTGAAATATTTCAGGCCCACCCATTGCGGCGGAAGCGGCGCGCGTTTCGCGGCGCGTTCGGCAACGGCAATGTCGAAGCGCAGCTTGCTGCGGCCATAGAGATTGAGCGGCTTCAGGCGCGAAAGTCCGTCCACGGAGTCATCGTCGTCGAAGCCGAGCGTGCCGTCGCCATAAGTGGCGGCCGACGACGCATAGATGAAGGGCGTCTTCGTTTCCGTGCACCAGTCGAGCAACTGCATCGGCAGATCGTAATTCGCCGCCATCACCGCTTTCTCGTCGGTCACGGTGGTGGAGGAAATCGCGCCCATGTGCAGGATCGCGTCCAGCTTGCGGCCCTTCAGCCAGTGCGTGAGTTCGCCCGGCTCGATCAGTTCGCGGAATTTCCGCTTGCGCAGGTTTTTGTCCTTGCCGTCGCTGCCGAGGTGATCGTCGATCGCGATGTCATCGACACCCCGCTCATTGAGCGAGGCGACGAGGTTCGAACCGATGAAACCGGCGCCGCCGGTGACGAGGATCATGCGCTAACCTTAACGCCGCACGCCATGCTTCAGCACGCGCGGCAGGGCGCTTCTTGCCGCATCGAAGCCGGGCGCGCAACGCCGCCGCCGGGGCGCGGAATCTGGACAGTTTTCGGCCGCGATGCTACCCGCACGCGGAGCCGGAGCATCCCATGGACGAGGCCGATCTCAACTACGCGCGCCGCCACCTCGCGGAATCGCAGGAGGCGCTGTCGGCGGCGAACGGCGATCCCTTCGTCCGCGAGATGATCGGGGTGGCCGACGCCATCACCAAGTCTCTCAAGACCGGCGGCAAGGTGCTTCTGTGCGGCAACGGCGGCAGCGCCGCCGACGCGCAGCACATTGCAGCGGAACTGATCGGCCGGTTCGAGAAAGAGCGCGCGTCGCTCGGCGCCATCGCACTCACCACCGATACGTCGATCCTCACGGCGGTCGGCAACGATTACGGCTTCGATCATGTCTATGAGCGGCAGGTCGTTGGTCTTGGAAATAAAGGCGATGTGCTGATCGGTATTTCCACCTCGGGCCGCTCGAAGAACATCGTCAAGGCGCTGGAGGCAGGCCGCGCGCGCGGTCTGGTGAATATCGGTTTCACCGGCAAAGACGCGCGCGACATGGGCTCGCTCTGCGACGCGCTACTGCGGGCACCTTCCGAGCGCACGGCGGTGATCCAGCAAATTCATATCACGGCGGCGCATGTCATCTGCGGCCTCGTCGAACGCCGTCTGGCCGGAGCGGGAAAATAGTGAACACGGCCGCGCGCAAGCCAGCGGTGTTTTTCGACCGGGACGGGGTGCTCAATATCGACCACGGCTATGTCGCGCGGCGCGAAGATTTCCAATGGGTAGAGGGCGCCATCGACGCGGTGAAGGCGCTGAACAGGGCCGGATGGTTTGTGTTCATCGCGACCAATCAATCGGGCATCGCGCGCGGACTGTATAAAGAAGCAGAGATGCACGCGCTGCACGATTTCATGAAGGCCGAACTTTCTCGCAACGATGCTTATGTCGATGACATCCGCTTCTGCCCGTATCACGCCGAGGGTACGGTGCCGGAATATTCCCGTGCGTCGGACTGGCGAAAGCCGGGACCGGGCATGATCGTCGACCTGATGAAGCACTGGCCGGTGAACCGTGTGGCGAGCGTGCTGATCGGCGACAAGGATACCGACATTCAGGCGGCGGAGGCGGCGGGCATTCGCGGCTTGAAATTCTCCGGCGGCAACCTGCATGATTTTGTCCGGCGCGAAGTTCTGGGAGCGTAAAATGCCCGCGCGCGCGCCGACAGACGACAACAGCCCCATCCTGCTCGTTCCCTATATGTGGATCGGCGATTTCGTGCGCTGCCATTCGGTGGTGAAGCTGATCAAGTCGCGCACGCCGGAGCGGCCGATCGATGTCCTGGCTTCGAGCCTTTGCGCGCCGCTGCTCGATTACATGCCGGGCGTGCGCAAGGGGATTGTATTCGACATTCCGCGCCGCAAGCCCGCATTCGCACTGAACCGTGAACTCGCGAAAATTCTTCGCCGCGAACATTACGGCAAGGCGATCATCACCTCGCGCAAATGGAAGGCGGCGCTTGCGCCGGCACTCGCGGGGATTCCCGAGCGCGTCGGTTTTGTCGGCGAATGGCGCTACGGATTGCTCACCGATGTGCGACATGGAGAGAAAGAACTTCCGCGCATGATCGACCAGTGCGCGGTGCTGGCCTTGCCGCGAGAGTTGCAGGCAACGGGGGACTGGCCGCTGCCGGAAGTGATCGTGCCGCGCGACGAGATCGATGCGTGGCTCGCGAAACATAATCTCGTGAACGAAAAACGCCCCATCGTGGCGATGTGTCCGGGTGCCGTTGGCCCCGGCAAGCGCTGGCCGGAAACGAGTTACGCCGATCTCGCCAAGCGTCTTACGCGCGAGGGTGCTTCGGTGTGGGTCGTCGGCGGGCCGGGCGAAAAGGAATATGCGCAGGTGATTTCGGCCGGCGGCGAATTCGCCCGCGACCTGACCAGCAACGATCTTCGCAACGGCATTATTCAACTCGCCGCCGCAGACGCTGCGGTGTCGAACGACTCCGGTCTCTTGCATGTGACGGCCGCCATCGGCACGCCTGTCGTAGGATTGTTCGGCCCGACGAGCCCGTGGCACTGGGCGCCGCTCAATCCGATCCCGGCGACCATCGAGGCGCCCTGGCCCGAAGGTGCGGACAAAAACGATTTCACCGTGCGCACGACCGAGGATATTCCGGTCGATGAAGTTCATGCGGCGGTGAAGAAAATTCTCAGTTCGCGCTAATCCGCTCGATCGCGTCGAGCACGGCGCGCGTTTCCGGAATGCCGTCGCGCGCGCCGATCAGTTCGATGCGTCCCGGGCCGGACGGCTCCGCGGTCAGCGATTTCAGGATCGTGAACACGGCGACAACCGGAACGCCCAGCGCCGCCGCGATGTGAATGAAACCCGTATCGACGCCGGCGACGAGGCGCGCGGCGGAAATGTCGTGTGCAACCTCGATAATGGGTTTTCGTTCCGGCACGCGAGCGCCGGGTACGGCGGCGGCGATGCGTTCGCTCCGTTCGCGTTCTGCCTGATTGCCCCAGGGCAGCACCACCTCAAGTCCGCGCGCGGCGAGAAATTTTCCTACCTCGATCCAGCGGTCTTCCGGCCATTCCTTCGTTGCCTTGGCCGTTGCGTGAAAAATCATCGCGTAGGGCTTGGTCGCGATCTGCTTGAACTGTGAGCGGTCGAAGCCGTAATCGGGCTTGCCCTGCGGTTCGTAGCCGAGCGCAAGACCCGTGAGCGTTCGGTTGCGCGCGATCACATGCAGGTCCCAGCTTACTTTGTGATTCACATCGTAGAAGCGCGAGGCGGAAGGCTCGCGGATGCTCTCCTTGTCGTAGCCGTGGCGCGTGCCCTTGAGCAGCTTCGCCATCAGCGCCGTGCGCATCAGACCCTGCGTGTCCACGATCGCATCGAAGCTCCGCACGCGAAGCTGGCGTAATGCCTCGCGCGCCTCGCGCCAGGTCTCGCCGGAAAGGAGCTGCCTGCGCCAGCGGCGCACGGCGATGGTGACGACCTCGTCGACTGCCGGATGCAGGCGAGCGAGCGGCGCGTACATTTCGTCCACCACCCAGGTGATGCGCGCGTCCGGAAACTGCCGTTTCGCGTCGGTCACGGCCGGCATGTGATGGAGCACGTCGCCCATCGAGGAGGTCTTGATAAAGAGGATTTCCTTCATCGCGCCTTCGCCGGAACTTGTTATGCATTTTGCATAGGCAGTTGCAGGCAGGGGTGCAAGTTGCGAGACTTGGGCCATACCCCGAGGGATTCGACATGGCCGCCACACTTGCCTCGCTCAAGGTCAAGCTCTTCACCGACGGCGCCGAGAAGGCGCAGATCGTCGAGATGGCGAAGCTGCCCTATATCGCGGGCTTCACCACCAATCCTTCGCTGCTGAAAAAAGCGGGCGTGAAGGAATACGAATCCTACGCGCGGGAACTGACCGCGGCGGTTCCGGACAAGCACATTTCGTTTGAGGTGATTTCCGACGACATCGACGGGATGCTGGCCGAGGGCCGCCTCATCACGACCTGGGGCAAGAATGTTTACGTAAAAATGCCGGTGATCAATTCGCGCGGTGAGAGCGTGGTCGAAGCGATCCGCCAGCTTTCCGGCGAGGGCGTGAAGATCAACGTGACGGTCGTCTGCACCGAGGATCAGGCGCTGCGCGCGACCGATGCACTTTCGAAGGGACCGGGCGGCATCGTCTCGGTGTTCGCCGGCCGGCTCGCCGATCTCGGCATCGACTATGCGCCGCTGGTGAATACCGCGGTGAAAGCCGCGCGCGCGACGAAGCAGGTCGAAGTAATCTGGGCGTCCACGCGCGAGGTCTGGAATGTGATCGAGGCGGACCGGATGGGCTGCCACATCATCACCGCCCCCGCCGACATTCTGAAAAAGCTGCCCGCACTCGGCACCAAGACCGCCGAGGATCTGTCGCTCGACGGCGTGAAGGCGTTCTGCGCGGACACCGCCGCTGCGGGCCTGAGTCTCCCTGCCGCATCCCGGCGCAATGCAGCGGAATGAATTATCTTTGTCATTGCCGGGCTTGACCCGGCAATCCATCCTGCAATTGTTTTTCTGCGATGCTTCGTGGATGCCCGGGTCAAGCCGGGGCATGACGGAGGAGTGAATGAAAACGGTTTATGACGCCGAGTCTGACGCGCTCTATGTGCGCTTCGCAGAGAAGCCCATTGTCGAGAGCGAGGAAGTCTCCGAGGGCGTAGTCTTGGACTTCGACGCGGAGGGGCGGATTGTTGCGGTCGAATTTCTGGACGCCAGCCGCCATATTGCGGCAGGCGCCAAGCTGCCGACAGCCGCCGAATAAGCCCTGTAACCGTTTGTCACGATTTGTGAGACGTGGCGGCAGGGGGTCCGGTCGCCTCGGTGCATGCCCCGTGCTACCAAATCCGCCGCTGGGATTGGGGTCTACATACAAATGATCGATGGGCAAAAGCGCGGTAACGCGGGCTCAAAGAGCCATGTCCGCATTGGCGTGATCGGTGCCGGAATCATGGGCCAGAACCATGCCCGTGTGCTGGCGGAACTGCCGAATGCCGAACTCGTCGGCATCGCCGACCCGAACCGCACGCAGGCCATGAAGGTCGGAAAGGCGCTCGGTTGCGAGGCGGTCGCTGACCACAAGGCGCTCATCGACCTCGGCCTCGATGCGGTGAGCATCGCGGCCCCGACCCATCTGCATCACCAGATCGCGCTCGAAGTGATCGCCGCCGGCAAGCATCTCCTCGTCGAGAAGCCGATCGCCACCACGGTCGAGGAAGGCCGCACCATCGTCGGCGCCGCGAAACGCGCGGGCGTCACGCTGATGATCGGCCATGTCGAACGCTTCAACCCGGCGGTCGAGGCGATCAAGAAGGCGATCAAGGGCGAGAACATTCTGTCCGTCGCGATCACCCGCGTCGGCCCGTTCCCGCCGCGCATGTCGAATGTCGGCGTCGTCATCGACCTTGCCGTGCATGACATCGACCTCATTCGCTGGTTCACCGAATCCGAAATCGTGGAAGTGCAGCCGCAGCTTTCCTCCGTGCGCGCGACGCGCGAGGACATTGCGCTCCTTCAGTTCCGCACCGCCAACGGCGTGCTCGCCAACATCAACACGAACTGGCTGACGCCGTTCAAGGCGCGCACGGTGCACGTCGCGACGGAAAACAAATACGTCATCGGCGATCTCATCACGCGCCAGGTCACCGAATGCTCCGGCTTCAAGGAAGACGGCAGCTATTCGATGAAGCATCTGCCGGTCAGCCATTCGGAGCCGCTGCGCGCGGAACTGATCGCGTTTGTCAGCGCAATCCGCAACGGCGATGCGCCGGCGGTCACCGGCGAAGAAGGGGTCGCGAGCCTTGAAATCGCGATCCGCTGCCTCGACAGCACGGAAACTGTTACCACCCGCAAGGCCGCGCCGCGGCTCGTCAGCTAATCCGCATGAACCAGCACATGAAGCCGCAGACGGCGCCGATTCCGTTCATCGACCTTGGCGCGCAGCGTGCCCGCATGAACGGCGCGGTGGAAGCGGCCGTCGCGAAAGTCGTCGCGGGCGGCCAGTACATTCTCGGCCCCGAAGTCACCGAAGTGGAAAAGCAGCTCGCGGCATTCGCGGGCGCGAAGCATGCGATCACCTGCTCCAGCGGCACGGACGCGTTGCAGCTCGTTCTGATGGCGAAGGGGATCGGCTCCGGCGACGCGGTGATCTGTCCTTCGTTCACATTCTGCGCGACGGCGGAAGTCGTGGCGCTGCTCGGCGCGACACCTGTGTTCGCCGATGTCGACGCGGAGACGTTCAACATCAACGCCAAGAGCGCCGAGAGCGCCATCGAGCGCGCGGAGAAGCTCGGCCTTGAAACGAAGGCGATCATCCCCGTCGATCTGTTCGGTCTTTCCGCCGATCACGACGCGATGGCGAAAATCGCCGATGAGCACGGCCTGTTCGTGCTCGATGACGCGGCACAGGGCTTCGGCTCGAAATTCAAGGGTAAGCCGGTTGGCTCCTTCGGGCTTGCGACCGCGACCAGCTTCTTTCCGGCAAAGCCGCTCGGCTGTTATGGCGACGGCGGTGCGGTGTTCACCGACAGCGACGAACTCGCTGCCATCATCAAGAGCATTCGTGTGCATGGTGCCGGCTCCGACCGTTACGACAACGTTCGCATCGGCATCACCGGACGTCTCGATACCATCCAGGCGGCGGTGCTGATCGAGAAGCTGAAGATTTTCCCGGACGAGATCGAGGCACGTAATCGTGTTGCGAAGCGCTACAACGAGGGTCTCGCGCAGGTAGCCATCGTTCCGCAGATTCCGGAGGGCCATACTTCGGTCTGGGCGCAGTACACACTCCGCCTGAAGCCCGGCCAGCGCGACGGCTTCGCCAACGCGCTGAAGGAGCAGGGCATCCCGACCGCGATCTACTACCCGAAGCCGCTGCACCGGCAGACCGCCTACAAGGATTATCCGGTCGCCGGAAACGGCCTTCCGGTCAGCGACCGCATCGCCGAGGAGGTCATCAGCCTCCCGATGCATGCCTACCTCGATGAGGCGACGCAGGATCGCATTATCGAGGCCGCCAAGCGCGCGCTCGCGTCCTAAGAATTTTTTCCCGCCTCCCCCTGCAAGGGGGAGGCCGGCGCTAAGCGCCGGGTGGGGGTCCGTTCAGCGATTACCCCCTCCCTGACCCTCCCCCTTTCAGGGGGAGGGAATTGATGTAGTTAGCTGACGACATGCTTCGCAGATTCTTCACGGTCGGCGGCTGGACGCTGGTTTCCCGCGTCACCGGATTCATTCGCGACGTGGTCATGGCCGCGGTGCTGGGTGCCGGGCCCATCGCGGATGCTTTTCTGGTCGCCTTCCGCCTGCCCAATCATTTCCGCGCGATTTTTGCCGAAGGCGCCTTCAGTGCTGCGTTCGTGCCGTCCTATTCGCGGGCGATCGAACAGGAGGGCAGGGACGCGGCACGGAAATTCGCAGACCGCATCGCGGCGGCGATGCTGGTGTTGCAACTGGTCCTGCTCGCGGTAGCACTCGCCTTCACGCCCGCCATTGTCTCCTTGCTGGCGCCCGGCCTGACCCGCGATCCGCAGCGTTTTGAACTCGCCGTCGCGCTGACGCGGATCACGTTTCCCTATCTCGCGCTGATGGCGATGGAGACGCTGATCTCCGGCACGCTGAACGCCAACCGGCGTTTCGCGGCGGCCGCCGCCGCACCTGTGCTGCTCAACGTCTCGATGGTGAGCGCGTTGCTGATGGCCGCACTCTTCCCGACGGCGGGCCACGCGGCGGCATGGGCCGTGCTCCTCGCAGGTGTGCTTCAGGTCATTCTCGTCGCGGGGGCGGCGGAGCGCGGCGGTTTCGGTTTGCGCCTCGCAATGCCGAAGCTCGATGACGGCACCCGGAAATTCCTGAAGGCGCTCGGCCCCGCCATCATCGGCGCCGGCGGCGTGCAGATCGCGCTGTTCGCCGACACGATCATCGCGACGTTTCTTCCTACCGGTGCGCTGTCGGCGCTCTATTACGCGGACCGCATCCACCAGCTTCCCATCGGTGTCGTGGGCATCGCCATCGGCATCGTGCTGCTGCCGGAAATGTCCCGCCGTCTCGCAGCGGGTGACAAGGCCGGTGCCGCCGACGCGCAGGGCAAAGCCATCGAACTGAGCCTCTTGATCGCGCTGCCGTTCGCGGCGGGTGCCATTGCGATTCCAGAATTGGTCATGCGCGCGCTGTTCGTGCGCGGTGCCTTCACGCCGGACGATGCACTGGCGGCGGCGGTCACGCTCGCGGCTTACGGTGTAGGCCTTGTGCCGTTCGTGCTGATCCGCAGTTTCGTCGCACCGTTCTACGCGCGCGGAGACACGGCGACGCCGGTGAAGGCCGCGCTGATCGCGGTGCTCGTTAACGTGCTCCTGAAAATCGTGCTCGTCTCGCCGCTCTCGCAGGTGGGTCTTGCGCTCGCCACCTCGATCGGTGCGTGGATCAACCTCGGCATTCTTGCTTTCGCCGCGCGGCGGATGGGTTTCGAGAGCGGCATCCGCTCCGTGGAACTTCTGATGCGTCTCCTCGCATGCGGATTGATTCTCGGTGCCGTGCTGTACGGCGGCGAGATGCTGCTCGCATCTGCCTTGCCGCAAACGCATGGCTTGCGCGACGAAACGATGCTGCTGATTTTGTTGGCAGCCGGCGCGCTGATTTATGTCGTTCTTGTGATGGTGCTGCTGGGACGCGCTTGGCTGAAAGGTTTGATGCGTGATACCGGGGCACCCGCGAGTCCGCACAATCCAGCGGCGCTCGACTAGCGTAATCCTTTGGCGGGTTCCCAAGCGCCCGCGATCTGCGATATGAAGCTGGAAACCCGACAGGCAGACCAGATGATCCGAATTCCTTCGTTGCGGCTGTTGGCCGGAACGCTACTCACTTTCGCGCTCGCGGCGTGCAACGACGCGGGCCAGAATGCGCAAAAGGGACCCCCGCAGGCGCCGCCCGTTACCGTGGCGACTCCGGTGAAACGTTCGGTGGTCGAACGCGAGGAATATGTCGGCCGCTTCGTGGCCGTGAATGCGGTCGAGATCCGCGCGCGTGTTTCGGGCTACCTCGAGAAAGTGCATTTCGAGGACGGCCAGATCGTGCAGGCGGGCACGCTGCTGTTCACCATCGATCCGCGTCCGTTCCAGAACACGCTCGAACAGGTGCGTGGCGTGCTCGCGCAATCGCGCGCGCAGCTTGCGCTGACGACCGCCGATCTCGGCCGTGCCGACAAGCTCGTGAAGGACAAGACCATTTCCGAGCAGAGCTACGACCAGCGCCTGCAGGCGAAGCGGTCGGCGGAGGCCGCCGTTGCCGCCAATGAAGCTCAGGTGAAGCAGGCCGAACTCGATCTGCAGTTCACCGAACTGCGCGCGCCTGTCACCGGCCGCATCGGCGACCGCCGCGTGTCGCCCGGCAACTATGTGGCGGGCGGCTCCACCGGCACCACGACGCTACTTGCGACCATTGTTTCGACGAACCCGATCCGCTTCGAGTTTTCGTTCGACGAGTCCGCCTATCTGAAATTCGCACGCCTTCAGAACCGCGCCTCGCAGGCATTCGCCCGCGACAGCGACACGCCGGTCGAACTCAAGCTGCTCGACGAAAAGGATTTCGTGCACAAGGGCTCGATCGACTTCGTCGACAACGTGATCGATCGTTCTTCTGGTTCGATCCGCGGCCGAGCGGAATTCCGCAATCCGGATGGATTGTTCACGCCGGGCATGTTCGCGCGCATCCGCATTCCCTCGACGCCGCCGTTCGAGGCGCTGCTCATTCCCGATAGCGCCATCGGCAGCGAGCAGACCCGCAAGTTCGTCTATGTCGTCGACGGCGAGGGCACCGTCTCGCAGAAATACGTGACGCTCGGTCAGGTCGACCGCGGCCAGCGCGTGATCCGCGACGGTCTCGCCGAGAACGACCGCGTGATCGTGAACGGTCTGCTGCGCGCTCGTCCCGGCGCCAAGGTGACGGCGCTCACGGAAGAGCAGGCCGCCGCCATGGCCAAGGGCGGCATGCAGAAGGGGCCGCCCGGCGGCGCTCCAAAAGGTGCTCCGGGCGCCGCGAAGGGCGACGAAAAAGGGAAGAAGTAACCGATGAAGATGTCGCATTTCTTCATCGACCGGCCGATCTTCGCCTCGGTGCTTTCGATCGTGTTCGTGATCGTGGGCGGCGTCAGCTATTTCCGGCTGCCGGTCGCGCAGTATCCCGACATCGCGCCGCCCGTCATCAACGTGTCGGGCCAGTATCCGGGTGCCTCGGCGGAAATCGTCGCGGCGACGGTGGTCGCGCCGATCGAGGAGCAGATCAACGGCGTCGAAGGCATGTTGTATGTGTCCTCGAACTCGACCGCCGACGGCCGCTTCACGATCTCGGTGACCTTCGACATCGGCGTCAATCTCGACATCGCGCAGGTTCAGGTGCAGAACCGGGTCGCGACGGCGACACCGCGCCTGCCGCAGGACGTCCGCAACATCGGTGTGACGGTCGCGAAGAGTTCGCCCGACCTGATGATGGTCGTGCACATCTATTCGCCCGACAAGTCGCGCGATTCCCTTTACCTTTCGAACTACACCAACCTCGAAATCAAGGATGTGGTGACGCGCGTCGACGGCGTCGGCTCGATCATCATTTTCGGCGCGCGCGATTACGCGATGCGCGTGTGGATCGACCCGAGCAGGCTCGAGACGCTCAATCTCACAGCGAGCGACGTCACGGCGGCGCTCGCGACGCAAAACGTGCAGGTGGCGTCCGGCGTGCTCAACCAGCCGCCGGTCAGCACCGGACGCGACTTCCAGATTTCCGTCCGCACGCAGGGGCGCTACCAGGACCCCGCGGAGTTCGGCAACATCGTGGTGAAGCAGACGCCGCAGGCCGTGGTGCGCCTGCGCGATGTCGCGCGCGTTGAACTTGCCGCGCAGGATTACGGCACGATTTCCTATCTCAACAGCGACGAGGCGGTCGCCATCGCCGTTTTCCAGCGGCCCGGGTCGAACGCCATCGCGACGGCGAACAATATCCGTTCGACGATGCAGGAAATTTCCAAGAAATTTCCGCCCGGCGTCGTTCACACCATCATCTACGACCCGACGCGCTTTATCGCGGAATCGGTCAACGCCGTGCTCGAGACGATCGTGGAAGCGATCATCCTCGTCGTGCTCGTCGTGATCCTGTTCCTGCAGACGTGGCGTGCCGCGATCATCCCCATTCTCGCGATTCCGATTTCCTTGATCGGCACGCTGTTCCTGATGGCGGCCTTCGGCTTCACCATCAACAACCTCACGCTGTTCGGGCTTGTGTTAGCCATCGGCATTGTGGTCGACGACGCGATCGTCGTCGTGGAGAACGTCGAGCGCAATATCGCCGACGGCATGTCGCCGCGCGACGCCGCCTACAAGACGATGGAAGAAGTGGGCGCGGCACTGGTCGCGATTGCGCTTGTGCTGTGCGCGGTGTTCGTGCCGGCGGCGTTCATCCCCGGCATTTCCGGCCAGTTCTACCGCGCCTTCGCGCTCACCATCGCGGGGGCGACCGCAATATCGCTGTTTGTGTCGCTGACGCTGTCGCCGGCGGTTGCCGCGCTCCTGCTCAAGCCGCATAGCAAGAAGCACCAGCCCAAGGCCTGGGAAGTGCCGATCCGCAAATTCTTCGAATATTTCAACTGGGGCTTCGACAGGTTCAATCACGGCTTCGACCTCGTCATCCGCCGCGTGGTGCGGATGACGCTCCTGATGCTGCTGGTCTATGCAGGCATCATTGCCTTCGGCCTCAACGAATTCCGCCGCGCGCCCACGGGTTTCATCCCGCAACAGGATCGCGGCTATCTCATCATCGCGGCACAGCTTCCGCCGGGGGCGTCGCTCTCGCGCACCGCGGAAGTCATGCGCCGGATCGGCGAAATTACGCAGAGCACGCCCGGCATCACGCACAGCGTGAACATCGTCGGCTTCTCCGGCGCGTCGTTCACGCAGGCGCCGAATGCGGGTGCGCTGTTTGCGGTGCTGGAGCCGTTCGAGACGCGCGCGGGCGATCCGTCGAAGACCGCGACCGCGATTCAGGGGCAGCTTTTCCAGAAGCTCGGCGCGATCCAGGAAGCCTTCACCATAGTCGTGCAGCCGCCGCCCGTGCAGGGCATCGGCAATGCCGGCGGCTTCCGCATGATGATCGAGGACCGCGCGGGCAGGGGACCGGAAGCCTTGCAGGGTGTGGTGTTCGCGATGATGGGCCGCGCGGCGCAGACGCCCGGCGTCGCGCAGGTGTTCTCATTGTTTGAGACTTCGACGCCGCAGCTCTATCTCGACATCGACCGCACCAAGGCGCAGTTGCTCGGCGTCAATGTGAGCGACGTGTTCTCGGCGCTGTCGGTGTTCATCGGCTCGTCCTACGTCAACGACTTCAACTTCATCGGACGGACGTTCCGCGTCGTGGCGCAGGCCGACGAGCGTTATCGAATCGATCCGAGCGATATTCTGAAAATCCGCGTGCGCAACTCCAATGGCGACACGGTGCCGTTGGGTTCGTTCACGAATGTCAGCAACCTGACCGGTCCCTACCGCGTGCCGCGCTACAATCTCTATCCTGCCGCCGAACTCGACGGTGCCGCGGCACCCGGTGTCAGTGCGGGTACCGCGCTCAAGATCATGGAACAGATGGCGGCCGAAGTGCTGCCGGATGGCTTTGCGTTCGAGTGGACAACGCTCGCCTTCCAGCAGGCACGGACCGGCAACACGGCGGTGTTCGCCTTCGTGCTCGCGGTGGTGTTCGTGTTCCTCGTGCTCGCGGCGCAGTTCGAAAGTCTGACACTGCCGCTCGCGATAATTCTGATCGTGCCCATGTGTCTCGTGGCCGCGATCACAGGCGTTCTGATAGCGGGGCAGGACAACAACATCCTGACACAGGTGGGATTGATCGTGCTCATAGGACTCGCGTCCAAAAACGCGATTCTGATGGTGGAGTTCGCGAAGCAGCTCGAGGACGAGGGCCGCGACACGATCACCGCCGCGATCGACGCCGCCCGCATCCGTCTGCGTCCGATCCTGATGACGTCGCTGGCGTTCATCTTCGGCGTGGTGCCGCTCGTGATCGCGACCGGTGCCGCCGCCGAACTGCGTCAGGCGCTCGGCACGCCGGTGTTCGCCGGCATGATCGGCGTCACAGCATTCGGCCTGATCTTCACGCCGGTCTTTTACGTCGTGACGAGACGGCTCGCGCAGCGGTTTGAAAAGCCTTCACGCAAGCCCGCCCGCTCGCCCGCCGAATAGCGCCGGACGCTTTCAGCCGAAAGCCGGTGAAGTTCATGGGCTTTACCCCGATTTGATTCTAGGGTGACGGCGGATCAGGTTGCGGAAGGCGGGAATTCAGCATGCGGACGCAGGTTGCGATCATTGGTGCCGGACCATCGGGTCTGCTGCTCGGCCAGCTTCTGCACAAGCACGGCATCGACAACGTCATCCTCGAGGCGCGCACCGGCGAATATGTGCTGGGACGCGTGCGCGCGGGCGTGGTCGAAAAGGGCACGGTGGATATGCTCGATGAAGCCGGCGTCGGTGCCCGGCTGCATCGCGAGGGTCTGGTCCATGACGGCACCGAGATCGCATTCGACGGAAAACGCCACCGCATCGATTTTGCCGAACTCACCGGCAAGACGGTCGTGGTCTATGGCCAGACCGAAATCACCCGCGACCTGATGGACGGCCGTGCCGCCACAGGCGGCAAGACCATTTATGAAGCCGCCGATGTGAGCCTGCACGATTTCGACGGCAGCTCACCGAAGGTGCGCTACAAAAAAGACGGTAAGGAACATGAACTCGCCTGCGATTTCATCGCGGGCTGCGACGGTTATCACGGGGCGAGCCGCCGTTCGGTGCCGGAAAAAAGCATCAAGACATTCGAACGCGTCTATCCGTTCGGCTGGATGGGATTGCTGTCGGAAACGCCGCCGGTGTCGCCGGAGCTGATCTACATTCACAGTCCGCGCGGGTTCGCGCTTTGCTCGATGCGTTCGAACACGCGCAGCCGCTATTACGTTCAGTGCGATGCGGGCGACAAGACCGAGCAATGGTCCGACGAGCGTTTCTGGAACGAGTTGCGCGCGCGCCTCGATGAAAAGGGCCGCGACGAACTCGTCACCGGCCCGTCGATCGAGAAAACCATCGCGCCGCTCCGCAGCTTCGTCGCGGAGCCGATGCGCTTCGGCCGTATGTTCCTCGCGGGGGACGCGGCACACATCGTGCCGCCCACCGGCGCCAAGGGAATGAATCTCGCCGTCAGCGACGTGCATTATCTCTCGCGGGCATTCATCGAGTACTACAAGGAAAAATCGAGCGCGGGCATCGATCACTATTCCGCGAAGGCGCTCGCGCGCGTCTGGAAGGCCGTGCGCTTTTCCTGGTGGATGACCAGCATGCTGCACAAGTTCCCGGAAACCGGCGAATTCGGCGAGAAGATCCAGATCGCGGAGCTTGAATATCTCTTTTCGTCGAAATCCGCGGCGACCGCGCTGGCGGAAAATTATGTCGGCCTGCCGTATTAGACTTTTTCCTCTTCCGGTGCCGCGGGCGGCGTAGTAAATCTTTTCCATGCGTCCCATGAAGTTCGGTGTCGGCCAGCCGCATGTGCGGGTCGAGGATCCTTCCCTGTTGACCGGTCACGGCCGTTTCACCGCCGACGCCATGCCGGCGGGTTCGCTGCGCGCGGTCGTTGCGCGCTCGCCGCACGCGCATGCGCGCTTCAGGATCAACAATCTGGACGCCGTTCGCGGTATGCCGGGCGTGCGGCTCGTGATGACGGGCGGCGATACGAAACATCTTGGCTCGATGCCGTGCGCGGGTTTGATCAAGCCCAGCAACGAAGAGCGGATGTGGACGCCGCATTATCCGGTGCTCTGCACCGATACCGTGCGCTATGTCGGCGATGCGGTAGCGTTCGTGGTTGCCGATACGCACGCGCAGGCGCGTGACGCGGCCGAAGCACTCGACATCGACTGGGAACCGTTGCCTTCGATTGCCGATCTGAAAGCCGCCGCGAGCGCCGGCGCGCCGCTGGTGTGGAACGAGCGCGCGGGCAATGTCGCCTTTACGGCAGACATCGGCGATGAAGCTGCGACCGCCGAGGCATTCAAGCGCGCGAAGAAGATCGTCAAATTCGAACTCGTGAACCAGCGCGTGGTCGCGAACTATCTGGAAACGCGCGCCGCACTCGGCGAGCCGGGTGAGCCGGTCACGCTGACGCTCGGCACGCAGGGCAGCCACACCGTCCGCAATTCATTGTGCGGCAAGGTGCTGAAAATTCCGAACGAGCAGATGCGCGTCGTCACCGGCGACACCGGCGGCGGCTTCGGCACCAAGCTTGGACCGTACCGCGAATATCCGCTCGTGTTTCTCGCGGTGAAGCAACTGGATAAACCGGTCGCGTGGATTTCCGACCGCAACGAGCATTTCCTCGCCGACGCCCATGGCCGCGACAATATTTCGGTGGCGGAAATCGCGCTCGATGAAAACAACAAGTTCATCGGCCTGCGCGTCGAGACCATCGCCAACATGGGCGCCTATCTCGCCTATTTCGCGCCGTTCATCGTGCAGAACGGGGCGACGATGCTGCCGGGTAATTACGACATCCCGGCCATGCATGCGCGCGTGCGCGGCATCTACACGAACACGCAGCCGGTGGATGCGTATCGCGGAGCGGGCCGTCCCGAAGCGGCGTATCTGATCGAGCGGCTCGTCGATGCCGCTGCCCATGAATGCGGAATCACGCCTGAAGAAATCCGGCGCATCAATCTCGTGCCCCAGTCATCAATGCCCTACACCACATCGACCAAGCGCGTGTACGACACCGGAGATTTCACCGGCCATCTCGACCGTGCGCTGGAAGTGGCGAAAGCATCGCAGTTCGAAAAGCGGCTGAAGGATGCGAAACAGCGCGGCAAGGTACGCGGGCTTGGCATCGCGAGCTATATCGAAGTCTGCGGCGGTGCGGGCCCGGAAATCGCGCGGCTGAAGCTCGAACAGGACGGATCGGCGACGCTCTACATCGGCACGCAAACGAACGGGCAGGGGCATCTGACGGCCTACGCCCAATTCGTTTCGGACGAACTCGATTTGCCGCTGGAAAAAATCCGCGTGAAGCAGGGCGACACCGCCGACCTGCCGACCGGCGGCGGCACGGGCGGCTCGCGTTCGATCCCGACCGGCGGCCCGACCACGAAAGCCGCCGCGCAAAAACTCGCCGGGCAACTGAAAGAACTCGCCGCGCGCGAACTCGAAGCGCCCGCGGACAAACTTGAGATCGTGGATGGTGCCGTGCGTGTTTCCGGCTCCAACCGTCTCGTGACGTTCGCGGCGCTCGCGAAGAACAGCGATCCGCTGTTGCAGGCGGAAGGAACGTTCACGCCCACGGCCGGTACGTATCCGAACGGCACGCATATCTGCGAAGTCGAGATCGATCCGGAAACCGGCGAGACGGATATTATCGGCTACTGGGTCGTGGACGATTTCGGTTTCACCGTGAACCCGCTGCTGCTCGAAGGGCAGATCCAGGGCGGCATCGGACAGGGTGTCGGACAGGCGCTGCTGGAGCACGCGGTGTTCGACGAGAACGGTCAGCTTCTCACCGCGACATTGATGGACTACGCGATCCCGCACGCGCGCGACATGTCGAACATTCATTTCGAGACGCGCAACGTGCCCTCGACCACGCATCCCCTCGGCATCAAGGGTGCTGGCGAGGCGGGCACCATCGGGGCGTGTCCAGCCGTAATGAATGCAGTCGGCGATGCGCTGTTCCGCAATTTCGGCGTGCGCCACATCGACATGCCCGCAACACCGGCGCGCATCTGGCGGGCGATCCGGGACGCCGCGGCCTGAACTTTTCCGTGGGCGCAGGGCGTGCTTACCTCTGCATCCTTTTCGTTCCCTCCGGCTTATCTCCTGAATGAACCACCTGATCGGCATTGCCTGCCAGCTTGCGGCCGGCGTCTCCTTCACGATGATGGCGGCGCTCGTGCGTTATGTCAGTCCGCGCGTGCCGATCGGTGAAATCGTATTCGCGCGCAGCTTCATCGCGCTCATTCCGCTGTTGCTGCTGCTCGCCTGGCGCGATGAGCTGATCCTCGCGGTGCGCACGAAGAATCCGCTCGCGCATTTGTCGCGCAGCGTGTCCGGCATCATCGCGATGTTCCTGACTTTCGCGGCACTCTGGTATCTGCCGCTCGCGGAGGCGACGGCCATCGGCTTCGCCACGCCGCTGTTCAACGTGATGCTTGCCGCGATTTTCCTCGGCGAGAAGGTACGTATCTGGCGCTGGACGGCGGTGATCATCGGGCTGCTCGGCGTGCTCGTGATGCTTTCGCCCTATATCGGTCAGACCGAATACGACCGCGACGACGCCATCGGCGCGCTGATCGCACTGGCAGCGGCGCTCGTCATTGCCGTCGCCATGACGCAGGTGCGTTATTTCTCGCGCACCGAAACCACGGCGTCGCTGGTGTTCTATTTCTCGGTTTCCTGCGCGGTCGGCGGATTGCTGACGCTGCCGTGGGGATGGATATGGCCCACGACCGGCGACCTGATGGCGTTGCTGGCCATGGGTGTGTTCGGCGGCTTCGGGCAAATCCTGATCACGGAAAGCTATCGCTATGCGCCGGCCTCCGTGCTGGCGCCGTTCGCCTATTTCACGATGCTGTGGTCGGTGATCATCGGCTATCTCGCCTTCGCCGAGTTGCCGAAGCAGGAAGTGTTCGTCGGCGCGACTGTGGTGATTGCAGCGGGACTGTTCGTGATCTACCGCGAACGCAAGCTCGGCATCGAACGGACGAAAGAACGCGAAGCCGAAGGACCGCCGACCGGCTCGGCGGTGTGAGCGCGTTCAGAACGCCTTGAACGTGATGATGGTGCGGGTGTCCTGGATGCCGGGAATGACCTGCACCTTCTCGTTCACAAAATGACCGATGTCGGCCTTCTCATCCACGTAGAACTTCGCCAGCAGGTCGAACTCTCCCGCGGTCGAGTAGATTTCCGAGGCGATCTCGGCGTCGGCGAGCCGGTTCGCGACCTCGTAGGACTTTCCAAGCTGGCACTTGATCTGGACGAAGAAGGGGACCATTCGCGGCTCCGGTATTGCTTTGCGGGAGGGGAACAGAAACGCAGCCGGGAGGCAAGGGGAACCGCCGCCGCGGCGGGGCGTTCAGATCAGGGGCGGTCCGGAGGTTTGCGATGGCTCAATGCGATATATGCGGCAACGATTACGATAAGTCTTTTCAGGTCCTGAAAGCGGGCAAAACCTACACCTTCGACAGCTTCGAATGCGCGATCCAGAAACTGGCGCCGGAATGCAAGCATTGCGGCGTGCGCATTGTCGGTCACGGTCTCGAAAAGGATGGTACGTTCTTTTGCTGTGACCACTGCGCGGAGAAATCCGGCGTGAAGGGCCTGCGGGACCGGATCTGAGGAAAACGCAATGTCCAGTCTGAAAATCAAGAACGGGGAATGGATCGTGGTGTGCGACGGCGCGAAGGCGCTGATTTTCGAGAATATCGGCGACGATGTGCACCCGAATTTCAAGACCCGCGAGGTTCATCAGCAAAAGGATTCCAAAACCAGCGAGCAGGGCACCGACGCGCCCGGACGCGTGTTCGCTTCCGCCGGTACCGCGCGCAGCGCCGTCGAGCAGACCGACTGGCACGACCAGGCCGAGCGGCAATTCCTGACCGAACTTGCAAAGCGTCTGGAAAAAGCGGTCGAGCAGGGAGAGGCGAAGTCCATGATCATGGTGGCGCCGCCGCGTGCGCTCGGCATGTTGCGCGACGCCTATCCGGGCCAGCTCAAGCCCGCGATCCGCGAAGAGGTCAGCAAGGACTACGTGAAAATGCCGGTGCACGAGATCGAGAAGCATCTGACCGGCGCATAGCGGCCATTCGGATGCTGCCGCGCACTTGCATGCGCGGCGCGGCTCCCATAAATTCCACGCGCAATCTCGTTGGGGTGTCCGGGCAACCGGGCTGAGAGGCAATCCTGCCAACCCATCGAACCTGATCCGGCTCACACCGGCGGAGGAAACCGAGATGCGCTTCCACCGCATCTTTGCGCGCGCGTTGTCCGGTTCCGCTGTTTTACGGACGGGAGGGCATTCGTGAGCGCCGAATTCGCCGCTGCCGCGGGCGGCCTCTACGCGCGCATGCGCGCGGCGCGTCCGCGCGTCCACTGCATCACCAACAGCGTGGTGCAGGGTTTCACCGCGAATGTGCTGCTCGCGTCCGGCGCCATTCCATCCATGACGATGTCGGTGAACGAAATCGGCTATTTCGTTTCTGGCGCCAGCGCGCTGCTCGTCAATCTCGGCACGTTCGACGACGAACGCCGTGCGGCGATCGATATTGCAATCGCGGCGGCCAATGACGGGGATATTCCGTGGCTGCTCGATCCGGTCTTCATCGACCGCTCGCCGCCGCGCGCGGATTATGCGCGCGCACTCGCGGGCATGGAGCCGCGTGTCGTGCGCGCGAACGCCGCCGAGTTCGAGGCGCTCTCGAAGCGGAAGACCACGCCGGAATCGCTCGACCGTTTCGCGCTCGACCACATCACCGTCGCCGCCTGTACCGGTGCCGTCGATCTCGTCACCAGCGGGACGAAACGCGCCTCCATCTCGAATGGTCATGCGTGGATGGGGCAGGTTACGGGCATCGGTTGTGCCGGCACGGCGCTGATGGCCGCACTTGTCGCCGTGGAAGACGATGAGTTTCTTGCCGCGTCCGCCGCTTTGCTGATCCTGGGTGTTGCGGGCGAAATCGCGGCCGAACGCGCGAATGGCCCGGGGAGTTTCGCCGTCGAACTGATTGATGCGCTGTCCTCTCTCGACGGAGAAGAGATTTCACGCCGGGCGAACATTTCCTTGAGCGAAGGAGAGGTGGAATGAAAGCCGACCTTCGCGTCTATGTGCTGATCGACCCGGAAAACATGGGCGCCCTCACGCCGGAAGCCTGCGCCGCCGCTGCCGCGCGCGGCGGGGCCACGCTGTTCCAGATTCGCGACAAGCGCGGCAACACCGGCGATACGATTGCGCTGACGCGCGCTGTCATTTCCGTCGCACGTCCGCGCAACATCCCGGTACTCGTCAACGACCGCGTGGACATTGCTCTCGCGGCGGATGCCGACGGCGTGCATGTCGGGGACGACGATATGCCGCCTGCCGATGCGCGGCGGTTGCTCGGGCCGGATGCGATCATCGGCCGTTCGGTGAAGCGCCTCCAACAGCTCGGCGATCCCTCGCTGCTGGATTACGCGGCGGTCGGCGGCGTATTCGCGACATCCAGCAAGAACAATCCCGAGCCGCCGCTGGGTACGGATGGCTTGCGTGTCCTGATCGGAAAAATCCGCGAGCGCGCGCCGCTCTTGCCTGTCTGCGCCATCGCCGGGATTGACGAACGCAACGCCGCGAGCGTGATCGAGGCGGGTGCCGATGGAATTTCCATTATTTCCGCCGTGACGAAGTCGGCCGACCCCGAAGCCGCAACGCGCAGGTTGCGCGGGATCGTGGATGAAGCACTCGAACGTCGCGGAGATTTCCGCAGGGAGAAACGGGCATGACCGCAATCGCGCTCACCATTGCCGGATCGGATTCCGGCGGCGGTGCCGGCATCCAGGCCGATCTGAAAACCTTTTCGGCGCTTGGCGTCTATGGTGCTTCGGTGATCACCGCACTGACCGCGCAGAACACGCTCGGTGTTTCCGGCATCCATGACGTGCCTGCGGATTTCGTCTCCGCGCAGATGGACGCGGTCTATTCCGACCTCAACGTGCGCGCGACCAAGATCGGGATGCTGTCGCAGCCCGCGACCATCGAAGCCGTCGCCAAGGGGCTGGATCGGCACAAGGCGAAGAATGTTGTGCTCGATCCGGTGATGATCGCGGCATCGGGCGATCCGCTGCTGGTGCCCGAAGCCATCGACACGCTGAAGCGTGTACTGTTTCCCCGCGCATTGATCGTGACGCCGAATCTGCACGAGGCGGGGGCACTGCTGAACGAGCCGATGGCGCGCACCGACGACCAGATGCGTCATCAGGCGGAAAAGATCCGCGCACTCGGCGCCGATACTGTGCTGATCAAGGGCGGTCACCGCGAGGGACCGGAAGCGGTCGATCTTCTGGTCGATGCCAGCGGCGCGAAGCGGCTTGTCTCCAAGCGAATTTCCACGCTCAACATCCACGGCACCGGCTGTACGCTTTCGTCGGCGATCGCGTCGTTCCTCGCCAAGGGTGCCAACCTTACCGACGCAGTGTCGCTCGCGAAAAATTACATCACCGAGGCGATTGCCGCAGCCGACAAGCTCGGCATCGGTCACGGCCACGGGCCAGTGCATCACTTTCATGCACAGTGGAAGCACTAGGAGAATGGCGATGACGAAGTTCACACGGCGTACCGCGCTCGGCCTGATCGGTGCCGCGGGCACCGTCGCTGCACCGAACATCGCGCGTGCGCAGACGGTGAAGTGGCGCATGGCGACGTCCTGGCCCGCGAACCTGCCGGGGCCGGGTGTCTCGGCGCAGCGGCTGGTGGATCGCATCGCCGCCATGAGCGGCGGACGGCTGGAAGTTTCCCTGTTCGCCGCCGGAACGATCGTGCCTGCCTTCGAGGTGTTCGATGCGGTTTCGCAAGGCACGGTCGAGATGGCGCACACGGCGTCGTTCTACTGGCGCGGCAAGATGCCCGCGGCGGTGTTCTTCACCACCGTGCCGTTCGGCCTGTCGCCGGTCGATCATCAGGCCTGGCTCGAACATGGCGGCGGGCAGGCACTCTGGGACGAGCTTTATCGTCCGCACCGCGTGCTCGGTTTTGTGGCGGGCAATACCGGTCCCTCGATGGGGGGCTGGTTCAAGAAGGAAGTGAAGTCGCTTGCCGACCTGAAAGGCCTTCGCATCCGCGTGCTCGGCATCGGCGGCGATGTGTTCAACCGGCTCGGCGCGACCCCGGTCGCGATTCCCGCCGCCGATCTCATCACGGCACTCGACACGGGTGCTATCGACGCCGTGGAATTTCTCGCCCCCGTGAGCGATCTCACCACCGGCATCCATCAGGCGACCCAGTTTTATTACGGTCCCGGCTTCAACAAGCCGAACGGTGCAGGCGAGGCAATCGTTTCGTCGAAAGCCTATGACGCGCTACCGGCGGACTTGCAGGCCGTCGTTGCGTCCGCCTGCCGGCTGGAACATTCGGCCGGACTTGCCGACGCCGCTTGGCAGAACGCGCAGGCGCTTGCGACGCTGGCCGGCTCGCACAAGGTGCGCGTGCTGTTCTTCCCGGATGAAGTCGTGGAAGCCGCGCACAAAATCTCGCGAGAGCTGATCGCCGACATCGGCAAGACGTCGCCGATGGCAGGCAGAATCGTCGATAGCTATAACGCCGCGCTTGATCGCAGCCGCAGCTGGTCGTCGGTGCAGGCGAGCATGCAGGTGGCGCAGCTCCGCGCGCAGGCGAAGCGTTAACCCAGCGTGCGGTTCACCGCGTCGGCGGTCGCGCGGCCGCTGAGAAATGCGCCGCCGCAGGTCTGGGCGAATTCGCCCGCGAGCGCCTCGCCGGCCCAGAACAGCTTGTTGACGACAGGCTTCGCGAGATCCTGCTTGGCCACATGGTGGCCGGGAATGGACGCGGAGTACGCGCCGCGTATCCATGGATTGCGGCCCCAGGTCGTGAAATCCGCCTGTACGATTTTCTTCTCGGCGTCGGCACCGAAAATCCGGCGTACCGACTCGCGCCCGAAATCGACTGCGGCTTCCGTGCCCGCCGCCGTCAGCTCCCACGCGAACTTGCCGCCGACGAAGCCCACCAACAAATCTGAGTCGAACGGGAAGGCGAGGAAATAAATGTCCTGCCGTCCCGGACGCTCGTAATGCAGGTCGTCGAATTCCTTGAGGCCGAAGCGGTCGCCGTGAATCAGCATCGGAATTTTGGCGAGCAGGCCCATCGCGATGCGGTTGAAGGAATCTTCCTTCCACTCCGGCAGCACGGGATCGAAGCGGATGCGGCCCGAAGCAAGTGCGCCGACAGAGCATGTGATGATGCAGGCCTTCGCGCTGACATCGCCCTTCGGCGTTTCGCAGACGACGCCGGGCCCGTCATAGCGGATGCGCGTCACCGGCGTGCTGACCGAAATCGGCAGTCCGTCTGCGAGCGTGCGGACGACGGCACCGTAGCCTTCCTTGACCAGATAGTTGGGATCGAGATCGGCCTGTTCGGAAAAATGCGAAATGGATAAATCTTCCAGATCGACCGCCATGTCCATCGGGCCGATCACGGTCGATGCAACATGCTCGGCGGGCGTGCGGATGCGGGTGATTGAAGCGACGGAGCCGTCGCCTCGCTTGGCGAATTTTTCGGTGGCCTGCAGAATTCCTTTTTCCGCTTTTTCGTATTCCGCCATTTCCCTGGCGTCGAACTTGCGTGGCTTGTTGCCGTACCAGATATGGTCGAGCTTCATGTGGTGTTCGCGTAGCGTGAAATTTTTCTCGCGTGCGATGTTGTAGAGCGGGTTGCGGTCGGCGGCGTGGATCCACGCACAGCCGCGGTCGAACGGCACGCCGAAGAAAGTCGTATCGGTCCAGGCGCGGCCGCCGGGTTCGGGCAGGGCTTCGAGCAGCACGACGCTGCGTCCGAGCGCCGTCAGACGCCGTGCCGCCGACATGCCGGAACAGCCGGAGCCGACGATCACCACATCCGGGTTGGTTGGAAGCGGTGCCTGCGCCCATGCACGCAAGGGCGCCGACGCGAGTGCCGCAGCACTCGCGCCCGCGATGAATTCGCGTCTCGACGGTCTGATATAGGCCATGCCTTCCCCCGAAGGCTGCAAGCAGCCGAAGCGGTCTTACTTTTTGTAGTTGACCACTTTCTGCTTCATCTCGCCAAGACCCTCGATACCGAGCGTCACGGTATCGCCGGGCTTCAGCCACACCGGCTCCGGCTTCATGCCGATGGCGACACCCGGAGGTGTCCCGGTGCAGATCATGTCGCCCGGTTCGAGCACATAGAACTGCGAGCAGTACCAGACAAGATACTCGGCGCCGAAGATCATGGTCTTGGTGGAGCCGTTCTGGCGCTTCTGGCCGTTGACGGAGAGCCACATCTTCAGGTTCTGCACGTTCTTGATTTCGTCGCGCGTGACGAGCCACGGACCGACGGGGCCGAAATTCTCCGCACCCTTGCCCTTGTTCCACTGGGCGGGGTTGCCGCCGCGGTCGATCTGGAAGCTGCGCTCGGACACGTCGTTCGCCACGGTGTAGCCGGCGATGTAGTTCTTCGCGTCCTTCTCCGATTTCAGATAGCGCGCGCGCTTGCCGATCACGATGTTCAGCTCGCACTCATAGTCGAGCTTCTTGGAATCCTTCGGCACGATGATGTTGTCGTTCGGGCCGCAGATGCAGTTCGGCGCCTTGGTGAAGAGGATCGGCTCTTTCGGAATCGGCATGCCGATTTCGTTGGCATGGTCCGAATAGTTCAGGCCGACGCCGATGTAATGGCGGGTGCCGGCGACCGGCGCGCCGAGGCGCGGCTTGCCCTTCACGAGCGGAAGCTTTTCCAGTTTTGCTTTCTTGATCTTCGCAAGGCCGTTGGCGAGCACGTCGCCGGTGATGTCTTTCACGACCTTCGACAGATCGCGGATCTGGCCCTTGGAATCGACGATGCCGGGTTTTTCCCGGCCTGCGGGGCCGAAGCGCACAAGCTTCATGGACGTTCCTCTGTATTTTCTTCAATGGCGGGAGACGGATCATGCTTCGCGGGCGGACGCGCGGCAAGCGCCTTTCCCCGCGACCCAGTGTTGCGATGGGCGCAGGGACTGGTGCGGTGCAGCGATCAGTCGCCGGTCGGCGAGATGCGGAATTCGAGCACATCCTTGCGCTTGCGCAGGGCGGCGGCGAGGCGGGCGAATTTGTCCGGCTCCAGCGTGCGGATCGACATGCGGTATTCGAAGTGGCTGCCGTCCTCCATGCGATAGCTGACATTCGCAAGTGAGAATGCGTAGGAGCGGACGAGCTTGCGCACTTCTTCCTCGCTCGGTGTCTGCTGCTTCCTGAAGCGCAGCACGAGCTGCGCGTAGGACTGGGTCGGCATTTTGTTCTCAACCCACAGGAACAGCTCGAGCGTTCCGAGCGTGGCTATCGTACCGAGGATCGCCGGATAGAAAAACCCGACGCCGTACAGGATGCCGAGCGACGCGGTGATCCAGATCGATGCCGCCGTCGTCAGGCCGCGTACCGTCAGGCCTTCCTTGAAAATCACGCCGGCGCCGAGAAAGCCGATGCCGGTCATGATCCCCTGCGCCATGCGTTGCGGATCGAGGATGGTGTTGGTCTTGCCGATTTCGGTCGGCACCCAGTCGGAGGGATAGGCGGTAATCATCATCAGCAACGCGGAGGCGAGGCAGACAAGCGCGTGGGTGCGAAAACCGGCTGGCCGTCCGTGATAGCTGCGTTCGAATCCGATCAGCGCACCCGCGACCCAGGCCGAGCCCAGATGCAGTGCGATCTCCCAATAATGTGCCGATTGCATGGCCTGCATCGTTTCGCTCCGGTGTCCTCGTTCCAGAGCTAGACCCGCGTGCGATCAGCGTCCAGAAAAAATGTCATGAATTCGTCAAACGGAATCCGGACGGCAAATTCCTGCCGCCCGAATTCGTTCCGCCGGATGGGCGCACGTTCGCAAAAACGTCATGCGGATTCGCTAGACGGAGGCAATGCTTGAGAAGCTTGCATCGGTTCCAGTTTTCGATCCGCCGGACGATCCAAACGAATCTCCGGAATCCCGTAAATATCGCGCCCTCTTCATCTCCGATGTGCATCTGGGCATGCGCGCCTGCCAGGCGGACCTGCTCATCGATTTTCTGCGCCGCTATAACGCCGATACGATCTATCTCGTCGGCGACATCATCGACGGCTGGGCGCTGAAATCCGGCTGGTACTGGCCGCAATCGCACAACGACGTCGTGCAGAAACTTTTGCGCAAAGCGCGCAAGGGCGCGCGGCTGGTTTATATCCCCGGCAACCACGACGAATTCCTGCGCGATTATCTTGGTACGCATTTCGGCGGCATCGACGTGGTGAATGAGGCAGTCCACGTCGCCGCCGACGGCAAACGCTATCTCGTCATCCATGGCGATCTGTTCGATGTCGTCATCAAACATGCGCGCTGGCTGGCGCTGCTCGGCAGCGGTGCCTACGACGCGGCGATCGTTCTGAACACCGCCGTCAACGCGATCCGCCGCCGGCTCGGCTTCACCTACTGGTCGCTGTCACGCTGGGCAAAACTGAAGGTGAAGAACGCAGTGAATTTCATCGGCGAGTTCGAGCAGGTTCTGTCGGCGGAGGCGAGCCGCCATGGCGCCGACGGCGTCATCTGCGGGCATATCCATCACGCCACCATCCGCGAAATCGACGGGCTGATCTACATCAATTGCGGCGACTGGGTGGAAAGCTGCACGGCGGTCGCCGAGCATTTCGACGGCACGTTCGAGATCATCACCATGGCTTCGGCTGAAACCGTGCCGGTGAAACTGACCGTACAGCCCGCGGCAAGTCCGGCCTGAGCCCGGCGTGACAATCGGGCGGCGGCGCATTAGCGTCCCGCCGCATGAACGCTCCCTCGCAGAAGATTCCCACCGCCGCCGATGTGCGGGACGCCGCCCGCGCGATCGAGGGTGTCGCCGTCCGCACGCCGCTGATCTATGCGTCGATCCTCGACAAGCTCAGCGGGGCAGCCCGCGTTTTCATCAAGCCGGAAATTCTCCAGCGCACCGGCTCGTTCAAGTTTCGCGGCGCCTACAACACGATTTCCCGGATTCCTCAGGAAAAGCGCGCAAGCGGCGTCGTGGCGTTTTCTTCCGGCAATCACGCGCAGGGCGTCGCGATGGCGGCAAAGCTTTCCGGCCTGCGCGCGACCATCGTGATGCCGCAGGATGCGCCGCTCATCAAACGCGAAAATACCAAGCGCCTTGGCGCTGAAGTCATCCTCTATGATCGCGTGAAGGAAGACCGCGAGGCGATTGGACGGAGAATTGCTAACGAACAAGGCGCCACGCTGGTGCCGCCCTACGACCATCCGCATGTAATCGCGGGTCAAGGCACGATCGGTTTTGAAATCTGCGACGACCTGCAATCGCTCGGCCTCACGCCGGATATTGTGCTGTCACCGGCTTCGGGCGGCGGGCTGATCGCGGGCATTTCGCTGGCGGTGAAGGACCGTGTGCCGTCCGCGCGCATTGTCGCCGTGGAGCCGGAAGGGTTCGACGACACCGGCCGCTCGCTCAAATCCGGCAAGCGCGAGAAGAATGCGACCATGAGCGGATCGATCTGCGACGCACTGCTGACCAACGAGCCGGGTGAACTGACGTTCGAAATCAATAAACGTCTCGTCGGGGAAGCGGTCGCGGTCAGCGACGGCGAAGTGCGCGCGGCGATTGCCTTCGCCGCCAGGCAACTCGGCCTGACGGTCGAGCCGGGCGGATGCGTGGCGCTCGCCGCACTCCTGCACGGCAAGCTCGACGTGAAAGGCAAGAATGTCGTGCTGGTGCTGTCGGGCGGAAATATCGACCCGGCGATCTATGCCGAAGTGACCGGCGGCTAGTTCAGGAAAAGAGCGCCATCTTCGAAGCGGGCGAAAGCGAACGGATGTCGTCGCCCGCGGACGCTTCCGGTTTTGGCGCCGGTGCGGATGCTTTCGGTGCGGGCGGTTTGACCGCTTCCGCTTTCGGTCTTTCCACTTTCGGCGCCGCTACCGGAATGGCCGGCGCGCTCGGCGTGTCGTCGAGCGACTCCAGCACCACGAGGTCGTCGAGGTCGAGGCCGGCGAGATGATCCTGCTTCGTCGCGTCCTCCCAATCGACATCGCGCTTCGGCTCGCCCATCAGGTTGTCGATTGCGTTCTGCTCCAGACCCTCGCCCGGACGCGCAGGTCCGTTGAGCAGCGATTCTTCCTCTGATTTTTCCGAAACCGAAACGAATTCCAGATCGTCGAGCCGCCAGATCTGGATCATCGCGTCGATGCGCGCTTCGAGGAAGCTCAGCACCTGAATGACCTTGCGGATGCGCTGGCCGGTCAAATCCTGGAACGAACACGCCGTGTAGATTTCCGTCGTGTTGGCATCGATCATGTCGCAGACCGAAGCATCCAGACCCTGTTCGCGCATGGTCCAGGCGATTTCCTGAATGCGTTCGGCGCAGGCCAGAATATCGGACGTGGCTTTTTCGGTGGTGCCGACAATCGCATCGAGTTCGTGCGAGGCGACGTCGATCTTGCCGTCGTTGTCGTCGGTCTGCTTGATCGATGCGATCTCCGCCTTGGTGCGGGTGATCGCATTCATCATGTCGGAGAGGTCGAAGCGCAGCCGGTCGGCTTCCGCCGAATGGACCTTGTGCTCGAGCGAATGTTGCAGCTTCTCGACCGCTTCGAGCACTAGTTTGGTGTCGGACTGGCGGTTGCGGCGGGCGAATTCGGCGAGGAACCAGCGCCCGCGCGCCGTCTCCATGACGGCCGAGGCAATCGCCTCGTAATCCGCGTCCGAAAGGGGCGCGTGAGCGGGAGGTAGCGACATGCTTGCCCCGGATTCTCGGGTGGCGGCGGAGATGCCAACCTGCCGTGCGAATCTTCAAGGAATAGTTTACCCACGCGCCCGGATGGCTCCAAACCGGGGCCGCGATCCTTATTCCGGTAGTGCCTTGAAACGTCCCGCCCGGCCAGAAACGCGCGACAGAAGCGGCAAAATCGGCCTCGCCACGGCCTATGCCGCGCTCTTTGTCAGCATCGGCGTGTTCATGCCGTTCTTCCCGGTGCTGTTGACCGAACGGGGCTTTTCCCCCGAGGCGGTCGGGCTTGCCATGGCGATACCGGTCGTTCTCAGGCTCGTGACGCTGCCGGCGGCGGGGGCCTTTTCGGACTGGTTCGGCCGTCCGCGCACGTTCCTCGCGATCCTCGGCATGCTGGCGGCGCTCGGCTTCGCGTGGGTCGGGCTGGCGAGCGGGCAGGTGGCGCTTTGCATCGCGCTCGCCTTCGCCTCGCTGTTCTGGAATCCGGCGTTTCCGCTCTTGGAATCTTACGCGATGCGGCTCTCGTCGCACGGCAAGATCGACTACGGGCGCATCCGCATCTGGGGTTCGATATCGTTCGTTGCCGCCAATCTCGGTGCGGGCATCCTGCTTGGTATCTGGCCGCCGGTTTCGGTCGCATGGATGATCGCGGCTGCGTTTTTCGTTTTTGCGCTGTGCGCCGCCGCGGCACCGGCGATGCCCGCGATCCCGCTGCATCCGGAAACGCAAGGCTCGCTCAAGCCGTCGCGTACGTTGCTGTTCGGTGTTGCCGCCGCCGGATTCATTCAGGCGAGTCACGCGCTGCTCTATGCCTTCGCGTCGATCCACTGGGACCGGGCGGGTCTCAGCACCACCACCATCGGTGCGCTGTGGGCGATCGGCGTGCTCGCCGAGATACTGCTGTTCACCTACGGCACGAGCGTGCTGAAAAAACTTTCCGCGATGACGCTGATCTGGATCGGCGGTGTTGCATCGCTAGCCCGTTTCGCGGCACTCGCCTTCGATCCTTCCGCCGACTGGCTGTTTCCGTTGCAACTGCTGCACGGCCTGACCTTCGGCGCCACGCATCTCGGACTGATGGCGCTGATCGCGCAGAACGTCCCGCATCGCGCGGCGGGCAGGGCGCAGACCTATTCATCGACGGTGATCGCCGTGCTGATGGGCCTTGGCACCGTTACGGCAGGGCCGCTCTATGCGGAGTACGGTGCCTTGTCGTTCGCAAGTTCGGCCATGCTCGGCGCAATCGGCGGCGTGATTGCGCTGCTTGCCTGGCTTCAGCCCCAGAGCGCGCGTTCCGGCGGGAAAAGCCAGGCATCCTGAAATTTCAGCCCGTGCTCGCGGTCTTTCGCCAGCAATAGCGGCCCGTCGAGATCGACGAACGCGGCGCCGTCCGCGAGCAGCGTCGCGGGCGCAACGCCCAGCGATGTCGAAACCATCGAGCCGACCATAATCTGCAAACCCATCGCCTTCGCATCGCGCGCCATTGCCAGCGCTTCCGTGAGGCCGCCAGCCTTGTCGAGCTTGATGTTCACCGCGTCGTATTTTCCTTTCAGCGAAGCGAGGCTCGCGCGGTCATGGGCGCTCTCGTCGGCGCAGATGGGAATGCCGCGCTTCAGATGTTTGAGCGCGCCGTCGCGGTCCGCATGCAGCGGCTGCTCGACGAGCCTCACGCCCGCCGCGACGCAAGCGGCGAGATTTTCTTCCAGATTGTTTTCGTCCCACGCCTCGTTGGCGTCGGCGATCAGCGTCTTGCCGGGTGCTGCGCGATGGATCGCCTGCAGGCGCGCCGGATCGCCGTCGCCGCCGAGTTTCAGTTTCAGGAGCGGGTAGGGCGCGGCGGCCGCCTGCGCCGCCATCGTTTCCGGCGTGCCTAGGCTGATCGTGTAGGCGGTCAGGGTCTTTACAGGCGCGGATATGCCCGCGAGTTCCCATGCCCGCTTGCCGGCGGCTTTGGCTTCGAAATCCCAGAACGCGCAGTCGAGCGCGTTGCGGGCGGCACCATGGGGCAGGGCCGATTGCAGGGCTTCGCGGGACATCCCGGCGGCAATCGTAGCCCTCATTCCCTCAATGGCCGCGACCACGCCCTCCACCGTCTCGCCATAACGTCCATAAGGCACGCATTCGCCGCGCCCTGCATGTCGGTCAGCGGACAGTTCCACGACCACCACGGCAGCCTCCGTCTTGGCGCCGCGGCTGATCGTGAAGGCACCGGCAATCGGCCAGCGTTCGACCCGGACGGAAAGGCTCAAATCCATGGGTTTAACTAGCCGGATTCTGTGCGGAAAAGGGACGCCCCGCAGGCCGGTTAAGCCCATTTCTTATGGTTAACCAAGAGTGAATCGAATCCTCGATTTCCGGTAAACGCACGGGTATGAACGATGGCGGGCCCGCCCCCGGAGCCCGCCAGTGGGGCTGTTTTTGCGTCCCCGATGAGTGCACCCGTGGCTGCTACGGCCGCCTTGCTCGATGCCCGTGTGGAAGGCCGCACGCTCGTATTGGATGCGGGCGGCGCCTGGGTCGCGACCGAAGCGCCGCGCATCGAGGCGCTGGTCGAGAGCATCTACAAGCGCGCCTACACCGCCGAAGAGGTGGACATCGACGTCTCCAAGGTGGAGCGGCTCGATACGGTCGGCGCGTGGCTGATCGAGCGGCTGCGCCGGACGGCGGCGGAAGCGAATCTGAAAGCCCAGATCACCGGCCTCAACAAGCGCTACAAAATTCTCCTCGATGAAGTGGCGATCTCCAACAAGGAGCCGATCCACCCGCATCCGCGCAAGAAGGCGCTGCACGATGCGCTCGAGCATTTCGGCGAGAACGTCGCCGTCGCGGGGCAGGATTTCTACGCGCTGATGCAGATGCTTGGCTCGATCATGGTGGTGTCGGCGCGCGTCGCCTTCACGCCGCTGACGTTGCGCTTCACCTCGGTCGTGCATCATCTGGATCGCGTCGGCTACCGTGCGGTGCCGATCATTCTGCTCATCAACTTCCTGATCGGCTGCATTCTCGCGCAGCAGGGCATTTTTCATTTCCGCCGCTTCGGCGCGGAAACCTTCGTCGTCGACATGGTCGGCATCCTCGTGCTGCGCGAAGTCGGCGTGCTGATTGTCTCCATCATGGTCGCCGGCCGTTCCGGTTCCGCCTACACGGCAGAACTCGGTTCCATGAAGATGCGCGAGGAAATGGACGCGCTGCGCGTGATGGGCTTCGATCCGGTCGAGGTGCTCATTCTCCCGCGCATGATCGCGCTTATCATCGCGGTGCCGCTGCTGACCTTCATCGGCAGCATGGCGGCACTTGTCGGCGGCGGCCTGATCTCGTGGCTCTACGGCGGCTTCCCGCCGGAGGTGTTCATCGAACGGCTGCGCGAAGCGGTTACGATGGACACGTTCAAGGTCGGTCTGATCAAGGCGCCGTTCATGGCGCTGATCATCGGCCTCGTCGCCTGCGTCGAGGGACTGCGCGTGGAAGGCAGCGCGGAGTCGCTCGGCGAACACACGACCAGCAGCGTGGTGAAATCGATTTTCCTCGTCATCGTGCTCGATGGCTTCTTTGCGGTGTTCTTCGCCGCGATCGGGGTCTGACCGATGAATGTTCCGCAGGTGAACGGCACCAAGCCGGGCTACGATTTCGACGAGAACATCATCAGTGTCCGCGACCTCGTCGTCGGCTTTCACAACAAACCTGTCCTGAAGGGTCTCACGCTCGACGTGAAGCGCGGCGAAATTCTCGGTTTCGTCGGCGGTTCCGGCGGCGGCAAATCGGTGCTGACGCGCACCATCATCGGCCTCATTCCGAAGTGGAGCGGGGACATCCATGTGTTCGGCGAGGACCTCGACGCGCTGAGCGAGGACGATCGTTCGGCACTGGAACGCCGCTGGGGCGTGCTTTTTCAGGGCGGTGCGCTGTTCTCCTCGCAAACCGTCCGGCAAAACGTTCAGTTCCCGATCCGCGAGAACCTGGAACTTTCGCAGCGGCTGCTCGAGGAAATCGCGCTCGCGAAGCTCGAAATGGTCGGCCTGCACCGCGATGTGCTGGATAAAATGCCTTCGGAACTTTCCGGCGGCATGGTCAAGCGCGTGGCGCTTGCCCGCGCGCTGGCACTCGATCCGGAAATTTTGTTCCTCGACGAACCGACCTCGGGCCTCGATCCGATCAGCGCCGGCGATTTCGACGAGCTGATTATGGCCTTGCAGCAGACTTTGGGCCTTACCGTTTTCATGGTAACGCATGATCTGGATAGCCTGCACACGGCGTGCGATCGCGTGGCGGCTCTCGCTGACGGCAAGATCATCGCGACGGGGCCGATCGAAGACATGGTCCAGTCGGATCATCCGTGGTTGCGAGCCTACTTCCACGGCAAACGGGCAAAGACCAGAACCGGAAAAACCGGTCGTAAAAGAACGTAGCGGCGAAAGAGCGGTCCATGGAAACGCGTGCAAATTACGTACTGATCGGCGTCTTCACCCTCGCGGTGATCATCGGCGCCTTCGGCTTTGTGTGGTGGTTCGAGCGGCTCGGCGAGGGCGGTTCGCGCACCACCTACGAGATCGCCTATGACGGTTCGGTGTCGGGCCTGCGCAAGGGCTCGGCGGTGAACTTCAACGGCATCCGGGTCGGCGAAGTGTTCAACCTCATGCTCGATCCGTCCGACCCGCGCCGCGTGATCGCGCAGATCGGTGTCGCGCAGGGCACGCCGATCCGTTCCGACACCAAGGCGGGTCTCGACTTTCAGGGGCTGACCGGCATCGCCACGGTAACGCTCACGGGCGGTGCCGCGAACGCGCCTGTGATCGCCGCCGAAAAGGGCAGGCCGCCGCGCCTCGTCGCGGAGTCGACGCAGGACGTGATGTCCGCCGCCCGCCAGACCATGGCGCGCATCGACAAGCTGATCGCGCAGAACGAGGAACGCATCGAGCAGATCGTGAAGAGCATCGCCTCGATCACCAACGACCTCGACAAGGGGGTCGTGGCCGACATCGGTGCCGCGGCGAAGTCGGTGCGCGAGGCGGCCGACGCGCTCGGCAACCAGACCGAACCGACGTTAAAGGAATACCGGCTGCTGGCGCAGGACGCGCGCCGCGCGGTGAACGACGTCTCCCGCTTCGTCAGGGATCTGGAGAAGAATCCAAGCCAGCTGGTGTTCGGCAAAAAGAAGTGATCCCCACTCCTTCGCGGGTGGGGCGGATCAAAGGGCGGGGCTCCGGAAGGACCCCGCCCTTTTCCGTTCCGGCATCCGAACCAATCGGCACACGGGATGTTGTCCCGTTGCAATGGCGGGCGCGGTTGACTGTCATCGGCCTGTGATATCTGCTTGCAAAGCATCGAGCGACCGGAGCACGCACCATGAAACAACTTGCCGCCGTCCTTTCCGCCGCAGCGCTGTTCGGCGCGGGCACAGCACTCGCGCATCACGGCTGGGGCAGCTACGACGCCACCAAGGTGATCGTGATCGACGGCAAGATTCTGGAATCCGCCTATGAGTTTCCCCATGGCGAAATGATCATGGAGTATCAGGGCGCGAAGTGGACGGTCACACTCGCGCCGCCGTCGCGCATGCAGTCGCGCGGGCTTGCGCGCGACGACATCGCGGTGGGCAAGACCATCAAGGCGGAAGGCTATCCGAGCACGTCGCGCCAGAATGAAATGCGCGCCGAGCGGGTTACGTCCGGCGGCAAAGTGGTCGAGATGCGCTGATGGAGCATGCCGCGCATTGGCCCGCCTGGGCGGCGGCGTTGCAGGACTCTGCCCTCGGCCTCGGCATCCGCCAGTCGGGCTGGCTTTATCCGTTCGGCAACATCATCCATGTCATGGGCATGGCGCTGTTCATCGGCGCCATCGTGGCGCTCGACCTGCGGCTGCTCGGCCTCGGCCACAAGACGATCAAGGTCAATCAGGCGGCTTCGTTTCTGACACCGTTCGCCTTCGTAGGCCTCGCACTGCTCATTCCGGGCGGTCTGATCCTGTTCATCGCCGATGCGGGGCCGCTCGCCGGCAACCCGCTGTTCGTCGCGAAGATCGTGCTGGCCGTTTTTGGATTGGCGAACGCAGCACTGTTCTGGAAGCTCTGGTATCCGGACATGAAAAACTGGGACCGCCGCAAGCCGGGCTTCGGCTGGGTGCAGACGATGCTGTCGCTGGTGATCTGGCTCGCCGTGCCGGTGATCGGAAGGTTGATTGCGTATCTTTGAGGGTCATTCCTAGCGCGAGCGCAAAGAAAAACGGCCGGGAAATTTCCCGGCCGTTTTGCATTTCAATGATTGCAGGCGATCAGCCCAACCGCCCCGCCGCGTGGCTGAGCAGCGTGTAGACCTTGCCCGTATCCGATGTGAGATAGGTCTTGGTCAGCGTCTGGCCACGGTCGTCGCGGCCGACTTGCTCAAGAAGCCGCTCGAACTCGTCGATGTAGCGGTCGACCGTCTCGCGGAAAGCGGCACTCTTGCGATAGCGCTTGCGGATTTCCTCAAATGTCTTCTGGCCCTGCGCCGTGTACAGGCGGCGGGTGACGACGTTGCGTTCGCCGCGCTTGTAGCGGCTCCAGAATTCGACCGCGCTGTCGTGGTCGATCATGCGGGCGATGTCGGTCGAGAGACTGTCGATCGAGCCGACCGTATCCGGCTCGTCAGCTTCCTCTTCCTTCGCTTCCTTTGCAGGCGCGCGGCTGAGGAGATCGTTCAGCCATGCGCCGCTCTGGCGCTGGCCGCCGCCCCGGCGAGGGGCGGGCGGTGCTGAAGGCTGCTGCGGTTCGGCCGGCGCCTGCTGCATAGGTGCAGGTGGCAACATTTCGACCGGTTCCTGCTCGACGGCACGCATCTGGGTCGCGCGCGGCATCGGCTGACGCGGCGGCGCGTATTCGGCAACCGGCTCGGTGCGGGCGACGATGCGCGGACCGGCAATCGCGGCGGCGGGTTCGTTGCGATAGGCAACCTGTGCCGCGATCTGGCGCGGCTCGACCACATCGATGCCGCGCGCATGGCGCGATACGATCTCGTTGAGTTCGGACAGCGCCTTGATCTGGTCGGCGACCACGCGGCGCATCGCGTTGGTGCTTTCCTGCGTCTCGTGCGGCAATTCGAGCACGCCGCGCTTCAGTTCCTGGCGCGTCGTTTCGAGCGCGTTCTGCACTTCCACCGCGACTTCGCGGAGTTCGCCTGCGGCCTGGGCGAAGCGCTGGTTGGCATCGCTGAAGATCGCGCGGACCTCGTCCATGGTGCGGTCGTAGCTCTGCTTGAGCGATTCCTGCGTGCGCTCGCGCTCTTCCTCGCTGTGCGAGCGGAGCACGTCGTACTGCTGCGAAATCGCATTGGTGGACTGGGCGGTGGAGTCCGCCACGAGCTTCGCGATTTCGTGCGCGCGTTCTTCCGCGGCACCGAGCGAATCCTGCAGGAGCCGGTTGAAGCGGATGAGGCGCTCTTCCATGTCGGAAGCGCGGTTGCCGAGCAGCGACGTGAAGCGTTCGATCGCGTCGCGGCGGTCGGACAGCGTCGTGTCGATGCGGCGATGGGTTTCCTGCAACGTGTCGGCAGCACCCGCGATGAACCGGCCCTGATCCTCGAAGCGCTGGGTGAGGATGCCGATGTCGCGTACCACACCGGTCGAGACGTCGCGGAGGTCGCGCATCTGGCCGTCCATGTGCTCGATGGAGCTGCGCGCGGCAAGCAGCGAGCTTTCCAGTGTGTTCTGGAAGGCGGCGATACGGTCGGTGACCGTGCCCGCGAGCGGGGTGAGGTTGTCGGTGATGCCGGCGAGCGTCGACTTCATCAGCGTGTTGGCGTCGCCGAGCTGGCTCAGGACGTTGTTCACGTCGTTGCGCAGCGTCTCGTGGCTCGAGGTGACTTCGCGGGTGCGCTCGATCAGGGTCTTGGAGACCTGATCGGCAAGCTGCACGAGCGAGCGTTCGACCTCGTTGGCATCGCTGCGGAGCAGGCCGGAGACCGCCTCGATCTTGGCGCTGAGGTCGCTCGTAGCGCCGCTCGCCTTCGCAGTGAGATCGTCGGTGACCTCGCGCACGCGGGTGCTGATCTCGGAGGTGAGGGCTTCGACGCGCGTGCCGAGGTCGCCGGACAGCGTGTTGATGCGCTCCGTCACGTCGCCCGAGAGCGAGTTGACGCGGCCGGTCACATCGGTCGACAGCGCGTTGAGGCGTGTCTCCATCTCGCCGGTGACATCATAGACCTTGGTGGCGAGCTGGTCGGCGGCGGAGATGCCCCGCGTCTCGATGGAATTGGTGATGCCTTCGAGGCGCTTGGTGACCTGTTCCTCGAAAATCGCGATACGGCTGTCGAGTCCTTCGGTCATTTCCTGCGCGCGCTTGCCGAGCGTCTGGTCGATCGCCTCGGTGCGGCTGGAGAGCACGCCCGCGATTTCCTGCGCCTTGTTGGCAAAATATTCGTCCGCGCCGAGCAGCGACTTCTCGACCGCGTCGGTTGCGATCTTGCCGCCCTCATTGAGGGTGTTGGCGAGTTCGAGCGTGCGGTTCGCCAGCGCCTCGTTCAGCGCCTTGGCGCGGGAATCGATCGTTTCCTCGATGCGGCCGATGCGGCTGTCGAGGCCTTCCTGCGTTTCGCGGATGCGGATGCCGACGCGCTCGTCGAAATTCAAAAGCGTCGTCTTAGTGTGGTCGTTCACATAATCGACGGTCTGCGTGATCTGGTCGAGCAGGCCCGTACCGTACACGCGCACGGTGGTGTCGAAGCCCTGCAGGCCGTCAGTGATGCGGCGGGCGAGGGCGGCACTGTCGGCCGCAACACGGTCGGCGATTTCGTTGCCGCGCTGGGCAATCGAATCTTCGGCTGCGCGCAGACGCGAGGCGAGTACGTCGCGGACGGCATCGCCCTTGGTGGTGATGCTGCTGGCGATTTCTTCCATCGCCTCGTCGAGCTTGTCGGTGACGCCCGTCGTTACGGTGTTCAGTTCCTCCGTCACCTTGGCGGTGCGGGTGACAATCGCGTTCGCAACCTCGACACCGATCTGGGTGAGGCGGTCGGTCATGTCGTTGCTCTTCGACGTGAACGATTCCAGCACCACGTCGCCGGCTTCCTCGACCTGCCGGCGGGCGGTCTCGGACTGGGCGGCAATGTGGTCGGTGATGCGGGCCACCGCCTGGTCGACGACGGCGTTGACGCTGTCGGTGACGTTCTTGACGTCGAGATTGAATCCTTCATGCGCGTTGGTCACGGCGTCGCGCAGGCGGTTGCCGTGCGAGACGATGCCGTCGCGTTCGCTCTGCAGGCCTTCGACCAGCGTGCGGACGCGCATTTCGTTTTCGTCGTAGGCGCGTTCGAGCGTGGAAACTTCGTCGCGCACCATGGTTTCGAGTTCGGTGGCGCGCGCGATTGCGCGCTCGATGCCGTCGCCGAGGGCGGCGACTTCGCGGCGGATTGCCTGACCGACACTGACGATGGCATCCGTCGAGACGCCTTCCGGCTCGGCGAGGCGGACGGTCACTTCCGTCATCGCGCGGGCGACCATGCGCATTTCCTGCGTGCGGCGGACGAAGCTCGCCATCAGGAAGAACGCGACCGGCGGCAGCGTGAGCAGCGTGAAGAAGGTCCAGAAGCCCGGCAGGTCGAGCAGGCTCACGCCCGACGCGATTTCCTTGCTGGAGCGCATGTAACCGATCAACACCGTGAGCGAGATCCATGCGGTGGAGAGGAGTGCCGCCACGGCATAGGGCATCGCCGAAGGGCGATGGTGGAGGGCGGCGAGAATCTGTCCGACCGCCTGGCGGTCGTCATTGGCGGGGCCGCGGTTCGCGCGCTCAAGGCGGCGGCCCGGACGCTGCTGGCCGCCTGCGGGCGGGGCGGGCGGCGCCATTGTGGGTTCGTTCGCGGGTGGCTGGGGAGCGGGTACTGCGTTGAGGTTCAACGCATCCTCAATCGCGGCCATCGCGGCCGCGGTCGGATCCTGCTTGGTATTCTGGGGCTTCTTGGCCATCACGCAACGCCTCGGGTCCTTACGCAGTACCGCTGGCCGGTTCTTGCGCCGGCCTGGCCGATGACGGGGGACCTTTGCCCATCGATCGGACGACTAGGGGTGGATTCCGCCGGATTTTAGATAGTTCACCCGGTCTTCGGGCTTTCATCGAAAGCGCCGTAAAACCGGGACTCCAGACCACCGCTGCGCTATCCTACCGCCTCGGGGCGGGCATTTGGAACGATCATTGCAAAGCGGATTCAAACATCGTTAACGCGTTAGCGGCTTGTTAACCATGGCGACCAAGGCGGCAAAGGGCCTTCTACGGCAGCAGAAACGGCGGCCACTCTGGCTGCCCGATCCGGGTGACGGGCCTTCGGAGGCCCAGCTCCGCTACCTCAAAAGGGGACTGAAACAGGCCGGCGGCAAGCTGCCCCTGTTCGACGAGGAGGGGCAGGAAATTCCCCGCCGCACCATCGAAGCCTGCATCGCGCATGGCTGGGCGGAAACCTGGATCAAGAATCCGATCAAGCCCGACTGGCTGGTCGCGCGCCTCACCGATGCCGGCTACCGCATCCTCGGCAAATCCCCGCCAAAAAAACCGGGTTGAGCGTTCGCGGGGTGAACTTCGTTTACCGCGAATCTGTCATCCTGTTCCCGCGCGCAATCCTGCGCGGGAGACACGGCGTGGCGATCAACTCGGACTCGGCGCGGAGCGGTTCCGCGGAAGCCAGTGAAGCGTTCGACCTGCACCACCTGAACAAGTCGACCTTCGGTAGCCGCGAACTGGCGCTCGAGGTGCTGGCGCTGTTCGACCGGCAGGCGGAAAGGCTGCTCGTCGATGTCGCCGATGCGCCCGACGCCGCGACCCGCCGCATCGCCGCCCACACCCTGAAGGGTGCCGCCCTCGGTGTCGGCGCACTCGGCGTTGCCGCCGCGGCGGAAGAAATCGAGCGCGGAATCGAGGATCCCGTCGAAGCCATCGGCGCGGTCGCCCGGCTGTCCGCGCGGATCACCGAGGCGCGGCTCGCGGTCGCGGCACTCATCGACTGAAGGCTGAAAGGCTCGCATTTCGGGACGCGGCTCTGTAGGATTGCCCAATCGTTGTTCAGTCAGTCCCTCAGAGATGCCGAAAATCACCTACATCGACAGTGACGGAAAAGGGCGGGTACTCGACGCCGAAGTCGGCTCGACCGTCATGGAAACCGCGATCCGCAACGGCGTGCCGGGAATCGTCGCCGAATGCGGCGGAGCCTGCTCCTGCGCTACCTGCCATGTGCATGTGGGCGAGGAGTGGAAGGAAAAAGTCGGTCCGCCCTCGCCGATGGAAGAGGACATGCTCGACTTCGCCTTCGACGTGCGGCCGACGTCTCGCCTCTCGTGCCAGATCAAGGTCACGGACGAACTCGAGGGGCTTGTGGTTCACACGCCGGCACAACAGGGCTGACGCATGGCCACGCCGATCAAAACCGATGTGGTGATTATCGGTGCTGGGCCGTGCGGGCTTTTCGCCGTGTTCGAACTCGGCCTCGTCGACCTGAAATGCCACGTCATCGACATTCTCGACCGGCCCGGCGGGCAATGCACCGAGCTCTATCCGGAAAAGCCGATCTACGACATTCCCGGCATTCCGGTCGTGAACGGGCAGGATTTGACCAACGCGCTGCTGGAGCAGATCAAGCCGTTCGGCGCGGAATTTCATTTCGGCGAGCGCGTCGATGAACTGACCCGCATCGACGGCGGCTTCCAGCTCAAGACCAATTTCGACACCGAATTCGAGTGCAAGGTCGTGGTGATCGCGGCGGGCGGCGGCTCGTTCGAATCCAAGCGTCCGAGCCTGCCCGGCATCGAGGAGTATGAAGGCAAGTCAATCTTCTATCTCGTCCGCAAGATCGAGAATTTCCGCGGCAAGAATGTGCTGATCGTCGGCGGCGGCGACTCGGCACTCGACTGGACGCTGAACCTGCAGCCGGTCGCGAAGCGCGTGACGCTGATGCACCGCCGCGACCAGTTCCGCGCGGCCCCCGACAGCGTTCGCAAAATGGAAGAACTGCGCCGCGACGGAAAAATCGATTTCGTGCTCGGCCAGATGCAAGCGCTCGAAGGCGAGGGCGGGATGCTCAAGCGCGTCGTCTGCCGCCGCGACGACAATTCGACATTCCCGGTCGAGACCGATGCGCTGCTGCCCTTCTTCGGGCTCACGATGAAGCTCGGCCCGGTCGCGAAGTGGGGTCTGAACCTGCACGAGGACCGCATCGCGGTGGATACGGAAAAATTCCAGACCTCCGAGCCCGGCATCTTCGCGATTGGCGACATCAACAATTATCCGGGCAAGCTGAAGCTGATCCTGTCAGGCTTCCACGAGGCGGCGCTGATGTCTCAGGCCGCGCACAAGCTCATTCACCCGGACAAGCGCCTCGTGTTTCAGTACACGACGACATCGACGAGCTTGCAGAAAAAGCTCGGCGTGAACTGACGGGTTATTCCTTCTTCCCCAGCACTTCCTTCACCGCGACGAGTGCGGCGTCGGCCATCGCAGCGTGACCTTCGGCGGTCGGGTGCAGCGCGCCGCCATAGACGGCGGACGTAATTCCCCACACCGCATCGTGAATCGTGAGCGGCTGGAGGAACGGCGACAAGCCGTCGGGGAACGTCATCGCGCTGAAATAGCTGTCGTTCGGCGTTCTGATCCAGCGCGCGCGCGGCGTGTAGGGTTTGAACTCCGCGATGTTCAGACCGCAACGAAGTGGCGCCTGTGCTGCCGCCTGCGGATCGTCCTCGAAACTGTTTCCGTCGGGCAGGAAACATTCGCGGTCGAAGGCCGGATCGCTGTCGGCGCGTGCGCAGAAGCCGCGCCCCTCGAATGCCGCCTGATGCGCGTCCACGAATGTCATCGCATCGTTCTCCCGACTGGCGCAGACGCCATCGGCCTTGCAGGTTGCGAGATCGCGCACGCGCGGAAACATTTCATTGGCGAGAAACTCGCTCGTCTCCGCGAGCTTTTTCGGATCGACGCCGAAGGCGGGATGAATGTCGAAGCCCGCCGTCTCCGCGCCGCAGAGTTCGCCGCCACCCTTCATGCCGGGATTGGCATAGGTCGTGTAGATCACGCGCTCCAGCCGCCCGCCGACGAACGGAGAAAGCCGCTGGCGCAGCGTGGCAAAATTCTTCGGCAGGTCGCGCATATAGGTGCGCGCCTGCTTCACGTCGCTGATCATGCGGCTGAGGCGCTTGCGCTCGCCGGGGGCCGCCACCATGACGTCGGCAACGAGTTCGGAAAAGCCGATGTCGTTCGCGCCGATGGTCAGGAGCACAAGATCGAGGCGGCGTTCCTTGTTCGTCTGTTGTGCAGCGCGCATCAGGTCGCGCAACTGGTCGAGCTGTGCCGGCACGTTGCCGGGCGTGCAGCGGCCGGCCTCGTCGCAAAAACGTTCACGCGCTTTCTGCGCGCCGAGCAGGCCGTTCGCGATGGTGGCGCCGGAGCAGGCGAGCGGAAGAAACGTGACGGCGATATGCGGATCGCCGATCGCGAGCGCGAGAGCCGCTCGCATCTGGTAGCCGTAGAGCGAGCGGTGGCAGGCGGGACTTTTCCAGTCGGAATGAATCTTGAGGAAATTATCGCGGTCCTCGGCAACGCGGCTGTCGTCCTCGCAACTGTGGTTGCCGACAAAGCCCTGCCGCACCGGGCGATAAAAGGAATCGCCCCCAAGGCGGCGGAAGCAGAGACCCGCATTGCCGAGTTCGATGGCGCGGTCGGGATTGCCTTCACCCGACGCAATCGAGTCGCCGATCCCCGCAATGAGAAGGTCGCGCACCTCCACTTCCTGCGAGGTCACGAACGAAGGCTGGTCCGGAATTTTGATTTCGACCCGCGCGGTGGTCTTCTGCCCGGATTTGATCCGCTGCGTCACCGCCGATGCACAGGCGGTTTCCGGCAGGTCCGCCGTCCCGGCGGCATCCTCGAAACGCCAGATGCAATTCGCGGCGGCCGGCGCTTCCGCAAGCGAAAAGCGCACGCGGTGGCTCGCGGGCGATAGATAGTTTTCATCCTGCTGGTCGGCGGCGCGCGCGGGACCGCGGCGGCAGGTGCGCAGCAACTGGTTGCTGTAGGCATTGAAGCAGAGTTTTCCGTCGACGAGGGCTGCCGCCCAGCCGTCGCCGCCGCTCATCAACGCAAGCCGCTGTTCGGCTTTCAGGATCGAGCCTTCCTCGACATGCGCCTTGGCGAGCGCGTCGAAATCCTCCTCGAAGCGAAACAGCCGGAAGCGCCCGCGCACTTCCCAGTTGATCGTGTAGGGGGCGGGCGGCGGCAGCGCCGTTGCATCCGGCGCCGCAGGTGCGGGCGTTGGTTCGGCAACCGGCTGTGCGGCGGCGGACGTCGCAAGCAGAAGTGCTGCAATCAGCAAAAAGTTCGACATGGCACCATCATAGAATCCCGCGCGGCTTTTTGCGGGCAGGCGATCGTCCGTACCGCACTTATTCCTAGCGCCGTTCTGCCGGAAAACTACTCACGCTTGCGTGCCCGCCGCTCCAGCATGTTCAGCCCTTCCACGAGGGCGGAGAACGCCATGGCCGCGTAGAGGTAGCCTTTCGGGACCTTGGCTCCGAAGCCTTCCGCGATCAGCGCCGTGCCGATCAT
>VFQR01000554.1_pt1 | contig 47596 bp, 33 predicted proteins | sample 3512321 | NCBI WGS metagenome assembly VFQR01 (sample SAMN10412374, study PRJNA504923) | tailings metagenome | isolation source: Relicate 3 Philex TSF1 revegetated site | place: Philippines: Tuba, Benguet | collected 2017-08-29 | reverse complement strand
TTTCCACGGGCCATTGACCGGTATTGTCATTGGCTGGTGCGTGGCGATTGTCGGGATGAGCCTTTCCCTGACAATGTCAACAAAATCTCTTCTGGCAAGTGAGCCGGTACTCTCGGCAGCGACTCCATTACAGGATGATGCGACGTTACGGGCGGTCTGCACTGTAGGCAAAAAGCATATTTTCGCAGTGGGTGATCGTGGCGTCGTCTGGATCTCGAACGATGCAGGAGCCACGTGGCGGTTTTCACTGGCTCAAAGCTCGCATCCTCAGGGAACGGGTTCACCCAGACTGATTCATTTGAAGTGCGCCCAGTTCGTGACTGACCAGATTGGCTGGGTTGGTGGATGTGTGGGTGAACCTTCCGATCATCATCTGCAAGGGGTTCTGCTTTCGACCACAGATGGCGGCATGACCTGGCAGGAACTGGGGGCTGGTCAGCTTCCGCCTGTGCAGCATGTGCAGTTTTTTGATATGGATCAGGCCGCAGTCGTCGTCGCTGCTGACGATGATGTCCCCACCGGTGTGATGCGGACTGTCGATGGCGGAACCACCTGGCACCGGTTAGCTGGTCAACGGCAGGGCCACTGGAAAACAGCCGCCTGGTTCAGCCCGGAAATGGGGCTGGTGGCGGGGAGTGATCTGAAGATTTCACTCGTCGGTGATGAGCAGCTTTTGCCTTCCAAAATGCCGGGCGGCAGCTTGCGAACACTCCGCGGTGCTTTCGTAACGAAAGATGAACGCGGCTGGCTGGTCGGTGATGGTGCCACCGTCTTGACAACCACGAATGGTGGGATTGTCTGGGATCTTCCTCGGGGCGAGTTTCCACCGGCAACTCGCAAGTTAATGGACTTCCGGGGAGTGCATGGTCTGGGTGAGCATGTCTGGATCGTAGGCTCTCCCGGCTCTGTGATCTGGCATTCCCCGAATGCTGGCCAGACGTGGGAGAACATCAGCACGGGCGAAACGGCTCCGTTAGAGGCCGTCCGTTTTGTGCCAACGACAGCCGATCAGTTGGATCATGCTGCTACGGGCTATGCCGTTGGTCATCTGGGGTTAATTCTTAAGACAACCGATTCGGGCAAAACATGGAAGGCCTTACGAGGTGGTGGTCGCAGAGCCGCTCTGACGATCATGCCCGCTCGCACAGAACGCATTTCTTCATGGGCATTAGCGAAAGCCAGTGGTGAGCAAGGGTATCGATCGAGTGTGATTCTGCTTTCGGCAGGCCTTGATGCGAAACTGGAGCATGAAGAGGGGCTGATTCACAGTGCCAGTCATGAAGAACTCCGGCGGGCAGGCGTGCTGCTGGCGGGTGGTAATGCACTGGAAGAATGCTGGGCCTTCCCACTTTCAACACCAGGGATGCAGCACAATCGCGAGGCTCTCTTTCGCGACTGGATGCTCAAGACAGAAAACAAACTGCCCGAGATGTTGCTAGGGCAGATTGTGCGTCATCTGCGAACGTGGCGGCCCGACGTCGTGATGCTGGATCAACCAGCGGCTGATGATGCGGTCGCCCAGTTGCTGTTTGCAGCGATGTGCCGGGCCGTTCCTTTAGCGGCCGATGCGACGAGATTGTTCGAGCAGCAGGAAGTTGTCGGGCTGGCACCGTGGTCCGTCTCGCGGGTGCTTCTGCGATTGCCGGATGGCAGTGTGGGTGATGCTCAAATCGAAGGCTTTGAGTTTTTGCCGCGAACGGGCGTCTCCGTCAAAACCGCAGCGGCGAGAGCCGATGGATTGTTACAGATTCAAAGGCAAGGTCTTCAGCAGCGTGAGGCTTATCGGCGACTCGACCCGGCTCAGCTTGTCGGTGGCATTGGTTCATTGCCGGCAGTCAGTGCGCAGGCCTCGCAGGATCTGTTTGCAGGGCTGTCGATTTCACCCGGGACGCCGGCTCGTCGAGGCTTACTCCCTGTGGATGATCAGATTCTGGCCGAGCGTATGAAGGCAGCCGCCAAGCTGCGGAATGTCGAGTCGTTTACTGGCCAGCAACTGGGTGATCCCCGTGTGGCAGGCCAGATGCTGGCACAGGTGGGGCCCATCCTTGCTGGTCTTGATCCGGCTCAGGGAGCCGCATTTCTGGCACAGTTAGCTCGCGATTATCGACAGCATGATCAATACGACCTGCTCGAACAGACTCAACTCGAATTGATTCGCAGATATCCCACTTCGCCCGAAGGAACCTCGGCACTGCGCTGGCTGGTCGCTTACTGGACGAGTGGCGAAATGATGTACCAGCTCTCGCGAAAAGAAGGTTCTCTGGCCAGTGTGGTGACAGCCGATACAAGGCCCACGATTCGCCGGGTGGGTGCCAACGGTGAAGAACTCGCGAATGACGATGGTTCGTATGGTTCGCGGGATCGATCGCCGATAGTGCAGGCTCGGGCAGAGGGTCGAATCCAGTCGGGACGGGGAGATTATCTGAGCGATCAGCTCAAAGGACGACAAAAACGGGCTGCAGAACTTCTGGCGATGCTGGAGCTGCAGGAACCGAGGGTGTTTCAATCCAGCGAGGTTCAGTTTCCACTGGCGGCACTGAAAAGACATCGAGGATCCTTTGGTGAAGCCGACAGCATTTATCGCTCGCTGCTGATTCGCCAGCAGGCCCAGAGTGCAGAAGCTGCTGCCACAATCTCGACAGATCCGATTCATCAGATCGCTGCCATGGAGATGTGGATCACAGCGGCGACGGGAGCATCGCCGGGAACAATTGCGACTTCCCAATACGCATCGACGAAGCCCGTGCTGGATGGACTTCTTTCCGATGATTGCTGGCAAGTGGCCAGGGATCTGCGATTACAGAAGCCCGGGTTATCAAATCTGGAACTGGCTGATCAACCCCGCGATTTTGTGATGATGGCTCACGATCGGGAATTTCTTTATCTGGCGGGGAAATGTCATCGACATCCCGGACATCGGGCTAACCCGGTCGAGACGAGTGGCCGGACGTATGATGCTCCTTTAGAAGAACTCGACCGAGTGAGAATTTCGCTGGATATCGACCGCGATTATGTCTCGGCGTATCACTTTGAGATTGCTGAAACCGGTGCGGTGAGTGAGAGTTGCTGGGAGCGGGTGCGCTGGAATCCGACATGGTTCGTGGCGGTCGATGGCGATGCGGAAGGCTGGAGATTCGAAGCCGCCATTGCCTGGAGCGAACTGGCTGCGCAGGCTCCGGCAACGAACCACGTGTTTGCTGCCAAAGCGATGCGAATTCTGCCAGCCATTGAAACCCGTCACTGGCCCCCCGCGACGACCGATTCATCGTCCACCAATTCTTCGGCCAATGTGCCGATTGGCCTCATTCGATTTGAGTAATCATTCCTGCAGATGCGAACGGTGACGTTCCTGAGTAGACTGGTGTCAGAGAGAAGTGAGCACCATGACACTCGTCGATTCTTTTGGACGCACGCACAATAACCTGCGCATCAGTGTAACGGATCGCTGCAACATCCGTTGCTTTTACTGTATGCCCGAAGGGCCAGTGCAGTATCTGCCACGAAAGCATCTGCTCACTTACGAAGAAATCACCGAACTGGTGAAAATCTTCGTTTCCCTCGGGATTGATCGAGTCCGGCTGACAGGTGGCGAGCCACTTGTCAGACAGGATCTTCCGGTGCTGATCCGGTCGCTGAAAGCGATAGACGGACTGGTGGATATTGGCCTGACCACAAATGGCATTCTCCTAGCCGATCAGGCACAGGCTCTTAAAGAAGCGGGACTGTCACGAATCAATATCAGCCTGGATGCCCTCGATGAAGCCTCGTTTCGCGAGTTTGCCCGCAGGGAGGGTTTAGAAGCCGTCCTGCGCGGGATTGAAGCGGCTCAACGTGTGGGGCTGGATCCCATCAAGATCAATGCGGTCGCGGTTCGCGGACTCACTGAAAAGCAGATCATCCCTTTTGGTGAATTCGCACTGCAGACCGGGATTGATGTTCGTTTCATTGAGTACATGCCACTGGATGCTGAAAATCAGTGGGAGCGGGAGAAGGTGCTGTTCGCCAGTGAGATCCGTCAGGCACTGATCGAACACTTCGGGCCGTTAACTCCAGAATCAACGAGTTCTCGCGAAGCACCAGCCACCGATTATACGTTTGCGAACGGACAAGGTCAGATCGGTTTTATTGCTTCTGTCAGCGAGCCTTTCTGCAATCGCTGCAATCGACTCCGGCTGACAGCCGACGGCAAGTTGCGCAATTGTCTGTTCAGCCTCGAAGAGACCGACTTGAAATCGCTCCTGCGTTCCGAAGAATCAGTCGATCAACGGCAGAGATTGATCGCTGACGCCATTCGAGAATCGGTAGCTCACAAAAAGGAAGGACACGAGATCAATACTGCACGATTTATTCAGCCAGCCAGACCCATGCATTCGATTGGCGGCTGAGGCCATTCCGCAAGGAGATCAAATCATGCCGTTTCTGGGCCTGAACTGGGATTGGATACTGGCGCTCAAGCTGGGCATACCTGCATTGATCGCCTGCGTGGGAGTCATCTCGCTGATTCATCAGTTGTTGAAGCGGATGTCGCAAGTCTCCGTCGATGCGACCGTCGTGCGGCAATTGACTCATCGGGATGGCGAAGGCGATCTCATGACAAAAAGTGTCTTCCAGTTTGAGACGGAAGACGGTGTGCATGAGATAGAAGACAGCATGTCGTTCAAGCCCCCTGCTCACAAAATCGGGCAATCGATCACAGTGCTGTACCCGATTGGCCATCCCGAGCAGGCGACAGTTCGCAGGGATTGGGTACTGGTCGTGCTTCTGGGGATGATTGTGATTGGCACGGTGATCGTCGTGTTCGTCGTCCAGCAGGAATGGAAGATCATGCGGGCTGCTGATCCACTGCTGGATCAGGCTGCCCGTGGATTGTTTCTACGCGAAGAGGCTCTTGGTCCGGGTGATTCCGAACATGTCAGTAGTAAGCTGGTGGCCGAGTCTTCTCGGAATACGGATCGACTCCTCTTGCCGATCTGGCTGAGGTGCGTCACAACTGCTGATTCGATCTGTGATGAGCATGAAGTGATGCAGTACAGCCATACAAATGGCTGCTGAGTGAGATTTTCAGCAGTTACCAACTCTCGAAATGAGCCTCCTGATGAAGCTGGGTTACAATACGAACGGGCTGAGTGATCACCGCTGGGAAGATGCACTGGAACTGGTTGCCAAAGCGGGTTATCGCTCCGTGGCGATTACAGTTGATCATCACTGTCTGGATCCTTTTGCCGTCGATTTTCCCCGGCAGCTCGAGCGATATCAGCGGGCACTCAAGAAGCTGGGCCTTCCATGTGTCATCGAAACCGGTGCCAGGTTCCTTCTGGATCCTCTCAAGAAGCATGAGCCCACACTCATCAGCGGTGATGCCAGAGCCCGCCAGCGACGCATTGATTTTTTGAAGCGGGCGATTCATCTCGCGGATGATCTTGAAGCTGACTGCGTCTCGTTCTGGTCGGGAATACTTCGAGAACCCTGGCCACGCGAGAAGACGATGGAGATTCTCGCGGAGGGGATTCGCGAAGTCTGCCAGCACGCTGCCCATTATGGGATCAAACTCGGATTCGAACCCGAACCCGGCATGTTTATCGAAACGATGGCCGACTTCCGCGAACTGGATGAGCGAGTCGGGCAGCCCAATCTCGATTTAACAATTGATATCGGGCATCTGTACTGCGTGGAAAAGCCAGTGATACATGCGAAGTCCGTGCCTTCAGAATCAACATCGCGCTCAGACGCCGGACAGAAGCCGGAGCGTATCTCAACGGCCGAGACCTGCTCACTCCGTCGTCGACAGACCGAACTGCTGGTCATCCCGCATCTCATCGAGTGGGGCCCGCGGATCGTCAATGTCCACCTCGAAGATATGCGGCGTGGTGTGCATGAGCACTTGCGATTTGGAGAAGGTGAAATCGATTTCGCCGCCGTCATGCAGGCCTTTCGCGATATCTCGTATCAGGGTGGCCTGCATGTGGAACTGAGCAGACACTCCTATATGGCTCCCCAGGTACTGCAGGAATCGTTTGAGTTCCTGAGCCAGCTATAAACGCATGCTGAAAGTCATACAGTTCTCGGAAAACACTTGCGCGTTGCCGGTTGCGAATACATGCTTGCCCAGAGCTGCAAGCATGGCACACAGATCGCTGCCCCCTCAGCGTAGCCCGGCCAACTCGTGCCCAACTTGCCTAAACGGGTTGTCGTGACTCTTCACGACAACAAGAAGCCGCGCCATGCGCATGCCAAGCAAATGATGCGCGAGAATGCGTGAGGGGTGCTCAGGGTGCTATCAGTCAGCGATCACATCAGGCTCCGGGAATCTTCCAGGTCGCCAGAGGGATGGCCTTCCAGAGAATGTAGGCCACTGGTGCGGAGTAAATAATGCTGTCCAGCAGGTCGAGTAAGCCGCCAAAACCTGGGAGCAGACCTGCGGAATCTTTCTTGCCGACATCCCGTTTGATCAGCGATTCGCAGAGATCTCCAATCAGACCGACAATCCCAATGATCACACCATAGAGGACAGTCCAGTACCATTCCGGCGGCTGCCATGTCGCGTTAAAAAATGGTGTCGCAAAGGTGAGCCACAAGTAAGCCCCCAGTGCCGAGCCCAGAAGTGCACCACCCGCGCCGGCATACGTCTTGCCCGGAGAAAGCAACGGCACCAGCTTTCTGCGCCCGAACAGCCGGCCCAGTGTATACGCACCTGCATCGCCGGCTTTCGTCACAATGACCAGTGAGGCCATGACCAGATAACCGGCCTCAGCACCTGCCACCCATCGCAATTGGGCACAGACCCCCAGGAGCACACCGACATAACTGACAATCATCAGCTCGGCACCGAGCGTTTCCATACTCTTGCCCGGCTCGCGATACCGGTACGCCGAGACAAAGAACATGATCAGTATGGAGAGCGAATAGGCCAGCATGACTTGCGCCAGCGTATTGCCATCATCAGGGACATCGATGGGAAAGATCCTCGATCGACCAAACCAGGCAGCCGAAGTCACCAGCATGCTCAGTGCACACACAGTGAATCGATGGGGTGTGAAGTTTCGAGTATGCAGAAGATCGCACAGTTCATCGGCCCCGCGATAGGCCAGCACGCAGCCAAACACCAGCAGAATAGGTGCTGAGCTCCCGAATGAATGATCGAGTGCGAAGATCCCAGCCAGAAGTGGAATCAGCACGGCAGACATGGCCAGCCGCCATCGAAGCATATTGAGCCCGCAGTTTCCTGAAAGATGGTCCAGCAAAATCGTCTGGCATCATTGTCTCTCAGCCAAACGGCTTCGGATGGCTGATTTCAACAATGATCTTGTGCACGAAAGTTTGCTCCATTCTGCGTCGTTTCGCTACTCTCAACCACTTCGCGAGTCGAAATTGCAGGGAATGTTTCGTCGTCATTTTCTGCATATCACGCTGCCAGGCGTCCGTTTTCACATAGGCCAAAGAGGCTTGCCGCAGCCTGATTTTCTGATCGCGCCGCTTTCGAGGGTGCCTTCTTTCGCCGTCGTCTTGAATTTGGCAAACTTCAGATCACGATTCCGGACAGTACCCATCGCGATTGACTTCCTTGCTGACATGAGGCCCACAATGAAAGACCTGGTTTCCATAAAGCTCGATTTGAAGAACACGATTGTTCCCATGCTGTGGCTGTGTCTGCTGGCGACAGCGGTAGAAAGTGCGGAACCCTTGTCCAAAAATTCTCAGGTTGGCACTTCCGAGGCTTCTCCAAAGGCTCCCGCGATCAACTGGGACGCATATCCCGAATCGACAGCACTTCCCGAACTTTTAAAGCTGCAGAATGGCTCGCCAGTCAAATCACCCGAGGACTGGATGAAGCGGCGGCGGCCAGAACTCCAGGAACTAATCCAGCGCGAGATGTTCGGGTATCTTCCAGCCCCTCAGCCATTCACAGCAACTGTCACGAAAACGGTTCCCGATGCTCTGGCTGGCAAGGCCACGCTCAAAGAGATCAGCCTCAAATTCACTCAGCTTCCTCCCGAGGCCCCTGAGATCCGCCTGGCACTCTGGATACCCAATCGCCACCCGGCCGGAAAGATCCCGGTCTTCCTCACCTTGAACTATTGTGGCAACGCCAACGTCACGACAGATCCGCACACGACGATTCATACCGATCGCTTTTGCTCAAAGAAAGAATGGATCGGGCAGCGCGGTGGACAGGCCGATTTCTGGTGTGTCGAACAGGTGATTGACCGCGGTTATGCCCTGGCAACGTACCATGAAAGTGACACGAAAGCCGACAAGAATGAGTGGAACGATGGCCTGTTTCCTTACCTGAAAAGCGACCAGGTTCCCGCAGGCTCACAACCTGCCACAATTGCCCTGTGGGCCTGGGGGCTGCTGCGTTGCGTCGATCAACTGGCTCAGGAACCACAGCTTGATCCCCGGCGTATCTGTCTGCTGGGTCATTCCCGCCGAGGGAAAACCGTCCTGTTTGCCGCTGCCATGGATGAACGAATTGCCCTGGTGGTGCCCCATCAATCGGGAACGGGCGGCATGGCTTTGAGCCGGGAGAACAATCAGGAGACTGTTGAACGAATCAACCGTGTGTTCCCCCATTGGTTCTGTGGCGAGTTCAAGAAATTCGGCGGCAACGAGCCACGGATTCCTTTCGATCAGCATGCAGTGGCATCGCTCGTGGCGCCACGATTACTGCTCGATACCGAAGGCGATCAGGACGCGTGGGCCAACTTCCCGCGATCTCTGGAAACACTTCAGGCGGTGAACCCCGTCTGGAAGCTGCTCGGGAAAACCGGCCTGGTTGGATCGGGGTTGATCACTTCGGTCACAGAGATTCAACCTGGCAAAGTGGGCGAACTGCTGCAATTGCGGCTGCCAGAAAAGCACACACTGACGAAAGAGTTCTGGACCGGAATCCTGAACTATGCCGACCTCATGCTGCCTGAGTAGCCCATCAGTCGCATGTTCGTAGGGAAGTCGGGTTGGTCATCCCGGCAGTTTGATCGCCAGACGTTCGCTGAGTGCGATGAAGTTTCAAAGTCGCTGTTCGTTGGGCAAGCAGATGGATCGTTGTCTCGTCGACTGATGAGAACATCAGTGTCTCAAAAATGTTTCCTTTGGAAGCGAGCAAAAATCGATCAGGCATAACGGATTACGTGCTGCCACGACATCCTGTTGATGTTGTTCTGCACGCTGATCGTGATGGGAATGGAAGATTTCCAGGATGTCCTGACGCGATGAAAACGGCCGGTGGCACACTGGTTGCATTCAAAACTTTCAGAGAACTGGCTTCGTGCAGCAGATGATCTCCATCGCTCGGAGATTGCTGCATCGAGGTGAGTTGAGTTATTCGCTCATTGATCACTGGAGGTTCAAAATGCAGCTTTCGAAAATGTGGCTTTCGACAGGTCTTAGCCTTGGTCTGGCAACGACCGTATTTGCACAGACACCACCAGGAAATGATCCTGCTGGGGCAGTTCCCCCCGCAGGCAATGAAACCCAGATTGAAACCCCGATTGGCAATGTGAAGGTCAGGACCACAACAACTCCACCGAACAGCGCTCAAGTGAATCCGAATCGCGTCGATCCTTTACCTGGAGCCGTTTATACTCCAGGTGTACAAGGACAGGCAGTCACAGCCCCACGCGCAGCCAGTCCGCAGGCGGTCCCAGCTCAGGCTGCCCATCTGGAATCACATCTCGTGAACTGCCTGATTCTCAAAAATCAGGAAGAGGTTGAACTGAGTCGATTCTCTCAGAATGAACTCCAGAATGAGAAAGTCAAAAAGTTTGCGGCACAACTCGTGGCGAGCCACCAACAGTCACTTGATCAACTGCGGGCTTTGAAGATCCAGCAGTCCGCTCAACAGGAGACTTCCCGACCGGCGACCTTTGCTGCCACAGAAGTGGTGACGACAACAGCACCGGCGACACCAGCACCTTCCACACCAGCACAGAGGCGGGCTGAACGTCAGGTCGAAAGAGCCGAGCGTCAGCTTGAGCGTGCCACGGGAGTTAATGTGGAACTGACACCGGAAGTGCCGTTATCTGGTCGGCAGGTCGTGGGGTATCGCGGACGCGTTATGCTGCAGCCGCAGTATGTGGGAAAATCCACTGAAAATGACGTTGTGTTGCAGATTCAGCAGGACGCCACACAGGAATCTCTCGATCTGGCGGTGAATGAGTTAATGGAGGCTAAAGAACATCAGCAGGCCGATCAGGCATTTCTCGGGATTCAGGCGGGGATGCACATGCATATGCTGGCCCAACTCCAGGCCCTGGAAAAGCACACAACCGGCGAACTTCAACAGTATGTGACAGAAGCGAAGGCCACGACTGAAAAACATCTGCAGATGGCGAAAAGTCTCATGCAGGAAATTGATCAGAAGTAATGCCGTCACAAACATGCGTTTTTAGGACTTGAGTCGGCATCAGGATCCACATCATCACTCCCAGTCATCGACAGATGGCTGGGAGTTTTTGTTCGTTGATCATCGAGTCTCAGTGACTTTTCTGCGCCGCCACATGGGCACGAGCCAGATTAAAAACCATCGAGTTAAAAACTGTCGAGGCTGTCGAGGAGGTCGTCGAGATTGTCGCGTGGAGACTGGGCTTTTCCTTCCTGCCGCTTGGGGATGCCCACCTTCATGCCGACCGCTTCTCGACCATCGGCAACAAGTTCCTGGTCGCGCTCTTTGACCGCCATTTCAAGGGCCGATTCGGCGGAATCGTTCCCTCCGCCAAAGAGCTTCGACAGATCGACCTTGAAAGCGGCGGGGCCGTCACCATCAGCACCGGCGATCGCCGCTGTTTTGTGCTCAGGAAAGATAATCGCATTGGCGGGGCAAACTCTGCTGCAGGCCGGGCAACCTTTTTTGCAGCTATCCTGCTGCTCCACGAGAATCCGGTCGAGCGCATCCACGCCGTAAACACCGAAGAGGCAAAAGTCGATGCACTCCATGCAGTTGGTACAGCGGCTGTAATCGATCACGGGATACCAGCGCCGCTTTGTCAGCTCTTCAGTTCCAATCTGTTGAACTGAGCCAGACGTGTTCGCACCACTGGCCGCTCCAATCTCCGCGATGGGCGTTGGTGGAGAGATGACAGGTAACGTTGAAGATGCTTGCGGAGGTGTTGATTTCGAAGGGAAGGACAATCCCAATGAAACCACAGGGATAGCGATCTCGGCGGCAATCCGCTGAATCTCTTCCACATAGGCGGCAGCATCTGACCGGATTCTCAGGTCGATGGACCAGATGGTGCGAGACGGCTTTCCATGAGTTTCAATGGCCGTTTCGGCATGGGCGCCATTCATTTCCGCCAGAATCTTTGCCGAGTCGTCATCGGTTTCCGCTTCGTCCTCGTCTTCATCAACAAGACGGGTCTTCCCCAGTCGTCCCCCAATTTTCTGACGATCCAGAACCCAGTGGGCAGCTCGTGGATAGAGCCACGAAAGAATCACAAAGTGGCCCGGGAGCGATCGCAGGAACATGAGTCCCGTATGATCCGCAGGGAGATCATACAGGTGAGGAATGACAGAGACATCGACCTGACCACCCAGCATGAGCTGGACAGCGATGTCTTCTTCCAGGGCTCGTTTGACCGGGTTTTTGCCCGGTGCCTGTGAGATCACGACTGTCAGTTTTCCTGAAGCCATATCACTTCTCCGACATGCGACTTTCTGGCCATCAAGATCGTGTGCACAGCCTGATCGTTCGGCTGCCTCACGGTTGAGATCTGACAAATTTTACAAGAATGGTCGGGCGGCTCTGACATCATGGAGGTGTTGAGAAGGCTCTCGGCACCCGGATGTTTTCGACTCATTGATCATGTCGAACCCTGCCACCAATGGCAAATCGACGCCAAATCCTTTTCTGTCACCAATTCGTTTCATCCAGGACTGACAAGGCAGACGCGGGATCACTGATTCATCTGCCCTTTGATGATAGCCTGTGTTTTTTCCCAACTTGCAGCGAGGACATCCATGTATTCGGCAGCACTCAATAAGCTGGAGTCAGTTCGCAGTTCATAGAGCCAGCCTTCTCCATAAGCATCGGCGTTGATGGCACTGGGATCAGCCGCGACGATGGGGTTGATTCGCACAATCTCGCCCGCTTCTGCCGAGTACATGGTACTCAGGGCTTTGGAACTCTCGATCTCGCCGATCTCGGCTTTTTTGCCAACCATCGCCCCATCACTGATGGACCAGTCGAGAAAGTAGACATCCTGCAGGAGTCGGACGGCATACGCTGTAAATCCGACACGATAAACCCTGGGCTCGATGGCCTGCAGCCAGAAGTGTGTGGCGACATAGTTTCGGTCGGTTGGTATCCGGGCCGGAAACTGCCCCATCATGAATGTCAATTCGTCCGACATGGCGAGCCTTTGCGAGTCGAGTGCGCTGCTGTGGAATCAACGCCGGAGAACCGTGTGGGTGGGGAGTTGTTGGTTGAGAGTTGTCGGTTGGAATCGCCCGCAGGACAGTGATTCCCAGGTCTTTCCAACCAATAACCCGCAACCATCCTCGCGCAGCAATACGCCTTGAAGGCACGAACCTTCAAGGCGCAGTGATAAATTGCGAGATTCTGTTTCAGCCTACTTATTGAAGCTGGCCACAGGAACCTTGATCGCACCGAGGTCGTTCGCACCGGCCTTGAGAGTCATTTTTGCAGGCTTTTGCACATAGCCCGAGCGTTCCTGCCACATCCGGACTTCAATTTCTTCACCGGCCGGGAGGTTTTCAATGGTGAACTTGCCATCAGCCCCGGTCACCGCGAAGTAAGGGTGATCGCAAACCATCCAGTGGCCCAGCATCCAGGGATGAATGTCACAAGTCACCTTGAAAGGAACTCGTTCCTGTTCGGTGCCCTTCAGTGGCACGCCTGTCTTGTTCCCTGGCTGAACGAGAAAGTTCACTGCCGTATTCTTTGTCGAATAGGTGTGCACGTTGTGGGCGACAGCATCGGTGTTCAGCACCTTGATCGGCTGGCCGGTCTGAACCGCAATCACGCGAGGAACAAACAGACACGTCTGATTATCAAACTCGACAGTGGCCGTCTTGCCACCCTTGAGGTCGGGATGAATCGACTTGGGAGCCTTGGTGAGATAGATCACCACATTCGCAATCCCTTTGCTGGCGGGATCGACGACCAGACTCTGATCCAGCAGATCCTCCTTGGCACAGACGGCAGCATCGCGAACTGTGGAATCGCCTTTGCGAACCAGCACTTTCGCATCAGGGACGGCACCATCCAGCACAATCTGACCACTCAAAGTTCCCCAGTCGGCTGCATTCGCACCCGTGGTCACGGCCAGGCAGGCTGCGGCACTGATGGCAAAACAGGCGAATGATCTGAATAAGGTCTTCATGGCGCAATCCTCGGAAAAAAATCTGGTTCGCGGGGCAGGTTGTGGGTGAGAACGATCTTCTCATCGGTGAGAATCTTAGAGTAAACCAGCCACATGGCTTGGGCAAGCGGTTCTGCAGCTTCGACAGGCTGAACAGATCAAATTTTATCAGAATGATCGTTTCCAGACCACAAATTGAGTTTTTTTACGTCGAAAATGAGAGTGACCCGGCAATCATGGGGGTTGCCGGGTCACTTTTGATGTTCAAAAACGGGCTTCAGCAGTTAAAAGTGAATGGCTCGTCCATCCACAGCGAGAGCCGCCTCTTTGACGATTTCGGCCAGTGTCGGGTGAGCATGTGAAGTCCGGGCAATGTCTTCGCTCGATGCCCCGAATTCGATCGCCAGAGCCGCTTCGGCAATCAGATCGCCAGCATGTGCTCCAATGATATGCACGCCCAGCACGCGGTCGGTTTCGGCATGTGCCAGAACTTTGGCGCGGCCCTCATTTGCGGCAATCGCTTTGGCACGGCCATTGGCCATATAAGGGAAGCTTCCCTTCTTATAGGGCACGCCGGCTTCCTTGAGCTGGTCTTCTGTCTTGCCCACGCTGGCAATCTCAGGATGGGTGTAGACGATGGCGGGAATGGCGTCGTAATTGACGTGGCAATGACCCCAGACAATCCCTTCGGCAACAGCCATCCCTTCCTCTTCGGCTTTGTGAGCCAGCATGGCACCACCAATCACGTCGCCAATCGCGTAAATGCCCGGGATTGTCGTCTGGAAGTGCTGATCGACCTGAATGCGGCCACGGTTATCGTAAGCCACATGCACACCATCGAGATTCAGGTTCTCAGTGTTCGGAATGCGGCCCACAGCCAGGAGCACACGGTCGGCGGTGATCGGCTCGGCACCGTCACAAGTCACCACGCACTTTTTACCCGAAACCTTAGCACCAGTCACTTTCATCCCCAGGCGGAATTCAATCCCCTGCTTGGTGAAGATCTTCTGAGCTTCAGTGGCAATTTCGCTGTCCATGCCGGGAAGAATCCGGTCGAGGTATTCCAGCACAATCACTTTGGCACCCAACCGGCTCCAGACGCAACCCAGCTCCAGGCCAATTACACCCGCACCAATGACCACCATCGTTCCAGGAACTTCCGGGAACGCGAGAGCCTCAGTGCTGGTACCAATTCGTTCATTATCGACTTCCACACCTTTGAGCGGGGCCGATTTACTGCCTGTGGCAATGACGATGTTCTTGCAGACGATTTCTTCGGGTTGTGCACCTTCCACCAGGACTCTACCTGGCGCGACAATTTTCCCGTGTCCCAGATACCGCGTGATTTTGTTCTTGCGGAAGAGGCCATCAATCCCTTTGGTCAACTGGGAGACAATGCCATCCTTACGCTTCAGCATCGCAGGCAGATCGAGCTTTACCGAATCTGCATTGATCGAAACACCATGCTCGGCCAGATGATTCTTCGCCATCTGAAAGAGTTCGCTCGACTCGAGCATCGCCTTGCTGGGGATACAGCCCACGCGGAGACAGGTTCCGCCTAACGCCGACTCTTTTTCAATGCAGGCCACGTTCAGGCCCAACTGTGCAGCGCGAATGGCAGCGACATAACCTCCCGGGCCCCCACCAATTACGACCAGATCATGCTCTTTCATTGATGCCGTCTTTCCCGATATCGACAATTTTTTACTTGGTTATCCAGCTCTCTATCGATTGTGGGGGGGCAGCCGACGAATTGCAAACCGGCAGCGTTGATCTCGTGGCCAGAAGCCCTTTTTTCTCGAATTCAGGGCTAGTTCTACACTTTGCAGGCCAGCAAAAAGAAAACAGGCTCTGGAGACTGATTGCCACTTCCAGAGCCTGCACGAGGGAAGAAACGTCAGTTTCCACTGGGTTTGCCAGCAAACATCGCGTGATCACGCTGTCCCCGGGAGAGGATGTACGCAATCAGATCGGCTGCTTCTTCATCATTGCAGGTGTTGATCAGACCAGCCGGCATCATGGAGATTTTCGACGGGACAATCTCTTCAATATCTGCCCGTTTGACACCTGTCTGGTTGTTCGGCTCCAGCATATTGGTCATCACCTGGAACGACTCTCCATTGTGATTCGCAATGCGACCACTGATGGAGCGTCCGTCGCTCAGGACAATCGTGACCGCTTCGTACTGATCGCTGATGGCTTTGCTCGGTTCGATAATCGACTCCAGCAGATCTTTGGCACTGAACCGGCCACCTGCCATTGTCAGGTCCGGCCCATAAGCGCCACCCTCACCATCGAAACGATGGCAGGCAAAGCAACTGGTGGCAGCAAACAGCTCGCGACCTTTATCAAAATTTCGTGCAGTCAGCTTTTCGCTGACAAGTGGTGCCAGCTCGGCCACTGACCACTCTTTCACGAAGGCCCGCGGTGGAACCACAGCCGGTGGAGCTTCTGCCGGTGTGGCATCGAGAATCGGCTTCAATTGGGTTCGCTCGGCATCGGTCAAGGTGGCTTCGGCATCCTTCCGAATGTTCTCAACAAACTTCGAGAAGCTGGCACCACCCCGATATCCGGCGGCTTTGCCGAACCACTTGAAGTAGCTCTCTCGCAAAGGTGTTGTCCAACCCTCTTTCAGCACACGCAGAGCACGGGCATATTCAATCTGTTCTTCCTGAGTGCGGGCTGCTCCCAGAGCAGCTACAATCTTGTTGGCGGCCTGTGGCGACTGCAAATAGACGAGCAGGTTCGCCAGCTCGGCATCGAGAGGCTTAAAACCCGAGGGGAAAGCCGGTTCAAGCCGCTGTAAAACCTGCTGACGGACCGCGTCGTCCGGATACCCAAACCGGTTAAACAGAATCTCGTACACCCGGCAGAGATCAACTTTCTGATCGTTCGAAAGTCGATCCCAGGAGATTCGATTCAGTGCGGCGGCGATCTGCTCGCCCAGTGGCTTGTTCACCGGGGCATCGCTCTCTTTGCGATGGAATGGATCAATCCCGCCCGCCCTTGTGAGAGCTAAAAGTGCCGGGATTGCTGAGGCTGGTGAATTCTCGGCGAGCGCCTGTTCCTGCCAGCTTTCCAGTGGCTGATGTTCGATGGCGACTCGTGCAGCCCAGCGGATGGCCCGGTCTTCACTGGCCAGATGAGGCCAGGCGATTTTCACAGTCTCTGCATCGACCTTGCCATGCAGCGATTCGAGGCTTTTTCGAAGTTGCCGCTGGGCCAGGGCATCATCCGGAGCAGTTGCAGTGACGGGAGCTGTTGAATCTTTGCCGACATATGTGACGCGGTACAGCCCCGATTGTGTCTTGCGGCCCCCAATGGTGAAGTACATAGCTCCATCATGCGGATTGATCAGGACATCGGTCAGCGGGAGTGGCGAGCCAGCCACCAGTTCATCGAGCTTACCCGCATAACTGGCACCCTTAGGTGAGAGATGGACTGCATAGAGCTTTCCATAGCTCCAGTCGCAAATGAAGAGGGCTTTCTGATAGTCAGCCGGGAACTTGGCTCCCTGGCCACTGCAAACACCCGTGGGTGAACCCGGCCCGATATTGACGACAGAGCCAAGGCTGTCGGGATAATAAGCGGGCCATTTTCCCGCACCATTGCGCCATCCGAATTCGGCACCACTGACGGCATGGCAAACGCGTGTGGGGCGGTACCACGGGGTGTTCCAGTCCCATTCCATATCGGCATCGTAGGTGAAGAGTTCCCCATCCTGGTTGTAAGCGGCATCGTACTGGTTGCGATAACCGGTCGATTGCAATGTCCAGGTCTTTCCATCCGGACTGACTTCATAGATGCTCCCGCCGGGGCCCATTACACCTTTCATGAAGCCGCGACCATCCGGCATGCGGGGCAACAGATGATCTTCACCCCACAGACGAGGAACTTTTGAACCGGCTAACTCAGGCAAAACGGGAACCTGATTACCGATCAAAACCGTCAACGATTTGCCATCCGGTGCGAGCAGAACGGCATGCGGGCCATGCTCACCGGCTTTGGGGAAGGTGCGAATCTTCTCAACTGTATCCAGCTTGTCGTCGTGATTGGCGTCGGTCACCCGGTAGAAGCCACTTTCGTATTTGCCCCCTGAGTTCACGACGACATACAGGCTGTCAAACGCCCAGAGCAGCCCCTGTGCTTCGCCCAGCGGAATATCGATCTTCTCGATTTCCACCTTATTGGCAGTGGATGTTTCGTTACTTTTGGAACTTTCCGAGCTTCCCACCGGTGGGACGGTCACACGGTACAACCCGCCGTACTGATCGCACACGATCAACCGCCCTTTGGGATCAGTACACATGCTGACCCACGAGCCCAATTGTTCTTTGGGAACAGAATAGAGCAGTTCGACTTTGAAGCCGGGTTTCACCTTGAGCGAGGCGACAGGAGTGGCTCCATCGATGGCGAACGCAGTGGAATTCGTGGAAGCTGCCAAGAGAGTGAGGCAGGTGGCGGCCAGCCAGAGGGCATTTTGTCTCATTGAGAACGGTAAGCCTGTTCCCCACAATTCAGCCGGGAGATCGGTCGCCCGTGGGCTTTGACCTGGTTCGCGGGAAGATCGCAAAGACTGGCAGAGAATTCCCCAGAATTGAAGAGTTTTTGTCTTCCATGAAGAACCGTCCGCGGGAGTGCCAGGAGGGTTGGCCAACACTTTTTCTGTCATGCTGTCGATCTCGAATCTTCTAAAGATGAATGTGGCAATCCATATCAACATATCCACAGTGGTTTACATGTTATAGCCTGATGGGGAACCGGGAGCGAGTACAAAAGTCAGCGTACGCGTACCAATGGTGGGCGCCGGAATTGGCTGACAAATCTCGATTTGACGAACTGGAGAGCTACGGAAATGGGGTAAATCTGGTAGAAATAACATTCGTTGTTCACTCGTTCGCGAGAAGCAGCGACAAGGCGCGGGCGGTGGGTTTCTGAACAGGAAAGTAATCATGCGATTCGGACGCTCATTTCAGGATGTCACCTGGCTGCAGCGAGGATTTCAGGCGAGACTCTTCCGCTGGGTCGGCGTGCTGGTTGTGATCCTGGTGGTCTCTCAGATCATGTGGTCCGCCACGCGCAAGTCTGCCGATCCTGCGGCGACACTCAAATCCACCGCGGAAGACCGGCGTGTGGTGCTCGAAAGCAATGAGCAGTTACCGCCCGAAGTCGTGAAGATTCTTCCCGAAGCCACCACTGCCGCACCTTCGACTCCCCGAGGTTCGACGACTGAGGAAGGGCTGCCCGATGTCTCGTTAGGCTCCCCGACAGATACTGTAGGGTCTGGTGGTGCTGGGCCAGTTGATGGAGCAACCACGCCGAACATGCCCGCAGGCGCTGGCAATCCACAAGTTCCACCGATCTCCGTGGATGTCTTTGCCGAGACGGCAATTGACCCGATCATTCTGCGTGATGTGGTGGATAACACACTGGGTGTGAGGATTTCCGAAGCGGATGCGTTTTATCGTCTGCTTTCCCATGCGAGGTTGCTCCCGGCGGAATACCTGACGAAAGCTGCCAGTCATGATCTGACCTGGGATAATCTCATGGCGGATCCCAAAGTGCATCGCGGTGAACTGGTCGAGATTCGCGGCGATTTACGCCGACTTTCCAAGATCCAGGCCTCGCAGAATTCCTACGGGGTGGTCGAATACTACGAAGCCTGGATTTTTACAGCCGATTCCAGCAGTTTTCCGTGGCGCGTTGTCACAGCTCAGATCGATCCCGATTTGAAACTGGGAGATCAACAGATGACTCCCGTGCGAGTGGCGGGCTATTTTTTCAAGCGGGAAGGATACGACGCTGCCGGTGGTTTGAGAGTGACACCTCTATTGATTGGCAAGCGGCTCGATCTGGTGCGTGCGACATCGGTACCGCCCACGGACATGACGTCCTTTTTCTATCTGGCGGCTGTGATTGGCCTGGTGCTGCTGGCGGTTCTCGCAATGCTTGGTTCCATCAGTTACAGCGATATGAAGTACCAGCGCGAAGTGCTGATGACGCGAAATGAATCATCCAGAGAAGCCCTGGAGTCGATCCCGCCGGTGAATCTTCCCTCGGTCTTTGAGCAGCTCGAACAGATTTCGTCTCAAGAGATCAAGGAAGATCTTCCCGATCTCGATGAAATGACCTCTTCAAGACGAAATGGTGCCGCCCCTTAATCTTGAGCAGGTACCTGTCATCTGATGTTCCTGCTGCAGTGGCCACACACTCCGTGGCCACCCACCGAGGATTCGAAGGTCAATAATGGCGACAATCTTCGCTCCCCACGCTTGCACTCCAGATCAAAGTTATTGATTTTAAGCAACAGGCACTCTGCTGCTGTTCCATTTTGAGGTCGCTCCATGAATCGATGATTGATGGTTCGTGCCGGTGGCTGGGCAGCTCGTTTGATCAACTTGAAATCGCAGGTTTGCTACTAAGGATCTTTCATGACTCACCCGGCCACCACGGCAACTCGTGGCGGACATGTACCGCCCTTCTCGACGCCTCCCAGTGCTCCTGCGATCTACATGACCACAGCGTTTGATTTGCCGGGACTGGCCGAGTTTGAAGAGGTGCTGGCAGGCCGGGAACCTGGCTACTTCTATACACGGGTTGAGAATCCGAACCATGAGGCATTTACGCATGATGTCGCCCGGCTGGAAGGTTTTGAACATGGCGTGGCGTGTGCTTCGGGGATGGGGGCTCTTTCCGCAGCAGTTCTCAGTGTTGTGAAAACTGGTGATCACATTGTCTGTGCAAGAGCGATTTATGGCAGTACCCATCAATTCCTGCTGCAACTGCAGGCCAGCTTTCAGGTGAATGTTACCTTTGTTGATCTCAATGATCTGGAATCGGTGCGCAAGGCGATTCGACCCAGCACGAAGATGATGATCTGCGAATCGGTCTCGAATCCGCTGCTCGAAGTGACCGATCTTGAGGCTCTGAGGCAGATCGCAGGCAGCTCGATCACCTTGCTGGTGGATAACACTTTCGCCACACCCTGTGGCATCCGCCCGAAAGATTACGGGGCAGATATCGTCTGGCACAGTGCTTCCAAGTATCTCAACGGGCATGGCGATGTCATGCTGGGAGTCATCGTTGGTGGCGAAGAAATCATGCGCAAAGCCCGCACCTCGATGCTGCTCTACGGGCTGAATGCAAATCCGATGGAATGCTGGCTGGCGACTCGAGGTCTGCGAACTCTACCGCTGCGCATGGCCCGGGTCACACAAACAGCCCAGCAGTTGGCCCATTGGCTGGCCACTCATCCCCGTGTGAAAAAGGTCTTCTATCCCGGCCTGACCAGCCACTCCACATATCATCTCGCTCAGAAGTATCTGCAAGATCGTTTGGGTGGGATGATTTCTATCGAAATTGAAGGGGGTGCGAGCGAGATCGATACGATCTTCCACAAACTGGCTCCTGCGATTCCCTTCTCACCCACACTGGCAGATGCCCGCACGACAGTCTCTTATCCTGCGGGAACATCTCATAAGTTTATGGCCGCCAAAGATCGCGAAGCCTGCGGCGTGACCGCAGGAATCTTCCGCCTCTCGGTGGGGCTCGAAGACTTTGAAGATCTCAGGCAAGAACTCGACCGGGCACTGAGTTAATAATACTGGCGTTAACGATTCTGGCATCGATCATTCAGGCCGCTTTCACTGGCTGGTGAGAAAAACCTCAGTTCTGTGCAGGGGTCTTGGCAGAAGGAAGCTGTTGATGGACAGTTCCATCCGGCAGCCAGAGTGGAGCCACCTGCTGACTGTTCCACGAATCCCATTTCTCTTTGAGTCGAGCGCGAACTTCCGGAAAGTCGGCACTGAGATCACGGGTTTCCGTGGGGTCGTTAGAGAGTTGATAGAGGGCGCCCTCTTCGGGAGTGGAAGGGACACGTCCATTGGTCGCAGGTTTACCAGCGCGAACGAATTTCCAGTCACCTTCTCGAATGGCCCATTGATCCCCAAATCGCCAGTAAAGTGCCTCATGTGGTGCTTTCTGGCTTTTTCCGGTGAGCAACGGTAAGAGGCTCACACCATCGAGTGGCGTCGAGGCTTTGAGATGTGCCGCATCCAACGCTGTCGGTAACAGATCGAGAGAAATCACAGGTTGTGCAAAGGTCTGCCCGGCGGGAATCTTCCCCGTCCAGCGGATGTACAGAGGAACTCGCAACCCACCTTCCCAGGTGGTTCCCTTGGTGCCCAGGTATGGATAATTCGTTGATCCATTGCCGGGTGGGGCACCATTATCACTCAGGAAAATCACGAGTGTATCTTCTGCGGCATTCGCTTCCTTTATGGCCTGAAGTACACGCCCGACGGCACGATCAACCTGCGACATTGCACTGACGAACTTCCGTCGTTTCTCGGGTTCAATCGATGCAAATTCAACATCGGCACCAGGCGGAAGATCCACGGGCTCGTGAGGTGTCAGAAATGCCAGATATATGAACCATGGCTGATCACCAGCCTGCCGGATCACTTCACTGGCGACGTTGGCCATACCCGCGTCGACATAATCTTCAGGGACAGTGGCTGGTTGTTTATCCCGCAGGTAAGGAAATGCGGGCAAATTCCCGGCAGAAGCACGCTTGTTCTCCGGGGGGAGTTTCTTTGCACCCGGGAAGTGAAACGAGTGGTCGAAACCTCGCGCCAGAGCATGAAACTGCTCAGTTTGCGGGTTCCCCAGATGCCATTTGCCGATGTGATATGTCTGGTAACCTGCCTGTTTGAAGTAAACGGGCCACAAGGTTTCTTCGAGTGGCAGACCAACTGGACCGCGATCGGCCATGGGATGATTAAACTCGTGTCCAAATCGAGTCTGGTATCGACCTGTCATCAATCCTGCACGGCTGGGGCTGCAAACTGGTGCCGAAACGTAGGCATCGGTAAAGCGGGCACCGTCTTTTGCAATAGAGTCGATGTGGGGTGTGGCGACATCGGTTGCGCCCTGTGCACCGAGATCAGCCACTCCCAGGTCATCCACAATCATGACAAGGACGTTGGGTGGCCTCGACTCGACGGCCTGTGCCTGAGTTATGGTCATTACGGTACAAAACAGGCTGGCCAGAAACTTCATCATTCAGGAGTGGCTTTCTAGCTGAGTTACTTGCGACTGAGTTCAATCGAGATCTCGTGTGTCTCTTTGGTGATCTCAACTTCCTGAACGACCATCGTTCCACAAGGAGTTTTTCCTGCGGGACCTCCCGGGAGCGAGTACATCACTCGATGACGACCCAGGATTGCTCCATCCCCCGGGGCATAGGTTGCCAGCTCAAAGGTGCCATCTTCCTTGATCATGGCCATAGCCGTTTTACCGGAGATTGACTGGCCAGGCTGAGGGATTGGTGTGAAGCTGATGGTTCCTTCGCGGACAACTTCGCCATGGCAGAAGACGATGCCACAAACTGGCGTGGTTTGAAACTCATTTCTTCCACAACCAGGAAGAGTCATCATCAGGAGTAAAGAGAGGCCCCCCAGTGAAAATAATCTGGCGTGGGATCCAAGTCTTGCCAACAAAACGGTCAACGAGCAGGGAACCTGTGCAGGCATTAATACTCTCCCAGCACATTACCGTCATCGATGCCGAGAAGATTCTCGAGTAGAGAGTCGCGAGGTGCCCCTGCAAAGTAATGAATGTTCTCACTGACGAGTCGTACAGAGCCATCACCGAGGAGAAAATGGGCACCACCCACATGGAGACTTGAGAAACCAACCCCTGGTTCCACAGAACCGGCTGTGATGTTGTTCAGACCTCCACCGGCCACCCCCAGGATTGAGCCGATCCCGGGTCTTGAATTGGCATACCTGGTTCCATTTGTTCCATAAAGATTGGCAGCCAAGGCCTGCCCATTGGCTGGAGCATTCAAGCCGGCATAGCAACGTTCACCCACCAGAATGATCGTTGAGGATCCATCCGTCAGATTTCGGAAACTTATCGAGCTGTTTTCGAAGAAGGCGCCATCGCCACCCACATTGGCAATGGTGGTGCTGTTGCCAGAAGGAACGCCGCGAAAGCGTGCTGGCCGGGCGCCACTGCTATTGGCTGCCACATAATTGGAAGTGGCAATGGGCTTGGAAGTTCCTGTGCTGTCGACGATGTTACGATGAATGCTGTCGTTCAAATCGGGGCCCGTATCGGAAGGGCAGCGGAAGGCAGCCAGTTTGGTCTGCAGCAGTGGCAATCGCTGAGCATCTGCGGCAACTTCATTGAGCTGCCTGGGCCCCACCTGCAAAGTGTTGAACAGCGAGCCTTGATCGACATAAGGCAGGATCAGCGTAGACCACGACCAGTTTCCGTAGTAAGTCGCTGTGTCCTGTGCAGTCGCCGATGTTCGATCAGCCCGCTGCATCACGTACCCCGGCGGAAATGCACCAAAGTTATCGTGATAGTTATGCAGCGCGAGTCCGATCTGCTTGAGGTTGTTGCGGCACTGGGTTCTTCGTGCGGCTTCGCGCGCTTGTTGAACGGCTGGCAGGAGCAGGGCAATCAGCACGGCAATGATGGCAATGACAACCAGGAGCTCAATCAGAGTAAAACCGGCTGGCAGGCGAGACGAGCGGTTAAAATCAGGGAGGCGATTCATCATCAGTCCTTAATATATGTCACCAACTAAGTGTGTTTTAATTTTTCGGTTATCGATTGTCAAGACTGGAGTGGAAAACCTAGTGTTTCTGCTACATACGGAATGGAGGTGTATTCAAAAGAACACTTCCGGTCTGTTTTGAGGCCTCAGAAGAGGCTTCTTAACGACAACTGAGGAATTGCCAGAAGAGATTGGCTGAAGAAACACCACGTCCGAAGCGGCATTTACCGCCGGATGGGCATGGTTTCGTCTGTCCAGTTGACAGAGGTGGGGCCGAGTTCGGCGGCGCGGTCGAGGGCGGAGCTGTTCCCCTGGGGAAGCTGCGGCAAGGTGAACTCGCCAGCCGAATAATCGGGACGCTGCGTCTGCTGGGAGTTGGTGAAAGACGCTGGCGTTTCCCGATGGGAACGTGTCGAGGCCAGGCCAGCCGCTTCGCTGAATGCATGGGTGGCCGAGATCGTGGTACCTGCGTGATCGGTGTATGACGCATCGATCAGGATCGATTGCGGATTGATCGCCTGCTGAGAACGGAGAGTGATCTGGTAGCCACTCCCCAGAAATCCGCTGTACCAGTATCGAGCGAGGTGAGGGCCTTCAGCGTACCAGCGGGCGACGACGGCATTGGTATTCACATCGCGGGCAATCACTTCGAGCTGGCCATCCACAGTGGTTGGTTGCAGGCTGGCGTCGCGAGGAGTGACAAACGCCACAATCGTCTCTGATCCCGCGGTTTGATCGTCATCCTGCAGGGCCGTGAGACGTGTATGAAACTCGAGCTTCTGGGGCGGGGCAGTGTTTCTGGTGGATTTGGCCATTTGAGCTTCAGTGGCCGCTGAGTTCATGCGGGCAATTTTTTCGTTGGCCGATCTTAACTCGTCGCGAGCTGCGATAAGATCCGTCTCCAGTCGATGAATCTGCGAATTGGTCTGCCTCAGTTTGGCCGAGAGTAAATCGGATTGCTGACGACCGACGGCGCAACCTCCCAGAGCCAGACACCCCACGAGTGTTGACCAGAAGCCGAGCAGTGTCCATCGCTTGAGAATGTGCACGATTCGCCCATCCTTGGGAGACGATCCAGACAGATTTCTGAATCGATAACAGTGCGAACCTTAGTTGATTTCGCGAAGAATCGGCAACGGCAGTTTCCTCTTGTGATGCGTTTCTCAGAAAGTATTAGAGTGCTTTTGATGGCGAAAACATGCTTGCCCAGAGCTGCAAGCATGGCACGCTGAACGATCTGATTTCATAAAAGGTGTCTGAAGAGAAAGTTCGGCAGGCGGGAGCCTGCCCTACAATGATCGGCTATTAATTGGTAAGGCAGGAAGAGTGTGCAGACTGGGGTGAGTCTGGACAGGCTTAAGGTTGACTCCGGGAGCATCATCCGGGATACCGGGACGATGGAAAACTGGCGCGCTGTCTTTATGGTTGTGTCAGCCATGCTGAGGTTCTGATGCTCTGTTCAGCAGGTCGACCTGCATCAGTACCGCATTCAAAAATACAGGGTCAACAGGCGAGCTGCCGGCTCTTGTTGATATTGACTCGTGGATGAGTCACGGAAGGTTCGAAATGCTCAAGGATGGTCAGCCGGAAGTAATCCCGCACATGTTGGAAGCGACTCGCACATCCGCCGTGCTGATCATGGCGATGTCTGTGTTCCTGTTGTGGAACCAGGGTGCACTCACCGGGCAGGAGGGCACAAGACCTGGCATCGAATCTCCACCACCTGCGGGATCGACCAGCGCTTCCACGTCTCCCAGTGCAGCACCTCTTGTGACAACGGCTGCTGATGAGCCGCTCACACCGGCGGTGATCGAACGACTTTCGAGACAGGCTGCTGATCTCACGGATCTGGATGCTGCCACCAAAAAGTCGATCGCCGATTTCTATCAGCAGGCCATGGATTCCTGGAAACAGGCCGAAGCCCGACAGGTTCGCCAGAAAGAGTTTGATCGGCTTGTGGGGACAGCCGAAACGCTGCTTAAGGAAACTCAAGCCAAACTGGCAAAACTTCCCAAGGAAATCACGTTGCCACCGGCGGCTGCCAATGCCGATCTTGAGGCTCTCACCAGTGATATCGCCACGCTGAAAGCACGAATCGAGCATCCCGAAACCGGCCTGACGAAAAGACTGGCGGATCTCAACGGAGAAGCCGCTCGTCGATCGACGCGCCTCAAAGAAATCCCCACTCTGATTACGACCGCTCAGGCCCGACTCGAAGAACTGACCAAACAGCAGGAGCAGGCCCCGGCCGAGGGCGAAGCCTCGGCTCTCACTCAAGCCCGTCGGATTGCCATTTATGCCCAGCGGATGGCCATTCTCCGCGAGATCGGAGCACTCCGGCAGGAGCAGTCGTGGTACGAACTTCCTGCGAGCAGTGCCCTGGCCCGAGAACAGCGAGACTTAGCCGCCCGAGAACTCTCACTGTCGCAACAGGAAGTCGAGCAGTTGCAGACGATTTTGGCACGCCGCAGGCAGCAGGATGCCGAGATGCGAGTCAAGCAGGCCCAGCGCGAAGCCGCTCTGGCTCATCCCATTCTCAAACCATTAGCAGAGGTGAATGAGAAACTGGCCCAGCAGGACCAGCAACTGGCCCAGAAAACACAGCGGGCAGTGCGTGATCTGGCCGAGATTCGCCAGCAGACTCAGCGATTAAAGGATGATTTTCGCCGGGTTCAGGAAATGGTCAACACTGTCGGCTTGACCGAATCAATTGGTCTGCTGCTCAGGAAAAAGCGCTCGTCGTTACCGGACCTGGGTGCGATTTCAGAACGACTGGCGGCCGATGCTGACGTCTTTCGTGAACTGCAGTTGAAGCTCTTTGAAATCGACGATGAGCTGACAACTCTCCGTTCCCCTGAACTGGTACTGGGGCAGGTGCTGGCCAGCCTGAAACTGACATCGAACGATCTCCCCAAGGAGATTCTGGAAGCCCAGGCAGAGATTCTTTTGAAGCAGAAGCGTGATCTGCTGACAACTCTGGATCGAAGTTATACCACTGCCTTTGAGAATCAGGTCGCACTGGATGCCGCCCGGAGAGAGCTTGTCGAGCAGGTGCAGCAGTTCCGCAGTTATATCGACGAGCGCGTCCTGTGGATTCGCACCAGTGGCCCGATCTCGCTGGAAACTTTCCACGATGCCAGGGCCGCTGTGAAGTGGCTCTTCAGTGTGGAAGACTGGCAACAGGCATCTCAAGTCCTCATGAAAGATCTCTGGCAAAGTTTCCCTTTGTATCTGCTCGCTGCTCTCGGGCTGTTTCCACTCTTGTTACTCCGGCGGCGGATGGGTGTTGAAATCCGTCTGCTGGGTGAACAGTCGATACTCCCTTCATGCCGGACATTTACACCGACCATGAGGGCTCTCACATGGACAGTTCTGCTCGCCATTGGCTGGCCCGCGTTCGTGGGATTTATGGCGTGGCGTCTGGCTGATTCAGCGAGTTCCTCACTGACGACGGAAGAAATCGCCCGCTGCTTGAAAGTCTCAGCGATTTTTCTGCTGACACTTGAGTTACTGAGGATGATTACCCTTAAGAAAGGCCTGGCTTCACACCATTTTGGCTGGTCGGAAAGCTTTGTACGCCGTTTGTATCGTGGCATGACAACTCTGGCTGTCTGTGGGACTCCACTGGTCTTTGCGATCACATTTCTCAGTGTTCATCAGCAGTCCGACACGACGGATGAAAAGTATCTCGATGCTCTGGGCAGGCCGCTGTTTCTGCTGCTGCTCGTGATGATCTCTGGTGTTTCGTGGGCGACGATGTTCCGTCAGGCTCCCGGGACTCATCTGCTGACTGGCGAGCCTGTCGAAAGCCCATTGATTCAGCGGGTGCAGACACTGGCCAAATATCTGGCTGTCGTAATTCCTCTGCTCCTCGGCGTACTGGTGGCAATGGGCTATTTCTATACGGCAGGGCAACTGGCGATTCGTCTGCACTGGACATTCTGGCTCATTGTTGGACTGATCATCCTGCAGGCGATTGTCATGCGCTGGATTACCATTGAACGTCGCAAGCTGGCCCTCGAACAAGTCAAACAGATGCGCCAGGCTGCTGAAGAAAGTGTGCGGCAGGTTCCGGGCAGTCTGGCGACAAATCTTCAAAGCCTGCTGTTTTCTTCGTTCAAAGTCGATCTGGCGGCCATTGTCAATCAGGTGCGATCACTCCTCAGAACAAGCCTGGTGATCGCCGGTCTGTGCGGAGTCTGGTTCATCTGGGCTGATATTATCCCGGCATTAGGGATTCTCGATCGTCTCGAACTGTGGGAAACCACGCAAACTGTGGCTTCCTCTGCGGCTTCACCATCGGCTTCCTCAGCAGCCCCTGAGGGAACAGCGGGCAAGCCGGCCAATAATACTTCAAGCAGTTCTGTGAGCGGATATCGCAAAGTCACGGCACGCGATCTGGCCGTCGCGATTCTGATCTTCGCCGCCGCATTGATTGCGGGGCAGAATATTCCAGGCTTGCTCGAAGTTGCCCTGCTGAGAAGGCTGTCAAGTGATCGGGGACTGCACCTGACCGTCATTACGCTGGTGCGCTATCTGATCTTTACGCTGGGAGTGATTCTGGCCTTCGGGCAGATCGGTGTCAGTTGGTCGAATGTGCAATGGCTCGTGGCGGCTGCCAGTCTGGGGCTGGGTTTTGGTCTGCAGGAGATTTTTGCCAACTTTGTTTCTGGCATTATCATCCTGCTCGAACGCCCGATTCGCGAAGGGGATGTCGTCACTGTCGGAGATGTTTCCGGAACTGTCTCGAAGATTCGATTTCGAGCCACGACCATTACGGATTGGGATCGTAAAGAGCTTCTGGTTCCGAACAAAGAATTTATCACCAGCCGCGTCTTGAACTGGACACTCTCCGATAAGGTGAATCGACTCACGATCAAGGTGGGAGTCGCCTACGGTTCAGACCCATTCAAGGTTCAAGAGGTGCTGATGAAGTGTGTCACCAGTATTCCGCAAGTCTTGCAGAACCCTGGCCCTTCGGTTGTTTTCGACGAATTTGGCGACAACGCCATGCGGTTTACCATCCGCTTCTTCCTGCCGGATCTGGAGAATCGGCTGGCGGTGACCCACCAGTTGCATATTGCGATTTATCGCGAGCTGGCTGCTGCCGGGATTGAGATTTCGTTCCCGCAGATGGATCTGCATGTGCGCTCGATTCCCGAAGACTGGAAGATCGCCGCTGCCAAAGTCGCTCATGAAGTCGAAGCGAATCCCGCCAAGCCAAGTCAGCCACAAGCGACCCTACCGCTTGATCTGGGGAATGCCGATGGTTGATGGGTGTGGTTAGCCAGGGTAATGTTTAGCATCCTGTTAGATAGGCGAAGTGATACTTGGAAGACCTTTTCGGTGAAGCATCCAACAATTCTCAGAGGTCACGGTTGTCTTAAGTTTTCTTTAGGTGCAACGATTCGCTTTCCGGATCAATAATCCTTATTGTGCCAAGGTATCTGAAGGGTTATTCGATAGCCCGTATGGACATCATTTGTTCATGGAACCTGGAAAACGATATGCACCTGGCAGCACTCTCTCGATTGGCAAGCCCGTCATTTTATGCCTTGATGCTCTGTGGTAGCCTGGGAATCTTCTCGCCAGTACTGGCACAATCTCCAGAAAATCGAGCATCTCAGTCCGTTCCGCCGATTGGTTCTCCTGCAGCCACCACGACGATTGATGGCAAGCAACTGCCTGCACCCGATCCCGCTTTTGGTGGTGTGATTAAGAACATCGCTTCCGAATCAAAGCCGTGGTGGGCACCTCGAATTGTGCCACCAGCCGGGGCACCCAATGTGCTCCTGATCATGACCGATGATTCGGGTTACGGTGTCCCGAGTACATTTGGAGGGGTGATCCCGACGCCAGCATTGGACCGTGTCGCCAAAAATGGCCTGCGATTCACTCAGATGCATTCGACGGCACTCTGTTCACCCACACGCGCTGCGATCATTACAGGCCGCAATCATCACTCCGCAGGCTTTGGTGTGGTCTCTGAGCAATCCACAGGTTTTCCCGGCTACAACAGCATTATCGCGCAGGATAAAGCGACCATTGGCCGCATTTTGAGAGATAACGGCTACGCCACATCGTGGTTTGGCAAGAACCATAACACCCCCGCTTTTGAAGCCAGCGAAATCGGCCCATTCCATCGCTGGCCCGTGGGGATGGGGTTTGAATACTTCTATGGTTTTGTCGGTGGCGATACCAACCAGTGGCAGCCAAATCTGTTTCGAAATACGACTCAGATCTATCCCTATCGCGATCAGCCCGAATGGAACCTGACGACCGGCATGGCTGATGACGCGATTGCCCATTTGAATCATCTGAATCAGATCGACCCTTCCAAGCCTTTCTTCTGCTATTACGTTCCCGGTGGTACTCATGCACCGCACCATCCGACCAAAGAGTGGGTTCAGAAAATTCGCGATCTGCATTTGTTTGACCAGGGGTGGAACAAACTGCGGGAGACGATTTTCGCCAATCAGAAAAAGTTAGGCGTCATCCCACCCGACACACAGTTGACTCCCTGGCCCAGTGAACTGCTCAAAAACTGGGATGACTGCACGCCTGAAGAAAAGAAGCTCTTTATTCGCCAGGTCGAAATCTTCGCGGCCTATGTGGCCTATACAGATCATGAGATCGGTCGCGTGATCCAGGCGGTGGAAGATCTGGGTAAACTCGATAATACGCTCATTATCTATATCAATGGTGATAATGGCACCAGTGCCGAAGGTGGTCTCCATGGAACACCGAATGAAGTCGCTTTCTTTAATGGTGTCGATGTCCCGACGAATATCCAGCTCGAAAAGTATTACGAAGACTGGGGTACAGATAAAACTTATAACCATATGTCAGCCCACTGGGCATGGGCTTTCGACACCCCCTTCAGTTGGTTCAAGCAGATTTCGTCGCATTTAGGTGGTGTCCGGCAAGGGATGGCCGTTTCATGGCCTGCCAGAATTAAAGACCGTGGGGGAATTCGCAATCAGTTCCACCATGTGATTGATGTCGTCCCCACCATTCTGGAAGCGACCCGTATCAACGCGCCTCAGTTGGTCGATGGGATTCAACAAAGCCCCATTGAAGGGACGAGTTTTGCCTACACCTTCGACGAAAAGAATGCGAAGGCTCCCTCAACACATACCACTCAGTACTTTGAGATGTTCGGTGACCATGCCCTTTATCACGATGGCTGGCTCTTGAGTACCAAAGTCAAGCGGGCACCCTGGGATGCCTTTGGTGTTCCCAACCCTGATCCGCTGAATAACGTGACCTGGGAACTTTATCATCTCGATCAAGACTACTCGCAATCCAAAGATCTTGCGGCTCAATATCCAGATAAGGTCGCCCAACTTAAACAGAAGTTCCTGGAAGAAGCGAAGAAGTATCAGGTGCTGCCACTCGATGCTTCCGTGGCAGCACGTATTGTGGCACCTCGACCTAACATTACGGCTGGCCGTACCGAGTTTGTCTACACCTTCCCGCAAGTGGGTATTCCGCAAGGGGATTCGCCCTTCCTGCTGAACTCCTCGTTCAACATTACGGCTGAGATTGAAGTTCCCGATGGTGGTGCCGAAGGGATGCTGCTGACCTCCGGTGGCCGATTTGCCGGCTATGGTTTTTATCTGCTGAAAGGCAAGCCTGTCTGGATCTGGAACATGCTCGATCTCGAACGGGTTCGCTGGGAAGGGACGGAACCACTCGCTCCCGGCAAGCACACCGTCGAGTTCGATTTTCAGTACGAAGGAAAGGGAGTGGGGACGCTGCTCTTCAATAACTACAGTGGCTTAGGTCAGCCAGCGACAGGGATCCTTAAGGTCGATGGCAAAGTCGTCGCCACGAAGAAAATGCCACGCACATTACCGATGATTCTCCAGTGGGATGAGAGCTTCGATATTGGCTCAGACACACTCACCGGTGTGAATGATGCCGACTACCAGCCACCATTCCCGTTCACTGGAAAGCTCAAAAAGTTGACCCTCAAAGTCAACCGCCCGGAACTTTCTGAAGCTGATATTAAAAAACTCGAAGCGGCTGGCCGGAACAATCGAGTCAGTGAATAAGCGTCGTTGGCTGTTTGAGCACCAGTGAAAAATTCTCTGCAAATTCACGCAGCGGGCCCCCCAGAGGTGTGCTGGCTGCGTGAATTTTCCCATTTTCAGGCTCAATTCGCGGGATTTTACGTCGCGAAGAGCGGGTGATTTCCACGAGAAAGACTCACTCGATATTCCCGGCGGCAGATTCCTTCTATAATCCCAATTCGCGAAATGGCTGGCAGATCGTGCATCCTGTGTTCACAACGGGTGTCCATCATCTGCCAGAGTGACGTTGGAAAGCCCCTCTCGGGATTCCATCGCCTGGAATGACTGACGAACTGAATCATCGAAACTGCTTTTATCGAAAGATGGCCCTGTGTACCGGACCAAGACCTGCGGCGAACTGCGTATCGAGCATGTTGGACAAGTTGCCACTCTTTGTGGCTGGGTAGACAGCTACCGCGATCACAAGGGGGTTGTCTTCATCGACCTGCGTGACCGTTACGGCATTACCCAGGTCGTCTTTCAGGCCGACACTCCGACCGACATGCAGACCATTGCCCGCGGTCTCCGCAGTGAGGATGTCATTCAGGTGACAGGCGAAGTCCTTGCCCGTGGTGCCGGTCTCGAAAACCCCAAGCTCGTCACCGGGCAAATCGAAGTTCGCGGCCGGGAACTGACGCTGCTCAACAAGAGCAAGACCCCCCCCTTCGAGCCGCGCACGCAGGATCTTCCCAACGAAGAACTCCGTATGCAGTATCGCTACCTCGACCTGCGGCGGCCCGTGGTGCAGCAGGCGATTATCCTGCGTCATAAGCTCGCCAAAGCCACGCGCGACTATTTCGACCGCCACAGCTTCCTCGAAATCGAAACGCCCATTCTGGGCCGGTCGACACCTGAAGGGGCGCGGGATTACCTCGTTCCCAGCCGGGTTCACGAGGGGAGCTTTTATGCGCTGCCGCAATCTCCCCAGCTCTACAAGCAGATTCTGATGGTCGCCGGGTATGACCGTTACTTCCAGATTGCCCGCTGCTTCCGCGATGAAGACCTGCGGGCCGACCGCCAGCCCGAGTTCACCCAGATCGACGTCGAGATGGCCTTCGTCAAGCAGGACGACATCCTTTCGACCATCGACGGTCTCATGGCCCACCTGCTGAAGGAGCTGCGCGGCGAAGAACTGCCGCTGCCACTCCCAAGGCTCACGCACCGCGAAGTCATGGAAAAGTACGGCTCCGACAAGCCCGACCTGCGCTTTGGTATGGAACTGATCTGCCTCAAGGAGATTGCTGAAAACTGCGGCTTCAGTGTCTTCAAGAACACGATCGCCAACGGCAACCGCGTGCGGGGAATTGTTGCTCCCGGTGCAGCCGAGAAATACAGCCGCAAGCAGATCGATGAACTGACGGAATTCGTGAAGCAATACGGTGCACAGGGCCTCGCCTTCTTCCGCGTGAAGGAGGAAGGTCTCGATTCGCCGATTGCCAAATTCTTCTCGGCCGAAGATCAGCAGAAGCTGATTGCCAAGCTGGGTGCCAGGGCTGGCGACCTGATCTTCTGCGTGGCCGATACTGCCAAGGTCTCCTCGGCGGCTCTGGGTGCACTGCGCAACCGGCTGGCGAAGGAACTGGCCCTTTACGATCCGAAGGAAATGAAGATCGCGTGGGTCGTCGATTTCCCCATGTTCCAGTGGGATGAAGACGAGCAGCGGTGGGTGGCTGAGCACCATCCCTTCTGCCAGCCGCACGAAGAGGATATCGACATTCTGGAGACCGATCCGGGCAAGGTGCGGGCTCAGTCATACGACCTGGTCTGTAACGGCTACGAGGCAGCGAGCGGCAGCGTGCGTATCCACGATCCCGCCGTCCAGCAGCGGATTTTCAGCATGATGGGGATCCAGCCAGAAGAGGCTGAGTTGCGTTTCGGCTTCCTGCTGGAAGCACTTCGCTACGGTGCACCGCCTCATGCCGGTGTGGCGCTGGGCCTGGACCGCTGGTCGATGATGTTCTCGGGGACGGATAACATCCGCGATGTCATCGCCTTCCCGAAGAACCAGAAGGCCAGCGACCTCCTCACCGGCGCCCCGGCTCCGGTCGATGCGAAACAACTCCGCGACCTGCGCATCAAAGTCGATGTGCCCGTGAAGTAGTTTTGTTGCGCAAAATTTTAGCATCAGATTCCCGGTGTTCGTTCTGCCCCCTCGCCCATTCCGATGGGAGAGCCGCCACGGGCGGTTTCTTGGGGGGAAGGCGGAAGCCTCCGCGGACACCGGGGTGGCCCGGCCACCTCGTGGCCGGGTCGCGCAGCGACAAGAAGCCCCACCCTCCGCGCCCTTCACCTATCAACGGTGAATCCCATCCTCGACAAAGGGTGACGTGCCGACGAGATAAGCCGTGCTCCTTTCCTCCCGGCCCTTGCATGCTCCTCCTGGATCTCTTCCCGACTTCGCGCGAGCAGATCTGATCCTGACCCCGAGATTTAAGAGGGCTCTAGCGAAGGCGCGAAGGAACGCCGAAAAAGTTGGAGTTCTTGTGGCGAGAGACTTGTGCGGTGACTTCGCAGTGTCCTGTGATAAGTCTCGCCGTCATCCTATTGACATTGATCGATGGAAGCCGTCTGTTATTGTCAGTTCACTCAACTTAGTGGCCAGCGTCCGAGTCCAGAGTTCAAGATGGCAGCGAAGACAGCGGATGTTGATCTAGGTTTATTCCACAGCCGCCGTATGGAGTTCTTTTGAACTTCAAAAAGGACTATGTGCAATGCCAATGCGACATGAAAAGCAAGCCGGTTTTATGATGGTGTTTTTGTTGACTATTGTCGCCTGCTTTTCGGGTGACCGGGGCGTAGTCGCAGAAAAGGAAATTCCGTTCCAAACTCTTCTGGAAGTTGTAATCGCTGGCGAAGCTTCGCGACAGCGTATTATTCAATACGATGTTGCTGTAACCGACGTCTTGCTCAAGGATGCCAACGACTTGAGAAGCGTTCAAAAGACATATCCAAAGACGTCAGCATGTTGTGTTCGATTTGATCCCAAAGACGGGCGATTTTTCACGGAAATGAAATTCAAGCAGCCCGGAGAGACTCCCGAATCGCTGACCGCTGCCACTTTTGGATTTTCATCTGACGGTAAGGTTTTGCGTCAGTGGATGATTCCCTCGGAGATCAGCATCGACACGGGCAGGGTAAAACATCCAACTGAACTCGAGTCGCCAGGAACGGGCTTTATCGCCGCTGCCACCGATGAAAAAGAGTTGATGCAAAAGACGGGGTTTCTTGCCTTGTATGGAATGGGGACCGGTCTTCCTCTTGTTGCGCCAAACTTCTGGCCAACCTACTCTGAAGTGCCCGCCAGCACCTTGTCCTCGTTCTTGCGTTCGCAACATCAAGAAATGCGACCGATTACAACTACCGCCGAGTCACCTGACTTATGGCTGATTTCGACAGAGTATCCTTGGCAGGGTCAGCCCATGTATATGAGTATTCATTATAATACACGGATCAATTCCGTTGTCTCCGTGCAATGGGCAAGTGGCAAGGATCGTGTACCATTCCGAGGCCTGAAAATGAGCTTTACGGAAATCGAAGGCGTAAAGGTACCTGAAATTGCATACTTTGTTACGCTTCTTGGTGGCCACAGGGCCGACGTGTTCACTTTCTCGAACCAGAAATTTCTTAGTAGAACGGACTCCAGCACTTTTGTCACTGAGATTCCAAACAACATTTACCTTGAGGATCACATTAATAAAAGGGCTTATGTCACCGGTAAAGCGATGGAAAATAAATAGAAGTAAATTTGCTGAGTGGCACTAATGATAGGGAGCCCCGATTGAAATTCTGATTTCTACTCGGTACGGGGCACATCAAAAGGTGCGGGATTCATTTTTTGTATTCCGGGTGTTGGCCTGAGGCGAAGCCAAGAGCATTACGAGCGGATGATGCGGGCGGGTTGTCTCTTGCACTCCATTGTCACGCAGCCGGGTTTCGCAGGGCTTTTCTTGTGATGGTCGTCTCCTAAACGTTCGAAGCAACGCCTGAGCCACCCTGCGAACAAGACAATTCTCTGCGGGCACGGCGGACCTGACGGACCGCATCCGGTGATCTCAAATTTTCCTGCGATGGAGGGGGATCAATGGTTAGCCGTGAGCAGGCGATTGAGGCAGCATGGCGGTTATTCATCACCGTAGCGCCAGTGTCCGAGGTTCGGGAAGTCGAGGCCCGGCTTATCGATGGGACATGGGCCGTTGTGTTCTTCAAGCACATACATTCCGATTTTGTCGAGTCGCCGGGAGTATGGATAGTCGAAGTACCTGCGTCTGGACAGCCCCAATGGTTCGAGGTGATGTAGTGTCAAATCGGCCACCGCTCAGCTAAGTTATTGCAATGGAAGAGAACATCATGATCGAAGACCCACTTGCCAAAGCGAGAACGCTCTTCGCCTCGCCGTCCGGCGAGATGGCGGAAGTCTGGGTGCGGTCGTTTGAGGACGATGTGGAGGCCCACGACGACCATCTGCTAGAGCGGCTGGAGCAAGACTTTGTGGCGGCGTTCAACCAATCGCGAATCGAACTCGAAGCGGTGTATGGCCCGCCCGTTCGTGTGGGCGACGTGGATGACGAGTCGATACCGCTGGGCGGGGTGCTGCGGTTCACCGTCTGGAAGGTGGATGACAAACAGTTGTGGCTAGCCGCAGCGCACGAGGACCGCGACTGCCCCTTCCTACTGCTGATGGGAACCGTGCCTACATCCCCCTGTAAGTGAAGTTTCCGGTTGATAGAGTAATCATATGCCGTCAGTCGTTACGCCGTCCGATGGCCCTGTTGACATTGATTGGTGGAAGCTGTCTTGCACTTCTTCCCATTGGCTTTTACATAAACAGATTCAGCCGATTAAGAGGGTTTGCACATGAGCCGACCTTACCAGCCGACAGATGACGCAGCAGAGCAAGGCAAGGGACGAGTTGCACTTTGGCTCGACGTAGACGATTTGCAATGGCTCTCTCGGCATTGTTGCTGTGCGGCTGATGCGGACACAGTCACCACTGAAAGATGTAGTCGGCTTCGTTTCCGCGCCAGTGCCGCTTTACACAAAGCGAGTTTGAAGAGTGGCGAGGGTTCAACATGGTTTCCTTCATGAATAAGTCACACCAGCTAGGCGCTGCTATATAAATGCAGGGTACGTAAGGTTTCAGACTTTCATAGCTCTTCATGCATGCGGGGCAAGTTAGTTGTGTCTTTAGTGGGGTCTGAAGAATGCACGATTGCACCAGAGATAGTCTTCGCCATTTTCCCACGCTGTTGCGGCGCTGGGATGGAGCGTTTGCTCGGATGGTCGAATTGACGCATTCCCATCAAACGCTGACAATTCGTCTCGAACGGCACGGACAGGTCGGCAACCTGGAGATAGCTTGTCTTGAACCTACATTCATTCATGGCCCAACGAATTGGGATCACGCGGGCGTGACGGTGGAGCATGGAACTGATGGGTATATCGTGATTGATATCAACGCGGGCGTACGAATCGAAACAGGAAAAGTAGAACTCGCCGAGAACCGGAAACCATTCAACAAATTTACAATACCTAACGAAGGCTGGGGCCATCACTAACAACCGCATGAATGGGAACTGATGGTCGCAGTTCGAAAATCCGGAAAATCTAATCGCTCCGGACTCACTATTTTGTCTTCTGAGTGTTGACCCGCGGCGATGCCAAGAGCACTGCAAGCGGATGAAGCGGGAGGGTTGTCTCATGCACTCCATTGTCACAAAGCCGGGTTTCGCAGGATGTTTCTTGTGACGGTCGTCACCCAGACGTTCAAAGCCACGTTTGGGCCACTCTGCAGTAGAGCAGGATCGTGTCAGGGAGTGTTTTGCTGCCCAGTGACAGGAGCACTGCTGGCAAGCCAGCAGTGGCAGGCTGGAGGGGGCTTGAGAAATCGAACGCAACGGCGAGCTAGCGTGGCTGGTCGTCGAGTTTCATGAGAAAGATCCCAAAACCGACGCCGCTTTCCTGACCGGATTTTCCATTCTGAAAGAGAAGAAACCGACCGTCGTCACTGACCACTCCCTCGGCTCCTTTCCAGCCTTTGAAGTCGGTGAAGTGCGTGAGACGTTGTCTTGTTCCTGAGCCGTCGAGTGCCAGCTTGTACAAGTCGACCAGTGGCCAGCGAACATTCAGAAACTCGCTGCTTTCGACCAGTGTCCAGCCTCCATCGGGAAAGACGCCTTCGCATTCTTCATAACGGTCGGCTGTCTGGGAAAGATTCGTCAGCTTGCCCGAATTCAAATCCAGGAGATAGGTCTCGGTGTTGGTTGTGTTCTGAATTTCATAAGCCGTCACTGTGAGCAGGTTTTCATTTCCGGGTACGAAGTTCTGCGTTTCGATCCATTGCCGGGGGCGTTCACCTTCAGGAAAGTCTTGTGTTTTCAGAACGAGCTGGCGGTTCTTTAATACCGGCTTCATCAACTCAGGCGAAGCACCTTCCATGACAATTTCGCCCGTGGAGATGTGATCCTGATGCCCGTGAGTCCAGGCGATTTTCATGGACTTTCGTGAGACAGCCGGCCCTTCGTTACATTGAATCCCCAAGGCGACGGGTGGCTTGGTGAAGCTCTTATCGAGCACCAGAAGTTCGCTTGCATCGCGGGCCTGCTGCCGGGCCTTGGGGTCGGTTCGATCAAAGGTCGTTTGCGGGCCAGAAAGCAAGAGATCGCCATTCGCGAGATAGTGTGCACGAACAAACCCGTGATGTTTGAAGTGATCTGTGCAGGGGAGAATACGGCCGGTTTTGAGGTCGTACTCGTAGACATCTCCGTAGGCGCGGTTCAGAAAAACGAACCGCTCCCCGTCATGCCGCCAGTCGGCTCGTTCACCAAACCAGGTCAACCGTTGAATGTTCGGAGGGAGATGATCAGCCGGATCGGGTAACTCCCCGGCTTGACTGAGAGTTTTCATCCCGAGCATTGCCAATAGTATGAAGGCCGTGACCCCGGAAAAACTGTCCAGCCGAGAGGAGAAGAGCTTTCGATGTGGTCTGTTCATGAGTCGAGCCTTCACCGTGTGATAGGGCATGCGCATCGAGGAATCTGCACAGCAGGAGTTCTGTCAACGAGCGAGAATGTGATCATCTCTCCACGGAAACCGCTTCCTATCGAAGATCTCCGATCGGATGGAAAGGTGACAAACAATTTTTCGCGTGGAGCAGATTTTTGATCACGGAGCAAGCCCCGATTTTGAGGGATGGCGAATGCTTGGGATTCGATGTGCGACGTGATACGGTTCGCAAGAAACAACGGGGCGTTGTCGGTCGTGAAGACATGCTTGCCCGGAGCTGCAAGCATGGCACACGGCAGAGGTTGAGCGTCTTTGCAAAGCCCCAACTCGTGCCTAAGTGCGCTGAGGGTTTTAAGACTCAACCCCAACCACCCGCCGCTCCTTGGTAAGGGGTGGCATCGTTATCGGGAATCCGAGGGTGTGATCACGGGTGCCAGCCGCATGGTGGTGGCGGCTACTGGCAGGGTGTCTGGCTCGATGGCTTCGAGAATTTCCTGTGTTTCTGCCGTGGCGACGGGTTCTAGAATTCGCCCCATCGGCGAAAGTATGAGCAGTGGCAACAGAATCAAGTCGCCAAGCATCGCAACGGCGACCAGGGCGGCCATCAACCAGCCAAACCGGCTGATCAGCAGCAGTTCCGAAGGCATGAGCACGAGCAGGCCGAGACTCACTGCGACGCTGGTTTGCCAGATGGCGGGGCCGCAATGTTCGAGAGCTCGAATGGCCGCTTCTTTGCGGGTTTGGCCGGCCAGCATCTGCTTCTGGAACCAGGCGATGTAATGGAGTGTGCCATCGACGGCGATTCCCAGCGCGACTGAGGCGGTGATCATGGAACCGATATCCACCCGCTGGCCAAACCAGGCCATCAGTCCGAAGACGATGGTAATCGGCAGGACATTGGGGATCATTGAAACGAGGCCGGCCATGAAGTTTTTGAGGAGTACCACCATCACTGCCAGAATCAGCACAAATGCGAGTCCGAAGCTGGAAATGAGACTTTCCAGCACAGCCTGCTGAGTTCTTAAAAACAGCGGAGCAGTGCCCGTGACGACATGCATGGCACCGGGGTGCAGCTTCAGGATTTCCTGAGTGGTCCCATTGAGAGAATCGACGACCTGCACATAGTCGATCGGTGAAAGAATTGAGACCTGGGCCGTGATGCGCCACAACTCGTCGCCAGGGCGATTGAGTTTGTAATCTCCGGGGGTGAAGAGATCCTGACCTGATTCGGCCATCGTATAGAACGATGCTGAACCGGGAATTTCACCATCTCGAATCTTCTGCTCGATCGTATTCGCCCGTTTGTTGTAGCGGGCATTCGCGAGGACGGAAGCATTGGCTTCGGGCTTCTCACTCACGGGCAGAAAGTCGGCCAGCCCCACCGCTCCGCTGATCTCGGGATGCCGCTTGATGTGGGCTTCAACTTCTCGAACGGCTTCCATACGTTCCAGAAAGTTGGTCTGCTGCTGGGCGACATCGTCGAAGCGAACAATGACCTCGACCGGTGTGATCCCCGCGAGATGATTTTCGATGGCTCGATAATCCTGCACAACACGCGATGACTCAGGGAAGTAACGGATGACCTTGGTTTCCGTCCGGAAGAAGACGAGGCCGTAACTTGCCACGAGACTGAGCGACAGACAGGCAGCCAACTGAAGGTTGGTGCCTGTGGCGAGCTTGTTACCCAGCCAGCGCCAGGCATTGGAGTTTGTTTCGGCTGTAGGAGCCGCTTTATCGGGCCAGAGCTGTAAGAGCGAAGGGACGCCGTAGACAATCATGCCCAGTGAAACGACCATGCCGACTGCGGAATAGATGCCAAAATCCCGCACGGGAGAGAGTGGACTGGTCACGAGGGATAACAGGCCAATGGCGGTTGTCAGAGCTGCTAAAAAGCAGGGCATGGCGGCATGTCGAAAGGCTTCGGAAAGTGCGAGAGAAGGATTGGTTTCTGCGCATTTGTTGTAGTAATTGACAATATGGATCGCACCGGAGAGTGTCAGCACCATCAGCAGAGATGGCATGACCACCAGCACCATGTTCATGCTGCCACCGGTAACAGGAACAATGGCTGTCGTCAGAAACGGAACGTACATCGACACAAACAGCACAATCATCGTCTGACTAGCACGTTTCAGCATGACAAACGCGAGGGCTGTTCCTACCAGGGCGGAAAACAGCAGAACGGATTTTCGATGCGGGAATCGCCAGGGTTGCGACTCATCCCAGGCAGCTCGGGAGACCGCTCCATTGAGTTCCGTCCCTACGACAGCCGAGCCGCCGATATGCATTTCCTCTTCGCGAACACCTGAAGAAAGGACCGCTTGCCGAATGGCAGCAAGTGTCCCTTTACGATCGGCTGTCCCTGCTTCGGAAAGACTCACTGCCAGAGCGACGGGAGAACCTGGAATAAAGAACGCCTGCTCGACGAGGGGGTGAACCACTTCGTTGGGTCGCGTGGGCTTACTCTGGAGGCTGGTCAGCCACTCGGCAATTTCGATGGTTTGGGGGTGGCCAAGTCGCAGGCCATTCCACGAGATTTGTAAATCGTGGGCGTGAGAAGCCTCTTCAAGCAGCTCACCCTGTGGCGAAAGAATCGTGGGTGTTGTCGCTGGTTCGGTTCCGTCGGCATCGACGGCTGTTGCCAGGACGTTGGCCGATTCCTGATCGACACCTTCGGCCTTGGCCATGGTCACCTGTGAAGGTGCGGAGGCTTCGACGGAAACAGAAGCCAGAGTCGCTGCGGAAACCGCATCCGACATCGCAGGCTGGATGGTCACATCCATGTGAAATTTTTCGCGAATCGCTTCGGCAAGCTGACGTTCTGTCGTCCGCAAGCGATTGCGGCCTTCGGGTGTTAATCTCAGCTTGAGTGGCCCGGCACCAATGATCGTGCCTTCGAGCCTGCGCACGGCTTCATGAAATTCGACCCCGTTTTCAATCATCGATCGCAAGACAGTCGCCGGCTGAACAACCCGGGAGATGCAGCTCATGCCATCACGGCGAATGCCTTCGGCATCTGCCACCCCTTCAAGTTTTTGTGCGAGGCGTGCAATACGAGGGTCACTTAAGGAGCTTGAATCCCAGGTGATGAAGATGCGATCTTCGACGGGAAATCGTGAATGGGCCCACTTGAGGATCTTCAGTTGCGGGTCGTCAGAAGGGAGCCAGTTTTCAACGTCATTCTGCAGGTTTGTCTGTTTGAGACCCCACAAGGCTGGTGGAATCAGAAACAGCATCAGCAGAAAAATGTAAACTCCGTATCCGTGGCCCCAAGGGTCGCGACGGTCGAAGAAATTACTGCTCATGCCCGAATTTCCTGTTGGTCAAATCCGTAAAGATCTTCCCATCACGAAGTGTTGATGTCTGGCGACGCGGCCGGTTGGATAAGTACTGTCTTAGCTTACTTAAACAACTAGAGGAAGACATGTTCGGCATTTCGACGTCTGTGAAACTGGCGTCGCTGTAACATGGGTAAAACAGACAGTCTGTGCGTGCAGGCGAATTCCAGCACTACTGGCCCTTTGTGGACCTTCCTGTGGTGGAGCTTCTCACCTTCCCGGGGATTTCCAGTCCTTCCGCAGGACTCTTTACGCTAAGATAGGAGACCGCAGGTGTTCTTGTGAAGTTAAATCCTTCATAAATCGTTTTCATTTCAGGACTTAAAACACGATTTGTCTGAGGCAGGGCTCGACGAGCCGAGTCGTTTAAAAGCCCTTTGGCTTTTGTCTGGCCCGGATGTTGTTGTGTCGGTAAGGATCATCATGAAAGCCGAGTTTCGATTCCAGGGGATGACCTGTTTATTGTTTGTAACTTGTTTTTTGGTATGTTGTTGTGGTTTTTTCGAAAGCCTGTCGGCCAATGATCAGCCCGCTGCGGAAAATCCAATTCGGCAGATCTTCACAGCCGGTTTTGCAGAAATTGCTCTATTTGATCTGAACAAGGTTTCTGTCGATGAAGCTCAGTCGGCACTTCCTCCAGCACTCTGGAGTTGGAAAGCGATTGGTCGCGAGGAGTTGCCAGTTGTTCGGCAAAAGCAGTTTGGCACAACGGATGAAATCAAGCTGGTGGATGGCGGGAAGCAGTTGCTGGTCACCTCGTCGGGTGGTGGCTGCGCCTTGATTCAAAGAGTGGCCACGCCCCAAACTCCCACAGGAACAGTCCTGTGGTCAGCTACGGTCGCGAATGCCCATTCGATTGAACCTTTGCCAGGCAATCGAGTCGTTGTGGCGGCCAGTACCGCAAAAGCGGGCAATAAACTGGTGGTCTTTGATCTGGCGAAAGGGGATGAGCCGCAGGCTGAGACCCCGCTGTACTCGGCTCATGGCGTTGTCTGGGATCATCAGCGGCAGAGGCTTTATGCGGTCGGTTTTCGCGAATTGAATCGCTACGAGTTAACGACTGAAGGCGATGGCAAACTGGCACTGCGTCTCGATGAAACCTATGCGCTTCCCGATGAAGGGGGACATGATCTGCAACCGGTCCCGGATTCGGAGGATCTGAGTATCACAACTCACGATCATGTCTATCTTTTCGACCGAAACACAAAGTCATTCCGTAAGCATCCTGTTCTGGGTGATTATCAGCATATGAAATGTGTCAGTTTTCGGCGGAAGGGCCAGCAACTGGAAACTTTGTTCGTGCAGGCGAGTGAGGAGCATTGGTGGAGCAATTCGATGGGTCTGTTCACCCAGCCTGTTTCGATCATGGCCAATGAGGCTGGTCAGGAATCGATACGGATCAATGGGCAACCACCTGTTGCAATAACTCAGATTCCATTGGGAAAGCTGGGGGTCTACAAGGTTCGCTGGCTTGAAACAGGCATTTCCCGGTAGATCACAACGCCGGCAGGTTCTGAGACATCGATTGATGTCAGCTTTCGTGTAACGCCCCCCTACGATCGTGCCAACAAACTCTTCATTCAGTTCTTGCGGTTGAATATGGCGAAATCGCTGCTTCAGTACATGCAGATGCTCGATGATCCGACGCGACGGTGGCCTGCTCCTCCCAAAATCGAGGAGATCAAAGCCACGCCTTCGATCAAGCCTCTGGCGGGGCTGAAGCTCATGGCGTGGGATCCTTATGGGACGCTGATCCGGATTGCCGATGGTCAGTTGGAACCGATTGTGCCACAAATGCTCCGTATGGAGATCGCCCTCGATAAAACGCTTAAAGAGTTCAATATGTGGAACAGCATGACGCGCAAACCTGGCGCGCCATGGGAGTATCTGTGGCAGATCTATCAGAAGATTGTCGAAGATTCGAAGCTGCAGGCCAAAGTCAAAAAAGGGGAAACTCCGGACCCGAACATGGCCAGTTACTGGCGAAAAGTCCTCGGGAAGCTCGAACAGAAAAGTTACAGCTACGACGAATCGATTTATGGCGATCTGGATGAACTGAGTTTGAAAATCGCGTGGTTCTTTCAAGCGTCATTACAAGGCTGGGAAGTGTCGGAAGAGATCGCCCGGACCTTCGAACTGTCACCGATTTCTCAAACTCTGGCTGGCGATGGACAACCTTTTACTGTCGATCAACTGACTCTGGGCATGTTGAGGAAATCAGCATCCATTTCCACCCTCAGGGAAAACTGGGGACAGCTTTCCTGGCAGACAGGCATGCGGGCGGTATCGCCGAGCTTCTGGGAGAAATTCGCGAAAAGCCTGCAATCCCATGGACTTGAGTCGGATCGTGTGGCGATTGTCAGCTCCCGCATGCCAGTTCTGGCGGCAGCGAAAACCTCGCATTTCAAGACGATTCTGTACGCTGTAGAAAAGTCAGGATTGATCGCTTCGAATGAAGATTTTCGAGATCCCGCGAAGAAACCTGACCGACTCTTGACGAATCCCCGTCAGATTCTGGACATTATGGCTTAGTCGATCGAGTAATTTCGTTATTCCAGATCTCTTCGCAAGAAAGGGAACTGGATTAACTCTGGCAGATTTTCAACGGATAGTGAGTTTCGCGATGCCCGCACCATCCATCTACAGTATGGACCTGGTTGATTTCGACCGCCCCATTTTTACCCTCGAACAGATTCGGGAGATTAACCCCCAGCGGTTCGAAATGGAGCAGCTCACGTCCATTCTGTATGTCGACACTGAAGGGCACGGCATCATCGGCTACAAACAAGTGACCGATCAGGAGTTCTGGGTGCGTGGCCACATGCCTGGTTTCCCCCTGATGCCCGGAGTGATTCTCTGCGAATGTGCCGCTCAACTGGCTGGCTTCTACGCCCGAAAGTACCGTCTGCTGGATGGTGATTTCCTGGGTTTTGGCGGCATGAACGAAGTTCGTTTCCGCGCACCCGTGGTGCCGGGAGACCGCCTTTTGATTATGGCGAAGCTGACTCGACTGCGAACTGGTAAGCGGGCCGAATTTGATTTTCAGGGCTTTGTGGGCCAGAAGATGGTCTACAGTGGCCAGATGATTGGTGTTCCCATCGAGAAGGATCCGGCCAAAACCACCAGCGATGCCAGCGAATCGCTGGTCTGATGGATCCTGGATTGCCAGCGTTCACTGCGATTCAGTGCTTCCCTTCCCGGAGTGCCTGCCGCCCATGCTGATCCGGCGAATACCAGACAACGAAAGTGATTGCATCCCTTCGAAGCATTGATCTCGACAATACAGAGCCTTGTATTGTCGATTCTCAATTTCTCTTTTCATTCCACGCTTGTGGATAGTATGCCCACGTTATGAATGTTGACGATGTGATCTTTGATGGCCCGGTCGTCCCTGAACCTCGCCGTCGGCCGCCCGCCGAAGATTTAAGGCCCTGGTTTCAGACCGTAGAAGATGTTGGCCCGGCGATTGATCCGCAGGCATTTTTCACCACGCCGGCCCCGCTGGAAGTCGATATTGGCTGTGGTCGCGGCATGTTCATGTTCAAAGCCTCAACCACCAGGCCCGACACAAACTTTCTCGGTCTCGAACTCGATTTCAAAGAAGCGAGGAGAGCCGCCAGACGCTTGGTCAGGCGTAAACAACCGAATGCCCGCATTGTGGGGGGAGATGCTCGCGAAGTTCTGTCGAAAAAACTTCCCGAAGCGTCTGTCACCGCTGCACATGTCTACTTCCCCGATCCCTGGTGGAAGAAAAAGCATATGCGCAGGCGATTGTTCAACGATCAGTTTGTCGATCTTCTCGCCCGGATTGTCATGCCCGGGGGGCATGTCCACTCATGGACTGATGTGGAAGACTACTTTGTCGTCATCAAAGGATTGATGGACAATCACCCGCTGTTTGTCTCGCTTCCGCCAGCACCTGAGAAAGCCGCGGAGCACGATGACGATTATCACACCAGCTTTGAACGCCGCAAAAGGCAGGATGGCTGGGTGATCCATCGAGGCCTGTGGCAACGTCGATAAAGCATCAGCCAGTGTACTTCCAGAGCGAACCAGTTCGCTTAGCGAGGGACATGGGGTTGAATGTTGACAGGGAGTGGTGGCCAAACGGCGACTTTGGGTTCACTCGCGCTCGGTGCGGTGGCTGGCACAATCGCGGGGAGCGGACGGGCACTTCCTGCCATCATCGGCAACACGCGAGGAAGTGGGGCAGGGGTTTCGCCCGCAGGTTGTTTGAATGCTCCCGCATCCAGCCCCTGGCTCACAGAAGAGTCTTTAAGAATCGGCAGGGCGGCTGGTATCTCCAGAGAGGGCAAGTGAGGCAATGGAGGCATGGCCGCTTCAGGTCCCTGATTCTGCATCACAGGCTGAGCCTGATCGACGGGCTGCACCTGTGCGACCGACTGTGCCTGCGGGATGTGTCTGGGCGCCTCGATCTCATCAATCGATTCAATCTCACCCAGTTGAATCGACAGCTCAGTTGACGCTGGCTCGGAATCCAAAGGCATCAGTGGGTTGGTTCGCAAAGCGGCTGGAAGTTCAACCTGGCCAGGGATCATTAAAGGCCCCTCATTTGTCACCTGTACAGATTCGTACCGTTCTGAATCCACGCTCCCTTTTGTCAAAGCGACAGACTGCGAAGTTGTCAAAATTGTGCTCTCGGCCAGACCCAGATCTCCCTGGAAGTTTTCCAGTGCGTCCCCTGTCACTTGCTCAATCACTTCCTCGGTCGTGCGATCAGTCGTCTTAGCTACGCGAGATTCCCCAGTGCTTGCCACTGAAGATGGCTGAGAGGATCGATACGGAAGGAGTCGATCCTTCCATGATCGTTTCTGTGTGGTCGAAGTTGGTTCAGGAATCGGCTTAGGCTTAGGCCATGTCGGTAACCAGTCTTTGGCCTGATCAAGGAGTTTTTTGGGTGCTGAAGGGTCAGCTTCCGGCTGCACTTTCGACTTTGCCCCAACTCCCGGCAATGGCGGTACATCATCCTTGACTGGGGAAAGAGGCGTGGGCGTAGTGGCAGGTTCTTCACGCAACATCTCGGGTGATGGTGGTGTGTGCCCACCTTGCCAGGGCGATGGAGATAAGTTCGCATCAGGAGGCAGCGGCTGCATGTTGACATCGGGCAAAGGGGATTGCCACGTGGGAGCCACGACACCATCACTGTTGCAGGAAGCCGATGTTCCAGCGGGCAAGGTGCTATCGCAGGCCGGTGTGTTGCAAACTTTAGGCCCGACAGAAATCGAGCAGCAGCCTGTGGTTGCCAGCAAAGTTCCAGCGCAGAGAACTGACCAG
>VFQR01000553.1_pt1 | contig 47669 bp, 46 predicted proteins | sample 3512321 | NCBI WGS metagenome assembly VFQR01 (sample SAMN10412374, study PRJNA504923) | tailings metagenome | isolation source: Relicate 3 Philex TSF1 revegetated site | place: Philippines: Tuba, Benguet | collected 2017-08-29 | reverse complement strand
GTGTTAAGCCTGCCGCCAGCGTTCGTTCTGAGCCAGGATCAAACTCTCAAGTTTAGAAGACTTTGATTGGCTTATCTGGTCACGCATCGAATTGACGAGAACATTCACACCTAGGCACCTAAGTGCCTTGGTAGACTTATTCTCTCGAAACGTGATCCGCCAAAGTCTCGTTTGGAAGCACCTTATCCCTGGCGGGATGAGGGTTCCGCGAGCACTCTGCCGCCCACGTTTCTCTTTCTTCAATATTCAATTTTCAAAGAACAGACATCGCAGACGCGATGTCGTGGGCCGTTTCGCTTTTGGCTTCGGGCCCGGCAGAGTGTCGCTCACGCGGCTCTCTTGGATTTCATCGAGGGCAGTGTTAGGAGCGAACTCCTTGGTCGCCAGCGGCGCGCCGCCCTCGTTGGTGAGGCGTATATAGTCGGGGGGCGCTTCGAGTGTCAACACGCAATTCGAACTTTTTTGAATTTTTTGCGACGGTCCGATCGTTGCCTTTTCGTGCGGCGCGCCCGTGCCGCGGCCTGCTTTTTGGGCTACCTTGCGGAAGCCTTATTGAGGTCTGATTCCGCGCCTAGCCGAGACGCCTCGCGCGCGTGGGCGGAAATGGTCGTGTCGCTTCGGACGGGCCCGGTTTCGTTGACTTGCGTGCCGCGTACGGGCAAAGGTCGCAACAACAATTCGCTGCGCTGCCAGCGGAAGGGGAAACGCCGCCTCGCATGCATGATGTCGACGAGACGATAGCCGCACTCGGCAACGAGCCGCCGCTGATCGCCGACGGGCGCAGCGGCCCTCCAGACAGGCGCGAGATTTCCGCGCGCTGGCTCTCCGGCACCTTCCTAACCGGCCTCACCTCCAGCGTGCTCATGGGCGTGGCACTCATGGCCGCGCTCGATGGTCGGGAAATCCTGGCAACGCCCCCCGAGATCGCCGAACTGTCCGACATGAACGACGGCGCCATCGCCGGCGAAGCCGCCAAGACGCGCCGCCTCGACGTCCTGCGCCCGCTCGCGCGCGCCAAGGACAGGCGTCGCATGGAAGTCTCCACCGTCAGCCGGGTGGGCGATCGCGACGTCATAAGGACGATGCCCTTCGTGCAGGTGCGCATGGCACTCGCGGCGAACCATACGACGAGCCGCAGCTATCCGGCCTTCGATCCCCTCGACGTGTTTGCCGAGGACGGTGCGGTTCAGACCACGACGACGACCGGCCAGATCTACGGCGCCAAGGTCGAGAGCGAACTTTCCGTCAAGACCGTCGAGTTCCCGATGGCGACCGCCAGCTTCGAGGAGCGCAGCGAGCTTTCGGCCGACGAGGTGGAAGAGGTCGTTCGCCTCACCGGCGCCGTGCTGACCGAGGGCGACGTCCAGGTCGCGGCCCTTCACTACGTCGATCCGCAGCGCTTCGGCGCCACCGGACTGACGGCGGAGACGATTCTCGCCTCCTACGGCGTCAGGATCGTGCCGGAAAACGTGTCGGTTTCCTCGCGTATCTTCCGGGGCGAGCCCGATGGCGAGTTCGCCGAGGAAATCGTCGCCATCACCGAGCAGCAGGAACTGGCCGACGCCTTCACGGGCGCCGGCTATGTCGGCGACGACGCGACGGCCATGGCCGGGGCGCTGTCGCGCCTGCTCAACAGCAAGGAGATCAGGCAGGGCTCCGTGCTGAGGATCGGCTCCGAGGTGACCGGCGACCAGGCCACGGTGGTGCGCGCCTCCATCTACGACGGAACGAACCACTTGCTCACCGTCGCGCTCAACGACAGGAGCCAGTTCGTACCCGCTTCCGAACCGGAGGCTCATCCGGGTGTCGCCGCGGCGTTCGATACATCCCCTCCCGCCATGCGGGCGCGCGGCGACCTGCCCAGCGTCTATGACGGCATCTTCCGCGCCGCCTATTCCTATGGCCTGTCGCGGACGATGACGCAGAATCTCGTCAAGCTGCTGGCCTCCGACGTCGACTTCCAGTCGCGGCTCAATCCGGCGGACCGTCTCGAGGTGCTCTTCTCGCAGCCGGACGAGGACGACAAGGCTTCGGACGAATCCGAACTCCTCTTCGTCAATGCGACCTTCGGCGGCACGACGCGCAGCTTCTACCGCTTCCAGATGGAAGACGGCGCGGTCGACTATTTCGACGGCGACGGCCGTTCGGCGCGCCAGTTCCTGCTGCGCAATCCCGTGCCCAACGGCAAGTTCCGGTCCGGCTTCGGCATGCGTCGCCATCCGATCCTGGGGTACAGCCGCATGCACACCGGCGTCGACTGGTCGGCACCGCGCGGCACGCCGATCATCGCCTCCGGCAACGGCGTCGTGCAGGACGCCGGCTGGGCCAGCGGCTACGGACGGCAGACGATCATCAAGCACGCCAACGGCTACGTTACCTCCTATTCGCACCAGAGCGGGATCGCCAAGGGCGTCGTGCCCGGAGCGCGTGTTCGGCAGGGGCAGGTGATCGGCTATGTCGGCGCCACCGGCATGGCGACCGGCGACCATCTGCACTACGAACTCCTCGTCAACGGCGCCAAGGTCGATCCGATGCGCGTTCGCCTTCCCACCAGCCGGGTGCTGAAGGGCGGCGAGCTCGAGGCTTTCAAGCGCGAACGCGAGCGCATCGATGACCTTCTGGTCGACGACACGGGCCGCTCGCTGCGGGTCGCCAGCCGCTGAAGCATCACGACCGCGGCGATTCCCGGCTCCCCTTCCACGCCGGCTGGCTGAACCAGGCCGTCGCCGTCGCCACGAGGCACATCGCCGCCGACGCCCATGCCAGGGCCTGGAAAGCTGCGTTTGACGCCGCTACCCGCAGCCCGTCGGCATCGCCAGCCTGGGCGGGCGCGCCGAATTCGAGACCCCGCCCGGCACCCGCGACTCCTTCGAAGACGATGCCCGCCAGCGCCCCGAGCCCCGCGATGGCCATTAGCCCGGCCGCCCGCGCAACCGCGTGATTGACGCCCGAGGCCAGTCCCGCATCCTCGTCGGGTACGGCCAGCATCACGGCCGTGGACAAAGGAGACACCAGCAGCGCCATGCCGAGCGCCTGGAGCAGAAGGATCGGCAGCGTGACTCGCCAGAGATCCATGAGCGGCATCGTCCATGCCAGCCCGGCATAGGAGATGGCCACGAGAAGCGCGCCGGCGGTCAACGGCAGGCGCGGGCCGATGCGGTCGGCCAGGCGGCCCGCATAGCCCGACAGTGTCGCGATGAAGAGCGAAAGCGGCAGCAGCGTCAGGCTTGCCTGCAACTCCGACGTTCCCCACGCCGTCACCAGCGTCATCGGCAGGAAGAACAGCACGCCGTTGAAGGCGAAGAACAGTATGAGCGTATAGACGTTCACGCCGGAGAACTCGCGGGAACGGAAGAGGCCGAGGCGAACCATCGGCTGCGGCGCGCGCCTCTCCCACCACACGAACGCGACACCCGCCGCCATGCCGGCCGCGATCCATGCGGCGGGCGGCAGCAGGCGGGCAGCCGTGGGCAGGCCGAATGCGGTCAGCCCCCAGGCGATCAGGCCGAGCGCGACGGTGGCAAGCGCCGCGCCGGGAAGATCGAGGCGCCTGCCCTGCTGGGGCCGGTCGTCGGGCACGCGGCGCAGCAGCATCAGCGCGACGATGCCGATCGGCACGTTGATGGCGAAGATCAGTCGCCACATCCATTCCTCGCCGAAGGCGAGCAGCATGCCCCCGAGGAATGGCCCGGCAGCCGTCGTCAGCGACGAAAATGCCGCCCACGTACCGATCGCCCGGCCTCGCGTCTCACTCGGATAGGACTTCGCGATGATCGAAAGCGAGCCCGGCACCATGAACGCCGCGCCGATCCCTTGCGCCGCGCGCATGACGATGAGCGTCGCGGCGTCCGGCGCCAGCGCGCAGGCGAGCGAGGTCCCCATGAACAGTGCGATGCCGGCAGAAAAGATGCGCTTGACGCCGAGCACGTCGCCCGCCGCCCCGCCCAGCAGTACGAGAGACGCCAGGAACAGCATGTACCCGTTGCCGATCCACTGGGCGTCGACAAAGCTCGCTGCGAGGTCGCCGCGGATGGCCGGCATGGCGAGCGCGACGACCGAGCCGTCGATGAAGCCCATTGACGATGCCAGAATGGCGGCGACGAGCACGTATTTCCGCGCCTCGGGCGGGCACGCGGCGCGGCCCTGCGGCACGACTGCGATCGGGGGATTCGGCTCGACGGCGTCCATCGCCGCAGACTTACGGTGCAACGAACCTCCCCGCCGTCGAGGCGGCGACGCGCCGACGCCGCTTTGGCGTCAGTCTATTCGCTGAATTCGACCGTCACGCCCTTGTCGATGCGCTTGGCGAGGTCCTCAGCGTCCCAGTTGGTGAGGCGCACGCAGCCATTCGAATAGGTCTTGCCGATCTTTGAGGGCTCGGGCGTACCGTGAATGCCGTAGGTCGGCTTCGACAGGGCGATCCAGACGGAACCGACCGGCCCGTTGGGACCCGGCGGAATGCGCAGGATGCGATCGTTGTCGCCCTGCTTGAAGTTGATCTTGGGATTGTAGGTGTATTCCGGCTCGAGCGCGATGCGCTCGACCGTGTGCGTGCCGCTTGGCGAGGGAGTGTCCTGCGAGCCGATGGTCGCCGGATAGGCGCGGACGAGCCTGCCGGTCTCGTCATAGGCGCGCACCTGCTTGCGCGCCTTGTCGGCGACGATCCGCACCACCTTGTCGGCTTTCCGCTCGCCGGGATTCGCGACCTTGACCACGGTGCCCGGCCGGCCGAAGTCGGCGCCCGGATTGAGGCGCTTGAGGTAGTTCTCGTCCATGTGGAAGCGCTCGGCCAGCGCTTCCGTGACGGAGGTGTAGCTCATGCGGTCCAGTTCGGCCTTCTTGCCGTAATCATCCGGAATCGAGGCGACGAAGGGACCAGCCGCGTCCACCGCGGTGATCGTGTACTCCATGAAAGCGGGGCCGCCTGTCTCCTCGAGCAGCCGGTCCACCTCGGCCGTGTCGTAGGTCCTCAGGGCCTGGCCGGTGATCTCGCGAAAGGCCGAGATCGCCTTGTTCACGTTGTCGCCCATGCGCCCGTCAACCACGCCGGGCGCGGCGCCGAAGCGATCGAGCACGATCTGGATCTTGGCCAGTTCCTCGCTGACGCCCGTCTGGCCGATCTGCGGCGCGGGCTGCTCGCCTCCGCCCGGCGCGCCGAGCGTGGGATTGCCCGGCATCGGCTCGACCTCGATGATGCTTCCGCTGTCCTGCCCCGTGGGCGGCGTCACGGTTCCCGTGGTCTCGTCGGAGGGCGGGGCGAGCGGCGAGCGCGTCACGGGCTCGCGTTCGGCGAACTGCGGCTCCTCGTTGCGGGTGTCGGGCGTTCGCTGTGGCGCGGGCAGCGCCTGGATCGGCCCGCGATCCTCGTAGCCCCTGTCCACCTCGAAATCGTCGCCTTCGAACGTTTCGCGGGGAGCAGTTCGCGGCGGCGGCTCGCGGCGTCCGATATCCACTTCCCGCTGCCTCAGGCGGCGCTCGCGTGCGGCATCGTAGTCGGGCGCCTCGTCGCGGTAGATGGGGTCGGGCAGGCGTCTGTCGATCGGGCGTCCGTAGCCGTCGCGCGGCGGCTGAACGGCGATGACGCGCCCCGTGTAGGGGTCGAGGAGTATCCTCGTGCCGTCCTGGTCATAAAAGACGTCCACCTCGCGCATCTGCGCGATCTGCATTTCCGCCGGCGCGCCGACGGACGGCGATGCCGTTTCCGAAGCGGCCTGCAAGGCTGCGGCCGAGGATGCAGCCCCTCCGGAGAGGGTTGCGATGGCGAGGACGCGGACGAGCGCTGAGTTCATGACGGGCCTAACGCGCATGGCTTCATGAGGTTGCCGAGGCGTAAGGCATTCAACATGAACGGGGCATGAAAATGGCGCCTCCCGGCGACCAGCCGCCGGGAGGCGCCGCCGTCAGGCGGCCGCCTCGGTCGGTTGCACCGTCTGGCGCGGCCGGAAGTTCAGCCGGTCCGAGCCGGCCGTGACCTTGACGCTCGATCCGTCGAGGATCTCGCCCATCAGTATCTTCTCCGCCAACTGATCCTGCAGTTCCTTCTGGATGACGCGCTTGAGCGGTCGCGCGCCATAGGCCGGATCGTAGCCCTTCTGCGCAAGCCATTCGATCGCGTCGGCATCGAGTTCGAGCACGATCTTGCGTTCGGCCAGCAGCCTTTCCAGTCGCTCGAGCTGTATCTCGACGATGCGTCCCATGTCCTGGCGCCTGAGCCGATGGAACAGCAGAACCTCGTCGACGCGGTTCAGGAACTCGGGCCGGAACGAGGCCCGGACCACCGCCATGACCTCGTCGCGCACCGCATCGACGTCCTGGTCCTCGGCAAGGCCGACCAGATATTCGGCGCCGAGATTGGACGTCATGACGATCAGCGTGTTGCGGAAATCGACCGTACGGCCCTGCCCGTCCGTCAGGCGACCGTCGTCGAGCACCTGCAGCAGCACGTTGAACACGTCCGGGTGCGCCTTCTCGATCTCGTCGAAGAGCACGACCTGGTAGGGCCGGCGCCGCACCGCCTCGGTCAGCGCGCCGCCTTCCTCGTAACCGACATAGCCCGGAGGCGCCCCGATCAGTCGGGCGACCGAATGCTTCTCCATGAATTCCGACATGTCGATGCGGACCATGGCGCCTTCGTCGTCGAACAGGAAGTTCGCCAGTGCCTTGGTGAGCTCGGTCTTGCCGACGCCGGTGGGGCCGAGGAATATGAAGGAGCCGATCGGGCGGTTGGGGTCCTGCAGGCCGGCACGGGCCCGCCGCACCGCCTTCGACACCGCCTGCACGGCCTCGCCCTGGCCGACGACGCGCCGGGCCAGTTCGTCCTCCATCCGCAGGAGCTTCTCGCGCTCGCCTTCGAGCATCTTGTCGACGGGAATGCCCGTCCAGCGCGACACGATGTGCGCCACGTGGTCGGGCGTCACGGTTTCCTCGACCATGCCTGCCTTGCTGTCCTGCGTCTCGGCATCGACGAGCTTCTTCTCGAGTTCCGGTATCCGCCCGTAGGCGAGTTCGCCGGCACGCTGGAACTCGCCCTTGCGCTGCGCGATCGCGAGTTCGTTGCGCGCCTCGTCGAGCTGCTTCTTGAGTTCCGCCGCCAGACCCAGCTTCGCCTTTTCCGCCGCCCATGCGGCCGTTAGCGCAGCCGACTCTTCCTCGAGGCCCGCCAGTTCCTTCTCCAGCCTCTGCAGGCGGTCACGCGACGCCTCGTCCTTCTCGACCTTGAGCGCCTCGCGCTCGATCTTGAGCTGCATGATGCGCCGGTCGATCTCGTCGAGCGACTCGGGCTTGGAATCGACCTGCATCCTGAGCCGCGAGGCCGCCTCGTCGACGAGGTCGATCGCCTTGTCGGGCAGGAAGCGGTCGGTGATGTAGCGGTTGGACAGCGCCGCGGCGGAGACGAGCGCGGAATCGGAGATGCGCACCTTGTGGTGCTGCTCGTACTTCTCCTTCAGCCCGCGCAGGATCGAGACCGTGTCCTCGACGGTCGGCTCGGACACGAAGACCGGCTGGAAGCGGCGGGCAAGGGCCGCGTCCTTCTCGACATGCTTGCGGTACTCGTCGAGCGTGGTGGCGCCGACGCAGTGCAGTTCGCCGCGGGCAAGCGCGGGCTTGAGGAGGTTCGAGGCGTCCATCGCGCCCTCGGCCTTGCCGGCTCCGACGAGCGTGTGCATCTCGTCGATGAACAGGATGATGCCGCCGGAGGCCGACTGGATCTCGGACAGCACCGCCTTCAGCCGCTCCTCGAACTCGCCGCGATATTTCGCGCCGGCGATCAGGGCGCCCATGTCGAGCGCCATGAGCTGCTTGTCCTTCAGCGATTCCGGCACGTCGCCATTGACGATGCGAAGCGCGAGCCCCTCGGCGATGGCGGTCTTGCCGACGCCGGGCTCGCCGATCAGGACCGGATTGTTCTTCGTGCGCCGGGAAAGGACCTGGATGGTGCGGCGGATCTCGTCGTCACGGCCGATCACCGGGTCGAGCCTGCCGGCCCGCGCATCGGCGGTGAGATCGCGCGCATATTTCTTGAGTGCGTCGTAGGACTGTTCAGCCGACGCAGAATCCGCCGTGCGCCCCTTGCGCATGTCTGCGATTGCGCGGTTGAGGGCCGCCGGCGTGACGCCGGCCTGGGCCAGGATGTCGGCGGCGCCCGACTTCTCCACGGCGAGCGCCGTCAGCAGCCGCTCCACCGTGACGAAACTGTCGCCTGCCTTCTTGGCCATCTCCTCGGCGGTCGCGAAGACCTTGGCCAGGGGCTGGGCCAGATAGAGCTGTCCGTTGCCGCCCTCGACCTTCGGCAACTCCTTGAGCGCCGCCTCCACCCCGGCCCTGACGTCGGCCGGCCGGCCGCCTGCGCGCTCGATGAGCGAGGCCGCGAGGCCTTCCTCGTCGTCGACGAGAACCTTCAGGATGTGCTCGGGGGTGAATTGCTGATGGCTTCGCGAGAGCGCCAATGTCTGGGCCGACTGGATGAAGCCGCGGACGCGCTCGGTGTACTTCTCGATGTTCATGACGTGTGTCTCCGATCACTCCCCGGCCCATTTCGGCGCCAAGGAGAACAAGGTGACGGGCCTCCATCCGGCAGACCCATTTGATCACGATATGGTGACGAAAAGAACGGCGCTCAAGGTCGCGCTGGCGGACAATCCGCGCGTTCGCGACCGGTGCTCAGGTGGCAGGCCGCCGATACGAAAAAGGGCGGGGGAAACCCGCCCTTGTCTCATCTTGCCTCGCGATGCGGATCAGTCCTGGACCGGCACCAGGATCGGCTGGGTTTCACCTTCAGCGGCCGGAGCCTCGGCTACTGCATCGCCCTCGGCCTTGGCATCCGCGCCGTCCCGGCTGCGCCCGCCGCGGCGCGAACGCCGGCTGCGTCGTGGCGCGCCGCTTTCGTCTTCCTCGCCATGCGCACCGCCATTGCCGTTGGCGGCTCGCCTGCCTTCCTGATCACCGGTCGGCATCTGGTCCTGCTCGAGCGCCACCTCGGCGGGCGTGCCCTCGATGACCGGCTGCGGGCCGCTGCCATCCTGGACGGCGCGCCGCTGCTGGTCGTTCGCCGGCTCGAAACCGTCGCGATCGTCGTCGCCGTCCTCGTCCTGGTCGTCCCGGGGATCGCGCTGCGGCTGTTGCTGGGCGAACTGTGCCTGGGCGGCCGCAATGATGCGGTTGTAGTGCTCCGCGTGCTGCAGGTAGTTCTCGGCCATCACGCGGTCGCCGGAGCTCTGGGCGTCGCGGGCCAGCGTGGCGTATTTTTCTGCGATCTGCTGCGCGGAGCCGCGAATCTTCACGTCCGGCCCGTTGCTTTCGTAGCTGCGGGTAAGCGGATTGGGACCACGGCGGTTCTGGTTGTTGTTGCTGTTATTGCTGTTGTTGTTGTTGCCGCGACCGCGCATGCGCCTGTTCTGTTGTGGCCTCATCCGATTCTCTTGTGTCTAGAGAGGTGGCACGGACGACCGGGGGAACGTGTCCCGACGCGGCGTCTCCGTCGCCTTGCTCAGCGATCGGCCGCACCATTGCGCCGTCGCCTGATCCATCATAGCCCCAGTTGTCTGGTTCACTTTCCGGACGATCCCCGCACGACGCCGAGGCGTGGTTCACGCAAGGAGGCAGTTTCTCTCAACGGGGACCGAATCGGGGTGAGCACTGCCTGCTTCGTCTCATCCGGTAGCCGGAACCTATCCGCATTCCCCTTGCAAGCCAAGCATTATTTGTGGGCCTTTCCGCCGCAGTCCACGGTTCTGAACAGGAGCGCGCGGTCGTGTCCGCCAAGGTCGCACGCCGCGTCGGCCAGCGTGAATCCGTGGCTCTCGAAAATCGCAGTCACCTCCGTCCGCTGGCGATACCCGATCTCGACGGCTACCGCGCCGGCATCGGCAAGGTGACCGGCCGCTCCGGCGGCGATAACCCTGTAGGCATCGAGGCCGTCAGCTCCGCCAACCAGCGCGGCCGGAGGATCGTGCTCGCGCACTTCCCGCGGCAGGCCGCCCATTTCGGCCTCCGCGATATAGGGCGGATTGGACACGATCAGGTCGAAAACTCCCTCGACCGAGGCGAACCAGTCCGACCGAAAGGCGGCAAAACGATCTCCTGCCCCAGTGATCTGGGCATTGCGGCGCGCCGTGGCAAGAGCATCCTCGGAAATGTCCGTCGCTAACGCCGTCGCCTGCGGCACGGCCGACAGCAGCGCGAGAGCAACCGCGCCGGTTCCCGTGCCAAGGTCGAGGATGCGGCATCCTCCCGTCGCGGCGGCGCGTTCCCTCGCAACCGGCAATGCGAGATCGACCAGCGTCTCGGTGTCCGGGCGCGGCTCCAGGGTCTCCGCCGAAAGCGCGAGTCTCAGCCCGTAGAACTCGCGCCAGCCGAGGATGCGGTGCACCGGTTCGCCTGCGACGCGACGCGCGACGGCGGCGTCTACTGCCGTGAGAACCTCCATCTCGACCGCCATGCCGCTCCGCGCCACGGCATCCGTTCGTGTCGTGGCCGTCAGGTGCTCGACGATGAGGCGCGCGTCGACGTCGGGCGCATCGATACCGGCATCCGACAGCCTGCGCCGGACCTCCCTGTGGAGCGCCGCCAGTGTAGGCCCCTGCCCGGGTTTGCTCACGCGGGCACCCGACGCAGCATCCGGGTCAGCCCGCAACTTCGGCCAGAAGCCTCGACTGGTGGTCGGCGATCAACGCGTCGACGATCTCGTCGAGTTCGCCTTCGATCACCCGGTCGAGCTTGTAGAGCGTAAGGTTGATGCGGTGGTCTGTGATGCGGCCCTGCGGGAAATTGTAGGTGCGGATGCGCTCGGAACGGTCGCCCGACCCAACCTGCAGCCGCCGCGATTCGGAACGCTCCTCAGCCGCGCGCGAACGCTCCATGTCGTAGAGCCGCGCCCGCAGTATCTGCATGGCGCGCGCGCGGTTCTGGTGCTGCGACTTCTCCGCCGAGACCACCATGATGCCGGTCGGCAGATGCGTGATGCGGACGGCCGAGTCCGTCGTGTTGACGTGCTGCCCGCCGGCGCCGGAGGCGCGCATCGTGTCGATACGGATGTCCTCGGCCTTGATGTCGATGTCGACATCCTCGGCCTCCGGCAGCACCGCCACTGTAGCGGCGGAAGTGTGGATGCGGCCGCCCGCCTCGGTTTCGGGCACGCGCTGGACACGGTGCACGCCGGACTCGAATTTCAGCTTCGAGAACACGCCCTTCCCCGAGACCGTGGCGATGATTTCCTTGTAGCCGCCCTTCTCGCCTTCGCTCGCCGAGACGACCTCCACCTTCCAGCCCTGACCGGCTGCGAAGCGCTCGTACATGCGGAAGAGATCGCCCGCGAAAAGTGCCGCCTCGTCGCCGCCGGTCCCGGCCCGGATCTCGAGGATCGCACTGCGTTCGTCGGCCGCGTCGCGGGGAAGCAGCAGAAGCTGGATGGCGTGCGTCAGCCCTTCCACGCGCTCGGCCACCACGGGCCGCTCGGCCTCGGCGAGCTCGCGCATTTCCGCGTCCACGCCGCGGTCGCCCGCCATCTGGTCGAGATCGGCCAGTTCGGCCTCCGCCGACCTCAGCGCCCGGATCGCGCCCGCCATCTCCTGCAGTTCGGCATATTCGGAAGCCAGCTTCACATAGGTCTCGGCATCGGGCCCGGCAGACATCTGCGCTTCGAGGACGTCGAAGCGCTTGAGCACCTGATCCATGCGGTCGCGGGGGAGGCTGTTCATGCAGGCGGCGCTCAAAGTGGAATGGCGTTTTCGTCGGCGAAGGCCTTCAGACGCTCTCGCGCCGACCGATCGCCGGCCCGGCAGCCAAGGATATCGTCCATCAAGGCCGAGATCCTGCCGACATGGAGTTCGAGCAGCATGGCCTTGACCGGGCCGATCGCAGCCGGCGACATGGAGATCGAGCGGTATCCGAGACCGATCAGCGCCATGGCGGAGAGCGGCTTTCCGGCCAGTTCCCCGCAAAGCGTCACCGGCGTCCCGCTGGCGTCCGCCGCGACCACGATGCGCTTCAGCACCCTCAGGAAGGCGGTGGAAAGCGGGTCGAACCGATCGGATAGCTGGCTGTTCGAGCGGTCGGTCGCCATGACGAACTGGAACAGGTCGTTGGAGCCGACCGAGACGAAATCGACCGCGTCCATCAGTTCTTCGAGCTGGAACAGCAGCGAAGGCACTTCGATCATGGCGCCGAGCTTGAACGAAGTCGGCAGGAGATGGCCGAAACGCGCCAGGTGGCGCACCTCGCGCTCGAAGAACTCGCGCGCCTGGCGGATTTCGTAAAGCTCCGTCACCATCGGCAGCATGACCCGAAGCTCGCGGCCGCCGGCCGCCCTCAGCAGGGCGCGGATCTGTGTCCTCAGCAGCGCCGGGCGGTCCAGCGTGAGCCTGATGGCGCGCCATCCCAGGGCCGGATTTTCCTCCTGGCTCGTGACGTTGAAATAGGGGAGGACCTTGTCTCCGCCGATGTCGATGGTGCGAAAGGTGACCGGCTTTCCGTCGGCGGCGTCCATCACGTCGCGATAGAGCCGCTCCTGCGCCTCGGCGCGCGGGAAGGTCGCGGCGACCATGAACTGCAGTTCCGTGCGGAAGAGGCCGATACCGGCCGCGCCCGACTCCGCGAGTTGCGGCAGGTCGACCGCCAGCCCCGCATTCATCATGAGATCGACATTGACACCGTCGACCGACGAGGTCGGCTTCTCGCGCAGCTCGCGATAGAGTTCCTGCCTGCGCGCGCGGAAGCGTACTTTCTCCGCATAGGCCGCCTCGACGTCCGCCTGCGGCCTCAGATGGATCGCGCCTTCCTCGCCGTCGACGATCACGGCGTCGCCGTTTTCCGACATCGACACGGCGCCCTTGATCTGGCCCGCCACCGGAATGCCCATGGCGCGCGCGACGATCACCACGTGGCTCGTCACCGCACCGTCTTCGAGAACCAGGCCCCGTAGCTTCTCGCGGGGATAGTCGAGCAGTTCGGCCGCGCCCATCGACCGCGCGACGATGATGGCGTCCTTGGGCAGCGATGCCGCCACCTCCTCCGGCCCGCGCCCCATGAGCTGTCGAAGCAGCCGGTTGGCGAGATCGTCGAAGTCGCTCATGCGTTCCCTGAGATAGGGATCGGTCATGTGCATCATCCGGGCGCGCATGTCCGACTGCACCTTTTCGACCGCGGCCTCGGCCGAGAGCCCGTTACGCACCGCCTCCTCGAGGCGCCGAGTCCAGCCTCGGTCATGCGCGAACATGCGATAGGCCTCGAGCACTGCGCGGTGCTCGCCCTCGGCCGCCACCTCGCGACGCGACAGCATGTCGTCGATCGAAAGCCGCAGCGAGCCGAGCGAGCGTTCGAGCCGGCGAAGCTCCTCCTCGATATCCTCGTTGAAGAGGTTCGTGACGACGATGCGCGGCTCGTGAAGCACCACATGGCCGAGCCCGACGCCTTCGTTGAACGAGAGCCCCGTGATCTTGACCGGCCGTGTCAGATCGAGCTCGAGCCCCGGCCTGGTGAGGCGCGCCAGATCGCCCGTGGCGATCATCTCGGCGATCACCATCGCCGTTGTTTCCAGCGCCTCGACCTCGTCCTCGCGATACTGGCGTTTGGTGCGGTTCTGGACGACCAGCACGCCGAGCGTGCGTCCCGCGCGCAGCACCGGCACGCCGAGGAAGGAATGATAGATCTCCTCCCCCGTCTCGGGCAGGTAGGTGAAGGCGGGATGCGACTGCGCGTCCGAAAGGTTGAGCGGTCGCGCGCTGGCTGCGATCGTGCCGACCAGCCCCTGCCCCAGCCTGAGCTGCGCCAGGTGCACGGCCTGCGGATTGAGGCCCTCGGTGGCGTAGAGTTCCAGCACGCTGTCCGATCGCAGCACGTAAAGCGAGCAGACCTCGGCAACCATGTTGCGTGCGATCTCGCGCACGATCTCGTCCAGGCGCGCCTGCGGGTCCGCAGCCTCGGCAAGAAGCTCGCGGAGTCGTCTCAGAAGCAGGCGCGGTCCCACGGCCTGTTCGCGCATCGGCTGGTTACTCCGACCGGCTGCAGCCGCGCCCAGCGGCGCGCGCGGCGGCGATTCCGGAATTCCTAGGTTCCAGTCTACTGCTTATCCAGACCGTAGACCGAATGCAAAGTGCGTACCGCCAGTTCCGTATAGGCTCCGTCGATGAGGATCGAAATCTTGATCTCCGAAGTGGTGATGGCGAGGATGTTGATCCCCTTGTCGGCAAGCGCCCGGAAGGCGGTCGCCGCAACGCCCGCATGGCTGCGCATGCCGATGCCGATCACCGATACCTTGGACAGGCCCGGCTCAGACTGCACAACGTCGAAGCCGATCGTCTCGCGCACCTTGCCGAGCACGGCCAGCGCCTTGGGAAGATCGCCCGAGGGTACCGTGAACGTCATGTCCGTGCGCGAACCGTCCTCGGAAATGTTCTGGACGATCATGTCCACGTTGATGTTGGCCTCGGCGAGCGGTCCGAAGATGCCGGCAGCCACGCCGGGCCGGTCGGCAACGCGCCTGAGCGAGATCTGGGCTTCGTCCTTTGCATAGGCGATACCGGTGACGACCTGGGCTTCCACGATTTCATCCTCGTCGCAAATCAGCGTTCCGGGCGGGTTTACCGGGTCGCCCATTCCGGGCGCGTCGGGATCCTCGAAGGAGGAGCGCACGAAGGTGCGCACCTTGTGCACCATGGCGAGTTCGACGGAGCGAACCTGCAACACCTTGGCCCCCAGCGAGGCCATCTCAAGCATCTCCTCGAAGGAGATCTTCGCCATGCGGCGCGCCTTGGGCTCGATGCGCGGGTCGGTCGTGTAGACTCCGTCGACGTCGGTATAGATGTCGCAGCGGTCCGCCTTCACCGCCGCGGCCACCGCCACGGCGGAGGTGTCCGATCCGCCGCGTCCCAGGGTCGCGATCCTGTTGTCGGGCGCGAGCCCCTGAAAACCCGCGATGACGGCGACCTGCCCTTCCTCGAACCGCTTGACGAGGAACGAGCCGTCGATGTCGAGGATGCGCGCCGCGCCGTGCGCGTTGTCCGTCTTGATGGGTATCTGCCAGCCCTGCCAGGAGCGCGCGTGTATGCCCATCGACTGGAGCACCAGCGCCAGCATCCCGGACGTCACCTGCTCGCCCGACGCGACCACGGCATCGTATTCACGTGCGTCGTAGATGTTGAGGTTCGAACCCTCGGCCTTCGACGCCTCCTGCACCCACGACACGAGTTCGTTCGTCTTGCCGGCCATCGCCGAAACCACGACCGCGACCTGGTGACCGGCATCGACCTCGCGCTTGACGTGGCGCGCCACATTGCGGATGCGGCCGATATCGGCGACCGACGTACCGCCGAACTTCATCACGATGCGCGCCATGGATTGCGTATGCCCTGCCTGCGAAGTCCGGGCTCGCGAAAGCCTGAGAACGTGCCGAGGATGGCCGCGCCCCCTGGCGCGGAATGCGCGGGCCTCATAGCCAAATCGCGCGCTCTCCGCAAGAAGCGGAGAGTTGCGCGGCGCGGGCTTCAGTTCTTCAGCCGATAGCCGGTCCTGAAGATCCAGCCCGTCGCCGCGATGCAGGCGGTGAGGAAGAAAAGCGTCATGGCGAGGCTGACGCCGACGCCGACGTCGGACGTGCCGATGAAGCTCCAGCGGAAGCCGCTCACCAGGTAGACGACCGGGTTGGCAAGCGACACCGCCTGCCAGAAGGGCGGCAGCATGTCGATCGAGTAGAAGGTGCCGCCCAGGAAGGCGAGCGGCATCACCACGAGCAGCGGGATGAGCTGAAGCTTCTCGAAGCCGTCGGCCCAGATGCCGATGATGAACCCGAAAAGGCTGAACGTCACCGCCGTCAGTACCAGGAACAGGATCATCACCAGCGGATGGGCGATCTGCAGGTCGACGAAGAATGCCGCCGTGGCGAGGATGATCAGTCCGATCAGCACCGACTTGGTCGCCGCCGCCCCGACATAGGCCGTCACGATCTCCCACGGCGAGACGGGTGCCGACAGGATTTCGTAGATCGTGCCCGTGAACTTGGGGAAGTAGATTCCGAAGGAGGCATTCGAGATCGACAGCGTCAGCAGCGACATCATGATGAGGCCCGGCACGATGAACGCGCCGTAGCTGACGCCGCCTATTTCCTCGATGCGACTGCCGATCGCGGCGCCGAAGACGACGAAATAGAGCGCGGTCGAAAGGACCGGCGAGACGATCGACTGCAGGATGGTGCGGAAGGTCCGCGCCATCTCGAACCGGTAGATTGCCCGGATCGCGTGGACGTTCATGCCGCTTCCCTCAACAGATCGACGAAGATTTCCTCGAGCGTGCTCTGCCGCGTCTCGACGTCGCGGAACCGGATTCCGGCGGCGGCGAGGTCGGCCAGCAGCGCGTTGATCCCGGTGCGCTCGGCGCCACCCTCGTAGGTGTAGACGAGCTCTCGCCCGCCATTGCGCAGTTCCAGCGGACGACCGGCGAGGCTGGCGGGAAGTGCCGGCAGCGGCTCGAAAAGCTCGAGAACCAGCATCTTCTTGCCCAGACGCTTCATCAGAACGTCCTTTTCCTCGACCAGGAGCAGCTCTCCCCTGGAGATAACGCCGACGCGGTCGGCCATCTCCTCGGCTTCCTCGATATAGTGCGTGGTCAGGATGATGGTGACGCCCGTATCCCTGAGATCGCGCACGAGCTGCCACATGTCGCGGCGCAGCTCGACGTCGACACCGGCCGTCGGCTCGTCGAGGAAGAGTATCTCCGGCTCGTGCGCCAGCGCCTTGGCGATCATCACGCGCCGCTTCATGCCGCCCGAAAGCGTGATGAGCTGTGCGTCCTTCTTGTCCCACAGCGTCAGCGCCCTCAGCACTTTCTCGACATGGGCGGGGTTCTTCGGCTTGCCGAACAGGCCCCGGCTGAACGACACCGTGGCCCATACCGTCTCGAAGGCGTCGATCGACACCTCCTGCGGCACCAGGCCGATCATGGAGCGGGTCCGCCGGTAATCGCGCACGATGTCGTGCCCGCTTACCACGACGCTTCCGGCGCCGGGGTTCACGATCCCGCAGATGATGGAGATCAGCGTCGTCTTGCCCGCGCCGTTGGGCCCGAGCAGCGCGAAGATCTCGCCCTTGCGAACCTCGAGGCTGATATTCTTCAACGCCTGGAAACCCGTGGCGTAGGTCTTGGAGAGGTCGCGAACGGAAATGACGGCTGGCATGGCAAAGGGCTTCTGAGAGAACAGATCGATCGTGGCAAGGACGTTCATATGGGGTCGCTTCCGACAGGGGCCATCGCCTGGACCAGTCGTCGGACCGATTCTGTCAGACGGGCGCGGCGAATGGCTGGCTGATCTCCCTGAAGACTGACAGCGCCTCGCAGGCATCGCAATGCGCGTCGAGCGCCCGAAAGGCGCCCGCGTCGGCAAGTCCCGGATGGGCTTCGCGCAGGTGGCGCAGCATGGCTGCGACCGCGATGTCGGCATGGCCGGGCGTGTCCCCGAACCACCACGACGAGACGAGAGCAGCGCGCTCGGCGTCCAGAAGCGCCAGCGTGGCGGAAATCTGTGCTTCGCAGCGCGCGACATAGGTCTGCGAGGGCGTCACGTGAAGAACCTTCTCGTAGAACAGGGCTACGGCCTTGTCCGAGATTCCGGACGCCAGCGCGGCGATCCGCATCGCCGCCATGCGCTGCACGCCAGCGGCCGGCAAAAGCGCACGGTCGGATCCGGCCATCCGGTCGAGATGATCGAGGATGGCGAAAGTTTCGACCAGCGCCTGGCCCTCATCCGTGACGAGCACCGGCACGCGCATCAGCGGATTGAGCGCACTGATCTTCCCAGCATCGGAAAATACCGACCATGGCCTGTGCTCGAATGCAATGCCGTAGAGCGACATCGCGATGGCGACGCGACGCACGAAGGGTGAATCGTACTGACCTATGAGGATCATGGAGCAAACCCGGTTGTTGTCCGCACCTCTACACCCTTGCCCCTGACAGCCTCGTGTCAGGAGACGGCGCGCGTGGCAGGGCCGGCATCGACGTGTCGGCGGTGGGCATCCTCCCGCGCCACCTTGACATCGCCTGTCGCGCGCCCGACTTCTGTGCGTCGAAGGGAGACCAACGACAATGCCCGAGCCCCGACGATCGACGATCGACGCGGCCGAGATCGAGCGATTCTCGGCCCTCGCCGCCGAATGGTGGAACCCGAACGGCAAGTTCCGGCCTCTGCACAAGTTCAATCCGGTCCGCCTCGCCTATATCCGCGACAAGGTTGCCGAGCGGTTCGGCCGCGATCCGCGTGCCGCGCGCCCCTTCGAGGGCCTGCGCATCCTCGACATCGGCTGCGGCGGCGGCCTTCTATGCGAACCGATGGCGCGGCTCGGCGCGCGCGTGGTCGGCGCCGACGCGTCCGAGACCAATATCGAGGTTGCCCGGCTGCATGCGGCTGAATCGGGCCTCGACATCGACTACCGCGCCACGACGGCCGAGGCGCTGGCCGAAGCCGGCGAACATTTCGACGTGATCCTCAACATGGAGGTGGTGGAGCACGTCTCCGACGTAGACCTCTTCGTCGGCAAGTGCGCCGACATGGTGCGGCCAGGCGGCATCATGTTCGTGGCGACGATCAACCGGACGCTGAAGGCGCTCGGCCTCGCCATCATAGGTGCCGAATACGTCCTGCGCTGGCTGCCCCGCGGGACGCACCAGTTCGGCAAGCTCGTGCGGCCGGAGGAACTGGAACGCGCGCTCGCCAAGGGCGGGCTGGCCATCGCCGACCGTACCGGGGTGATTTACAATCCGCTTGCCGACCGCTGGCAGCGCTCCCGCGACATGGACGTGAACTACATGGTCCTGGCGGAGCGCACGGCCGCCGCTACGGCCTGACCGGTCACGAAGTGGCCTGCGCCTTCGTCGTCAGCGCCACGCCGACGACGATGACGGCGGCGCCGGCCCACGTCATGAGCGCGTAGCTCTCGCCAAGGAACAGCGTGGCCGAAACCAGCCCGACAGCCGCCGCCACGTAGCCGATCTGGCTGAGATAGACCGGACCGCCGACCTGCTGGAGCCGGAAGAAGAAGACGAACATGGCCGCCGACGCCGCCGCCTGCAGCCCGGTCTCCCAAGGCACGAGCGCGAGCGTGGCAGGCTCGATCCCGCCGAAGGCGAGACCGTAGGCGAGCAGCGCCGCTGCCGCGCCCGCGTGGCTGCCGACGGCCAGTTCCAGCGGCTGGCCACCTTCCGGCCAGTCGAGCGTGCGGTAGATGTTGCCTGCCGCCAGCGAAACCGGGATCATGAGACCCACCGGGATCCAGAGCGGATCGGCAGGCTGTCCGAACTGCCCGCGCGTGGCGGCCACGATGACCGCCCCGACGAAGCCGACGGCAATGCCGGCGATCCCCAGCGCGTTCGGCCGCCGGATCCGGAACAGGACGGCGAGCGTCAGCGTGATCACGGGCGAGAGCGTGAACATGATGCCGGTGAAGCCCGCGCCCAGCCGCGGGATTGCCAGGAAGACCAGCACGTTGGGCAGGGCGTAGGAAATCACGCCGGCGATCGCGAAATAACGCAGCCGCGCGGCGTCGAGGCCGGGCCTTTCGCGTCTGGCAATCATGGTGAGGCCCAGCAGCATGACGACGCCGACCGAAAGGACGAGCGACCACGTCACCGCCGGCACCTGCGCCTCCGTGGCGAGCTTGCCGAGGGGGAACACCGCGCCCAGAAGCGTTCCGGTCACGATCAGCAGCGCGACGGCGGAGTTCCATACCGAATGCATCAGTATGTCTCTGCCCGCCGTCCGTCACTCCCCCGGAGCCGCGGCAAGGATCAGTTCCGGTCTTCCGGAAACACCGGCAGCGGCATGAACTCCACGCCGTCCTCGGCCAGGCCGCGCGCCTCCTCCGGCGTCGCCTCGCCGTAGATGCCGCGCTTCTCCCCTTCGCCGAAATGGATCTTGCGGGCCTCCTCGGCAAAACGGTCGCCGACATAGTCCGCATCGCTGCGAAGCTTGTCGGTCATCTCCTTGAGCTGCGCCAGCATCCTGCGCTGTTCCTCGCCTGCGGCGAGCGCCATCTTCTCGCGCTTGCGGCCGGTCGACACGGCTGGTGCCATCAGCGCCTTGGACACTTTCGACGAACCGCAGGCGTGGCATTCCACGAGACCGCGCCTTGCCTGCGTGTCGAAATCGTCGTTCGAGCGGAACCAGCCCTCGAACTCGTGGCCATTGTCGCAGACGAGTGAGAAGCGGATCATGACGCCGCCCTGCGCGCGTCCGTTCCGGCGCCGGACCCAGCAACGTCGAATTCGCGCGCGTTCCGCAGATTGGGAATCTTGCGCCGCGCCTCGGTGGAAAGCGCAGTGTCGATCTCTGCGACGATCACGCCTGGCTCCGCCCCGCCGGCGTCGGCCAGCACGCGTCCCCACGGATCGACGATCAGCGAGTGGCCGTAGGTCTCGCGCCCGTCCTCGTGCCGGCCGCCCTGCGCGGCGGCGACCACGAAGGCGCCGTTCTCGATCGCGCGCGCCCGCAGCAGAACGTGCCAGTGCGCCTCGCCGGTCTGGCGGGTGAAGGCGGCCGGGACCGTCAGCACCTGTGCGCCGGCGATCGCCTCGGCGCGGAAGAGTTCGGGAAAGCGCAGATCGTAGCAGACCGCGAAGCCGAGCCGCGCGAAGGGCAGATCTGCAAGGACCGCCGAGCCACCGGGGCGATAGGTGGCCGATTCACGCCAGCTCTCGCCATTGTCGAGATCGACGTCGAACATGTGGATCTTGTCGTAGGTGGCGAGCGTCTCGCCTGCCGGTCCGAAAAGGAAGGCGCGATTGGCGACCTTTCCGCCTTCGACCGCGATCGCCGTCGAGCCGACATGCAGGTGGACGCCCAGTTCGCCGGCGAGCCTTCGCGCCGCAGCCACCACCATGTCCTCCCGCTCGCCCCTGAGCAGGCCGCGCAGCGTCTCTCGGTCGCGCACCAGCGCTCCCGTCATCTCCGGCGTCTGGATATAGGAGGCCCCTTTTGCGGCGGCCTCGCGCACGAGGCGCTCCATCTCCGCGACATTGCGGGCGGGTTCGACGCCCGAGCGCATCTGGACGGCGGCGGCGAGGAAGCGTCCCATCGCGGCGCCTCAGGAAGCCAGCAGCGCGTCGAGCCGGCCTTCGGCCTCGAGCGCGTGGAGTTCATCGCAGCCGCCGACATGCGTATCTCCGACGAATATCTGCGGGAAGGTCGCCCGCCCGTTGGCCCGCGCGATCATCTCGGCGCGCAATGCCGGCTCGAACGTCGCGTCATGCTCGACATAGGAGACGCCCTTTCCGTCGAGGAGCCGCTTTGCAGCCGAGCAGAAGCCGCAGAACTGCCTTGTATAGATTACGGTTTCGGCCATGGAATCCACGTGCGCTGCCTGTGTTGCCGACTATATAGGCCCTGCGTCGGTGCCGAGGAAGTCCCCCGGAACGACACGCGCGAAGGTCAGAACGTCGACGGCGCCCGCTCCCGCCCGCATCAGCGCCCTCGAGGCCGCCGATACGGTGGCGCCTGTGGTGTAGACGTCGTCGACTAGCAGGATGCTGCGCCCCTCTATCCTGCGCCGTTCGGCCTCGGGCACCTTGAAGGCGCCGCGAACGTTGCCCTGCCGTTCCTTCGGCCCAAGGCCCACCTGCTGCCGCGTGGCGCGCGAGCGCACGACCGCTGCCGTCTCGAACGACAGACCTGTCCGGCCCGAAAGCGCCCGCGCGAGTTCCGCCGACTGGTTGTAGCGCCGCCATAGGAAGCGCCCGCGGTGCAGAGGAACTGCGACCACCATGTCGGCATCCGCGATGAGTTCTGCTCCGGCGCGCGCCATCCACCCGGCCATCCATGGCGCGGCGTCCAGCCGGTCGCGATATTTCAGCCCCTGCACCATTTGCCGGGCCACGCCCGAATAGGCGACGGCGGCCCGTGCGCGGCGGAAGGCCGGGGGATTGGCGATCGCTTCCGGCGAAACCGCATCGTCGCCGACCTCATAGGCGAACGGCGTTCCCAGCACGGCGCACCACGGACGTTCGAGGAAGCGCAATCTGCTCCAGCAGCGCGCGCAGAGCGAGCCGGTCTCGCCGACGAATTCGCCGCAGCCGGCGCATGCCGGCGGAAAGGCGACGCGTGCCACCGCGCTTCCGACCTTCCTGACGTAGGCACCGATCGTGGTCCGAATTGCCGTCATCCAGCTCCCCCGGCTCGAACTGTAGCAAAGCCGGCCGGCCGATCCTATGTTGCCGGCGAAAACGGAGCAGCCGATCTTGGACGCCATATTCGACACCGGGCTGGTGATCGCGCACAAGCGCAGGGCGTTGCGGCATCGCCTCGACGGCGCCACCTTCCTCTTGGACCACGTCCTGTCCGATCTCGGCGAGCGGCTTTCCACCGTCGACCGGCGCTTTGAACGTGCGGCGGTGCTGTTCGGCGTCGTGCCCGACACTGCCGAGACCCTGCGTGCTTGCGGGCAGGTTGAACAGGTCATCAGGATCGAAGCCGACACGGCGTTCCGCGGCGACGTGCTCGTTCCGCCCGAGACCGTGGAACTCGAGCCCGGCAGTATCGACCTCGCCGTTTCGATGCTTGCGCTGCACGAGACCAACGACGTCCCGGGGGTGCTCGCCCAGATCCGGCGGGCGCTGAGGCCCGACGGTCTGTTCCTCGCTGCCCTGCCGGGCGCAGGTACGCTGGTGGAATTGCGCGAAAGCCTGCTCGCGGCCGAACTGGAACTCGCCGGCGGAGCGGCGGCCCGCGTGAGCCCCTTCGTCGACGTCCGCGACGCGGGCGCGCTGCTGCAGCGGGCGGGCTTTGCGCTTCCCGTCGCCGACATCGAGCCGCTAACGGTCCGCTACGATCACATGTTCGCACTGATGCGCGACCTGCGCGCGATGGGCGCGACCAGCGCTCTTGCCGGGCGGAGCCGCAGGCCGGCGACGCGGCAGCTCTTTGCGCGCGCGGCCGAGATCTACGCCGAGCGGTTCGCCGACCCGGATGGCCGGATCAGGGCAAGCTTCCCCATCGTGTGGATGTCCGGCTGGGCTCCGGACGCCTCGCAGCAGAAGCCCGCCAGACGCGGCAGCGCCAATGCGAGACTTGCAGACTTCCTGAAGTAGTTCAGCGGTTCCAGACTTCGTTCATCGCGCTGTTGTTGTCGGAAAACAGTTCGAACAGCGTCGCATTGAACTGACCGAACCCGACGAGCATGACGATACAAACGAGCCCTACGATGAGGCCGTACTCGATGGCCGTCGCACCGCTCCGGTCTTCAAGGAATGTCTTCATCATCGCTTCGGCCGTCCTGCGGGAACTGCCGGAAGCATAAAAAGCCTGCCATTAAAATTCGTTAACGCGCCTCGCTCCGCCCCGAACAATCCGACCGGCGGTTAAGGAACGGCTAAGGGGGCCGTCAACAATCGCCCGATGAGCGGCCATTCTCGCGGATGATGCATTCGGATCGCGGTGTCGCCTGAAGGACGCTGCGGCGCACGGTGAAGCTGTCGCCGCGAAGGATCGAACCCGTCGCCATCGTGTCGATCCCCGTCCGGTCGACCCTTGCGATGCGCGTGCGCGATTCGCGGTCGAGATAGGGCGTGGCGATGAGCGCCAGGGCGGCCGCGGCCGCTCCGAAGAGAAGCGTGATGCGGACGACGCCGATGCCGGCGCGCGCGGCGCCCTGGCCGAGGTCGTCCCTGAACCTGCGCCAGTCCGTGTCCTGGTCCATTCCGTGCTCCCGCCGCTGCTTCGCCCGCAACGCCGACAGAGTTTCATTTTTTGCTGAATGGCCGGTTAACGTCCGCTGCCCCGGTCATAGGAGGTCGATGAGGAACGGTATCAGCGGCTCGTCCGCGGGTGGCATCGGATAGTCACGGAGGCTCTTCGCCCTCACCCATTTCAGCGCCTGGCCCTCGCGACCCCGCGGGATGTTCCAGAATCGACGGCATACGAAGAGCGGCATCAGCAGATGGAACTCGTCATAGGCATGACTGGCGAAGGTGAGCGGCGCGAGGCAGGCGACCTTGGTCTCCACGCCGAGCTCCTCGGCCAGTTCGCGAACGACGGTCTCTTCCGGCGTCTCGCCCGGATCGACCTTGCCGCCCGGGAATTCCCAAAGCCCCGCCATCGCCTTGCCCTCGGGACGCTGCGTGATGAGCACCCGTCCGTCGGCATCGACCAGCGCGCAGGCCGCGACCAGCAGCAGCGGCTTGCGGTGTTCCCCCGTCACGTCGTCGCCTCGCCCGCCGGGCGCCGGTAGACGTAGCGGTAGACTTCGCGGAAGCCGAGGCTCCGGTAGAGCGATGTCGCCGCATCGTTGGCGGCCTCGACCTGCAGCCACGCCTTGCGCGCACCTTTCAGCCTCGCCCATGCAATCGCCGAAGCGACGATATGGCGGCCGTGCCCCTGTCGCCTCTCGCCGGCAGCGCTGGCCACCTCGAACAGCCCCGCGAGTTCGCCGTCGCGCACGCAGATGGCCGTCGCGATGGCAACGTTGCCAGCCCTGGCCACGAAAAGCCCCGTTTCCGGCCTGATCGCGCCGATGACCTCGGTCAGTCCCGGCCGGACCGAGGCGTCCAGGCCCTGCACCCCGATCGCGGCTCCCACGAACTGGCCAACGTCCCTCACGGGCAGAAGCTGCACCGGTTCGCTGGCCTCGAAGCCCTCGATCGGCGCGCTCATCACCAGCGATTCGTCGAAGGAGGACCAGCCCTCCCTGTCGAGATGGTCCGACAGGTCGCGGCCTGCCAGCGGCGAGAGGCGGAAGGTCAGCGGCCTGCCATAGGCCTCGAAGCGCCGCCGCGCCTTCGCTATGCGTTCGGCGATATCGCGCGAATCGCCGGGGTCCAGCGGATTGACCGAATTGAGCCGCTTGGCGGCGTGACCGGCGGTCAGGCGGATGAGCCAGGTGCCGTCGTAATGCGCGGTCGCCGCCGGCCATGCCCGGAAACCTGCGGCCTCGAAACGCCGCACCACGGCCAGACCCGGCGCCGACGCGTGCTCCTTCACGGGCGTCAACTCCGGTAGTCGCCGTTGATGGCGACGTATTCCTTGGTGAGATCGCAGGTCCAAACGGTCGACTTCCCGCGCCCGAGACCGAGGTCGACGCGGATGACGATGTCCTCGCGCTTCATGTAGGCCGACGTCGCCGCCTCCGAATAGTCGGGATCGCGTTCGCCCTCGACCGCCACGCGAATGTCTCCGAACCAGATCGCCAGCCTGTCGCGATCCGCGGGTTCGCCGGCCTTGCCGACCGCCATCACCACGCGGCCCCAGTTGGCGTCCTCGCCGGCGACCGCGGTCTTGACCAGCGGCGAATTTGCGATCGACAGCGCGATGCGCCTTGCCGAGCGCGACGACTTCGCACCCGTCACCGCGATCTCGACCTGCTTGCGCGCGCCCTCGCCGTCCCGCACCACCTGCAGTGCCAGCCCCTTGAGCAGACGGTTCAGCGCCCGGCGGAACCCGGCCAGACGGCTATCGAAGGCATCCTCGATCCGCGGAGCGCCGCGCGCCGCGGCCTTCCCGGTGGCGAACATCAGCAGCGTGTCGCTGGTCGACGTGTCGCTGTCGACCGTAATCGCGTTGAAGCTCGGCTGCGTGCCCTTCAACAGAAGCGACTGCAGCGCTCCCGCCGCGATCGGCGCATCGGTGGCCACGAACGACAGCATCGTCGCCATGTCGGGAGCGATCATGCCGGCCCCCTTGGCGATGCCGTTGATCGTCACCTCGACCCCGTCGATCTCGGCCCTCGCGGTGAGGAACTTCGGATAGGTGTCGGTGGTCATGATCGCCTTGCCGGCTTCGGCCCAGCGGTCCGGCCGCGCCGCCCCGGTCATGCCCTCCAGCAGATGCGAGAACCGGTCCGCCGGCAGCGGTTCGCCGATCACGCCCGTCGAAGCCAGAAACACCTCGTCGGGCCCGCAGCCGGCCGCCCTCGCCGCCGCCTCCGCCGTCAGCCGCGTCGTCTCGCGGCCCTTCCTGCCAGTGAAGGCGTTGGCGTTGCCCGAATTGACGACCAGGACCCTCGCCCGGCCGCCGGGCAGGTTGGCACGACAGAAATCGACCGGCGCGGAGGGGCATTTCGATCGGGTGAAGACGCCCGCGACCGACGTGCCCTCGTCGAAGCGCATCACCAGCAGGTCGGTGCGGTTTCTGTACTTGATCCCGGCTTCCGCGGTCGCGATCGTCACGCCCTCGATCGCCGGCATCTTCGGATATTTCTTCGGCGCGAGCGGTGACACGGCATCTGACATGGCGGCCTCTGGGCGACGGCTGGTGACGACGCGGCACGGTTTGCCCGATCGCCGGCGCCGAGGCAAGGCGTCAGCCCATCGCGGCGAACAGCCAGTCGGCGAGCGCCCGGCTTTCCGGGCGCGCCGAACGCGTGACCGTCAGCCAGTAGCCGCAATCGTCGCGGCGCGCCTCGGGCCCGACACGGACCAGCGTGCCGTCGCTCAGATGCGCGTCGACGAGGCCGATCCAGCCGAGCGCGATACCCTGTTCGGCAAGCGCGGCCTGGATGACGAAGCCGTAGGTGTTCAGCCCGAGATCGCCATGCGAGGGCTCGCGGACGATGCCCTGGCCGGCGAGCCAGGAAGACCAGGTGAACCATCGCGGCCTCCCGGCCGTGTGGAGATGCAGCAGCGGCGCGGCGGCAAGCGCGCGCGCATCCGGAAAGGGACCGATGCGCGCGAGGAACCCCGGGCTGCAGACGGGAACGACGCGTTCGGGCATCAAAAGCCGCGCGCCGGGGCCGAAATCGCCCTTCTCGCCGAACAGCACCGCGATGTCGGCGGTATCCTCCAGATCCTCGCCCAGACCCTGCGAAGCCACGACATGGACTTCCATGCCCGGATGGCCGCCGCGGAATTCGGCGACGCGCGGCATGAGCCAGAAGCTCGCGAAGCCGTAGTCGGTGAAGATGCGCACTGCGGGCGTCCTCGCCCGCGCCCTGATCTCGCGCGCGGCGGCGTCGATGCGGTCGACGCCGGAATGGACGGCGCGATGCAGCGCCTCGCCGGCCTCCGACAGCCGGCTGCCGCGATGCATGCGCTTCAGGAGCGGAACACCGACCTGCTCCTCGATGCGCCTGACCTGGTAGCTGACGGCCGGCTGCGACAGGCCCAGTTCCTCCGCCGCACGGGTCAGGCTGCCCAGCCTTCCGATGGCGTCGAAGATGCGCAGCCATCCGAGGTCCAGTTTTCGGTCCGGCATAAATTCCCTTTATGACAACGATCGAAAATCTGCGGCTGCAACAGTGTCACCAAAGGGTCTTTGATGGAAGCTGGCAACAGCCGAAGCCGAGCGCGCGCCCCCGCGCCGCAACCAGAGACAGGGAACTGCGCCATGAAGACCAGATTGTTCGGGCTGGCGATAGCTGCCGGGCTCCTCGCCAGCACCTCCGCCTTCGCCGCCGATGCCGAAAGCTGCAAGACGATCCGGATGTCGGATCCGGGCTGGACCGACATCTCCTCCACCAACGCCATCGCCACGGTCATCCTGAAGGGGCTGGGCTACGCGACGGACATCCAGACACTGTCCGTGCTCGTCGGCTACCAGTCGATGCAGAACAAGGACATCGACGTTTTCCTCGGCAACTGGATGCCGGCCCAGCAGAGGTTCATCGACGAGCTCAACGCCGCAAACGCGGTCGAGGTCATCACGCAGAACCTCGAGGGCGCGAAGTTCACCCTCGCCGTGCCGACCTATGTCGCCGAGAAGGGCATCAGGGACTTCAAGGACCTCGCTGCCAATGCCGACAGTTTCGACAAGGAGATCTACGGCATCGAGCCGGGCGCGCCCGCTAACGAGAACATCCAGAAGATGATCGGTTCGGGCGACTTCGACCTGAAGGACTGGACGCTGGTCGAGTCCAGCGAGACCGGCATGCTTTCGCAAGTCGCCGCGAAGGCGTCGGGCCAGGAGAACATCGTCTTCCTCGCCTGGGCGCCGCATCCCATGAACACGCGATTCGACATCACCTATCTGTCGGGGGGCGATGAATATTTCGGCGCCAACTACGGCGGCGCCGAGGTCTTCACGCTGGCGCGCGCCGGCTGGACGGGAGATTGCCCGAACGCGACGACGTTCTTCAAGAACCTGAAGTTCACCATCGACCTCGAGAACGAGATGATGGGCAAGATCCTCGACGACGGCATGTCGCCCGACGAAGCAGCCGAGGACTGGCTGAAGGCCAATCCGGCGTCGCTCGACCCATGGCTCGAAGGCGTGACCACCTTCGACGGCCAGCCGGGCCTGCCGGCAGTCAAGGCCGCTCTCGGCCTTTGAGCGCGAACTTCGTGCCCGCCGCGGCCCTCTGCCCCGGCCGCGGCGGGCACTCTTTCGGCCTCGGCGGGAAACGATGAAGCGACCGAACATCCTCGTGCTGATGGCCGACCAGTTCACGGGGACGCTGTTTCCGGACGGTCCGGCCCGCTTCCTTCACGCGCCGCATCTCGCCGGCCTGGCGGCCCGCTCGACCCGTTTTGCCAACGCCTACACGGCCAGCCCGCTCTGCGCGCCGGGGCGCGCCTCGTTCATGTCCGGGCAGCTTCCAAGCCGCACGCGCGTCTATGACAATGCCGCCGAATTCGCGTCCGACATTCCCACCTACGCGCATCACCTGCGCCGCGCCGGCTACCACACCGCGCTGTCGGGCAAGATGCACTTCGTCGGCCCGGACCAGCTCCACGGCTACGAGGAGCGGCTGACGACCGACATCTACCCGGCCGATTTCGGCTGGACGCCCGACTATACGAAGCCCGCCGAGCGCATTGACTGGTGGTACCACAATCTGGGCTCCGTCACCGGGGCGGGCGTTGCCGAGATAACCAACCAGCTCGAATATGACGACGAGGTCGCCTTCCACGCGACGCGAAAGCTCTACGATCTGGCCCGCGGCCGCGACGCCCGGCCCTGGTGCCTGACGGTGAGCTTCACGCACCCGCACGATCCCTATGTCGCGCGACGCAAACACTGGGACCTTTATGCCGACTGCGCCGAACTCGACCCCGTCGTCGCGCCCATACCCTTCGCCGGCCAGGATGCCCATTCGCAGCGCCTGATGATCGCCAGCGACCACGCCGCTTTCGACATAAGGCCGGAGCATGTCAGGCGCGCCCGGCGCGGCTACTTTGCATCGATCTCCTATGTTGACGAGAAGATCGGCGAACTCCTCGACGTGCTCGCGCGGACCGGCCAGGCCGACGACACGATCGTCGTGTTCCTTTCCGACCATGGCGACATGCTCGGCGAGCGCGGCATGTGGTTCAAGATGAGCTTCTTCGAGGGCTCGGCCCGCGTACCGCTGATGATTGCGGCGCAGGGCATGGCCGCCGGCCGGATCGACACGCCGGTATCGACGCTCGACGTCGTTCCCACCCTCGCGGAGCTGGCCGGCATCGACCTCGGCGAGGTGCTGCCCTGGACCGACGGCGTTGCGCTGACCGGCGTTGCCGCCGGGACGTCCCGGCGCGGCGCGGTACCCATGGAATATGCCGCCGAGGGCTCAGCCGCGCCGCTGGTGGCCCTGCGCGACGGCCGCTTCAAGCTGGTGCTGTGCGATCTCGACCCGCCGCAGCTCTTCGACCTGGAAGCGGACCCGCTGGAACGCGTGAACCTGGCGGGCGATCCGGCACATGCGACGTGCCTCGACGACATGACGAGGGCCGCGCATGCGCGCTGGGATCTGGCGCGTTTCGATGCGGACGTCCGGATGAGCCAGGCGCGCCGGCGGGTGGTCTACGACGCGCTGCGCAACGGCGCCTACTATCCCTGGGACTACCAGCCGCTGCAGCGCGCCTCGGAGCGCTACATGCGCAACCACATGGACCTGAACGTGCTGGAGGAAACGCAGCGCTTCCCCAGGGGCGACTAGCGCCAGGCCTATTTCTGCGCCTCGATCGCCTCGACCGCCGTCTTCAGTCCGGCATCGGGGATATCGACCGTCGCATCGCCGCGCAGGCCCTTCACCGTGTCGAAATAGCGGTCGCGGAGGACCATGGAGCGGATCGTGTCCGCAACCTGGGCCAGTTCGGGCGCGGGACGGTCGCGCTTGTCCTCGAGGCGGATGACGTGGAAGCCGAACTGGCTCTTGACCGGCTTCTTGGTGTGGGCGCCGACCTCGAGCGCGAAGGCGGCCTGCTCGAACTCGGGCACCATCTGTCCCTGCCCGAAATAGCCGAGATCGCCGCCCTGCGCGCCCGATCCCGGGTCGGAGGACTTTTCCTTCGCGATGGCCTCGAAATCGCCGCCGCCGTCGAGTTCAGCGATGATCGCCTTGGCCTCTTCCTCGGTCTTCACGAGAATGTGGCGCGCCCTGACCTCGCCCGAGGCCGGCAGCGCCGCGATTTCCTTGTCGTAGCGCGCCTTGACGTCGTCGTCGCTCACCGATCCTGCGATGTTCTTCTCGATGAAGGCCGAATGCAGGGCGCGGTCGCGCAGGAAGGTCATGCGCGTCTGGAACTCCTTGTCGTCGGCCAGGCCGGCCTCCTCCGCCTCATTGGCGAGCAGGCGGATCTCGATGATGGCCGAAAGCGCTGCCGCGCGCCTCTGTTCGGCCGGAAGCCGCGCGAACTGAGGGTCGAGGTCGCTCTCGGCCAGGGCGAGTTCGCCCTCCGTGATCGACTTTCCATCGACGGTCGCGACGACCGCGTCGGGCGACGGCGCCTCCGCCTCGGTGGCTTCCGGCTGAGTGGCCGGCTGCTGCTGGTCCTGTGCCTCGGGCTGGGCCGCCGGCTGCTGGTCCTGCGCGCTCGCGCCCGCTGCGATGAGGAGCGCGAGTGCCGCGCCGGCGACAAGACGGGTGGAAAGCGAAGTGGCCATCGTTGGAATTCTTTCTCTCGCGAAGGGATTCGTCGCCGCTTCAAAGCAGCCGAAATGCGGCGGATTTGTGCGTCGTGCCCGGCTCGGGCCGCGACGTTGACATCGGGGGTGCCCCCTCTTATCTCTCCCGTGTCTCCGCGTCCAGAAACCATTTCCGGGCGCTTTTTTTGCTGTGCGGATGGCCGCTACGCGTGCCCTGCCGCCCCCCTGCCGGCATCCCCTGCCGGCGCCATGGACGTGAAAGGACCACCGGATGGTCAGCTTCGGCGGCCTAGCCCGCAAGATTTTCGGCTCCTCCAATGACAGGCGCATCAAGGGTCTCAGGCCGCGCGCCGCTGAGATCAACGCGCTGGAGGCCGAGACCCAGGCCCTTTCCGACGAGGCGTTGCGCGGCAGGACCGACGAGTTCCGCAAGCAGATCGCCGCTGGTGCGAAGCTCGACGACCTGCTCGTGCCGGCCTTTGCCGTGGTCCGCGAGGCGTCGCGCCGCGCGCTGGGTCTGCGCCCGTTCGACGTCCAGCTCATCGGCGGCATGGTGCTGCACGAAGGGTCGATCGCCGAGATGCGGACCGGCGAAGGCAAGACGCTGGTGGCGACCCTTCCCGTCTACCTGAACGCGCTTTCGGGGAAGGGCGTCCACGTCGTCACCGTCAACGACTATCTCGCGAGCCGCGACGCGGCCTGGATGGGCAAGGTCTACGCGTTCCTCGGCCTCACCACCGGCGTGATCGTGCACGGCCTGACCGACGAGCAGCGCAAGGCGGCCTATGCCTGCGACGTGACCTACGCCACGAACAACGAACTCGGCTTCGACTATCTGCGCGACAACATGAAGTACGACCGCGCCCAGATGGTGCAGCGCGGCCACAATTTCGCGATCGTCGACGAGGTCGATTCCATCCTGATCGACGAGGCGCGCACGCCGCTGATCATCTCCGGCCCGCTGGAAGACCGTTCGGAACTATACGCCAGGGTCGACACCTTCATCCCCGAGCTCGTCGCCGAGGACTACGAGATCGACGAGAAACAGCGCACCGCGACCTTCACCGAGGAAGGCACCGAGAAGATGGAAAATCTTCTCCGGGCGGCGGGCCTGCTGAAGGGCGAGTCGCTCTACGACGTCGAGAACGTGGCCATCGTCCACCACGCCAACAACGCGCTGAAGGCACATCGCCTGTTCCAGAAGGACAAGGACTACATCGTCCGCAACGGCGAGATCGTCATCATCGACGAGTTCACGGGCCGCATGATGCCGGGCCGCCGCTATTCCGAAGGGCTCCACCAGGCACTCGAGGCCAAGGAACACGTCAAGGTACAGCCCGAGAACCAGACGCTGGCCTCGATTACCTTCCAGAACTATTTCCGCATGTACGGCAAGCTCGCCGGCATGACCGGTACCGCGGCGACGGAAGCCGAGGAATTCGGCAACATTTACGGCCTCAACGTCGCCGAGGTACCGACCAACCTTCCGGTGCGGCGCGTCGACGAAGACGACGAGGTCTACCGCACCGTCGAGGAAAAGTTTCGTGCCATCGTGCGCGAGATCCGCGAGGCCAATGCCAAGGGCCAGCCGATCCTGGTCGGAACGACGTCGATCGAGAAGTCCGAACAGCTTGCCGAGCGCCTGAAGAACGAGGGCATCACGGGTTTCCAGGTGCTCAACGCGCGCTACCACGAGCAGGAGGCGATGATCGTCGCCCAGGCCGGCGTGCCCGGTGCCGTCACCATCGCCACCAACATGGCCGGCCGCGGCACCGACATCCAGCTCGGCGGCAATGTCGACATGCGTATCGCCGCCGAACTCGGCGACATGCCGGCCGGCGAGGAGCGCCAAGCCCGCGAGGAAGCGATCCGCGCCGACGTGGCCAGGCTCAAGGAAAAGGCGCTCGCCGCCGGTGGCCTCTACGTTCTTGCCACCGAACGCCACGAATCGCGCCGCATCGACAACCAGCTGCGCGGCCGCTCCGGCCGCCAGGGCGATCCCGGCCGATCGAAATTCTTCCTGTCGCTGCAGGACGACCTGATGCGCATCTTCGGATCGGAGCGCATGGACGGCATGCTCCAGAAGCTGGGCCTCAAGGAAGACGAGGCGATCATCCATCCCTGGATCAACAAGGCGCTCGAGAAGGCGCAGAAGAAGGTCGAAGCGCGCAACTTCGACATCCGCAAGAACCTGCTGAAGTTCGACGACGTCATGAACGACCAGCGCAAGGTCGTGTTCGAGCAGCGCATCGAACTGATGGATGGCGAGAACCTCTCCGAAGTCGTCACCGAGATGCGGCGGGACGTCGTGGAGGAAATGGTCGCCAAGCATATTCCCGAGACCGCCTATGCCGAGCAGTGGGACAGCGCCGGGCTCAAGGAGGGCGTGAACGCCTATCTCAATCTCGACCTGCCGATCGAAGCCTGGGCGCAGGAGGAAGGCATCGACGAGGAAGGCATCCGCGACCGCATCCAGGCCGCCGCCGACCAGGCCGCGAAGGAAAGGGCCGACCGCTTCGGCCCCGACGTCATGGCCTATGTCGAGAAGTCGATCCTGCTCCAGACCCTCGACCATCTGTGGCGCGAGCATCTGGTCAATCTCGATCATCTTCGCTCTGTCATCGGCTTCCGCGGTTACGCCCAGCGCGACCCTCTGCAGGAATACAAGGCCGAGGCCTTCGAACTCTTCCAGTCGATGCTCGGCAATCTGCGCCAAGCGGTCACGGCGCAGCTGATGAGGGTCGAACTGGTGCGCGAAGCGGCCGACCAGCCGCTGCCCGATGCGCCCGACGGGCAGGGCCACCACATCGATGCGACCACCGGCGAGGACGATTTCGGCTCCGCCGAGCTCGGCTATTCGCGCGAGGAGACCCGCATCGTGCCGCCGGAGCAGCGCGACCCCGCCAATCCCTCGACCTGGGGCAAGGTCGGACGCAACGAGACGTGCCCCTGCGGCTCCGGCAAGAAGTTCAAGCACTGCCACGGCGCGTTCGTCTGAGACGATCCGGCAGCGGCATCGTTTCGCAGGTTAGCGCCCGCAGCCAGGCCAGGTTGCGGGCGTTTCGCGTGAACGGGGCGTCTATCGCGCCGGTGCTCAGGCAGCCGCCAGGAGCTTTTCCCGCAACGCCGCCGGCAAGGACGCCAGCCACTGCTCCTCACCGCCCGGCTCGGGCAGCACGTTCCCGAATTCCAGCACGCCCTGCGCCGGGATGTCGGATATGTAGACCCAGACCGCCTGTTCCGAGATGCCCATTATCTCCGCCGTTTCCTGCATGATGCGACGGAGCATTTTCGATTTCTGCTCGTTGGTCCGTCCCGACCGGATGTCGGCGCGGATCCAGAAATGATCCGGCGACGCCGCTTCCCCACCGATGAATATCGAGCCCGGTTCCACCTTGTAGAAGACGACCTGCACGAAATAGCGCGGCGCGTTGGCTTCGCTCTGATGGATCGTCGTGACGCTCTCGACGAGCTTCTCGCGCTGTTCCGGCGTCAGTTCTCTGGCGGTCGTGAAGGCGTAGGTCGGCATGGCATGTCCTCTTGCAGGCGTGGGTCGCAAAGGATTGAACCCCAATCGCGCCGCTCGTCCAAGGGCTTATTGAACGGCGCACGCGGATGCCCGGCCATACCGTTCCTTAAGGTTCGGCCCCTAGCATCGCGGTCAAGGCCCTGCGGGCCATGATGCGATTCTCTTTGAAGGGCAGGCCCCGTGCGGTTTTCAGCGGCAAACACGGCCGATCGCGTGCTGCCGGAACGGGTGGCGCTTCGCCTTCGTCCCCTCTTCGACCGGCTCGATACCGTGCTGTCGGGAGATGACGACCGCGGCCGCGCCGGACGCATGTCGCTCTTCGCCTTCTCCATCCGCATCGTTTCCGCCGTCATAGCGTTTGCGAGCCAGGTGCTGCTCGCGCGCTGGATGGGGTCCTTCGAGTACGGCATCTTCGTGCTCGTCTGGGTGACGATGGTGATCATCGGCAACCTGTCGTGCCTCGGCTTCCACACCTCCGTCATCCGCTTCGTGCCGGAATACCGCGAGACCGGCCGCCTGGCCGAGATGCGTGGCATCATGGTCGCGAGCCGCCTCTTCGCGCTGCTGGCGGCCACGGTCGTGGCCGCAGTCGGCGCGGCCGGCATCTTCGTCTTCGCGCCTGCGCTGGAGGCCTACTACGTACTGCCCTTCTATCTCGGCCTCGCCTGCCTGCCGATGATCGCTCTCTCCGACGTGCTGTCGGGCATCTCGCGCGCCAATTCCTGGGCGCGCTCGGCGCTGTTGCCGGTCTACATTCTGCGCCCGGTCCTGATCCTGGGCTTCATGGCGGCGGCCCTTGCGCTGGGTTACCGTCCCTCGGCCGAGACCGCCGTCATCGCCGCCATCCTCGCCACCTACGCAACCACGATCATCCAGCTGGTCAACGTCTCCGTGCAGACCGAGCGCGGCCTGCCCTCCGGCCCCAACCGCGTGCTGCTGCGCGACTGGGTCATGGTCTCGCTGCCCATCTTCCTCGTCGAAAGCTTCTTCTACCTTCTGACGAATGCGGACGTGCTCATGGTGGGCTTCTACATGGAGCCGAACGACGTGGCCGTCTACTTCGCCACGGTCAAGACGCTGGCGCTCGTCCATTTCGTCTATTTCGCCGTCAAGGCGGGCGTCGCGCAGCGCTACGCGCAGTTCATGCATTCCGACCCCGCGCTGCTGCGCACCTTCGCCCGCGAGACCGCCGCCTGGACATTCTGGCCGTCGCTGGTGATGGCCGCCGTGGTGCTGGCGCTCGGCAAGCCGATGCTGGCGCTCTTCGGCGAAGGCTTCGACGCCGGCTACCCGCTTCTCTTCCTGCTCGTCGCCGGCGTCGTTGCCCGTGCCGCCGTCGGCCCCTGCGAAAGCCTGCTGACCATGAGCGGGCACCAGAATGCCTGCGCTGCCGTCTTCGCCATCACGCTGGCGCTCAACATAGGGCTCAACGTGATGCTGATCCCTGAATACGGCCTGTGGGGCGCCGCCGTCGCCACCGCGATCGCGATGTGCTTCGAGGCCATCGCGCTGTCGGTCACGGTGTGGCGCAGCCACGGCATCGTCATGGCCGTCTTCGTGCCGGCGCGCATTGCAGAGCGCCTCTCGCGATGACGGTGACACCGATCTTCGAGGAAGCCCGGGGCAGTGCCGGCTCCGCCATGATCGCCGAACTGGCGGGCCTCTCCGGCCGTCCGCTCGACGAGGCCCGCGTGGAGGCGCTCAAGGACCGCAGGCCGCCGCGCCGGCTCGCCGTCTATTCCGCCTCGGCCGGCTTCGACCTCGTGGACGAGCTCGACCATCTTGCCGCCCGCACCGTCGAGCCCAACATATTCTTCAATCCGCGCTTCTTGGCGCCGGCCATGCCGCGCCTGGAAGACAGGGAGGTGCGCCTCGCGATCATCCGCGACGGCGACGGGCCGCGCTCAAGGCTGCGCCTTCTGGTGCCGTTCTCGATCGAGCGCTCACCCGTGCCGCTGGGCACCGCCATCATGCGCAGCTGGTCGAGCCCCTTCGGCCCGCTCGGCACGCCGCTGGTCGACCGAGACGATCCCGTCGGCGTCATCGAGGATTTCCTGGAGATGCTGGCGCGGCCGCGCCTCGGCCTGCCCAGGGTGCTGGTCCTGCCCGACATGAGGCTGGACGGGCCGGTGGCGGGCATCATCCGCACGGCGGCGCTGGCGCGGGGCCTGCCGATCGTCACCACCAACCGGCTGGAACGGCCCTTTCTCCAGAGCGGGACCGACCCTGAGGACTATCTGCGGCAGAGCCTCAGCGCCCATCACTTCCGCGAGTTCCGCCGGCTCAAGCGCCGGCTCGCCGATCAGGGCGCGCTGGAGCACCGCGTACTGCGCCAGCCCGACGAGATCAGGCACGGCGTGGAAACGTTCCTGTCGCTCGAGGTTGCCGGCTGGAAGGGACGGGAACGCACGGCGATGGCGGTCGATCGCTTCCGCGCCGCCTTCGCGCGTGAGGCGGTTTACGGGCTCGCGGAAAAGGATCTCTGCCGCATCCACCTCCTGGAACTGGACGGACGCCCCATCGCCTGCCTCATCGTCTTCGTCGAGGCCGGCATCGCCCATACCTGGAAGACGGCCTACGACGAGGCGTTCCAGTCATACTCGCCCGGCACCCTGCTGATGATCGAGGCGACTCGGATGCATCTCGACGACCCGAACATCGACGCGACCGATTCCTGCGCCGTGCCGGACCACCCGGTGATGAGCAGGCTGTGGACGGAGCGGCGTACGATGGCGACGCTGATGATCGGCGTCACGCCGGATGCCGACCGCCAGGTCAGACAGGCGGCGACGCAGCTCCACCTTTACCGCGAAACGCGCAACATGGCCCGCATCCTGCGCAACAGGATCCGGGGGCTCGTCGCGCGCCGCTAGGCTGAACCGACAGTCAGCCCGGCCCGTTTCCGGGAAGGCCCGACGGCTAGCGTTCGCGCCGGCGATTGGATCGCTCGCCGCCACGCTCGCGCATCTGCCATTCGCCACCGTCGCGCTCGCGGCGTTCGTAGCGCATGTCGCCGCGCTCGCGACGCTCGCCGCGCTCGCGACGCTCGATGCGGCGGTTCTCGTTGCCGAAGCGGAATTCCAGCCGCGGCCCCGAGCCGCCGCCCAGCCCCAGATAGTTGTCGGCCATCGCGGGCGCGGGCGCGAACGAGGCGGTCGACAGGGCCATCAGCCCAGACAGCGCCAGCGATCTCAGGATGGACATGGACATTGCTCGACGAAAACTCCGACAGGTTCCGGTTTCTCGAACGCAGAATGCGCCGGAAGGTCTGAACGATGCAAGAACGCCGCGTTCAGCCGTCGTTCATCGCCGCGCCCACGCCCAGTGGCGCGCCTCGCCGCGGACTGTCGGCCCATGCTCCCAATGGCCCACGATGGGGCGTTTACTTGACGTCGACGCCGAACTGGAGTTGAATTCGAAGTCGAGAATGCTCCCTGTGCGGTGGGGCGCGGGTGCAATGCGTATCGATGCGATACACAGACGAGAAGAACTTGATGCGCTGAAGCAAAACTGGGACGATCTCTATCGATCGGACCCGGAAGCGCAGTATTTTCTTTCATGGCAGTTCATTTCTGCCTTTTTTCGCCGCTTCGAAGGTCAGTGGTTCGTTCTGGCGGCATCCCAGGATGCCCGTCCCTCACCTTACGTCGCCCTTATGCCGTTGCGTCTCAAGACGCGGATGAACGGGAAGGCCGGTTTCTTCTACCACGACGTCATGACGGGCGGCTCCTACGTCGCGGACTATACTGGCGCCGTCTGCGCTCCCGAATTCGCGCAGGCGGCCATGGCAGGCTTCGGCAGGCACCTGAGAAAGATGCACTGGGCCAACCTGCATCTCGAGAATTTGCGCATGTCCGGCGGCCGGCTGAAGGCCCTTCTCGACAGGCTCGAAGACAAGCCACTCGAGATACGCCATCTGAGCAGGGTCAATAAGCCGGAAAACGTCGACAACAGCAGATGCCCCTCCGTCGAACTGCCCGAGACATGGGATGCATATCTGGAGCAGCAGCTCGGCTCCAACATGCGCCAGAAACTGCGGCGGCTGCTTCGCAAGCTCGATGGTTCGGACGAGTTCCGGGTCACGCTGCCGGATGCCGCGTCGATCGATCGCGACATCGCCATTCTGCTCGATCTGTGGAAGAACCGGTGGGGGGCGCGCAAGGGCGACAGCCTGCGCGGCATCCTGAACACGAACCGGCGGGTCTTCGGCGACGCCTTCGCCAACGGCAGCCTCTTCCTGCCGGTGCTGTGGCATCGGGACCGGCCGATCGGCGCCCTGGCGACGTTCGTCGATCCGGTCAAGAAGGCGTATTTCTTCAGCATGGCGGGCCGCGACGAGACCGCGGACATCCTGCCGCCAGGCCTCGTGCTGCATGCCTACAGCATCCGCCATGCCATACAGAACGGCTACCGGACCTACGATTTCCTGCGCGGCGACGAGCCCTACAAATACTCGTTCGGAGCCAGCGACACGATCATCGCCAGCAAACTCGTCCGGACCCGTTCCCGCCGAAATCTTGGCGACAGGCTCGACGCCCGGGCGCTGACGGGCATCTTTCGCGTGGCGAACCGGAACCACAAGAACGGCCATCTGGCGAAGGCCGAGAATGCCTATCGCCAGATCCTGGACACCGATCCGGCCCATGCGCCCACCCTCTACGCGCTGGGCCAGCTGCTGGCCAGCAAGGGCGATCACCAGGCGGCGGCCGCCACGTTCAGGTCGCTGACGGTTATCGCGCCGCAAATGGCCAAATGCTGGGCCAGGCTGGGAACGGCGCTGCAGGCGCTCGACCGGCACACCGATGCCGTCGACGCGTTTGGCAAGGCGATCGAACTGGTGCCCGATCTCGAGACCGCGCGCTACGGCCTGGGCGTCAGCCTGCTCAGGCTCGGGCAGACGGGCGAGGCGACGACTGCGCTGAATGCCGCGCTGCGGCAGGGTTCCGCAAGCCAGAAGGTGGAACCGGTGCGGGTCAAGGCTGCGCGACTGCTCGCCGACGTCAGGCGTCCCGCTGCGCCGAATGCCGATGCTCCGGAGAGGAAGGTCGATACGTCCGCGCTCAGGCAGTCCGCCGCCTTCGTCGACCAGGCGCGCCTGCAGCCAGCCGTGCCGGCCGGTCGACCGCTCGACGGTCGCTGATCCGCCCTGCCCCGCGAAGATCGCAATGCGCATCAGCGACGTGAAGTCAACGTGGTGCCCCATGCCGGGATCGAACCAGCACTCCTTGCGGAACTCGATTTTGAGTCGAGCGCGTCTACCAATTCCGCCAATGGGGCATCCGTGGCGCGGGACTATACGGCGGGGCCGGCCCGCGTCAACACCGCACGCACCGTGTGCGATTTCAGCTCGCAAGGCCCCTGTCGCCCGCAATGTCGGTTGACTGACGGCCGCGCCGCCTTCATTTCGGCGACTTCCTGTCGATCAAGGTCCATGGCGCCCGCGTGGCGAGAAAGGCTGGAAGATGCTCGACCGCCAGACAGGCCCGATGCAGACGCTGATCGCGGCGGGCGTCGCCGCCGGCATGGCCCTGACGGTGCTCACCGCGCTGGGCTTCCAGCATCTCGGCGGCTTCATTCCGTGCAAGCTCTGCCTCGAACAGCGCGTGCCCTACTATGTCGGCATCCCGGTCATGGTCGCGGCCGCCATCTCCGGTCTCATGCGCGCACCCGCGCCCCTGACGCGCGGATTGCTGCTGGCAGGCGGCGCGGTGATGCTGTGGAGCCTTTGGCTCGGAGCCTTTCATTCCGGCGTCGAATGGAGCTGGTGGCAGGGCCCCGCCGATTGCGGGGTCGTCGCCGCGCCCCAGATCGAGACGGGCCGTGGGGTGCTCGATGCGATCGACACGATCGTCCCGCCGTCCTGCGACGAGGCAGCCGGGCGCTTTCTGGGGCTGTCGTTCGCAGGCTGGAACGTCGTGGCCAGCTTGATCCTCGCCACCGCCTCCCTGCGCGGCGCGCTGGGAAGCGCGCGCTGATCGACGGCGCGGGCCTCCTTACGGCTCCAGTTCGACGTCCCAGTAGAGATAGTCCATCCAGCTCTCATGCAGATAGTTGGGCGGGAAAAGCCGGCCATTGTTGTGCAGGTCGTGCACCGTCGGCTGGAACGGCTTCTGCATCGGCCACATCTTGGCGTGGGCCGGCAGCAGCCCGCCCTTCCTGAGATTGCACGGCGAACAGGCCGCGACCACGTTCTCCCAGGTCGTAGCGCCGCCGCAGCGCCGGGGCACCACGTGATCGAAGGTCAGATCCTCGCCGGTCCCGCAATACTGGCACTGGAAGCGATCCCGCAGGAACACGTTGAACCGCGTGAAGGCAGGGTGCCGCGACGGCTTCACATAGGCCTTGAGGCAGACCACGCTGGGCAGCTTCATGGAGAACGAGGGCGACGATACCGAGTGGTCGTATTCGGCGACGATGTTCACCCGGTCGAGGAAGACCGCCTTGATCGCATCCTGCCAGGACCACAGCGACAACGGGTAGTAGCTGAGCGGGCGATAGTCCGCGTTCAGCACCAGCGCGGGCAGTCCATCGGGCGAGACGGCAACCGTCACGTCATGCATCTCCTTAAGGGGGCGAAGCAGTCGGCGCAGATACTGTAATCAGGAGATGACGCCATTGTGAAGCGGCCAGCGTGCCGCACCGGCGGCTCCAACAGGGATATTCTCGCACTTTCTTCGTGACTTAGGGCGATACCGGGGCGGCATCCCTGCCGCGCATCTCGCGATAGTAGGCCCAGAACAGCCGGGCGGCGACGCCGCGCCAGGGCCGCCAGGATTGGGCGATTCGCGCCACCTCCTTCTCGCCGGGCCTGGGATCGATGCCGAAGGCATGGCCGATCGCAGCCTGAAGCGCCACGTCGCGCGCCGGGAAGATGTCCGGGTGGCCGGCGGCGAAGAGCAGGTAGACCTCGGCGGTCCATGGACCGATGCCGCGGATCGCGGTCATGGTCGCCATCGCATCCGCCGCATCGACGACGCACAGGCGGTCGAGGTCGACATGGCCTCCCGCCACGGCCTCCGCGACCGCCACCAGCGTACGCTGCTTGGGCGTCGAAAGCCCGGCCTGCCGGAAGACCCTGTCCTCGGCGGCGATCACGGCCTCGGCCGTAAGCGGTGCCACCAGGCTGGAAAGCCGCCCGAAGATCGCTTCCGCGCTGGCCTTCGATACCTGCTGCGACACGATGATCGACGCGAGGCTGGCGAAGCCGGGCGACGAAAGGCGCAGCGGAACGTCCCCGGCCCTCGCCCGAACCGCCGACAGGCGCCCGTCGGCCGCGCAGAGCGCGTCGAGTCCCAGTTCGATATGGTCGATGCCGGTGATGCGATCCATGGCGCCGCGCTTGTTCCTTTGCGGCCGGCAAAGTAGCAATCGGGCGATGCAGCCCACAACCCGCATTCCCCCGCAGCAATGACAGCCCGCGCCTTTCGCTTCGCGCCGAGCCCGAATGGCAGGCTCCATCTCGGCCATGCCCTTTCCGCGCTCCTCAATGCCGACCTTGCCGCCGAGGCGGGCGGCCGCCTGCTTCTGCGCATCGAGGACATCGATCTGACGCGCAGCCGCCCGGATTTCGAGGCGGCGATCCGCGAGGACCTGGCCTGGCTCGGCTTCGCCTGGGAGGAACCGGTACGCCGCCAGTCCGATCATTTCGACGACTACCGCTCGGCACTGGATGCGCTGGTCGACGAGGGGCTGGCGTACCCCTCTTTCCTGACCCGCGCCGAGATCCGCGACCTGGTCGCCTTGCGGACGGCTGAGCAGGGCGCCTGGCCGCGCGATCCCGAAGGCGCGCCGATCTATCCCGGCACGGAGCGAGAGATGAACGCGCGAGAGCGACGCCGGCGGATCGCGGAAGGCGAACCGTTCGCGTGGCGGCTCGACATGACAGCCGCGCTCGAAAGGACGGGACGGAGGCTCGGCTGGATCGAGACGGGAACCGGCCCGTCAGGCGAGACGGGACAGGTCGCCGCCGATCCCGGAGACTGGGGCGATGTGGTCATCGCGCGCAAGGAGACGCCGGCGAGCTACCATCTCTGCGTCACCCTCGACGACGCCCTGCAGGGCGTCACAGACGTCGTGCGCGGGCGCGACCTCTTCCACGCAACGGCGATCCACCGTTTGCTGCAGGAACTGCTGGGGCTTCCCGTGCCGGTCTACCGCCATCACGACCTCGTGCTGGACGAGGACGGTCGCAAGCTTTCCAAGTCGAGAAACGCGACCGCGCTCGGCGCGCTGCGCCAGGCCGGGCTCGCTCCGGCCGACATCAGGCGCATGGTCGGGCTCAGAACCGGTTGAACGCGTGCTTCAGCACCGCCAGCACGCCGACACAGGAAAACGCGCCGGCAAGGCCGATCCCGGTCGAGATAGCGAGGTCGCCGAGGCGGAAGCCGTAGACGGCCGCCGCGTAGACGGCGAGGAAGAAGCCCGCCGCCGCGACGAGACTGTTGCCCGTCGGGCCGAAGCCGTCATCGCCCAGTATTGCGTCCAGGATCAGGCCAAGGATGAACGACGCTCCGGCCACGGCCGAAACTATGATCAGAAGAGTGCTGGTATCGAGGCTCCACAACATGCCAGGTCCTTTCCGAAACCGGACACGGTATTCACGCTTCCCCCCGGAAGGTCCGCCCCAAGTCCCCACCCTGCCATCGATCCATTACGCCTTGCTTAACAACGCAACACGAAATTGAAGCGATGCCGCGCTGGCCCAGAGAACTTGTCCGCTGGGCCTTTCGCGCGAGCGCCGCGGCCGCTACCAACTTTCCGGAAGGGGACGTCTACACGTGACATTGGCAAGGACCGCGCCCGCGCTATTCGTGCTGCTCTGGGCGACCGGCTTCATCGGCGCGCGCTATGCCATGCCCTATGCCGAGCCGTTCTGGTTCCTTTTCGCGCGCTTCGTCATCGCGCTGGCGCTGCTGGCCGCGATCGCGCTTGTCGTGAGGAGCAGACGCCCGGGCGCCCGCAGCGCGCTGCACGCCGCATTCGCCGGCGCGCTCATCCACGGCGTCTATCTCGGCGGCGTCTTCTGGGCGATCCGCAACGGGATGCCCGCCGGCCTGTCCGCGCTGATCATAGGCCTGCAACCGCTTCTGTCCGCGATCATGGCGGGGCTGTTCCTAGGGGAGCGCGTGCTGGCGCGCCACTGGGCGGGCCTCGCGGTCGGCTTTGCCGGACTGGTCGTGGTGCTGTGGCCGAAGATCGGCGAGATCAGCGGCGGCGTGACTGCCGCGACGCTGGGCGCCTGCCTTGTCGCGGTCCTGGCAATCAGTTCCGGCACGATCTGGCAGAAGCGGTTCGTCTCCGATGTCGATCTGATCCGGGGCACGATCTGGCAGTATGTCGGCGGCGCGATCGTGGCCGGCATCGCCGCGCTCGCGCTCGAGGACGGGGTCTACGTGCCGAGCGGCGAACTCTACTTCGCGATGGCCTGGCTCGTGCTGGTCCTGTCGATCGGCGCCGTCTTCCTGCTGATGTATCTCATTCGCGAGGGCGAGGTGGCCAAGGTCGCCTCCCTCTTCTACCTGGTCCCGGCAGTCACCGCCGTCATGGCCTGGATTCTCTTTGGCGAGACGCTGACGCTCGTCCAGATCCTCGGCATGGCGATCGCGACGGCGGGCGTCGCCCTTGCCACCACTCAGCCGCCCGCCCGTGATCGCGCTTCCCGGTAGCGCCTGATCGCGGCGTTGAGTTCGCCGCCCAGGATGAAGATTGCCGAGACGATGTAGAGGAAGACCACGGCGATCATGATCGAGGCGAGCCCGGCATAGGTCGTCACGTAGATGGAGAACTGGTCGAGATAGGCGGCGAAGAGCGACGATCCGGCCAGCCAGGCGACGAGCGTGAAGACGATGCCGGGCAGGATGTGGACGAAGCGCCGCTTGCCGGCCGGCAGCCAGAAATGCACCGCCATGAGGCCGAGCACGATCACCGAGGACGCGACCACGAAGCGCCACAGGTTGATCGTGCCCATATAGGGCTCGATCCATTCGAACTCGCGCACGGCGAGCCGCCCGATGAGCGGCGCGAGCACCAGCAGCACGCTGATCGCCATGAAGCCGATCGTCGCGATCAGCACGAAGGCGAAGCTCTGCAGCCGGCGATAGACGAAGGAGCGTGTTTCGGTCACGCGGTAGGCGCGGTTAAGCGAGACGCGCAGCGCCTCGATGCCGTTCGAGGCAAAGATCGCGGCAATGATGACGGAGAAGGTGAGAAAGCCGCCGCGCTGGACGGTAAGCACGTTCGTCACCTCCCGTGCGATCGGCTCGGCGATCTGTTCCGGCCAGGTGTCGAAGACGAGATGCACGGCCGTGTCGGCGAAGGCCTCCGCGCCGAGGAAGCTCGCCAGGGTCGTCGCGAAGATCAGGAACGGGAAGATCGCCATCAGGGCCGAAATGGCCAGGTGACTGGCCATGGACCAGCCGTCATCGGCGTCAAAATGGCCGAAGGCGTCGTAGAGGATTCGCCTCAGGGCGACGATCTTGCGCATCTCGTCCCGTTCGTTCCTCTCGACCGGCGACCGCTCCGCGCCTGCCTTCCCTCCGTGTTACGGTTCATCCCCGCCCCTGGTTTCGCCCGCCGGACGATCTTTGGTTTGTGTCCGTCGCGCGAATATGGGAAGGGGTTGCGCGCAAAGGCAAGCCGCAGCGCTCGGAGGCGCCCAACTGGACGTGGATAAGCCGCGCAGCATCATCGTCACCGGGGCGTCGTCGGGCATAGGCGCCTATTGCGCCCGGGCGCTCAGGGCCGATGGCTGGCGGGTCTTCGCGACCGCGCGCCGAAACGCCGACATCGCGGCCCTTGCCGGCGAGGGCATCGAGGCCCTCTACCTCGACTACACCGAACCCGATTCGATTGCGGCGCTGGTGACGGCAGTCCTCGAGCGCACCGGCGGCACGCTCGACGCGCTCTACAACAACGGCGCCTATGCCCAGGCGGGCGCGGTGGAGGACCTGCCCGTCGAGGCGCTGAAGGCCCAGTTCGAGACCAATTTCTTCGGCTGGCACGACCTGACGCGCCGGATCGTTCCCGTCATGCGCCGCCAGGGCCATGGGCGCATCGTGCAATGCTCGTCGATCCTCGGCGTCGCACCTGTCAAGTGGCGCGGCGCCTACTCGGCCTCCAAGCACGCGCTGGAGGCACTGAGCCTGTGTCTTCGGGCAGAGCTGGAAGGCACCGGCATCCACGTCTCGCTGATCGAACCGGGACCGATCCGTTCGAGGATGCCGGACAATGCGCTGCCCTGGTTCGAGAAGTTCATCGACCGTGAGGGCTCGGTCCATCGCGATGCCTATCGCGCGCAGCTCGACCGGCTGTCGACGGGCGGCACGAAGTCGCGCATGAAGCTGGGACCGGAGGCCGTCCACGCGGCGCTCAAGCGCGCGCTTGAAGACCGCGACCCCCGGCCCCACTATTTCGTGACGACGCCGGCGAAGGCCGGCGCGCTGCTCAAGCGGATCCTTCCTGCCCGCATGTTCTACAAGTTGCTCTCATCGCGGGCCTGATCCCTCGCCCGCATTTCAAGACGAAGAAGAACCCCGATGTCCACCGTCTTCTCGATCCTCGCCATACTGGTCATGGTCGCCGTCGTGATCGTGCTCGTCAAAGGGCTGATCAACATGATGAAGGGCGGTTCGGGAAATACCTCGAACAAGCTGATGCAGGCGCGCGTGTTCCTGCAGTTCATCGCGATCGTGCTGATCGTGATCGCCTTCTACTTCATGCGTGAAGGCTGACCGACAGGAGGAGCCGAAATGGTCGTTTTGAATCGCATCTATACCCGAACGGGCGACGACGGGACGACCGCGCTGGGCTCGGGCGAGCGACGCAAGAAGTCGGATCTGCGGATCGACGCATACGGCACGGTCGACGAGGCCAATGCCTGCATCGGCATGGCGCGTGTCCATACCCGCGACGGGGCCGCCGGGGTGGACGCCATGCTGGAGCGCATCCAGAACGATCTCTTCGATCTCGGCGCGGACCTCGCCTCGCCCGACACCGGCAAGCCGCTCGAATACGAACCGCTGAGGATCGTGGCCGCGCAGGTTGCCCGCGTCGAGGCAGACATCGACCTTCTGAACAAGGGGTTGAACCCCCTGCGCTCCTTCGTCCTGTCGGGCGGCACGCCGGCCGCAGCCGCGCTTCATCTGGCCCGCACCGTCGCGCGCCGCGCGGAGCGGCTGATGGTGGAACTCGCCGACCGGCCGGGCGAGATCGTCAATCCGGACGGCATCCGCTACATCAACCGCGTATCCGACCTGCTGTTCGTGGCCGCGCGTACCGTCAATGACAACGGAAAGGCCGACGTGCTATGGGTGCCGGGGGCCAACAGGTAGGCTGACGGGGCCGGCGACGGCGGGGGTGGTACGGCATGTTCATTCCGCTGCACGACGCCAACAGCCTCAGGCACATCCGCCTGCAATACGTCACGATCGGCCTCATCGCCGCCAACGTCCTCGTGTTCCTGCTGACCGCTCTGGCATCGGACCAGACGCTGCAGGCGGCCGCGATCGGGCTCGGCTACATCCCCGCCGTCGTCTTCGACCATGCGGTACTGCCGCCCGAATACGTGCTGGCTCCCGATGTCGCCACCTACGTGACCTACTCCTTCCTGCATGGCGACATCTTCCATCTCGGCGGCAACATGCTGTTCCTGTGGGTGTTCGGCGACAATGTCGAGGATGCGCTCGGCCATGTCCGCTTCCTGATCTTCTACTTCCTGTGCGCGGCCGCCGGCGCCTATGCGCACGGCATGGTCGACCCGCGCTCCGAAATGCCGCTGATCGGCGCGTCGGGCGCGATCGCGGGCGTGGTCTCCGCCTACCTGATCCTGCATCCGCGCGTGCGCATTTGGGTGCTGGCACTGATGCGCATTCCGCTGCGCCTGCCCGCCTGGATCGTGCTCGCGCTCTGGATACTGTTCCAGTTCGCCATGTTCGCAATCGGCGGCGAGGACCAGATCTCGTGGGCCGCCCATATCGGCGGCATCGTGGCGGGGGCGGTGCTCGTGCTGGTGCTGCGGCGCCGCGGCGTGCCGCTCCTCGATCGCGAGATCGTGACCCCGGCCGCCGTGGAGACGACCGCTCAGCCGGTCTCGCGCGGCTCCGTCCCGCCGGCCGGACCACGCTGGGGTCGCCAGTAGGTCCCGTCCGGAGCCACTTTCGTATTGACGCCCGCTGGTGGCGTCATTAGGTTCCGCGCGATTTCCGGGCCGGCTCTCCTGCGGTTCCGCAGGTGCTTTCCGGCAGATTTCCAGGTCGCTATGTCGCCTTTCGGCTAGAGACCATCGCGCCGCCGTGCGAGGCGGATGCGAAACATATTCGTCAGAAAGGTTTGGTCCGCATGAAAGTTCTCGTGCCTGTTAAGCGGGTTGTCGACTACAACGTGAAGATCCGG
>VFQR01000552.1_pt1 | contig 47791 bp, 43 predicted proteins | sample 3512321 | NCBI WGS metagenome assembly VFQR01 (sample SAMN10412374, study PRJNA504923) | tailings metagenome | isolation source: Relicate 3 Philex TSF1 revegetated site | place: Philippines: Tuba, Benguet | collected 2017-08-29 | reverse complement strand
CGTGCCCGCTCGATGCTCGCGGCCGGGGAGATCGGCACGCTTCGGCAGGTCGAAACCACGCAGCTCGGCGCAGTTTTCGGCGGCTGGAAGAACGATCCCGCATTGGCCGGCGGAGGGCCTTTCCAGGGGCGCGGCGCGCATATGGCCGATATCGTGCCCTGGCTCACCGGAACCGCCCCGCTGAGCCTCCGCGCCACGATCACGCCGCGCGGCTCAGGCGAGGTGGATGCCGGCGGCCATCTCGACGCGGCGTTCGATGGCTTCACCTGGCGCATGACCTGCATGGCCGGCGGGCTCAGGCTGTGGGACGAGGTGCGGCTCTTCGGCGACACCGGCGTGCTGGAACTGATGCGGCCGCTGCCGGCGGATGTCGGCTGGGGGCTCGCGCTGATCCGCGGGGATGGCGAGCGGGTGGAACTCGTGCCGGCCGATACGCACCCCGGCGCCGTCACCACGAATTTTCTCAATGCGCTTCGCGGTCGTGCCACCCTCGCGTGCCCCTTCGTGGAGGCGATCGGCTCCGTGCGGATCATCGAGGCGGCCTTCCGCTCCGCCAGGCAGGACGGCGCGCGCGTGGCGCTTGTGGACGCATAGCGGCGAACAGGGATACCCCGCGCATGGCGACGACACCGAAGAACCTGCCGATCACCATGTCGGATGGACACAATCCGACGGCGATGGGCCATGTCGGCCATCCGATGCGGAGGCTGCGGAAGTTCGTTCACGCGGGCGCGCTCGACAGGTGGCGTGAGACGGTTCGAATCCCGGCGCACTCCTTCCGCCAGTTCCCATACGAGTCGTGCCCTCCGCCTGACCAACCGCCGCGCTGAGTGGCAGGCTTCCTGGGGTTTTCAGGATTGACCTCTTGACTGGCTGACCCTCCCCCCTGTGAGTGGTCCGGGACGTCTGTTCGCCTGCGCAGTTCGACGGTGCCGACCCGGGTCTGCCACTCGCGGTCCCGGTAGCCGTTGCGCTGCACCAGGCGATCGGGGCTGCGCTCGCCATGGGCGGCGCCAGTCACCTCGCCCACCTCCAGCTCCATCGGGCGCTGGGCGGCAAAGCCGATCATCTCCCGCAGGAAGGTCGCGTCGGAGCCCTTCTCCAGCATCTGCCGAAGGGCCATCGTCTCGTCGGTCATCGTGGTCGGTCCAAGGTCAGGGGTTGCAGGTTTCAGCAACCCAACCTCACCGCGCTGGCCGCCCGGCGCGCTCCGCTCCGCTCAGCCAGGCGCTTCCCTACGCGCCCCGGGCTCTGTCGCTCCTCACCACCACCCGGGACGCGACCCGAGCGCGGGGGGGCATTTGGCGGCCGGGTTGCCCCCTTCTCGCGTTGTCAGAGTGCTCACCAGGGCGCGTTCCGCTTCCGTGTGGAGCGTGCCAATCCCGGTCTTGGCTCGGCTGGCCACAGGCTCGACGGTACCGCTCGACGTCACCATCACTGCAAGGGCGAGCCGGCGCATTGGCGCAAGCCGCGTTCGCAGCCGGTTCGTCCAGATCGACATGGCCGCTTGGCCGAACAGCGCCGTCTGCGTGATGGCAACCGCGTCTCGAACGCCGCCATCCGCCCCACCGCGGCGCCGGCGCACATCCACCAGTTCGCAGGTCCCGACTACGGACGCATCCCGCGAGTCCGCCCTTGACGGGTCACAGCGTCAGCCATCCGCCTTGATGCCAAGCTGCTGCACCAGCGCGAGGTAACGCGCCTGCTCCTGGCGCATGAAGGCCAGCAGATCCTCCGGGGTGCCCGGCGCGGGCTCGGCGCCCAGCAGCGCCAGGCGGTCGCGCACGTCGGCACTGAGCAGGATATCCCGCGCGGCGGCGTTCAGCGCCGTGATGGCGGCCGGCGGCGTGCCGGCCGGCGCGAGCAGGCAGCCCCAAGAGGTCGCGCCATAGCCCGCGAAACCCTGCTCCGCGACGGTCGGCAGATCCGGCAGCAGGCGCGAGCGCGTGGGGCCGGCCAGCGCGAGCAGGCGTAGCGCCCCCGCCTGCACATGCGGCTGCACCGCGGCGAAGGCATCGAACATCATCTGCGTGCGCCCGGCCAGCAGGTCGGCATGCGCGGCTGTGGAGCCGCGATAGGGCACGTGCTCCATCTCCACCCCCGCGCGGCGCAACAGATCGGCGGCGAAGATGTGCGGGTTGGACCCGTTGCCCGAGGAGGCGAAGGCCGCACGCCCGGAGCCCTGCGCCTTCGCCCAATCCATGAGCTCGCGGACGCTGCGCGCGGGGTGCGAGGCCGGCACGACGAGGACCAGCTGCACATGTGCCGTCAGCGTGATCGGCGCGAAATCGGCGATCGGGTCGAAGGGCAGCGCCGGGAACAGCGCGCGGTTCACGACGTGGGAGGAGGCGACCAGCGCGACGGTGGTGCCGTCCGGCTGCGCCTTCGCCACAGCCTCCGTCCCGATGATGCCGGAGGCGCCCGCGCGGTTCTCCACCACGCCCGCCTGGCCGAGCGGCCCGCGCAGCCGCTCGGCGACCAGTCGCGCGGTGATGTCGGAGGCGCCGCCTGCCGTGTAGGGCACGATGATCCGCACCGGCCGCCCTGGCGACCAGGCCTGCGCCCGCGCGGCCATGGGCGCCGCGAGCGCGGTCGCGACGAGCGCGCGGCGGGTGATGCGTGGTGTCATCGGGTTTCCTCCATTGCGTCAGTAGGCCGGCTTGACCGGGAACCACCCTGGCCGCCGGTCGTCGAGATAGGCGCCCTCGATGCTGGTGACGGCGTGACGCTCCACGAGCGCCTCCTCCACGGTTACGCCGAGGCCAGGCGCCGTCGGCACGGCGAAGCAGCCGTCGTGCAGCGCGAAGCGCTCCCGCACGATGTCGCCGGCGAGATGCGCGTATTCGGTGTCCAGCGCGATGGTCATGTTCGGGATCGCGGCGGCGAGGTGCAGATACGCCGCCTGGGAGAGGCCGAGCTCCCCGCCCGAATGCAGCGTGACGGGGATGCCCGCGCCCTCGCAGATCGCGGCCTGCTTGACCACCTGCCATAGCCCGCCCGCCTCGTGCGGGTCGAGCAGGACGACGTCGGCTGCCTCGGCACGGACGATGTTGGCGACGTCCGACAGCGTGTAGGCGCTCTCGTCCAGTGCGATCGGCACGGGCTGCACGCGGCGCAGCGCGGCGTGGCCGGCGAGGTCGTCGAGCTCGAGCGGCTGCTCGATGTACTGCAGGTCGAAGCGGCGCAGCTTCTCGAGAAGGCGCTTGGCCGTGCCCGGCGTCCAGGCGCCGTTGACGTCGGCGCGCAGCGGCAGGTCGGGCCCGATCACGTCCCGCACGGCGCGCACCAGGGCGACGTCGGTCGCCTCCGACATGCCGATCTTCACCTTGAAGCTGCGATGCCCGCGCGCGAGGTAGGCGCGCGCCGCCTCCGCCGCGGCGATGGGATCGGCGGCGAGGATGTAGGCCGCCATCTCCGCTCGCTCTCGCCACAGCCCGCCCCAGAGGCGGTGCAGCGGCTGGCCGCAGGCCCGGCCGAGAGCGTCCCACATCGCCATCTCCACCGCGCAGATCGCCATCACCGCGGCGCGCTTGTGGTGGTAGTAGCCCGCGCCCAGCACGTGGCGGTGCAGTGCTTCCGCCTGATCAACGCGCTTGGTCAGCGCGATCGGCAGCACGACGCGCTCGAGCACGGCGGGGATGGCGTCCAGCAGGCAGATCGTCTCGCCCCAGCCCACCGTGCCATCCGCCGTCTCGAGGCGCACGACGAGCCGCGTCGCGCCGCTGCGCCGGCCGGACGCCCATTCCATGTCGGCATGGAACGGCATGCGCAGCATCCAGTGCCGCGCGGAGACGATGCGGAGCGCGTCGTCGCTCATGTCGTGGGATCCTCGGCGAAGGCGAGCGGCGGCCGGCCGGTCCAGGCGCGGACGCGCGGGCTGACCACGGCGGCGGCCATCTGCGCGGTGAGGCCGCCATCCACCGGCAGGTCCGCGCCCGTGATGAAGGACGCGGCGTCGGAGGCGAGGAAGAGCGCAGCCTGCGCCACATCCTGCGGCTGGCCGAGGCGGCCGAGCGGATAGGCCTCCACCGTCATGCGCACATCCTCGGGCTGCAACCTCGCGGCGAAAGCCTCGGTCACGATCAGACCCGGCGAGAGCGCGTTCACCCGGATGCCGAAGGGGCCGCATTCCACCGCCATCTGCCGCGTCATGGCGTGTATGCCGCCCTTCGCCGCCGCGTACGCGGCGACACAGGGATGGCCCATCATCGCGTTCACCGAGGCCATGTTGACGATCGCACCCCGCCCATGCGGGCGCATCGCCCGCACCGCCTCGCGCGAGAGGCGGAAGACACTGCCGAGACAGATGGCCACCGCGGCGTCCCAGTCGGCGTCCGTGGTCTCGAGCAGCGGGCGGACGATGGTGACGCCCGCGTTGTTCACCACCACGTCGGGCCCGCCGCGGGCCAGGGCCGGGGCGAGGATGCGCTGCGGCGCGTCGGGTTCGGCGACATCGGCCACCACCGCCTCCGCCCCCGTCTCGCGCGCGATGCGTGCCAGGCCTTCGCCATCGCGGTCCGCCAGCATCAGTGTCGCTCCGGCGCGGCCGAAGAGCAGCGCGATGGCGCGGCCAATGCCGGCCGCGGCGCCGGTTACGACACATATGCGGCCGGCGAGCAGCGGCGCCACCGGAACGTCCGATGCGGGCATCATCCCTTCACCGCCCCTGCCGTCAGCCCCTGCACGAACCATCGCTGCACCAGCGCGAAGGCCAGCACCACCGGCAGCGAGGCGACGAGCGAGGCCGCCATCGCCGCCCCCCAGTCCTGCCGCATCTCGCCAAGCTGCGACATCAGCAGGCCGGGCCCGACCGTGCGAAGCTCCGGCGAGGTGATCAGCGTCATGGCGTAGAGCAGGTCGTTCCAGGCCCACATGAAGGAATAGAGCGCGACGGTGACGAGGCCGGGGACGGAGACCGGCAACACCACGCGCAGCAGGATGCGCAGTTCCGACGCGCCGTCGATACGCGCCGCCTCCATCAGCTCCTCCGGCAGGCGCACGAAGTAGGAAAACAGCATGTAGGTGCCGGTTGGCAGCGCGAAGACGATGTAGGCGATGGTGAGGCCGAGTCGGGTATCCAGCAGTCCCGCCGCCTGCAGGAGCGGATAGAGCGAGATCAGCAGCACGGCGAAGGGGAACATCTGCGCCGAGATCATCAGCGCCATCATCGGCTTGCGTCCGCGGTAGCGGAAGCGCGCGAAGGAATGCGCCGCGAGGGTCGCCAGCGCCGTCGTCAGCAGCGCAGCGCCCCCCGCCGTCAGCAGCGAGTTGCCGAGCCAGCGCGGCAGATCCCCCTGTCCGAGCACGCCCCGGAAATTCTCGAGCGTCGGCGCGTCCGGCAGCAGCGAGGGGAAGCGGACGAAGATCTCCGCCGTCGGCTTGAAGGCCGTCGCGACCATCCAGAAGACCGGGAAGCCCAGGAAGGCCGCGATCGCAACGAAGGTCAACGCGAACATGATGCGCGCGGAGTGCGAGGCGAAGTCGATCATCGCGTCACGCCTCCCGCATCACGGCGCGCAGGCGCAGGAATGCGGGCCCCACGATGGTGAGGAACCACACCACGCCGACTGCCGCCGCGAGGCCCAGGTTCCAAGCCTGAAAGGCCTGGCGCTGCACCTCCACCGACATCACGGTCGTGGCGCGCACCGGGCCGCCGCCGGTCATGGCGTAGATCACGTCGAACTGCTGCAGGTTGCCGAGCGCGCCCAGAACCAGAAGCACGGCGATGGTCGGGCGCAGATGCGGCCAGGCGACGTGGCGGAAGACCTGCCAATTGCCTGCCCCGTCGATCCGCGCCGCCTCCACCTGCTCGCGCGGGAGCGACTGCAGCCCCGCGAGCAGGAAGGCGGCGAAGAGCGGGATCGAGAGCCAGGTCTTGGCCGCCACCACGCCACCCATCGCGCCCTCGGGCGTGGCGAGCCAGGCGACAGGATCGGCGAGCAGGCCCAGCTTGAGCAGGGCCGCGTTCAGCACGCCGTACTGGCCGTTCAGCAGCCAGGCCCAGAGGAAGGCGACCACCGTGCTCGGCAGCACCCAGGGCAGAAGCGAGAGCGCGCGCACCAATGTCCGCCCGCGGAAGCGCTCGTTCAGGACCACCGCCCAGGCCAGACCGAGCGCGAAGGTCGCGGCCGTGGTCAGCACGACGAAGACCACCGTGACCAGCCAGGTGCCGAGGATCGTCCCGTCCTCGAGCAGCTGCCGGAAATTGCCGAGGCCGATGAAGACCGGCTCCGGCGTCATCAGCGTGTCCTCGTAGAAGGCGCGGCGCAGCGAATCGAGGAAGGGATAGAGGATCACGGCGCAGAACACCGCCATCGCCGGCATGGCGAGCAGCAGGCCGAAGCGCGCCTGCGCGCGCGCGAGCCCACCCGCCCGCGGCGCGGCCCGCCCGGGCTGCTGTGTCGCGATGGCGATGCGCATGCCTCAGGTGCGCCGCTGACTGGCGGTGGCGCGGCGCAGCCGGCTGGCCATGTCCGCGATCGCCTGCGCGGGAGGCTTCGAGAGCAGCAGCGCCGCCTGAATCTCCTCGCCGACGATGTTGGTGATGTCCGCGGCGTTCGGCCAGGTGGAGGGCTCGTCCATCTCCGCCGTGCCGGCGTTGCGCGCCCATTCCGTGACATAGGCATCGCCCGAGAGCGTGGCGAGCGCAGAACGCGTGACAGGGAACAGGCCGACGGCGCGGAAGTAGCGAAGCTGCGTCTCGTCGTCGAGCGCGAGATGGCGGACCAGCCTCGCCCTCGGCGAACCCGGCCCCGGCCTTGCGTTGCGCGTGTTCGGCATCACGAGCAGGTGGCCCCACATCAGCGAGCGCGTCGGATCGCCTGTCCGCAGCACCGGCGTCGCGACGGCCGCGACATGCCGGTCGAAGGCGGCACCCTGGCCCGAATTGTCGCGCGCGAAGCCGCGGGCGAGCGGGGCGTCGTGGTAGAAGGCGGTACGGTTCTGGCCGAACAGGCGGCGGGCGTCGGGCCGGTCCACGTCGCGCGCCATCAAGCCCTCGCGCGAGAGATCCACCAGGAAGGCAAGCGCGGAGCGCGCCGCGTCGCTGTCCACCGCCACCTTGTCGTCGGCGTCGAAGAGCCGGCCGCCGAAGGTCCACAGCCAGACCTGGAAGTCGGGCGACATGCTGAGGTTGTTCTTGGTGCAGAAGGCATAGGGCACGACCTCCGGACTGGCGCGCCTGATCCGGCGGAGCGCGTCGACGAAGGCGTTCACCGTGAGCGGCATCTCGCTGACGCCGGCGTCCGAGAGGACCTTGCGGTTGGCGACCATGCCGATCGAGGCGGCGGTCCAGGGCAGGCCGAGCTGGCGCCCGCCGACCTGGCCGATGCGCAGCAGGCCCGGATCGATGGCCGCCGTGATCTCGTCGCCCAGCACCTCGCGCAAGTCGGCGGGCTGCAGCACGCGGGCGAATTGCGGCAGCCAGCGCTCGGCGAGCTGGACCACGTCCTGCGGCTGGTTGGAGCGCTGGCGCAGCACCAGGTTCTGCTGCATCTGCGCCCAGGGAAAGCCAACCACCTCGAGCCGGATGCCCGGATTGGCCGCGCGGAACCGTTCGAACGCCTCGGTCAGCACCGGGCGGGAGGCCGCCTCGTCATGGCTCCAGCCGACATAGGTGAGGCTGCCCGATCCTTGCGCGTGGGCCCGGCCCGCGGTGGCCAGCGCCGCCACGCCGCCGAGCAGCGCGCGGCGCCCGATGATCCTGTGATGCATGTGCTTCCTCCCTTGCATGTCCATCCGCCTCGTCAGCCGCCGAAGACGCCGACCGGCGTGCCCGCCACGCCGGGCTCGAAGGCGAAGACCGATCCGGAAAGCGGCGCCTCCGCGAGCTGCGAGGCGGAAAGCCGCACGCGGGCACTGGTGACAAGGAGCGTGCGCAGACCATCGCCACCGAAGGCGACGGAGGACGGCCGCGGCACCGGCAGCGAGACGAAGCGGTCGCGCCTGCCGTCCGGCGCGTGCCGCGCGACGCCCCAGCCGTCCCAGAGCGCGATCCAGACGAAGCCCTCCGCATCCACCGCGAGGCCATCGGGCTTGGCCGGGCCTTCGAAGGTCACGAAGGGGCGGCGGTTCGTCGCCGCGCCCGTCGCCAGGTCGTAGTCGTAGGCGAATACGGTCCGCGCGCCGGTGTCCGTGAAGTAGAAGGTACAGTCGTCGGGGCTCCAGCCGAGGCCGTTCGAGATATGCAGCCCGGTCTCCACCGCGGTCAGCCGCAGGTCGGGGTCGAGCCGCCACAACGTGCCCTGTCCGGGCCCCGCATCGATCGCCATGGTGCCGGCGAAAAGCCGCCCCGCGCGGTCGCATTTGGCGTCGTTGAAGCGGTTGCCAGGCTTGCCCGGCTCGGCGACGCGGAGCGTGCCGGTGACGCCGGCCTCGAGGTCCAGCGTGCGGAAGGCGTTGCCCATCGCCGCGACGAAGCCGCCGCGCGCCCGCGGCACGACGGCGCCGACCAGTTCCGGCACCGGCAGCGCACGGTCGGCGCCGCTTCGCGGGTCGCTGACATGCACGGCCGGAGCGAGGATATCCACCCACAGCAGCTGCCCGCTGCCCGGCAGCCAGACCGGCCCCTCGCCGAGGAAGGGCCGCGCCTCCACGGCGCAGCGCACGCCGGGGCTGGGCGGCGCCGAGGGCCGCGTCATCGCGATCGACATTTCGACATGCCCCGCATTGCCGGAGATGCGCCGCGCCGCCTCGATCACCTCTCGCCCCAGCGCGTGCACGCGGTCGGGCGGCAGCCGGAAGCTCGGGCCGAGCACGCAGACGGCGGCGATCGGCTCACCGAGGTGGTCAAGCACCGGCGCAGCCACGGCGGCCACGCCTTCGGTGCTTTCCTCGAACGAGACGGCATAGCCGCGCGCCTTCACCAGATCGAGGTCGCGCTGGAACGCCGCCGGGTCGATGATGGTCGCGGCAGTGAGCGGCGTGAGCGGCAGGGAGCGGGTGCGGCGACGCCGCTCGGGCGGCGGCAGATGCGCGAGTATCACCTTGCCGCAGGCCGAGGCGTGCAGCGCCGCGCGGCCGCCGATTCCGTTACCCAGCCGTACACCCGGCCGCGCCGCCTCCCGCTGGTCCACATAGACGCAGCCATCGCCATCCGGCAGCGCGAGCCGCGCCGTCTCCCCGCTGGTCTGGGCGAGGCGCGTCAGTTCAGGCTCCGCCGCGCCCCGCAGGTCGAGCGAATCCCAGACGCGGTGGGCCATCTCGAACACCTTGAGACCGAGCCGCCACTGGCCCTCGGCGGAATCCTGGCGGAGCAGTCCGGCCTCGGCGAGGGCGCCGAGCATCCGGTGGACGGTGCCGCGTGACAGCCCGGCCTGCTCGGCGATCGCGGCGGTGCGCAGCGGCCCCTGGGTGGCCACGATGTCGAGCAGGCGGAGCGCCCTCACAAGGGCCTGGGTGCCCTGGGCCGTGCTGTCGGCGTGGCGCTCCGTGGGAGCGGCGAGGGGCCCGGATTCGCCCGTCATCGCGGTCCAGGGGGGCGGCCCCAGATCCGTCCGGGGGTCTGCCACGATATGGACGCTTCCTCCACCATGTGGGCGGCCCGAGCCTAAGCAGGCACGCCACGGGACGCAAGCGCCGGCCGCGACCGGCGCCGGGCGTTGCCTGCCGGGCACAGGCACCTGCCCCGCCTCAGTCGGCGTCATGGCGCTACACCGGGTCATGCCTCGTGGCGTGGGCCCACACCGCGCTCGACGGTACGACCCCCAGGCCGGGCCCGCTCGGCAGGCGGAAGAAGCCGCCATCGCATGCCATGTCGCCCTCCACGAAGCGCAGGTTCCGATCGAAGATCGAGTGCTGGTACTCGTGCCCGTCGCAGTTCTGCAGGGCGGCGGAGGCGTGCAGGCTGGCCGCCTGGAAGATGCCGATGCCGATCGAGGCGTGCGGAATGCAGCGGCAGTGGAAGGCCTCCGCCATCCGGCCGATTTTCATGAATTCGGTCACGCCGGTATGCGCCATCTCCGGCTGGATGATGTCCATGCAGCGGCCGATCAGGCGCGGGCGGTACTCGAACGCGGTGCGCCATTCCTCGCCGAGCGCAACGGAGGTGCGCGCCTTGGCCGCGACCTCCTTCTGTCCTTCGATGTCCTCCGGAGCGACCGGAGCCTCCGCGAACCAGAGGTCATGGACATGCATGCGATCGATCAGCCGGGTCGCGGCCAGCGCGGTGTGTTTCCAGTGCATGTCGCAGGCGACGCGCATGCCAGGTCCGAGGGCGAGGCGCAGGGCTTCCATCTCCGCCTCCTCGCCCTCGTCGGCCACGGCAGCCGCGAACTTCACCGCTCCGAAGCCGCGGCTCTGCCATTCCAGCGCGAGCTCGACACGCTCGGCCAGCGTCGGCCTGGGCAGGCCCGAGACGTAGGCCGCGACGCGTTCGTGGCGCCGGCCGCCGAGCATGCGGCAAAGCGGCAGCCCTGCAAGGCGCGCCGCGGCGTCCCACACCGCGATGTCGAGGCCGGCCAACGCATCCACGAAGTAGCCAGTGGTGAAGCCGCGCACCCGCATCGTGTCGTAGAGGTCCTCGTGCAGCGGCACCGGATCGCGCGCGTCGCGCCCGATGCAGAGCGGCCCGAGCAGGTCGGTCACAATCTCGGCGACCGCGCCGGGTGCCACGATGGCATAACTCTCTCCCCATCCCACGCAGCCCTGCTCCGTCGTCACCTTCACCAGCACCGAGGTGTCGGTGGTCGGATAGGCGGAGCGGTTGCCGCGCCGGATGAAGTAGCCACGCGCGTTCACCGCCTCGCCCGCCCTCAGCGGGCCGAGATAGGGAACGTCGCGCGGGACGACGACGCGCCAGGCCTCGACCGAGGTGATGCGATCGCTCACGGCCGCCTCAGCCCGCCTGGATGCCGGTGCGCTCGACAAGATCGCGAAAGCGCGCCACTTCGCTGGTCATCAGCTGGCCGAAATCCTGCGGCGTGGTGGGTGCTGGGATCGCGCCCATGGCGCGGATGCGCTCCACCGTCGCCGGCTGGCGGAGATAGGCGCCGATCTCGTTGGCGAGCCGCTCGGTGACCGCCGCCGGCATCCCGGCCGGGCCCATGATGCCGTGCCAGGGCGCGAGCTGCACGGCGGGCACGAGTTCCGCGATGGTCGGCAGGTCGGGCGCGAAGGGGAGGCGCTCCGCGGTCGGCACGGCAATGGCGCGCAGCCGGCCGGACTGGACGTGCGGCCAGGCGGTCGCGAAGCCGTCCAGCGCCATGTCGACCTGCCCGGCCACGATCGCCGTGATCATGTCCGAGGAGCCGCGGAAGGGCACATGTGTCATCCGCGCGCCCGTCTCCTGCATCAGCAGTTCCATGCCGAGATGAAGCGAGGTGCCGACGCCGGACGAGCCGAAGCTCAGCCGGTCCGGACGGGCCTTGATGAAGTCCAGGAACTCGCGCAGGTCGCGCACCGGCACCTTCTCCGGGTTGACGACCAGCACCGAGGGCGTTTGCGCGACCTGCGAGACGGGCGTGAAGTCCCGCACCGGATCGTAGGACAGCCGGCCGCGCATCAGCGCGGGCAGGATCGCGTTGGCGGCGATGTTGCCCATGCCGAGCGTGTGGCCGTCGGGCGCGGCGCGGGCGACAGCCTCCATGCCGATCGCACCGCCCGCGCCGGTGCGGTTCTCGACCACGACGGGGCGTCCGAGCCGCGCGGTGAGGTGCTCTGCGACAAGGCGCGCCAGGATGTCCGCGATGCCGCCCGGCGACAACGGCACGATGATCCGTATGGTCCGCTCAGGCCAGTTGCCCTGGGCAAGCGTCGTTGAGGCGACCAGCGCGCCGGTGGCGGCGAGCAGCGTGCGGCGTGTTGTGGGCATGGTGTTCCTCCCCTTGCGTCAATCGAGTCCGGCCATCCGGCGAAGCGCCGGCGAGAGTGGGGCGCCAGGCTCGGCCGGCAGCGGGCCGAGCAGCGCGGCGAAGCGTCCGATCTCCTCCATTCCGAAGCCGGAGACGGCGGTGTCCGGCAGGCGCGGATGCACCTCCGGCCAGCCCATGCGCATCGCCATCAGCCGCTTGCCGTAGGCGATCAGCAGCGGCAGCGCGCGAGACATGAAGACCACGACCGGCAGGATGGCGCGGTGCAGCGCCTCCGCCCGCTCCGTCTCGCCTGCTGACCACAGGCCGAAGAGCGCAACCTGCGCGTCCACCAGCTCGGGTGCGGGGATCAGGCCCTGGCAACCGCTGCGCAGGTTCGTGGGCCACTCGATCCCGCCATGTCCCGCGAAGACATCGCAGCTGCGCGATGCCTCGCGCGCGAAGGCGGCCACGGAGACGGCGGGGCCCTCCGCCTTCATGAAGCGGATGTTCGGATGGTTTCTGTGCAGCGCGAGGAGGGCGTCGTGGGAGACCGAGACGTCCATGTTCAGCGGGTTGTTCTGCACGCCGACGGGCAGGGGCGATCGGTCTGCGACCTCGCCAAGGAAACGGACGATCTCGCGCTCAGGCACGCCCTTCACGGGCGGCGGCTGAAGAACCACCCAGTCGGCGCCGCGCCGCTTCGCTTCGGCGATGAAGTCGACCTGGCCATGGACGGAAACCTCCGCGACGGTCGCCATGACCGGCACGCGCCCGGCGACGCGCTGTGCCGCCCAGCCCACAAGGTCCAGGCGCTCCGCGGTGGAGAGGCGGAACACCTCTGTCACGAGTCCCAGCAGCGCGATGCCATGGCAGCCCGCAGCGAGGCAGACATCCACCTGGCGCTCCAGCGCGGCGCGGTCGAGCCGGCCATCGGGCCCGTAGAAGGCGTAGAGGATCGGATGGACGCCAGACAGGCGGGGCAGGTCTCGCACGGGCACTCCTCCTCGAGAGGGCGCTGGCGTCGCCCTTTACAGTCCCATTCAATGGAACTAAGTTTTGATGAGTGGATCATGCCGTGAATGTCCGCCCGGCGTCAATTCCGATAAGCGGACCGCGCGCGCTCATCTGCCAGGAGGCTCCGCAGCACCTTGCCCGTCCCCGACCCAGCCCCCGAGCCGCCCAAGGGTGTGTTCGCCCGCCACATCGAGGTGCTCGCGGTGATCGCCGCAGCCGAGACGCCCCCGCGCTTCGCCGAACTCGCGGCCGCCACCGGCCACTCCAAGGCAACGCTGCATCGCATTCTGGCCGCGCTGCAGGCGGAAGGGATGGTGCGTGCCGACCCGCGCGGTGGATGGCGCGTCGGCCTCCGACTGCTGGAGTTCGCCACCCGCGCCTGGGCCGGGCTCGACCTGCGCAGCGCCGCGGAGGAGGAGATGGCCGCCCTGCGCGACGCGACTGGGGAGACGGTGCGTCTCGCGGTGTTGGACGGGACAGAGATGCTCTACCTCGCGCAGTTCGACAGCCCCGAGCCGGTGAGGTTCCGGCTGCGGGTCGGCGCGCGGGGCCCGGCCTATTGCAGCGGCACCGGCAAGGCGGTGCTCGCCTTCCTGCCGACGGCACGACGTCGCGCCGTGCTCGACGCCGTCGCGTTGCACGCCCACACGCCCCGCACGCTCACGGACCGGCGCCTGCTGGAGCAGGACCTTGACGCCGCGCGAGCGCGCGGCTTCGCGCTCGACGACGGCGAGCAGACAGAAGAGGTGCGCAGCCTGGGCGCGCCGGTTCTGGACCGCCATGGCGTGCCACTTGGCGCGATCAGCTTGACGGTGCCGGTCTTCCGAATGTCTCTCGCGACGCTTCTTGAGCTCAGCGGCCCGGTTAAGTCCGCCGCCCAAAGAATTTCCGCTCGCCTACCGCCAACTCTCACCGCCGAAGGCTGACAATGCGGCCCTGGCAACCTCGGTGGCATGGACGAGGCGACCTTCGCTGCGCGGGAGGCGTGTGACGCCGAGGGCGACCACTGGCGCATGAGCCGGGTGGAGGAGCGCGCCCTGCCCGGCGTCCAATGCAGCAGATATCGCCGCGCACCGACATCGCGCCCGACGATCTCCATGTCGCTCCGTGGGGCCACGATCGCTGGATGCCATAACCGCAGGTCCAAGGTGCACGATACCATCAGACAATTGCCCTTATCCGGCCTGCTTCCCCACCCTCCAGCTCAGCCAGAAGCGAGGCGGTGAGAGCGCCCGCGCGCAGCTTCGTTCGCAACGCTAGCAAAGGATGAGACCATGACCGTTCGCAACGGCCTAGCTTCGCTTCTCCGCCCCCAGGACTCGGTGTTGGTGCTGATCGACCACCAGCCGTACCAGCTCGCCAACCTGAACAGCCACGATCCGCATCTGGTGGTCAACAATTCGACGGCGCTCGCAAAGGCGGCCAAGGTATTCAACGTCCCGACGATCCTGACGAGCGTGGTCGCTGATCGCGGCGGCCGCATCTTCCCGCAGATCACCGACGTGTTCCCCGGCCAGGAGATCATCGACCGGACATTCATCAACACCTGGGAAGATCCGAAGGTGGTCGACGTGGTCAGGGCGACCCGTCGAAAGCAGCTCATCATGGCTGGTCTCTGGACCGAGGTCTGCGTCGCGATGCCGGCCATCCAGGCCGCGGGCGAAGGCTGGGACGTGACGGTCGTCACCGATGCGTCGGGCGCCGTTTCCGTCGAGGCCCACCAGGTCGCGATCCAGCGCATGCTCGCGGCCGGCGTGAACATGATGACCTGGATGGCGCTCGCAGCCGAATGGCAGCGCGACTGGGCACGGTCGGAGACCGCGCTCGCGCTGAATGACGTGGTCCTTCAGCATGCCGCCGGGAGCGGCATCGCGTATCTGTGGGAGCAGCAGCTGCTGAACACCCCCGTGCCGAGCCGCGCAGGCTGAGCTGAGCGGGATGGCGGGCAATCCGGCGCGAAGAGCGGCGTGAGAAGCGCGCCATCCCGTCTGAGCAATGGATATCCCCGGCTACCTCACCTTCGTGATCGTCAGCGCGGCCCAAGCCGCCACACCCGGGCCGTCCACCTTGTTCATCGTGAACAACGCCATCGCCTACGGATGGCGTCGCGCGCTCGCGGCCCTGAGCGGAGATCTGGTCGCCATCGCTATTCTGGCGACCCTATCCGTCCTGGGGCTGGGCGCTCTGCTCGAAACCTACCCTGCGGCCTTTCTCGTCCTCCGCCTTGCGGGTGCGTCCTACATCATCTGGCTCGGTTGGAGCTTCCTGCGCCCCGCGCGGCGGCCTGCTGGTTCAATGCCCACGGAGACCGCACCAGCGCAACGGGCGCCGGCGCTCTGGTTCCACTCCTTCGCAGTGGGCATCAGCAATCCGAAGGCCGTTCTGTTCTTCGCCGCCTTGTTCCCCCAATTTCTTCCGGCCGACGGCGGGTCGTCGGTCATCGCCCTTCTGGTCTCGACGTTCGTGGCCGTGAAGTTCGTCGTTCTCGGCAGCTACGCGCTCGGCGCCAGGCACCTCGTCCGACTTCTCCGCAAGCCTGAGCATGCGCGGCGCGGACGGTTTCTGACCGGCATCATCTTCGTGACCTTCGGCGGGCTGATGGTCTGGTCCGCCGTGACCGCGATGTGAGGCCGCGCGATGCGGCCGACCTCCCTCCCCTGAAGCCAGCGCCGCCAATCAACGCGGCCAGGCTTCCCGCAGCCTTGAAGGAGCAACCAGAGATGGCCGCCGATCGTTTCCCAGTCGGATTGGAAATGGACGTCTCCTATCCCAGCTTCGAGGTTCACCTCAGGCTCTTGTCGGTCGAACGGCTGGAGTTCGAGATCAGGGAAGGACCCTTCGCCCGGATCGAGACCGTCGACATCCAGGTCCAATCGCTCGGCAACGGCATCTTCGCCGCCAGCTGGCAGGAGAAGCACGGGGCGACCGTTACGAATGTCCAGGATTTCGATCGCGGCGTGATCCATTCATTCGCCACACTGCCCGATGGCCAGTTCCTGCGGATGACCGGAACGCTTGCCGTCACGCGGCCCGCTGATCGGATGGCCGATGATCGCCCCCACCGCAACAAGGCGATCGTGCTGGATGCCATGACGTCGCTCTTCCAGCGCCACGACGTCTCTGCGGTCGACCGGCTCTATGTCGACGACTACATCCAGCACAATCCGAACATCCCGCAAGGTCGGGACGCCTTGCGGCGCATCGTCGCGGCCCTGTCGCCCTCGGTGCACTACGAGCCGGGGCTGATCATCGCCGAAGGCGACATGGTCGCCATCCATGGACGGATCCGCGGCTGGGCGGAAGCGCCGCAGGTCGTGACCGACATCTTCCGGATCGAGGGCGGCAAGCTGGCCGAACACTGGGACGTCCTGCAGAACGAGGTCACCGCCGCGTCCGGCACAGCCGGCCTCTCGATGTTCGATCCCGGGGAAGGCGCGCAGCTCGGCTTTGCCTCGGCATCGGACCGGAAGCCGCCCCACCCGGGGTAGCGACGGCCTCGTTCATGGCAGAGCGCCAGGTCTCGCGCTCAGCCAGCGTGCGATCTCGCGGGAATCCGCCTCGGTCAGTTCGTGGCCGACCGCCAGATCGCGGGATGACACCTCGGCCCCGCCAGCCTGGAGGGCGTCGCGCAGCGTCGGCGCCTCGGCGGCAAGAGGATCGCTGAGTCCGTTGAGCATCAGCACATGGGTCCCCGAAAGCTCCGCCCGCGGCGGTTTTTCCAGCACCTGGAGGCTCCGGAGCAGGACGACGCGCCGCACGATGCCGGGGTGCAGCTGCATGAACGCCGCCAGGAAGTTGGCCCCATTCGAATAGCCGAGGAAGATCAGCGACTCGGGATCGATGCCGTAGCCGGCGATGGCGCCTTCGACGAAGGCCGCGAAGGCTTCTGCTTCGCGATGGATGTCGGCCTGATCGTAGGCCTGGGCGCCGAAGCGGCGGAACCAGCGGTTGATGCCCTCTTCGTTCGACCGGCCACGCACGCCCAGCAAGGCGGCGCCGGCTGCGCTGCGGTGGGCGAGCGGCATCAGATCGGCTTCGTTGCCGCCGCTGCCGTGCAGCAGCACGATGGTCGAGCCATCGGCGTTGCCCGGCCGGTACCACCGATGGATGAAGGGAAGGTCGCGCACCGGGAACCTGTCCTCGCCGGGACGTGCGAATTGCGGCAGCATCACCCTCAAATCGTCCTGCCGATGTCGCTCATGCGGCGGCAGGAACAGGGTCTGGCCGAGTTCCTCGGGCGCCTCATCCACGGTCAGGCCGGGTCCATCGGTCGCATGTTCGAGCAGGATGTTCGCCGGATCGCGGACATAGAGCGAGACGAAGTATGTCCGGTCATGCACCTCGGTCGGTCCATGATCCCGGAGTGAAAGCCGCATGGAGCGCAACGCGGCAACGTCGCGCGCCCGAAAGGCGACGTGGTCGGGAACGCCGGGTCCTTGCACCGAGGGCACGAAGCCCGAAACCTCCCGCACATCGACGATATCGGTCTCCGAAACCAGGCGCTGCGTCAGGCCGTTCCGCTGCTGGTAGCGGTAGCCGAACCGCGCGATGAAGGTAGCGCTCTCCTCCGCCCTGTCGCTCAGGACAGTGACGCCGCGCAGCCGGCTGGGCGCGCCAGGAAGCGGGGCGGTTGTCGGCATGTCCACGCCCACCAGCTTGAGGATCATGCCGTCCGGATCCTTCAGCCGCAGCACAGGCTCTGCGAATTCGCGAAGCGGACCTTCGACCGGAACGCCGGCGGTCAGCGCCCTGGTCAGCCAGTCGCCGATCGAAGCGGGCGGAACCGCCAGCGCCACCTCCGCGACCTGTCCGACGCCGGTGCGGCCGCGGCCCGCCGCCTCCCACACGAGAAAGGTCAGCAAGGACCCGGGACTGCCGACACCATCGCCATAGAGCAGATGCAGCTGCTCGGCATCCGCGTAGCCGCCGGTCTGCTTCACCAGCTTGAGGCCGAGGAAACCGGCATAGAAGTCGACATTCGCCTGCACGCTCGCGGTGATGCCGGTGACGTGGTGGATGCCGCTCGTCATCGCAGCGCGACCAGATGCGTCACGCGTGGCGGCTCCGGGCCCTCGTGCAGCGCGGTCACCCTCGCTTGCAGGGCCTGGTCGGCAAGGGTGACGCGGTGATGCTGGCGCATGTGTTCGGCCCAACTTGCAACCATGAACCATTCGACGACGCGGTCCGGTGCCTCGGTATCGGCGAAGACCCCCCAGGCGAGCGCGCCATCGCGACGGCGCGTGGCACCGAGCGGCGCAATCGCAGCCAGGAAGCCGCCCTGGCGCTCCGGTGCGACCCGATAGGCGATCTGGATGGCGACCGGGCCGCGGTCCGGCTCCAGCGGCATCGCGGCTTCGGGCTCCGCCCAATGATGCGACGGATCGAGGCTCTCGCCACCGGCGGGCAGCGGCAGGGCGCGCATGGCCATGGCCGCCGCCATACCCAGCGCCGCGGCAAGCAGCAAGGCCGCCGGCACGCCAATGAGCGTCGCCACCTGACCCCAGGCGAGGCTACCGAGCGTCATCCCGCCCGAGAAGACCGTCAGATACAGGGCCAGCCCGCGCGCCCGCACCCAGTTGGGCAGGACGGACTGGGCGGTCGTGTTGACGGTGGTGAGCACCGCGATCCAGGCGGCGCCGGCCAGCAGGCACAGCAGCACCGCGGCCGCTTCGGACGGGATCACCGCCAGGCCGGCTTGCGCCGCCGCGCTGCCGAGCGCGCCGGCCAGCATCAACCCCTCTGCCCCGCCCATGCGCTGCCGCAGCCAAGGCAGCGCCAGCGCGCCGCCCACGGCACCGGCGCCGATCGCGGCGAGCATCACGCCATAGAGCGCCGGCCCGCCGCCCAGCACCTGGCGCGCCAGCAGTGGCAGCAGCGCCCAATGCGCGGCACCGAACACGAAGAACACGGCCGAGCGCAACAGCACGCGGCGCAGCGGGGCCGAGTTCGCCGCGTAGCGGAGCCCGGCCCGCATCGCGCCCGGCAGTGTCTCGCGCGGGCCCTCGACCACGGGCGCCTGGCGACGCCACCAGAGCAGCGCGGCAATGACGATGGCGTAGCTGAGTGCATCCATCAGATAGGTCGCCGCGACGCCGAGCGTCGCAAGGATCAGCCCGCCGAGCGCCGGCCCGATCGCGCGGCTGACATTGATCCCCATGGAATTCAATGCCACCGCCGCGCCAAGATCGGCGCGCGGCACCATCTCGGGCACCGAGGATTGCCAGGCCGGCGCCGCCAGTGCCGCCCCGACGCCGCCCGCGAGCACGAGCGTGATCAGCAGCCACGGCGTCATGACCCCGAGCGCCGCGAGCGCGGCCAGGGTCAGGGACACGACGCCGAGCAGCACCTGCACCCAGATCAGCAGCCGGCGCCGGTCCAGCAGGTCGGCCAGCGCGCCGGCGGGCAACGCCAGCAGAAAGACCGGCAGCGTGCCCGCCGCCTGCACCAGCGCCACCATCACCGGCGAGGGCGCAAGCGAGGTCATCAGCCAGCCCGAGGCGACATCGCGCATCCAGGTACCGACATTGCCGATCACCGTCGCGGTCCACAGCACGGCGAAGACGCGATGGCGGAGCGGCGCCAATGCGCTTCCGGAGGGCGCGGCATTCATCGTGCTTCACCGAGGATGTCCGCGCGCGCGACATAGACGAATGCGCCGATGAGCCCGAGATGCTCGAAGAAGGCGTTGGTCGTCATGGCGCGCTCCGGGCCCGGCGGCCGTTCCCAGAAGCGGTTGGCGATGAAGGAGCCCGCCAGGGTGAAGGCGGCCAGTGCGAGTGCCGCCGCCCAGCGCCAATGGCCGGTGAGGATCAGCGCGGAAGCACCGAGTTCCAGCACGATCGTCATTGCCACCACAAGCGGCGGTAGCGGCAGGCCGAATTGCGTTGCCTCCGCGACCGCGCCGCGGAAGTCGAGCAGCTTGGTCAGCCCGCCCTGGATGTAGGCCGCGCAGAGGGCCACCAAGGCGAGCCAGCCGATGATGGGATGGGCGAGGAGACTCTGCATCTCACGCAGCCCAGCAGCTGCAGCCGAACGCGCCCCAGAACCCTTGCTGGTCGCGCACCGGCGCCTCCAGCCGGGCCCAGGCATGGGCGTGGCCGTGGATGCCGCAGGCACTGCCGCATCCGCAGGACGATACGGCGGCAACACCCTCGGCGACGAGGCTTCGATGCAGGCCTTGTCCACGGCGCTGGTAGCCGCCCAAGGTGCGGACGGGCGACCAATCCGGCAGCACCGGCGGCGGTGGCGGCGCCAGAGAGGCGAATTCGCCCGCGCCATACACCACCTTGCCGCCAAGGATCGTCAGCACCGCCTCGAGATGCGTGATCTCATCCTCCGGCACGGCGCAATAGTCGGCCGAGAGCACGGCAAGGTCGGCGAGTTGCCCAGGGGCGATCCGACCCTTCTTGCCCACCTCGGTCGAGAACCAGGTGTTCGCTTCCGTCCATAGGCGCAGCGCCGACTCCCGGTCCAGGCGATTGGCGGGCGGGTAGATCCGCAGCCCGCCCACCGTCCGGCCAGTGACCAGCCAGGCGAGGCTCACCCAGGGATTGTAGGAGGCGACGCGCGTCGCATCCGTCCCGGCGCCGACCGGCACGCCGGCCGCCAGCATGCGCCGGATCGGCGGCGCGCGCCCGGCCGCTTCAGTGCCGTAGCGAGCCGCGAAATCCTCGCCCTGATAGGCCATGCGGTGCTGCACGGCGATGCCGCCGCCGAGCGCCGCCACGCGGTCGATGTTGCGGTCGCTGATCGTCTCGGCATGGTCGAACATCCAGTGCAGGCCGGCGATGGGCTGGTCACGGTTGACCTTCTCGAACACGTCGAGTGCGCGGGTGATCGTCTCGTCATAGGTGGCGTGCAGGCGCCAGGGCCAGCAGTTCTCGACCAGCTTGCGCACCACCGCTTCGAGCTGGGCTTCCATGGTCTCGGGCAATTCGGGGCGTGGTTCGCGGAAATCCTCGAAATCGGCCGCGGAGAAGACCAGCATCTCGCCGGCCCCGTTGTGGCGGAAGCTGTCGTCGCCCTGGCCGGGGCTGACCATGCGGCCCCAGCGGGCGAAATCCTCCAGTTCCTCGCCCGCCTTCTGGGTGAAGAGGTTGTAGGCGATGCGCAGCGTGAGCTCGCCATCGGCATGCAGCGCGCGGATGATCGCGTAGTCATCCGGGTAGTTCTGGAAGCCGCCGCCGGCGTCGATGACGCTGGTTACGCCGAGCCGGTTCAGCTCCCGCATGAAATGCCGCGTCGAGTTGCGCTGCGCGTCCGGATCGAGCCTCGGTCCGCGCGCCAGCGTCGCGTAGAGGATGAGTGCGTTGGGCTTGGCGAGCAGCAGGCCTGTCGGGTCGCCGGCGGCATCGCGGTGGATCTCGCCGCCCGGCGGGTTCGGCGTATCCCGCGTGTAGCCGACCGCGCGCAGCGCGGCGCGGTTGAGCAGCGCGCGGTCATAGAGGTGCAGGATGAAGACGGGCGTGTCGGGCGCCGCCGCATTCAGCTCATCGAGCGTCGGCAGGCGCCTCTCGGCGAACTGATGCTCGGTGAAGCCGCCGACGATGCGCACCCAATGCGGCGGCGGTGTCGCCTCTGCCTGGCGTCTCAGCATCGCCATGCCGTCGGACAGCGAGGGCACGCCATCCCAGCGCAGTTCGAGGTTGTAGTTGAGGCCGCCGCGAATCACATGCGTGTGGCTGTCGATGAGGCCCGGTATGACCCGCCGCCCGCCGAGATCCACCGTCCTTGTCCGCGCCCCGGCAAGCGCCATCGTCTCGGCATCGGTGCCGGCGAGGAGCACCTTGCCGTCCTTGATGGCCACGGCCTGCGCCTGTGGGTTCGAGGGGTCCAGCGTCGAGAGCCTGCCGTTGAACAGGACGAGGTCGGCGTCGGAAGTCTCCCGCACGGTCTTTGCCTCCAGGAGAGAGCGGAATGGTCCGGCCGAACCGGCCGTCGGTGCGGCGCAGGCTGTTACGGCAGGATTATGGGCGGCCCGGCACGCGCGCGATCACCTTGATCTCGAAGTCGAACCCGGCGAGCCAGGTGACGCCGACCGCGGTCCAGCTTGGGTAAGGCGGTTCGCGGAAGGTTCGGTTCTTGACCTTCATGACAGCCTCGAACTGGGCTTCGGGGTCGGTGTGGAAGGTGGTCACGTCGAGAATGTCGTCGAATCCGCAACCGGCAGCCTCGAGCGTGGCCTTGAGGTTGTCGAAGGCGCGCTGGACCTGGCGTTCGAAGTCGGGCTCGGGGTTGCCATCCTCGCGACTGCCGACTTGGCCAGAGACGAAAAGCAGGTCGCCGGATCGGATCGCTGCGGAATAGCCGTGCTTCGCGTACAGGGCGTGACGGTTGGGCGGAAAGATCGCTTCACGCGTGGCCATGAGCTCACTCCTTGATCTGTTCCGGGCAGGGCGGCGCTGCGGCGACAAGAAGGAGAACGCATGCGGGGGCGAGGCACCACCCCGGCCCCGCATGCGTTCTGGGTCAGCCCCTGACGAAGGCGAGCAGGTCGCGGTTGAGCACATCGGCATTCACGGTGAGCATGCCGTGCGAGAAGCCCGGATAGGTCTTCAGCGTGCCGTTCTTCAGCAGCCGGACCGCGATCCTGGCCGAGCTGTCGATCGGCACGATCTGGTCGTCCTCGCCATGCATCACCAGCGTCGGCACGGTGATGGCCTTCAGGTCCTCGGTCTGGTCGGTCTCCGAGAAGGCCTTGATGCCCTCGTAATGCGCCTTGGCGCTGCCGATCATGCCCTGGCGCCACCAGTTCTGGATCACGCCTTCATGCACCGTGGCACCAGGCCGGTTGAAACCGTAGAACGGCCCCGCCGGCAGGTCCCGGAAGAATTGCGCACGATTGGCCGCCAGCGCATTGCGCAAGCCGTCGAACACCTCGATCGGCAGGCCGCCCGGATAGGCTTCGGTCTTCAACATGATCGGCGGGATGGCGGCCACCAGCACGGCCTTGGCGACCCGACCCGCGGGCTCGCCGTGCTTCCCCACGTACCGCGCCACTTCGCCGCCGCCGGTGGAATGTCCGATATGGACGGCGTTGCGGAGGTTCAGGTGCTCGGCCACGGCGAAAGCATCCGCCGCGTAGTGATCCATGTCATGGCCGTCGGAGACCTGGGCCGAGCGGCCATGGCCGCGCCGGTCATGCGCGACGACGCGGTAGCCATTCCGCAGGAAGAACAGCATCTGCGCGTCCCAATCATCGGAGGACAACGGCCAGCCGTGATGGAACACGATGGGCTGCGCGTTGCGTGGGCCCCAGTCCTTGTAGAAGATCTCGACGCCGTCGCTTGTCGTCACGGTGGGCATGGTGGTCGGTCCTTCCCGGTTGGTGTTGCTCTGCGCTCCGGCTGCGCGCGGCAGGCCGGCGAGAGCGACCATCGCGGTCGCTCCCAGTTCGATCGCCTGGCGCCGTGTCGGCGCCTGGCTCATGGTCGTGGGTTGCGTCTCTTCCGTCATCGCGCCGCGCCTCAGTGGCCTTCCGAGGCGCCGAACATCGTCTTGGCGTAGGTGATGCCGATTCCGTACGCGCCGCCGAGCTGGCGCGCGATGCCGGTCGTCAGCCCGTAGGTCTCGCTGCGCGCCCAGTCGCGCTGCAGCTCCAGCATATACTGCAGCGCCGTCATGGGCTGGGCGCCGGCCTGGATCATCCGTTGCATCGCCCGTTCATGCGCCTCATCCGAGACGTCGCCGCAGGCATCCGCGATGACGAAGACCTCGAAGCCCTGGTCGAGGGCCGAGAGAGCCGGGCCGACGATGCACACCGAGGTCCACAACCCGGCGAGCACGACGCGCGGTTTGCTAAGGCGGTTGACCTCGGCAACGACGGCCGCGTCCTCCCAGCTGTTCATGCTGGTGCGATCCAGCATCGGCTGGCCCGGGAATGCATCGGCGATCTCGTTGAACATCGGGCCGGAGAAGCTGCGTTCCGCCACCGTGGTCAGGATGGTCGCGACGCCGAAGCCCTGCGCCGCGCGCGCGACGAGGGCGGCGTTGTTGCGCAGCGCCACGGCGTCGATCGATGTCGTCGCGAAGGCCATCTGCGACTGGAAGTCGATCATGATCAGCGTGTGGTCATGCGGCGCGAGCAGCAGCTTCCCGGGCGTTGTCGTCGCCTTGGGCATCGTGGTGATCCTTTCGTGCCTGGTCCGGCTTGGACACGTCGCGTCGCCGCCGAATGCCGTCGCTTCTCGATCAACGCCGCTTCGTCGTTGCTGGTCCCGTGATCCGGCGATGCTCGCTCAGCGGCCAGCGGTCCGCTCGTCGCGGAGGTGCGGGCGGGAAACGTGCCGGCGAATTGCTTCGCCGTCAGAAGTCGGGGCGATCGTCTCCATCCTTCAACCCCTCGGCAGCGTTGTCGGTGCGGAGAGGGTGGGGAAGCCGGGCGGTTGGGAGCAATTGTCCAATGGTATCGTCGGGCATGAGCGTTCGGTTCTCACCAGCAGAGCGGCCAGGCCCCGGCGCCAGGCCCACTGATCCGTACGACCGCGAACGCGTGGCAACGACAGCCGAGGGGATCAGGCCTGGTCGGTGAGCACCGAACGGATGCAGGCGAGCAGCTCATCCGCTTGCAAAGGCTTGCGCAGGTAGCAACGGATGCCTGCTTGCAACGCGCTCTGCCTGGCCGCCTCATCGGCATGCGCGGTCATGATGATGGTCGGCACCGGTGTGCCGGCGTCGTGCAAGTGCTGGTGCAATTCCAGCCCCGTCATGCCCGGCATCCGCATGTCGGAGAGCAGGCACGCAGTCTGCGGACGGCGGCTCGATTGCAGGAATGCCGACGCGCTCGCGAACTCCGCCGCCCTGAAGCCGAGCGAGCGCACAAGGGAGGCAACGGCCTCGCGAGCCGATTCATCGTCGTCAACGATCGCCACGAGCGGTTCGCTGTCCAATGGTCCCTTCACCGATCGCCGCGGCGTCGGTGCGGACGCCGCGCGCCAAGATCGCTGCCACGCGGGATAGTCCCGCCGACGACAAGCTTGGTCAGCGGGCCGGGTGGCAGCAACTATACCAACGTATGCCGGCCTATGCCTTCGTACGGCCGGCGGCCAGGCGGTCCGCCATGCGGACCAGTTCCGGCAGCGACCGTGCCTGCATCTTCGCCATCACCTGGGCGCGGTGGACCTTGACCGTCACCTCGGCAAGCTGGAGGTCCGCGGCGATCTGCTTGTTCAGGCGCCCGGCAACGACGAGGGCCATGACCTCGCGCTCCCTGGCCGTCAGCGAGTCGAAGCGGTCCTGCAGCGCGGCGACCGCGGTGGCGGCGGCGCGGCGGAAGCCGTCGAGTTCGAGCGCGCGATGGACGGCGTCCAGCAGATCCTGGTCGCGAAACGGCTTGGTGAGGAACTCGATCGCTCCCGCCTTCATCGCGGCGACCGACATCGCGACGTCGCCATGTCCGGTGATGAAGACGATCGGCAGCGGGATGCCGGCGGTCACGAGTTCTCGCTGGAGATCGAGTCCGCTTTGCCCCGGCAGCCGGACATCCAATACAAGGCACCCCGCTGCCTCCGCCAGCCGGTGACGGTGCTCGAGCAGGTCCCGCGTGCACGCGAACGCCTCCACCAGATGCCCGACCGAGCGCAGCAGGCTGTTCAGCGCCTCGCGAACCGACGGGTCATCGTCCACGACGAAGACGATTGCTGTCATCCGGCCGGCTCCTCTGCCCACGGGCCCGGGCCTGGATCGCTGGGCAGCGTGAACTGGAAAATCGCACCGCGCGGCACGTTCCCGGTGGCCCAAAGGCGGCCGCCATGGGATTCCAGGATCAGGCGGGAGACGGTGAGGCCCACGCCCAGGCCGCTGACCTTCGTCGTGAAAAAGGGCTCGAAGAGCCGATCGCCCTGCCCAGGAGGCAAGCCGGTTCCCGAATCTTCGACCGAGACGAGCACTTCGGCGCCCGACGACGCTGCGGACCTGACCGTCAGCACGCGCTGCCCTCCCGCCGCGGACCGCATGGCGTCAATCGCATTCGTCACCAGGTTGCACGCAACCTGCTCGATCTGCACGCGATTGACGGACACTGGCGGCAGAGTCGGGTCGAGTTCTGTGTGAACGGCCACATGGGCCATCCGAAACTCGTCCCTGTAGCGCTCGAGTACCTCGCGGATGAGCGGGTTGAGATCGAGCCGAGCGTGGTCCTGCCCGCCCTTGCTGAACGTGGCACGGATGCCGTCGATCACCCTTCCGGCGCGATGGCCGTCCCTGGCAATGCGGGCCAGCGCCGTGCCCGCCTCGTCCAGGTTGGGTCGTTCCCGCGCGAGCCAGCGCAGCCCCGCATCGGCGTTGGTGACCATGCTCGCCAGCGGCTGGTTGATCTCATGCGCGATCGAGGCCGAGAACGCCTGCAAGGTGACCAGCCTCGCCTCCTGCGCACGACGCTCGGCCGCGACGGACCGGGCAAGCCGGGCAGCCAGGGACGCCGCCTCGGCGAGCAGCACGACCAGCACCACGCTCGCCGCGGTCAGGCTGTAGAGCCGCCCGGCCCACCAGCCGACGCTCAGGCGCAGGCCGGCGCTGAGATACGACAGCAGGATGAGGTCGATCGCGAGTGCGCAGATGACCACCGTCAGCCAGAGATCCAGCACCGACCGCCCGAGCGGCCCGAGCAGCACCACCAGCAACGCATACAGGGCGAGGGCGACACCGGGCACATACATCCAAAGTTCGGTGATCCGTCCGTTGTCGTCCGTGAAGCGCGGGAGCAGGTCCTGATGCTCGAAGACGAGCCAGGTGATGCCAAGGACCATCGCCGCGACCGATACGATGCAGCCGAGGATCAGCGCCGGAACCGTTCTGCCCGGGCGCACCTGCCTGCTTCCCCGCAGCAGGGCGTATGCCAGCAGGCACAGGGGGCAGCCGATGCGTCGCATCGCCGCGATCGAGGCGGTGGTCTGCTGGCCGGCCTCGGAAAAGCCAAGCGGCGTGAGCACGCCCGGGAAGCTGAAGGCCCAGGGCACGGCCATGAATCCCGAGAAAAGATAGGCCGCCGCAAGCACCAGGATCGCCGGAGACCGCTGGATCGCGAACAGCGAAAGGAGCAGGGCGGCCGTGATCAGTTCGGTGGTGAGGGCCGCTGCCGTGTAGGCCAGCACCAGGGGTTCGGTGCTTTCCATCTCGTTTCCCGCGAACGGCGCGACGAGCAGCATCGCGCCGAGCAGAAGGGCGATCACACCCGTCGCGAAAAGCTTCTGCCGCCTGTTCGGCGGGGAGGTGGAGACCAGCAACGCCTGATCGCTCCGCCCTCCTGGGCTGGCAGGTTCCACCCTTGTCCCCGGTCTTGTGATCTCGATCCCCTTGTATGCCAGCGAGCCGCCGGAAACAGGAACCATCTACACACAAAGATCACGATCGCCGGCCCGACCGATCAGTGGCATGGGCCGACCGGTAGCAAACCGCGATACGCCCTATACCATCGCCGATGCCTTGGTCGTCCGCGAGAGGGAGGTCCTGTCACATCCGGCGCTTTCATCCAGCAGACCAGCGAGGTGCTGCCAGAGCAGGCAGCTTGCCGCCAGGGATCATGGAGACGTGCTTCGCGGCGCTTTGTCCAAGCCTGGCGCGAAACAATAGAGGAAGCCGGTGACGAAGATGACAGAGCCGTCGACAGCGCCCGCCTTTGCCGCCCGGCACCGCCCTGTTGATCGCCCTGCGCGTCGAGGGTGTTGAACGCCTTCTCCAGCCCCTCGTCCGTGGACGTCCGCGCGTAGACCGTGCAGCGGAGCGTCTTTGTGGTGGCCGGCATCGCCGGCTCGATGCGAGCGCGCCGGGTCATGCGTCACCCCGCGCGCGGAGCCCGAAGAACGTCCAGCCGTTCCATCGCGTGCCGGTGAAGTGCCGGGCGATGGCCGAGAGGGATTGATAAGGGCGACCCGCGAACTCGAAGTCGTTCACGCGCAAGCCACGGCGCCTCCATGAGGTGGTGGTTGCATTCTGCGATCCGTCTCTGGTCGAGGAAGTTGTCCAGCTGCAGCGCACGCCGGACGATACGACCCTGAGCCGATATGGCCGAAAGCGCTTGCCCGGCGCGTCCGTCCTGGCGAGTCCGCCCAGGGGTCAGCGGACCGAAGCAGATGCGCGCCGGTTCGCTTAGAGTGTGTTCGAGAAGGGGATTCCGGCGCGGCGCGAAGCGTGATTCATGGGGTGTCGGCCAGCAGGACGACGCCCGATGCGACAGCGGCGCCGAGCCTCCCCGACAGACCTGACGGACGCCGAATGGGCGGCAATCGCGGAGCTTGTGCCGGAGGCACTGCCCGGTGGTAGGCCACGCCAGGCTTCGTCGCGCGAGTTGATCAACGCGATCCTCTCCATGCCGCGCCCCCAACCGCGCGGCCAGACCTTCGCACTGCGCAGTGTACATCCGTCGCTGGCGAAGACACCGGTCGAGAGGCTGGCGGGCGCCGAGGCGAGCTTAGAGGTCCGCGCCGCGTTCAACGTCGCCGCGATGCGAATGATGGGGCCGCGCGGCTCCGCAATGAGCAGGCCGCGAGCGACGACGCGTCGGGCCGCGCCGCGCTCAAGCCCCTGCGTTGCTGGCAGCAGCCCGGCCGCCCAGGAGGCGATCGATGCTCCACGGCCCCGGTCCTGCGGCCGACAGGTAGAGGAATACGAAGCAGTAGAGTACGGCGAGGCTCCCACCGTTCAAGTGCGGGAAGAAGCTCCGCGGCGCGTGCCCGATCCAGTAGACGAAGGCCAAGTGGCCGGCGAGCAGGAACGCAGTCGGACGGCTCAACAAGCCGATCAGCAGCAACGCGCCGCCGACCACCTCGATCGCTCCGGCGAACCAGATCAGCGAAAGGAATTCGATCGGCCGCGGAAAGGCGCTGGGGAAACCGATCGCCTTCTGCAGGCCATGCTGCAGCAGTAGCAGGGACGCCACGATCCGCAGCAGGCTCAGCAGATGCGGTTCTGCACTCCGCCAGTAGCGGCCCAAATCCAGCATGATGCGCTCCTCCCCAAGGCGTCTCGGTTCAGCTGCAGCCTGGATTTACATCGCAACGTTATGACCAGAGATGGCGGTGATGCAATCGTCTGTTTCCCTGCACACGCCGAAAGGCGACCTGAGAAGCCGGCGGACTGCGCTGCTCCGTCCGCCAGCACGCCCCCGCGAAGCGCTCCGACACGGCATCGAAGAGCCGCGCCTGAAGGGCGCGCCAAGGCATCTCAATGGGCACGCGGCGTTGGCCGGATCGTCGAACGCCCGGCTCGTATTCTCTGGACACCCCACGGCCGGGTGATGCAATCTTTGCTGCGCTTCGCAAGCATTCAAGCCGATAGGCGCGAGGCACGACCGGGAACCTCTGCGACGGAGGATCGTCATGGTTGTGCTCACTCGTCCGGCTGCTGCAGCCGCCCTCCTTGTTGCTCTTGCGGCGGCCTGCACGACGCCGCCGCGCGTCGCGGAAAGCGCCGAATTGCGCATGCTCGATTGCCCGAATGCGCGTGATGGCCTGGATGCGGAGCGCAGCACGCCTGGCATTCTTCAACGGCTTGCCGCCGAGACCGTGGCGCGTTGCATCGCACTCGGTGCGCTGTAGCTCCTACGCCCGCAGGCAGTCCCCGGGCCGGCGGCGCGAATGATGGCTGCTGTGCTTCGGAACCAGGAGCCGCCCCGGCGCAGGCGTCGGGTTAACGCGTGGGTCAGGCGCCAAGTCTCCGTCCAGCTCTCGCTGGACGATGCCGAGCGGGTCGAGGCGGCGCTGCGCGAGGTCGTCGAGCAGGGAAATCGCAGCCTCGCCCGTATCCAGAACGGTGCCGACCGTGCCGTCCGCGGCCTCAGCCTGCTCGACGTCGCCGTCCGCGGCGTCCAGGTCGCCGGTCTCGCCGCCGGGTGGGGGTGCTCCGGCGGGAGGCCGGCATGGTCGTGCTCGATCTCCTCCGGGTCGTGCCGCGGCCACAGCGCCGCCGCCGCGCCGAGCCCCGCCATCGCCAGCGCGGCCAGCACCAGGAAAGCGGGCCCGGGCCCGATCGTCGCGCCGAGGCTGCCGGCCAGCGGATAGGTCAGCAGCGAGCAGGCATGGCTCAGGGCAAACTGGGCGGCGAAGAGCGTCGGCCGGTCGCCGGTATTCACGATCACCATCGCGGCCGCCGCGGCCACGGAGAGGTTCAGCGCCGGCAACCCACGCAGCAGGCCGAGCGCCACGGTCGCCAGCCCCGTCCCGAGCAGCGCACGCCCCTGCATCCCAGTACGCTCACGCCACGCGAGCCCTGCGTAGCCTCAGCGCATTCCCCACCACGCTTACCGAGGACAGCGCCATGGCCGCCGCCGCGATGAGGGGCGAGAGGAGGATGCCGAAGAAGGGATACAGCACGCCCGCCGCGATCGGCACGCCCGCCGCGTTGTAGGCGAAGGCGAAGAACAGGTTCTCCCGGATGTTGCGCATGACAGCACGGGAAAGCCGACGCGCCCGCACGATGCCGGTCAGGTCGCCGCCCAGCAGCGTCACCCCCGCGCTCTCGATCGCCACGTCGGTGCCAGTGCCCATCGCGATCCCGACCTCCGCCGCGGCCAGGGCGGGGGCGTCGTTCACGCCGTCGCCGGCCATCGCCACATGTCGGCCCTCGGCCTTCAAGCGCTCGACAATGCGCTGCTTGTCCTCCGGCAGGACCTCGGCCTCGACCTCCGTGATGCCGAGCCGGCGGGCCACGGCCTCCGCCGTCGTGCGGTTGTCGCCGGTCAGCATCACGACACGGATGCCTTCCTCCTTCAGCCCCGCAAGCGCGGCCGGCGTCGTGTCCTTCACCGGGTCCGCGACCGCAACGAGACCGGCCGGACGCCCGTCCGCCGCCACGAAGAAAACCGTGGCGCCGTCGCCGCGCAGCCGCTCCGCCTCGGCGGCGAGCGCGCCAGGATCGATGCCGAGTTCAGTCATGAGCCGCGTGTTGCCGACCGCCACCTGCCGGCCCTCGACCGTGCCCGTCACGCCCCGCCCCATGGGCGCGTCGAACCCCTCGACGGCGGGTATCGCCAGGCCGCGGGCACCGGCGGCGCGCACCACGGCCTCCGCCAACGGATGCTGGCTCGGCCGCTCCAGCCCGGCCGCCAGGCGAAGCACGTCATCCTCGGCGAGGCCCTCCGCCGGCACTACCGCAACGACCTCGGGACGTCCGCGCGTGAGCGTGCCGGTCTTGTCGACGACGAGCGTGTCGATGCGCTCCAGCCGCTCCAGCGCCTCGGCGTTCTTGATCAGCACGCCGGCCTGCGCGCCACGCCCGACACCCACCATGATGCTCATCGGCGTCGCGAGCCCGAGCGCGCAGGGGCAGGCGATGATGAGCACCGTCACCGCCGCGACCAGCGCGAAGGCGAGGCGCGGTTCCGGCCCCCACGCCGACCAGGCGACAAAGGCAAGCACCGCGATCGCCACGACGGCCGGCACGAACCAGCCGCTCACCTGGTCCGCCAGGCGCTGGATCGGCGCGCGGGAACGCTGCGCGCCCGCCACCATCCGGACGATCTGCGCCAGCACCGTGTCCTGGCCGATCCGGTCGGCGCGCATGACGAAGCTGCCCTGGCCATTCAGAGTGCCGCCGACGACCTGATCGCCGGCCTCCTTGGTCACGGGGACCGACTCCCCCGTCACCATGCTCTCATCCACGTTCGACCGGCCTTCCAGCACCGCGCCGTCCAGCGGCACCTTGTCGCCGGGGCGCACGCGCAGGCGGTCGCCACGCTGGATGGCGGCGAGCGGCACCTCCTCCTCCGATCCGTCGTCGCGCAGGCGGCGCGCCATGGCCGGCGCCAAATCGAGCAGCGCGCGGATCGCGCCGCCGGTCTGCTCGCGCGCCCGCAACTCCAGCACCTGGCCGAGCAGCACGAGCACGACAATGACGGAAGCCGCCTCGAAATAGACTGCCACTGATCCGTCCGCGGCGCGGAAGGCGTCCGGGAAAATTCCGGGTGCCACGGTCGCCACCACGCTGAACAGCCAGGCCACGCCGGTGCCGAGCGCAATCAGCGTGAACATGTTGAGGCTGCGGTTCACGAGGCTCTGCCAGCCCCGCACGAAGAAGGGCCAGCCCGCCCACAGCACCACCGGCGTCCCCAGCGCGAACTGGAGCCAGTTACCCACCTGTGGACCGCCGACCAGGTGCATCATGCCGGTGAGGTGCCCGCCCATCTCCAGGGCGACAACGGGCAGTGTGAGCACAAGCCCGATCCAGAACCGGCGCGTGAAGTCCGCCAGCTCAGGGTTCGGCCCGGCCTCGGCGGTCGCCACCTCCGGCTCGAGGGCCATGCCGCAGATCGGGCAATTGCCGGGCCCGACCTGGCGGATCTGGGGGTGCATCGGGCAGGTGTAGATCGTGCCGGCGGCCACCGGCTCGGCGCGCAGCGCCGCCTTCGGATGGGCGTACTGCGACGGATCGGCGAGGAACTTCGCGCGGCAGCCGACCGAGCAGAAATGGAAGGTCGTTCCGGCGTGATCCGCATGGTGCGGCGTCGTCGCCGGATCCACCGTCATCCCGCAGACCGGGTCCTTGACCGACTCGGCCGCTTCGGCCCCGCCCGTGGCGGGGTGCTCGTGCCGGCCGTGCTGGTGATGCTCGTGCTGCCCGTTCATGCGCGAACTCCGAAGGACGTGTCAGCGTGGCAGCGTCTCGCCGCGCGTGTTGGGCGCCGCGTCCGGGTCGTCGCCGTGGCGATGGTGACCGCGGTGCATGAACAGGTGCATCAGCGGACAGGCGAGGATGAGCAGATACGGCAGGGCGCCGAGCGCGTGGCCCCAATGCTCCCGCAGCACGTAGAAGGCACCGACGAGCGCGAAGCCGATCGCCGTGATCCCGGTGCGCGTGCGCCACCAGGATGGCGCGCCTTCCGTGCCGGCGGGTCGTGTCCGCTCCATGTCACGGCATCCGCATCCCGCGGACATGGTCGGTCATCAGCTCGTCGGCGGTGCGCCGTTGCTCCTCGGACAAGACCGCGTAGAGCGGGGCCGCGGCGGCCGCGACCGCGCGCAGCGCGTCCAGATGCGCCGAGAGCAGGGCGATGCGGCGTTCCATCTGCTGCGGCGCCGGACCGGGCTCGGCGGCACCCGTCATCGCCTGCCGGGTGGCCTGGCGAAGCCGCTCGGCCTGGGCACGGACGGTCTCCGCGAAGGCGTTCCACGGCTGGGCCTGCGCATCGGTGATCCGAAGCTCGGCCCGGACATAGGCGAGCTGCCCCTCGATGCGGCGGAAGGGCTGCAGCACCGCCGCAGCCATGCGGCCCTGCATCATCTGCTGCATCATGGGCTGCATCATGCGGCCCATGTCGCCGCCCATCATGCCGGGCCCTGGCCCGCCGCGCTGCGCGGGCGGCGGCGCGGGCTGCGGCGTGGCGGGATGGTGGGGATCGGGCGCGGCGCCACCCGGCGCCGGGGCCTGCGCGAAGGTGGTTCCGGCCAGGCCGAACAGAAGGATGCCGGTCGCCGTCAGCGTGCTGAGCGTCCTCATGGTCTCTGTCCTCCTTCGTTGTCAGGCAGGCTGGGCACCCACGAAGCGCATGAAGGGCGCGTGTGTGCCGTCGGCGCGCCAGCCGATCACGTCGTAGGTGTCGGGCGGCTGCCCGGGCACTTCCATCCCGGGCGAGCCGATGGGCATGGCGGGCACGGCAAGGCCGACGATGCCGGCGGGTCGTTCCGCCAGCAGGCGGCGGATCGCCAGGGCCGGCACGTGGCCCTCCAGGGCGAGGCCGGCGACACGCGCGGCATGGCAGGAGAGCAGGTCGGAGGGCGTGCCCAGCATCCGGCGGACCGGCGCCACCGAGGCGACGACGCGGTCCTCGACGGCAAAGCCCGCGGCGCGCAGGTGCACGACCCAGCCGGCGCAGCAGCCGCAATGCGGGTCGCGCCAGACCTCGACCCGCTCGCCCCGCTGCGCCAGCACCGGCCAGGCCGGTGCCGCCATCACCGCGGCAAGCAGGACGCGGCGCCTCATCGCGCGGGGATCCGCGCCAGGATCGCGCGCATCTGCGTGATCTCGCGCTCCTGCTCGCGGATCACGGCCTCCGCCAGCGCGCGCACCTCCGGATCGCTGCCGTGCTCCAGCACGATCCGCGCCATGTCGATGGCGCCCTGGTGGTGCGGGATCATGCCGGCGACGAAGTCGCGATCGGCATTCCCCGAATAGGTGATCGCCATGTCGCGATGCATCTTCTCGTTCGCGGCGATGAAGGCGCGCGTCGCCGGGCTCGCATTCGCCGGCGCCTGGGGCGCGGCATGGCCGGCATGCCCGCCGCGCTGCATCATCGGCATGCCGTGCCCCGGCGCGTGCTGCGGCTGTGCCTGGGCCCAGACGAAGGCTCCGCCGCCGACGAGAGCGACGGCGGCGGTGGCGATCAGGATGGTGCGGCGCATGAAGGGGTCTCCGGTGTGGCGTTCCGACCCTCTCAACATGGCGCGGCGGAGGCTGCGGAGCCTCTCCGCGGCATGACAAAGTATGTCGCCCGGTGGCGCCCTTCAGCCGGCCTGCCGCGGCAGCAGCAGCCGGGCCAGCAGCCCGGCTCCCGGGGCGTCGCATAGCTCGAGCCGGCCGTTGCTGGCCTGGGCGAAGCGCTGCGCGATCGCCAGCCCCAGCCCGACGCCGGAACCGCTGCGCGCCGGGTCGAGCTGCACGAAAGGCGCCAGCGCCCGGGCACGATCGGCCTCGGCGATGCCCGCGCCGGCGTCCGACACCTCGACCGCCAGCATCGGCCCCGCGTCGCGGATATGCAGGCGCACCGGGGGGCGGCCATGACGCAGCGCGTTGTCCACGAGGTTCGAGAGCGCGCGCTTCGCGGCGATGCGCCGCAGCGGCAGCACCGCGCGCCCCGGCCCTTCATAGACCACGTCGTGACCCTGGTCGGCGGCGTCGGAGGCGAGGGTCTGGAGGATGGCGGCGAGGTCCGCTGGCCGCACCGGCTCGGCGTCGCGCCCCTCGCGGATGTAGTCGAGGGTGCGCGCGACCATCGCCTCCATCTCGGCGATGTCGGCCTCCAGCCGCGCGCGGTCCTCGCCCTCGGGCAGGAAGCCCACGCGCAATTGCAGGCGCGAGAGCGGCGTGCGCAGGTCGTGGCTCATCGCCGCGAGCGCCTCCGTCCGGTCTTCCACCAGCCGCCCGATGCGGTCCTGCATGGCGTTGAAGGCCGCGGCCGCGTGGCGCACCTCCTCCGGTCCTTCCAGCGGCACCGGGCGAGGGCTCGGATCGCGGCCGATCCTGTCCGCCGCGGCGGCAAGGCGCCGCAGCGGCCCGGTGATCCAGCGCACCACCAGGATCGAGACGAGCGCGATGCCGAGCGCCATCGCCACCATGGAGGCCACCGCGCCGTGGTCGAGGGACCCTCCGCCAGCCGCGAGCCACGGCGCCGAGAAGACAATCCAGCCGCCGCCCTCGGCCGGCAGCGCGCCGAGCACGCGGTGGCCTGGCTCGGCCTTGGGGTCCCAGCCGATCCGCGCGCCGGGGCCGAGCCGCGCGGCCGCGGCAGCGAGGGCGTCGGGCGGCGTCGTCTCCGGCAAGGGCGCGACGCGATCCCAGTGGATATCGAGCCCGGGGCGGGAGATGGCATGCGCCGCCGCATCGCGCGCCGCCTCGGGCAGCGGGGCCACCGCCGATCGCGCCGCCTCGAGGTGATCGGCCATGCGTTCCAGCCGGGCACCCTGCTCCGTGTCGCGCAGCGCGCGTTCATGCACCCACATGCTGCCGATGTGCAGCAGCATCAGCCCGCCCAGCAGCAGCAGCGTGATCCGACCGGCCAGGCTGGCGGGCCAGACGGACCTCATGCCCGGGACACGTCGGCGACCAGCACGTAGCCCGCCCCGCGCACGGTCTTGATGAGGGAAGGGCTGTCATCCTCGGGCTCGATCTTGCGGCGAAGGCGGCTCACCTGGACATCCACGGTCCGGTCGAAGGGATCCGCGCCGGCGCGCCGCTTCGCGACTTCGAGCAGTTGCTCGCGCGACAGCACGCGCTGCGGATGTTCGAGGAAGGCGATCAGCAGGTCGTATTCCGCACCGGAGAGATCCACCGCGACGCCCTCGGGCGAGGTGAGTTCCCGCCTTGCCGTGTCCAGCACCCAGCCCGCGAAGGCGAGCCGGCGCGAGCGCGGGTCGGGCTGCGCCTCGGTCGGCGCGGCGCGGCGGAGCAACGCGCGGACGCGGGCGACGAGTTCGCGCGGCGCGAAGGGCTTCGAGACGTAGTCGTCGGCGCCGAGCTCAAGACCGAGCACGCGGTCCATCTCCTCGCCGCGCGCAGTCAGCATCAGGACGGGCACGCGCGAGCGTTCGCGCAGCCGGCGCAGCAGGTCGAGCCCGGAGGCGCCGGGCAGCATGACATCGAGCAGGATGAGGTCCGGCTGGCCGGCCGGGCTGTCCAGCACCTCCCACATCTCGCGCCCGTCGCGCGCGGTCGAGACGCGGAGGGACGCCTCCCGCAACAGGCGCGCGACGAGGTTGCGCATCTCGCCATCATCCTCGACGACAAGGATGTGCGCCTCAGGGTCGAGCAGGCGGCGTTGCGCGGCGTCGCTCATCGGGCCGTTTCGACGGGCGCGTAGCGCGCCTGGATGCGCGGCTGCCCGGCGGCGGGCACCAGCTGCACGACGACGCGCAGGCTCGGCTCGGCGCGGAACTCCCCGCTGGCGACCAGCGCCGCGCCATCGGGCCGCGGCGCGAAGGTCAATGTCTGCTGCCGCCCTCCGGCCAGCACGATGGCCGTGGCGGTGGCACCCGCCGCCGGCAGTGGCCGGTCGTTCGCATCGAACAGGAAGAAGGTCAGCCGGCCGTCCTGGGCCAGCAATTCCCCGTGATAGCTGCCGATGTCCTGCATCTGGCCGCCATTCGGGCCGCGGGACGGGCCATGCGCAATCGCCAGGGAGGGCAGGACGAGCAGGGTGGCGGCGATCAGGCGGCGCTTGGTCGGCATCGAAGTCTCCTCGGATCAGAATGTCTCGGGGGCGGGCGCCCCGCCAGCGCGGCGTTCCTCGGCCTCGGCGCGCAGCCGTTCTAGCGCCGGGCGGCCGAAGCGGTGGAACAGGATCGGCGTCACCAGCGTATCGAGCAGCGTCGCGCTGACCAGGCCGCCCAGGATGGTGATGGCGACCGGGTGCAGGATCTCCTTGCCCGGCGCATCGGCGCCGATCGCGAGCGGGATCAGCGCGAGCCCGGCGGAGAGCGCGGTCATCAGCACCGGCGTCAGGCGTTCCGCGCTGCCACGGAGCACCAGCGCCAGGCCCCAGCGCTCGCCCTCGTGCAGCGCCAGGTTCAGGTAGTGGCTGACCTTGAGGATGCCGTTGCGCGTCGTGATGCCGGTCAGCGTCACGAAGCCCACCAGCGTCGCGACGGACAGCGGCTGCCCGGCGATCCAGATCGCTGCGACCGCGCCGATCAGCGCGAGCGGCACGTTGCCCATGATGATCACGGCCAGCATGGCCGAGCGGTAGCGCGAATAGAGCACGACGAAGATCAGGCCGAGCGAGATCAGCGCGAGGACCGCGATGGTCCGCATCGCCTCCTCCTGGGCCTGGAAGGTCCCCTCCAGGGCCGTGGTGTAGCCGGTCGGCATCGGCATGCGCCCGAGTTCGGCGCGGATGCCGGCGATCACCTGCGCCATGTCGGCCTCCGGCGTCGCGTTGGCGAGCACCACGATGCGCCGGCGCGCGCCCTCGCGCAGGATCTGGTTCGGGCCGTCCCCTTCCTCCACGCGCGCGAGCAGGCCGAGCGGCACGCGCCCATGCGGCGTGGGCACCAGCGCCTCGGCGAGGCGCGCGGTGGTGCGGTCCTCGTCGGCCAGGCGCAGCACCACGTCGAAGCGGCGCGCGCCATCCAGGATCTGGCTGACGACGGTGCCGCCGGTCAGCGATTCCAGTGTCTCGGTCAGCGCCGCCGCCGAGACGCCGTAGAGCCCGGCGCGTTCATGGTCCACGGCGATCCGCAGCTGCGGGATGCGGACCTGGCGCTCGAGTTGCAGGTCGGTCAGGCCCGGCACGGTCGCCGCAAGCCGCCCGCGCAGCGTTTCCGCCAGCGTCCGCAGCGTGTCGAGGTCGTCGCCGAAGATCTTCAGCGCGATCTGTGCCCGCACGCCGGAGAGCATGTGGTCCAGCCGGTGGCTGATCGGCTGCCCGATGTTCACCGCGGCCGGCAGGGAAGCGAGCCGCGCGCGGATATCGGCCAGCACCTCGGCGCGCGCGCGGCCGCCTTCGCGCAGGTCGAGATCGAGTTCCGAGGAATGCACGCCCTCCGCGTGCTCATCCAGTTCCGCCCGCCCGGTGCGCCGGCCCACGCCCTTCACCTCGGGCACCTGCATCAGCAGCCGCTCCGCAACACGGCCGAGCGCATCGCTCTCGGCCAGCGAGATGCCCGGCTGGTAGGTGACGTTGATGACGAGCGTGCCCTCGTTGAAGGGCGGGAGGAAGGCACGCGGCAGGAAGGGCACGCTGGCCGCGGCGATGGCGACGCCACCGAAGGCCAGGCCCAGCACCAGCGACCGGTGCGCGAAGGCCCAGAGGAGCAGGCGGTGCTGCGCCGCCTTCAGCCCCCGGACCAGCGCCCCGTCGCCCGCATGCATCCGCCGCATCCGGGGCAGCAGCCAGTAGGACAAGACCGGCGTGACGGTGACGGCGACCAGCAGCGAACACAGGATCGAGACGATGTAGGCGATGCCGAGCGGCGCGAAGAGCCGGCCCTCGATGCCGGTCAGCGCGAAGAGCGGCAGGAAGACCAGCACGATGATCAGCGTGGCATAGACGATGCCGGAGCGGACCTCGGCGCTCGCGGCGACCACCACCTGCATCACCGGCTCCGGCACCGCCCGCGCGGCGTTCTCCTTCAGGCGGCGGAGGATGTTCTCCACATCCACCACCGCGTCATCCACGAGCTCACCCACTGCGATGGCCAGCCCGCCCAGCGTCATGGTGTTGATGGACAGCCCGAAGGCCGCGAAGACGATGGCCGTCAGCAGGATGGAGAGCGGGATCGCCGTCAGCGAGATGAAGGTGGTCCGCGTGTTCAGCAGGAAGGCGAACAGGACGATCGCCACGACGATGAAGGCCTCGGCGAGCACCTGCTGCAGGTTGGCGATGGACTGTGCGATGAAGTCCGCCTGGCGGAACTTGATGCGATCCGCCACGACGCCGCGCGGCATGCCGGCCTGCAATTCGGCCAGCGCTGCTTCCACCGCGCGCGTCAGCCGTATCGTGTCCGCGCCCGGCTGCTTCGCGATGGCGAGGATCACCGCGGGCTGGCCATCCACCCCAGCCTCGCCGCGCTTGAAGCGCGGGCCGTATTCGACGCGCGCCACCTGCCGCAGCGCGATCGGCTGGCCCTCGCGGAAACCGACGGTCGCGTTGCGAAGATCTTCCAGCGAGGTGGTGCGGCCGATATTGCGGATCAGGAACTCGCGCCCCGCCTGGTCCACATAGCCACCGCCGGCATTGCCGCCGAACTGGCGCAGCGCCGCGATAAGCTGCTCGTTGGTCAGGTCGAGCGCGTGCAGCCGGTCGAGGTCCGGCATCACGCGGAACTGGCGCACCTCGCCGCCGATCGGGATGACCTGGGAGATGCCGGGGATGGTGAGCAGCCGAGGCCGCATCACCCAGTCGGCGATGTCGCGCAGTTCCATCGGCCCGACCGAGCCATCCGCCGATGCGGTCATCGCGACCAGCATGATCTCCCCCATGATGGAAGAGACCGGCGCCATCGTCGGCAGCACGCGCGGCGGCAGCTGCGCCTGGACCTGGCCGAGCCGCTCGCTCACCTGCTGGCGCGCGCGCCAGATGTCGGCACCCCAGTCGAATTCGACGAAGACGATCGAGAGCCCGACCGAAGAGACGGAGCGCACGCGGGTCACGCCGGGCAGTCCGTTCACCGCCGTCTCGATCGGGAAGGTGACGAGCTGCTCGACCTCCTCCGGCGCGAAGCCCTCGGCCTCGGTCATCAGCGTGACGGTCGGCTTGTTCAGGTCGGGGAAGACATCCACCGGCATGCGGGAGAGGGCGAACAGGCCGTAGAGGCTGATCAGGATCGCGGCGACCAGCACGAAGAGCCGGTTGCGCAGCGAGAAGCCGACGATGGCGTTGAACAGCATCGTTCAACGCACCTGGGCGATCAGCGCGGCACCCTGCACCACCACGCGCTTTCCGGGTTCGAGCCCGGCCGTGATCACCACGCGCGTGCCGTCCAGCGGCTGCACGCGCACCTGGCGGGGGATGAAGCGCTCGGCGGTCGCGTGCTCGAAGACCACGGGCGGTCCCTCGGCGCTGCGCACCACCGCGTCGGCCGGCAGGACGATGCCCTGCACGGCACGCGCCGTGCGGAGCGTGACGAGGACCGAGATGCCGATGGGCGCATCAGCTGGCGGGTCGTTGACGCGGAAGTTCACCGGCACGGCCTGCTGTCGGACCGTCAGCCCCCGCCCCATGAAGACCAGGTCCAGCACGCGGCCATCCGGCAGTGTCGCGCTGGCCCCGGTGATGCGCTCCAGCGCCGCGCGGTCGAAGGCCAGCGCCTCCACCCAGAGCCGGCTGGGGTCCACGATCTCGACGACGGTGGTCGCGCTGTCCACGAGCTGGCCGACGGCGCCGCGCACGGTCGAGACGATGCCCGAGACGGGCGCAACCAGCGGCTCGCGTCCGGACAGCGCCGGCTGGATCGCCGTGCGCCGCTGCCGCGCGCCGGCGAGCTCCGCCTGGGCGTCCTGGATCTCCCGCTCCGCCACCGTGCCGCGCAGCGTGGTCAAGCGGCGCACGCGGGCCTCCAGGATGGTGATCTGCGCGTCGAGTTCGGCAGCATTCTGGATGAGGCTGCCGCGTTCGGCGGCGCTATAGGTCGGCGTGACGTAGGCCAGCACCTGGCCGCGGTCGACGCGCTGGCCGAGCGTTGGGAAGCCCGTATCGCCCGGTTCCAGCCGGCCGTTCTGGCTGGCCTGCACCCGGCCCGAGGCGTTCGGGTCCGGCACCAGGGTGCCGATCATGCGCAGCGCGGCCGAGGCCTCGCCATTCTCGGTCAGCAATGTCCGCACGCCGAGCAGCCGCTGTGACGGCTTGGGCACGAAGATGGCGCCGTCCTGCAGCCGGCGCGGCGCCTCCCCGGTGACCAGCGCCTGCTGGGCCCCTGCTGGGCCGGCCGCGGCGAGTGCGACAAGCAGCAACGCGGCGGCGCGCCGCTTGCTGGACGGTAGGGCCTCGACCGGACGGATGGCAGGCGCTTCCTCCACCATGGGCGGCAGGGGCCGACGGACGGAGGCCCGCCCCAGCAGAAGGCCAAGCACGAGCAGGCCGATCCCGATGCCGATCTGGACGCCGCTGCTCCGGAGCAGGGCCAGGGCTTCGACCACTGCGCCGGACGCCGCTGCCGGCGTCGGCACCTCCAGTGTTGCCGTGAGCAGGTCCATGTCCTCCCCCGCCGTGACGGTGAAGACGAGATCAAGCCGGCCGGGCCGTTCCAGCAGCGGGTGCCGCGCCACGAACAGGCCGATACCCTGGCGCTCGGCAGCCACCTCCTGCCCATCGAGGGTGAGGGTGACCGCGCCGTCGAGTGGAGTGTTGTCGGCGTAGCGGTCGAGCGTCAGCGTCAGCGCGCCGCCCGGCTGCAGGATGGCGACGACCTCGAACAGGTCGCTATGCGCCTCGGCCCGCGGCAGGGCTGTCGCGACCGGCTCGGGTGCTGCGCCGTGATCATGCCCCTCGTGCGCGGCGGCGGGCCGGACGAGCAGAAGCAGGGCGAACAGAACCAACGGGACCGGTCGCAGCAAGGCCGGCAGATGGCTCGGGGAGGGACGAAAAGGCATGAATGGCTCCTGGAAGCCTCCTCCATGCCGCCAGGTGTACGACGGCGCCGCGCAGGCTTATGACAAAGTGTGTCCGTAACACGCATTGGGCGGGTGCGGCGGTGCACGGAAATCCCGGCGCACAGGCTCTCCCAAAAGCACTCCCCCAGAGAATCTCATTACCCGGTTTCCACCGCTGCTCCAGTCGCCGCAGTCCCGACCACCCTCCACCATGGTCCCCGCCGCGCTGAGGCGCAGGTTTGGCCGTGGTTTTGGCGCCGACCTTGAGGGTGCAGAGGCAGAACGAAGGGCCTGCTCGCGTCTCCGAAGGCCGGAGAGTCTCCGAACCTTGAGGGTAGCCCGATTTCACCCTCAAGCTTTATCTGCTTGATTTGATTGCTTGCTGGCTGGCAGATCGCCATCTGAGTTCAGTAACTTGCACCGCCAACCGGTCGCGACTTTCGCCAAACTGGCGGATCCGCCCCTCAAGCCAGCGCTGCGTCAATCAGCACTGCCGATTTCGTCCTGAAAGGACAATATGTCAAAGCTACCCCCTCTCCCGCCCGCCGGTCGCGCGCCGCAGGGCGGCAACAACCCTGCCTCCGGCAAGGCCAACCCGAAGGATGCTCGCGCGGGCACGAAATACAGCGGGAACCTGAAGCAAGGCATCGCAGAGCAGCCGCAAGCAGGGCGACCGCTGAACAACTCCAGAGGACCGATGTCCCAGATCGACGACGTGTTCGCCAACTTCCGCGACGAGAAGTCCCCATCCACCGATCGGCGCGAGACTCGCAGCATTCCTCAGCGTGGTACCCGTAGCAGCAGGACCATCGAGGTCGTGCATGTTCGGTCCGGCTCAACGGCGCGCCCTACCGACCAGCCGAGTCATTCGTCCGGCGTCCTGGCGGCGACGTGGGACAATTGCTTTCCGGCCAGGCAGGCTCCTCAGCGTCCTGCTGCACCGCAGCCGCCAGTCAGCGTTCCAGTCGAACCGACCTCTCATGAGACCTGTGCGCGGATGTGTTTGGGCACGCGCTGCTGAGCCTGATTCGCTGCTGGCGTTGACGGCGGAGGTCGGCATGGCACGGCGGCGGATTGGGCAAGGGGACCTCGTCGCGCGACCGGAGCGGAGGACGGCGGCGTCGCTGTCCGCGATCGCCGCGCTGCTAGACTGGGCCGAGATCGACCGCCACTTGGCCGGCATCTCGGCGGCCGCCAAGGGCGAGCCCGGCTGGCCGCCGCTGGCGCTGTTCCGCGCGCTGCTGCTGGCGACTTGGCACGACCTCTCCGACGTGCGGCTGGCCGAGGGCTGGACGACCGCGTGAGCTTCCGCCGCTTCTGCGGCTTCGCCGCGCACGAGCCGACACCGGAGCGGACCGCCTTCGTCCGCTTCCGCCGCGCGTTGGTCCGCCGCGGCCTGGACCGTGCGCTGTTCGAAGCCGTCACTCGCCAGCTCGAGACCAAGGGCGTCCTGGTGCGCACCGGCACACTGGTGGATGCCACGCTGATCCCGTCCGCCAGCATCCGCCGGGACTGCGAGGCCAAATGGGCCGGGCATCGCCGCCGCAAGCCGACCCACGGCTACAAGGCGCATGTTGCCACCGACGAAGGCGCGGGCCTGATCCGCGGCGTCGAGGTGACCACGGCGAATGTGCACGACGCGGCTGAACTCGCGGCCGGGCGCCAGGATCGGCACGAACCATGGCGTTCAAGGCGCGCATACGCCCGCAACGCCGCCCCATGCGCGCTTCCCGGCTCATCCGCGCACAGGTCTCATGAGGTAAGCACCTCGCCATGGCCGACGCAGCCAGCAGCGCCTCAGGGCCGTCCTCCGAAGCCGTTGCGTCAGCTGTCCAATGCTTGGCGCAGGACCCGTGCGAGCTCCAGCCGGCGGTAAGGCTTCGCGAGGAATCGCATTGCCGCAGCGAAGGGCGCAAGCCGCTGGTCCAGATTCTGACCGGCGAACCCTGAGGTTAGCACCACCTTCAGCTTCGGCCATCGCCACAGCGCCTGCTTCGCCAGCTCGACGCCGTCCTGCCGGCCCGGCATGACGATGTCTGTCAGCAGCAGGTCGACCGGTTCCTGCTCCAGCAGCATGAGCGCCTCGGCCGCGTCGGCGGCGGCGATCGCCTTGTAGTCGAGTTCGCCGAGATGCAGCATTGCCAAGCGGCGGAGCTGCGGGTCGTCATCGACGACGAGCACCACCTTCCCACGGCCGAGATGGGGCTGCTCGGTGGCCGCATCCTTGCCGGCGGTGTCATCGCGAGCGGCGCGCGGGAAGTAGAGGCGGAAGGTCGCGCCTTCGCCCGGCCTGCTTTCCAAGGCGATATGGCCGCCGGATTGCCGGATGAAGCCGAACACCATGCTGAGGCCGAGCCCGGTGCCGCGCCCCGGCTCCTTGGTGGTAAAGAACGGCTCGAACACGCGGCGCGTCACCTCCGGCGGCATTCCGCTTCCGGTGTCCGCGACCTCAATCAGAAGATAGTCACCGGCGGGGGGCGCCTGCGCTCCCATGCTCTCGCCGACCTGCACGTTCTGCAGCCGGATCACCAGCCTGCCGCCACCGGGCATCGCATCGCGGGCGTTGTTCGCGAGGTTGAAGAGGCAGGCCTCGAGCTGCACGGGATCGACGACAATCGGCCAGCTGTCCTCGGCCATGTGCAGTACGATGGCGATATCCTGGCCCAGCGTGCGTCGTAGCAGGCGCACCACCTCCGCGACCATATCGTTCACCGCCAGCGTCTTCGGCTCCAGCGACTGGCGCCGCGCGAAGGCCAGCAGGGACCGGGTGAGCGAGGCGCCGCGTGTTGCCGCCTGCAGTGCGTCCTCGATCAGCTCGCGGCAGTCGGGCTCCGCGGGATCGGCCAGCTCAAGGCTGCCGGTGATGATGGAGAGGAGGTTGTTGAAGTCATGCGCGATGCCGCCGGTAAGCTGTCCGATCGCCTCCATCCTCTGGGCCTGTATCAGCCGCTCATCGAGTTGGCGCAGTGCGGTGACGTCGCGCAGCGAAGCCACGAGGGCCGCCTCGCCGTGCCAGTCGAGCTCGCGCGTGCGCAGCTCGCAGACCCGGCTCTCGCCATTCCGCTTCACGGTAAGCTCGACGGTCTCCCGGCTCCGGGCGAGGGCGAGGAGGTCGCCCGGCAGGCTGGGAGGGGTACCTTCCAGGAAATTCCGGGCCGAATGATTCTGGTAGCGCACCACGCCGGCGCGGTTGATCACCATGATGGCGTCGCTGGCGGCCTCGACGATCGCAGCGAGCTGGGCATGGAGGGCGTCGGCGCGCTGCCGCTCGGTCACCTCGCGGATCCGCGCCATCGCATAGCCGATGGCGCGGTCCAGGCTCTGCCCGCGCATCTCGTGCTTGGAGATGTAATCCTGCGCCCCGGCAGCGATGCAGGCGAGCGCCACCGCCTCGTTCTCCATGCCGGTGAGCACGACGATGGGCACGCGCTGCGCGCACGCCCGGATTGCGGAGATGCATTCCACGCCGACTCCGTCCGGCAGCCGGAGATCGAGCAGGACAGCATCCGCCGCCAGCTCCGGCAGCCGCGCGACAGCGAGGGCGAGCGTGCCGGCGCGTTCCAGCCTGTAGGCATGCGGCACGCCCTCCGAGAGCAGCTCCGCGATCAGCTCCGCATCGGCGGGGTTGTCCTCGACGATCAGCACCCGCCTCGCGCCGGTCATATCGTCGGGCATCGTGGCAGCCTCGCGATGTGGAACCAGAACTCTTCCAGCCCCCGGATCATCGCCTGGAACCGGTCGAGGCCCACGGGCTTGACGATGTAGCTGTTCGCGCCGAGGGCGTAGCTCGACCTTATGTCCTCGCCGGAATCCGAGGAGGTGAGCACGAGGACCGGGATGCGCCGCAGCGTTGCGTCGGCATTCACCGCGGCGAGGACCTGCCGGCCGTCCAGCTTCGGCAGGTTGAGGTCGAGCAGAACCAGGTCAGGCGCCTCAGCATCCTGGTATGGCGCCTCGCGGCGCAGGTAGGCGAGTGCGGCGGCGCCATCGGTGACCACGGTGCTGCTCACGTCGAAGGCGCTTTCCTCAAGCGTCTCCGTGGTCAGCCAGGCATCCGCCTCATTATCCTCGACCAGCAGGATGCGGAGCTTCCCTCTCATCAGGCGGCCTCCGGGGCGGCCGGCAGGGTGAAGCGGAAGGTGCTGCCCTCCCCTGGCACGCTCTGAACCCAGATGCGTCCGCCATGCCGCTCCACGATCCGCTTGGCGATCGCGAGGCCGATGCCGCTGCCCTCGAACTGGCCGCGTTCGTGAAGTCGCTGGAACATCTGGAAGATGCGCTCGGTGTGGTGCATGTCCATGCCGATGCCGTTGTCAGTGATCGCAAAGGTCCAGAACACGCCGTCGCGCTCCGCCGCGATCGTCACGCGCGGCGGCTGGTCGGAGCGGAACTTGACGGCGTTGCCGATCAGGTTCTGGAACAGCTGGCCGAGTTGGAGATCGTCCGCCAGAACGGCCGGGAGCGCCCCGTGCGTCACCACGGCGCCGGCGGTGGCAAGCCGATCCTGCAGCAGGGCGAGCACCCGCTCCAGCACGCCCTGGGAGGAGACCACGGCCGGCTCCTTCCCTTGGGAGCCGACGCGCGAATAGGCCAGCAGGTCGGCGACCAGCCGCTGCATCCGGCGGGAGCCTTCGGAGGCGTAGCGGATGTAGCGATCGGCGCGTTCGTCGAGCCGGCCCTGGTAGCGCTGTGCGAGGAGCTCGGTGTAGTTGGCGATCATGCGCAGCGGCTCCTGGAGGTCGTGCGACGCCACGTAGGCGAATTGCTCCAGCTCGGCATTGCTGCGGCGCAGCTCGGCATCACGGCGCTTCAGTTCGGAGACGTCGCGCAGGATTGCCGAGGTGCCCGCCAGCTCGCCCCGGCTGTCGCGCATCGGCGAGACGGTGACGGATACATCGATTTCGCTGCCGTTGCGGCGGCGGCGCACTGCGTCGAAGCGTTCGATCGCCCCGGACGCCGCCAGCAGTTCAGGGTCCGCCGCGCGATGCCGCTCCGGCACCAGCATGCGCACATGGCGTCCTACCGCTTCCTCTGGTGCGTAGCCGAACAGCCGCTGCGCACCTTTGTTCCAGGTCGTGATGATGCCGTCCGGAGTCTTGCTGAGGATCGCGTCGTCCGAGGATTCGACGATGGCGGCCAGGCGGTCATCGGCTGCGCGCGCCAGCAGACGCTCGGTGATGTCGATGATGGCAGCTAGAATAAAGGTGCCGTCCGGAGTCTCGATCGGGTTGAGGCCGATTTCGACGGGCACTTCCCGGCCGTCGCTGCGCAGGGCGAAAAGCTCGCGCCCCGCGCCCATCGCCCTCGCCTGTGGGGAGGCGAAGAAGTCGGCGACGTGATGGTGATGCGCCGCGTGGAAGCGCTGCGGCAGCAGCATCTCGACAGGCTGGCCCGCCATGGCCGCGCGGGCATAGCCGAAGAGCTCCTCGGCTTTGCGGTTGACCAGCGTGATGCGGCGCTGGCGGTCCACCATGATCATCGCGTTCGGCGCGGCCTCGACAGCCAGCCGGAATCGCGCCTCCGCCCGCTTGCGCTCCGTGATGTCGTTGATCCAGACGACGGTGGCGGGTGCACCATCATCGGTGACGATGGGAGTCAGGCCAATCTCGATCGAGATGTCACGGCCATCCTTGTGACGTGCGTGCACCTCGCGGTCCGGTGCCATTGCCCGGGCGGTCGGTTGGCGAAGGAAGCCTTGAACCAGCGCGAAATGGCCGGGGCGAAAGCGATCTGGAACGAGTCGGTCGACGCCTTCGCCGAGCAGCTCGTCCCGCTCGTAGCCGAACAGGTCTTCGGCACGGAGGTTGGCAAACAGAATGCGGCCGTCGCGGTCTACGACCAGAATTGCATTCGGCACAGCGTCGACAACCAGCCGGAAGCGCTGGTTGTCGCGAACGGCGCTGTGCCAGACGTCACCCCCGCGTATCACCGCCCCGGGCTCCCGTGGAGTGTCTACTGTAGGAAGCCTGCCCGCACACAGCATACGATTCAAGGCGGAACGCCATGTTGGCAAGCGAGATTGTAACAAATGACTAATGTATAGCTCATGTGCAGTGGAGCGCCGCTTCATGGGCCTCTCATCGCCCTTCGACGCGAGATCTGGCCGCCAGAAAGCCTCCACGTGCTGCTTGATGAAAGGCGAGCGACTGTGCGTGCTGGTGGCAGCATCAGACGCTGCCGTTCTGGGCAGCGATCACAATTCGTAGCGCATCGGGGCAACTCGAGTTCTGACCTTCCCCCGTAGAAGCGGTCCGCCG